>Ga0138259_1273701_pt1 | contig 26412 bp, 33 predicted proteins | sample RNAA_220151111_FD_105236 | JGI IMG/M metagenome (GOLD analysis project Ga0138259, IMG submission 105236) | Metatranscriptomics of polar marine prokaryotic and eukaryotic communities from Palmer Station, Antarctica after 24hr light incubation -... | ecosystem: Environmental > Aquatic > Marine >...
ATAATTCTCCTTATACTTTTTATGTAACATTATACTTTATACAATTATACTTTTGTACCATGGTAATTGCCAATGGTAAAAGCTGCAAGTTCCTAAGAAATACATTCTTGCAGGTACTTTAATATCACCAATGCTTTTGAGAATGAGCTCAAGTTGAGAATTAAAAACTGGACGGCGGCTGATAAAAGCAATTGGCCTGCTGAGAGTAGTGATCCAAGGGATTTGTTGGATGAGCTGAAAATTGAATTGTCGTTATGGCCTAGTGAAGAGCTGGAGATTGTCGAGGTGGAGCAGAATAAGACGGCTTTGTAAGAGAAAGGAGTAGCGACATATATATCTGAGCCATTGCTAAGGACAACCTCAGTTAATATCGATGAGAGTGCAGAGCCTAGGACATCATGGACTGTCTCGGTTATCAACCGCGCTGCCTTGACTGCAGAAGAAGTATTGGTAAACGACCTCTTCACCAAACTCACAATTAGAAATTGCTAGAGCACTCTCCCAACTTCGTCGTCTCAAGCAACTGGGCTTGTAAACGCCCGTTCATCTAAGTTCAATGGCTTTTACAGCATATCAATACAAACTTACCGTCAAAAGGATCCCCACATCCTCTAACTTCTCCGTGTTGACGGCTCAATCTACGAGGAAAGCAAATCAAAAGGAAGAACTCCACGTGTTAAAGCCCTGAAAGTGCAGCCTGAGGTGCTGTGGGCCTATCAAGATACCCAGCAGCAGCATTACTTAGAGTCGATTCGAGTGCACGGTGGCAGGAAATCAAAAAGTTAGCAGGTTCTTAAGGTGACGATATAGGATACTGACTACCGAAAGGCTCACGTATGCTTACTGCACATGGAGCAACGCTCGAGTGCTACGGGTGGTGAGTTGTTCACAAATAAACAACTTGGGCTCAGACTGAGAGCAAAGGTTGTGCTCGGAGGAGAGAGCGCTGTGGTTGAATGCCAGCTCACTGTTGACGATGGTGAACTCATCGCCAAATTCAGTAAGTCGGCGGAAGTACGTGTTTGGATAAGCGTGATGGTTTTGGATGGAGGTATCGCAAACGGTAATGTTCTTTCGAACTAGCTCGCTCTTAAGCTGGGATGGATGGAGATGCTCAGCGGCATTGAGCCTTAAGTAGTGCACTTCAGCCCCATGCTTGAGGGTGTAGCTCCAGATCTCGTCTACAGCGACCAGGAACAAGGCTTAGTGCTGCACCTGGACCTCTCGAGGCATCAACTCGCTAGCTCTAGCCGCTCTGGCTCTGAGATGTGGGTGAGGTTCGGAAGCATCCACTCCAGATCACACAAGCTAACACGCTTGCCAAATGGTGCTTGGATCCTCAACCGATTCCGTCTTGACCAGCTCCGTGAAGGTGGAGACTTGCAGAGAGGCCTAATCCCAATCATGTTTTCGATAAACGACGTAGACTTCTTCATGCTCGATGGTGGCTTGACCATCATACCGGACTTGCGGATCGATCAACAGGAATCTCGTGAGCGATAGGAGGTCTTTGAATGGGAGTAGCCCATTACTCCAAGCACAGGATACTTCGAGTTAGTCATATCTGTGAGAAATGCTCATCAGCTTGCTAGCTACTACTGTGACATCGAAGGCACAAACAAGATCACGAGGGCTTGGCTTTACGGTACAGCAGCAGACAGAACTTAGACGTTGGTCTGTCCTTTTGAACAGCAAATGCCTGTCCTTTCTCGGACTTTGGCTTTTAATCTCATTACAAACGAAGGCTATCATTCTCTGACGGGCAAGTTCCTGCTCGTTGCTCAAGCAGGTACTGTGCTGAATACGACCTCAAGCGCTTTGGGAAATGAGCCAGTTTATGCCACCCTGGAATCGGCCAGTGTCAACCTGGGCCGAGAGAAATCGTTGGCCACCTCAGACTTTCTGGAGATTGCCATCGACATAACAGACAAGACTGTCACATCATATATCTATTTCAATTTTGTCGCAGACCCAGGTGTTCCAGCATTGCTAGAGCAGTCATTCTGCGAATTTTAAGGAGGTGCTACAATTGGAAGCCGATCGCCTTGGTAATCACAACTGGTTCGAATCGCTGAGAGCCGCTATGTTTGCTAGCTCGAGCACAGGCAAATCGTAATGGCAAACAATGCGGTATTAGCTCCTATTGTGATGGATATCAGAAAGATGAGGGAAGGCCTTGACCCTGAACGGACGGATGAGTTGCATGATGTCTTTGTGTCTCTCCTAGATCCTCGACTAGCTAAGTACTCTGGCTAGCTTGGAAAGCTGTTACCAATGCCTTTGAAGCTTGTCGCTACAGAGAGCTTGTCGGGCTTGTAGGTGCTCCCTCCCGCAAGCATCCAACTCGAAAAGGTCTTGAACGGCTCCGTGGACTTGTCTCTCCTTTTTGAATACGATACTTCAGCCTTGCCTTTGCTCTAGCTTGTAGCGACGCAAGAGCTTCGATGTGCAGTGAACCAGCTCTTCCTCTACCCTGCTAGACTGGAGGGTCTCGGTACTTCAAACGGTACACTCATCTGCTCTGATGCCTTGGGTTTCTTGCGCGTGGGCTCCTCGCAGGCCGCTGTAGGAGGAGATATTCGAACCAAGAGCATCAACGTCTCCTTGGAAGTCAACGGTGTGCCTATGAGTACCAACATGCCAAACAAAGGTGAAGCACAGGTCTTCATAATTCCTTCTCTCGCAGTTACAGGCGACGGGTAGTATCTTCCTGGCCACACCGCTAGCTCCATTCTCAATGAGAGCGTGGACCTGAGCGGCTCCTCGTTCTTGAACGAGGAGCTGGCCAAGACGGGATGGTTCTCGTGCATATTCTTGCAGGGCGAGAAGCACCGCGCATCTTCTCCCATCACCGAGGACCTTCGTTGCCAAGTACCATCAAAGTTGAGCACCTTCGGCAGCAATTGCTCGACCATACAATTAGAGATAGGCATTAGTGGATTCGACGAACGAGTCCGCATATTGAACCAGTTCCATCGCTGCCCAGTTCCGTTGGAGATCCTCGGGGCAGTGCCTCGCCTCATAACCTACAACGGTGCGGATCACAACACGACGCTATAGCTGGACCTCGGCCAGCATCTGTCTTCTCCGGGAGGAGACGAGTTTGTCTGCTTAGTTGCTTACTCCCTGGACGTACGCGGACGAGGGCAGGCCACCGATGCATATCCATTCGATGAAGCCACACAGTCATGCCCAGTCCGAGTCTACAAGGAGTACGGCCAGATCGAGAAGCTTGCCATTGGCCTCCGGCGCGGTGAAGCAGCTCTTGCAGCTCTGGGCCCAACCGATTCTGCGATGCCACGCATTATCTTTGAAGCACCCAAGATATCGTCATTGACAGGGAGTGCTTGGTTACAGCCGCACGGCCTCGAGAACACTCTCACTTTCAGGCTTAGCATGGCAAACGAGGATCGTATCCCTCTGTAGGAGCGCCTCAAGGGCTAGAAGGTGTACCTTCTAGCACAGCTTCTTGGCTCAGACGCTTCCCTGGACGGACAAACGGCCATAGAAATACTCCTTGATCTCGACGACGTGCTTGAGACACCCAACTATGAATTCACTTTGGAAAGCATCAAAGTCTTTGATCGAGAACAGAAGAGCTTAACGATCAACTTCTTCTTCGATTTCGCGAGTGCCTTGACATCCGGGCTCGCGAAGCAGCGCTTCCTCCGCCTTGAAGGCTCAGGTGTCGAGTATGCCATCGGATCCTGGCTTCCTCTCCTCTCCAAGCAGGGCACCTTTCAGCACATGGCAGTGAGAAATACTCACAAAGAAACGACTTTGACCTTCACCTTTTAGGAATCCATACCTTTAGACGAGCTAAGCATCAGTGCCATTTATTTGGGCTCCCTCAACTGGAGGGCCAGATTTGTCAACTTCCCCAACTAGAGTTCAATCGAAGCCATTTTCAGAGATCAGGACCGGCTCGCAGGAACAGCTTCCGAAGCATCAATGGCTCCATTGATCGAGTTTTACTATCGTCATTACTCACTGACCGAATAACGACCTGTACATGTCCTAGAGCTCCGTGAGATGCAAGTTTATATTGTAGATCAATTTTAGCTGGACCGAGTTGCCTATATTCCCAAAGAAGAGTCAGATAAGGAGTCTACCGAGGAATTCTTTCGCTTTGATCTTGTACTCTGGGTATCAGGCGTGTCAAATGCAACTCTGATATAGCAACTTTTAAGACTTGATGATCACAACTTGGAGATCAAGCTTTTTCAAGGTGGTCGGGCCACTCCTTTTAGAATAGTGGACTCAGGTTTGACATCACCTGGAGTGAGCTGTGATTTGAGGAACAGTTCAAAGGATGTTCAGGTGCTTTGCTCTGGGCTTTCCTTGCCAGCTGGAGCTTTTGAGTATGACGGTGACCTTCCTAAGTTCGAGCTCGGCCTCTACGTTGACTCTCTCTCTATTTTGCGAGACGGTATTTGGTAAATTGGGCTTGCTAAGCTCTCATCTTGGCCTCAGACTACCAGCTCGATGCAGATTCTCTCACTCGATAGCCACCAGAGTCAAGTATTCTCTCAAACGGTCAAGCTACAAGTCCCAGCGAACGCTGCCGACCTCAAAGAGCGCCTACGCCAGAGCCTCTAAGTCATGTTTACTCACAAAGATATCAACTACTTCTTGGATGTCAAAAACATCGCCATCGCAGATTCATAGACACAACAGCAGGTTGGCACGACGCTTACGATTGATTACTCTATTCCACAGCCCATTCTATTCAAACTATTCCAATCTGATCAGCTTCAAGACTTCAATCCACATGATTCGTCAACATAAAGCAACATTAATGGTTTGATCAAGCAATATGAGCTTCGTATCAAAAGCTCAACAGAAATCTTGCTAAGCAGTGAGGTCGTCCTCCAACAACAGTTCGCTTTGAGGTCGCTGGTGATTAGAAGCGTCAGTTAGGTGAACGAGATACTGAATATCAAGATAGGGAAGAGGGTTAGTGCGACCGAGCTGTAAATGCTGGAGGTGAGGCTCTTGCCAGCAGGCGAAACGGAGAATAATGCGACTCTGGTCATTCGTGACTTAGTTGTCGACGCATAGTACGCTGACAGACTCTCGGTGAAGAGCCCAACAGCTTCGACAGAGAGTGGGCTGCGGTATCGTGCCCAGCTCTGGCTGGGCGACCTTGGGCAGATCTCAAGCAGCTCCTTTCTATACGCTCAGCCCGTGGATATCACACAAGCGCCACGGTCATTCGCCCCTCTAGACCGATGCCCAGCACTTGCACTTCCAGCAGCTCCGCTTTCTGATCTGCCTGTCCTTTCAGCCAGCAGCACCTCATCATCATCACAGCCTTCCGAGACTCAGTGGGCTCAACTCTTTGACGACTACTTCCAGTATTAGAATATCACTGGTGGACTGTCTTAGTCAACTCCATCAACGGGGTTGGCCCAAACGCTTGGTGGCTTCACAGAGTAAGTCAAAAGCTGGCGCTTTGAGCCTCTTGAGCTACCAGGCACTCGAAACAGTACCTTGTTTGTCGACCAAGATGCAGCAAATACGGTATTGATTGTAAGATATAATGTTTCTTTGATGCCAACGGACGTTACCATGTACGAGAACATGTTCGCTTGTACCGTGACGGGTGGTGGCGCGAGCACGCCAGTACAGCTGGAAGAGATGCTTGCATTCTTTGATGACGGAACACTATGGTGCTATTTTGAGCTCACCACCGCGCCGCTCGTCAGTGCGCTCAGAGTCGAGGGGACAGCAAACGTATCGATTGCGGTTATGATCAATGAGGATCAATCGAAAACCGGATCAGCCAGCTCAAAGCATGATGTCTCGCAGGAGGTGCTGAACCTTACCCTGAAGATCGCCCAAGAGGACCTAAGGTATGCCAAGCTAGATACTGCGCTCTCAGCTGGCTCGCCGAAAGTCCTCAGTCTAGACAGCGTCGCTGAATGGCTAGCTCAAACAACAAGTGGCCCCTACCTATGGTTCGACCACCTAGAAGGAATAAGTGAGCTAGTTCTGTTGGACCCAGAGCAAACTGGCTCGCTATCAGCTAGCCAACTGCTACGAGTTCCGTCCTAGAACTCAACGGTCCACGTATATCAGCAGATCGGGAGCCAGCTGCTACGGGTGGGTGCCACGAATGGCTCGGCAGGGATCGGATTTCGTCGAATCGCACTCGAGGCGGTAGAAGGAGCTCCCAAAGCCACAGCGCTCGGAAATTCGGTCAATACGACTCTTCCTCTAAGTACGTAATCGCTGCCACAACCGTTGAACCTCTCGGACGTGGTCATGGCGCCGCTTGAGTCCACGAGAACGGGCTGGGCAGCAACTCAGTAGTATCTCGCGCGCCAGGCGGAGGTCCTAGTCCTTCAACCCGACCGGGTTATCTTTCGGCAAGCGACGCCTCGTCCTTAAACAGATCACTACAGCAACACCACATACGACTACAACTGCTCCTGGTATCAAGCGATTTACGATGAAATCAGCGGTAAGATGAGCCTCAAAGACGCTGGAGGAGCAGCTAACAAGCCATGCTCTGATCTCTTTGCCGAGGAAGGTATCGAGCTGCCCACTGATGTCCCAGCTGCTCCAGGAACCAACGAAACGGTCATCATTAAGTACAAGGATCATCGAATGCTTGAAAAGTAAACTGCAAGTTAGGCGCCAGCTTCTTCGGACACCTCAAGCGCTGTCGCAGAGATCGTCCCTCAGGCAGCGGCCGCAGAGTGCTATAGCATCCCAACATGGCTCGCGTCTCTCGGCCTCAATTTCACAGCCGGCGCCGAAATAGCCGTCGACGGTCAAGGGATCTTCAGCTTGGCCAACGCTATCGAAGATGGAACGCCGACAAAGCTCTGCAAGACCCAAGGAGCTGCTGCAGCCCACGAAGCTAAGCTAGCAAACCCGGCAGCTCGTCAGCAGATGCTCGTCATCGAGAGCCCTTCTGAGAGGTATGATAGAGCCCTTGGCTTCGGGTAGGCGTCATTGGGACTATTCTAAACGCAGCAGGAAGGATCAGCAGCTTTCCAGGTCTGCAGTGCTTCGACATCCACCGCCAAGATATCTGTCTTGAGCTACCATCCTCGAAACAGGACAATGTTTGTTGCGATCGGAGGTCTGACAGGTTGTACTTCTCCGCCTGGAGTGCTGGACGTGCAGTTTGCAAGAGCTGTAGCTCTCAAGACGGAAGCATTGCCTTCCAACTCATCGGTTTATCAGGCACAGGTGCTTCCGGAGCTGCTAGACTCCTATGGCGCCAAGGTTGTGTTCGGTAACCTTTGGGGGAGGCTTGCCTCCTCTCCTGACCACTGGTTCAAGTTGGGGCCAGGATCGCATGGAGAGGACTTCAAGTTCAGCGAGGAGGTGGTTCGACGAAGAACAGAGCTCCAAATGGCTGCAGACTACTACACGGTGACGAATCTTGGGACGGAAACGGTGATGGAGCTGGTGTAAGCAGTCATGTCGACGGCGAACCTCACCAGCTACGCCTCGAATATCACGTAAACGCTGGCCACTGTACGGCTGACTGTGAAAGACAACGAAACTGGCTTCATCTACTTGGAGAAGGCGCTCATGGCGCCTGCCGCTGCCCTGCAGGTCAAAGCCCTTCGAACTGTTTCTTCAAGCACCCGATCGGATCAACTCAATGCTGGCTTGGTCTTTAATATCGAATTCAGCTCAAATACCTCCACCATCGAGGAGTAGCGCCAGAATGAGGACTTTCTAAACATAGCAGCTCTCGTTTGCCAGGCAACGGTTGCACCGGGCAAGGTGCTCACTAGCCCTGCCGTCCAGTAGAGCGATAGCTACAAATTCGTTTGCTTGTTCAGCTACAACGAGTACGATTCAATGGCCGATAGTTTCGAGTTTGTGCTCAAGCTGTACAGCGGTCATGAGTCATTATATTTCGATATGCATCGGGTGAACTCGTCTTCTATCCCCCACGAGGTGGTGGACGATTTTCAATCGTTCAACTACTCCTCGAATACCACGTTGCTAGACGAGCAAGTTCTTCTGTTATCCGCGGCCACGAAGGCCAGTGCAGCAGCCCGTGCGTTAGAGATGGGTGAATTACTGGGGCGATAGATATTTGAAGCTCGACTCATTTATGACTACACGAAGACTTTCGTGCTCGTGAGGATCAAGCAGAGCAGCATCACTGACTCCTCATCTGATTTTCTCCTTCGCCTTCAAGATGAAGTCGACAGGAATGGGCTGGTGATGGCTCTATCGGCTGAGAACCAAGAGGCGGTCATGCTGCGAGAGTGCTCGTTGCTGATGATCGAGGGAGACTTGAAGGACCTCTCAATGGGGTGCTACGCAAAGGATCGGTAGCTCTAGCGGGAGCAGCGGTATGAAGTCCAGCTGATGATGGGAACATTAGGCGCCGTTCACACCAACCAAACGATTGGCCTCGAGCCACATTCGTAAGAGGTGGTCAAGTTCTCCGTGGCTCCAACGACTGTCATCCTCTTGGAGTCTGGAGCAGTGAGCCCAAGCCTGCGCTTCAACTTGACCCTGTAGAATAGCAATATTTACTCAAGGACCTCTGCATAATGGAGTCGACTGGAAGACCAGTTCCGAGCTGGCTTCACGCGATGCATGCTCGGTGCAGATACAGCTGAGATGACACCACTGCTCTCCGAGGATGCAACAGCTGTGGCCTTTGAATGCAACTTCTCGGAGTTTAAGCTCGAAAAGAACACGACGACGCTACAGCTGGCCGTCGTCGACAGCTTCTGGTAGATCATTGCCGAGACTAACGTGAGCGTGGTTGAGCAGCCAGTCATCCTCTCCGTCACACCCACTATTCTTTTTAACGTGTCGTCCACACCGTTGCAGCCCCAGCGGGTGCACCTTAATGTAAGCAATCCCCTCTTCTTCTCCGCCATCAAGGCCCATGCTACGATTCAAGGGAGCCTCTATGAAATCATTACGGACGGGACAAGCACCTACTTTGATTTTGAGACTGGCATGACGTCGAGCAATATCGGCCCAAATCAGAAAGTAGAGCAGCTGCCACTCACTCTTAAGCTTGCATTTGATGTTGAAGGAGGACAAATTAATCCCACGGTAACCTCTGGATAGACCTTTACGGTATACAAGTCGACTGCTCTTGATCTCATCTCGCTTTCGCACTCTATACTGACCAGCAAGTTCAGTCAAGACATCGTAGTTGAGGCCAAGTACTTCATCGAAGGCCAAAACCAAGAGCTGATGCTCATCAGAGTGCAACTTGGAGATGGCCTGCTCCAAGAGCCTACTGCACCGCTTCCTGGAGCGAAGACATACGTCTCTCTACGGCCCTTAGCTCTGCTCAACGATACCCATGCTATATTCAGGGTCCCATAAGGTCTTGCAGGTGGCATCTACGCGGTGACGCTGAAGCAAAGCAACCGATTGAGCTAAGAGCACCAGTACGTGCTCATCATGCAGAGTGAGGTCGCAGATCACCAGGTTCAACACGTGGAGCCGAGCAACTTGCTCTTGACCGAGTAGTTTCATGGCCAGTTAAACATCACCCTAGCGCCAATCTCATCTGCCAACTATTATGAGATTCCTTTGATCAGTTAGCTGGCAAAAGGACAAGTTCCTTAGCTGAAAAACCTCAGTCTTAGTTGTGAGCTGGTGTATGACTCCTTCACTGCTGCCTCAAATTCATCTCTGGCTTCCTGTGCTGGCCAAGTCGCATTGTAGGAGAGCCAGGTCCAATATGGCTGCATTCTTGACTTAAGGACTTGTGCAACGGGCTCAATGAGCAGCATGAACTCGGCCTCGCCATATCTAGCGGCGAGACTGGTCTTCTTCCTTCAGAACACTGGAAAGGAAGGGATGGTTGTGTCCTCGAGCTTGATCAGGTCGCCCTCCTGGAAAATATTACAGAAGCCCAGCCATCGTGGTCTTAAGGTGACAAGATTTCACATCCCATTTGGCCTTGCCCAAGGAGCAGCGCTGTCTCTTGGCTCAGATGCCGTATAGCATTACGTGTTGGGATAGACTGTGTGCATGATCTCCCGTGGCGACGGTCAAATTACTTCTCCCATTTCAGCCCTTGAGAGCACCGACCAAGGGCAGATTTGTCGATTCAGCAAGAGCTAACTGGACGAACTCGTCAAGGATGATCTGGCTAGAAGTGGACCGTACAGGCTCATGATCTCAAACAACATCACAGCAGCAGCGCTCGCCTCAAAGCACCTGGAGCTGGACCCGTCGGGCTTACAGAACTGGCACGACACTGAGATACCCGTTGATATCCTCGACTCCCCATTCTTTCATGCCGATGCAGATGTCAAAGTTATCAAGCCGGCACTCATATTCTCGCACGAAGCCGCCGAGATAGATGTCGGTGCCAGTTCTCGTCTTTCGTCAGAGTCTGCACCATACTCGAGGTATTCGGAGGTTGCTTTGACTTGCCGCCTTTATGACCTGGTTCGTTCTTCGTCCGTACCAGCTTTCGAGACCAAAAAGTGTGGTCTACGATCCAGCCAGCTGAACGTAGTACGTCTCCACTTGGCTGCGAATTCCATCAAACCAGGAACATATCACTTCCAGCTGGCCCTTGAGAGCTCTGTCTTGCCTCCGGTCTACTCAGGTGGCGCGGTAAAGGTCCTTTCTGCCCCAAGACTTCGTTCAGTCTACCCAAGATACCTCGTCGCTGACTCGATGGAGCACCTCGACTCGCTCTTCCTACTTGGTAGTGATTTCGGAGCGCTTGCGAGTCTGGATGGCTCACTGAAATGTGTTCTTGTCATGGAAGCTGAGAATAGGACTATCAGCTCTCTTCTGTCTTCACAAAGCCGCAATGCGGAGGTGCTCAACGACCAAGTGACCCGTTGCCCACTTTCTCCATCAACGACCAGGTAGCTTGGCTTGTATGCGGGGGTCGCAGACCTCGAGGTCCATCCACGGCTCTTGCTGATCACGCAGAGACCTGGTCAGGCGCAAGGGCAGCTCGACATTGGCTTTCACGCTGCCCTGGTCTATGAACGCCAAGTAGCGTTTCGTCTGGCCAAGCCGTTGGTGCTATTCGGGACTGTCGAGTTGTAGGTGTCTTCATATTCGACAACGCAGCTTAGTATCCCAACCACAAGCCTCAGGACTGTTGATTTACGGGCTGATGTATCAAAGATTGTCCAAGACCTGTCGTAGTCAACCGTTTATGGCCAAGGAGAATCCAGCCTGCTCACCTGCGAGTTCTCCAGTGACCAGAACTTCGGGACCGAGGGAGGTCCGTCCGTCGGAGGTGTGACCCTCCTCAAGGCGAACGTCTCAGATTCTGGACATGGAGGTAGGGTTGATTAGATAAGATGCGAGTTCCCACTAGTTCAGATCTAGACAGAGTCTGTGCTGGTCAGACTGAGCTTTCAGCAAACTCCAGCTGCTGCTGACTTGGCGCTCCTGAATGCTGCTTTGTCAGCTGGTGCTTTCCAGACTTTCACTGCTAAGAGCACCAATTCGGCCAGCCTGAGGATCCTTCCCCTTCCTCTGCTATCTAGCGTGCGGCCCAGTGCGATTTTCAACCTGGCGGTCGTTACGAGCCTCAAGGTCACCGGTGAGCACTTTGTGGACAGCAACCGTGGTCTTTAATGTATGTTCTCAGGCCAATAGGCCACATCTCCCATCTTCGCCAACCAAGGCATCTTTATGGCCGAGAATCTGATCTCTTGTCCGTTCAAGCTCCCTCCCTGGGTGTTGTAGGAGCCAGTCTTGCAGCTCAGGATCTCAAACGATGGCGGTTTGACGCACTCAGAGAATCTGCTCCAGATCCACGTCCCGAAAGAGCTTCCTCGCATACTCGAACTTGCCTCACCTCGTTTGCTCTTCGCAGGCCACCAGACTGATCTTGTTCTCACTGGCAAGAGCCTTGCGAGTCTCGGGACCCCAGTTCGCCTTCAGCTGCTGCCACGTGGATCTACGAATAGCTCTCCAGCCCCATCACCAGTTCTGACGAGCTGCACAGTGTCTGCTACTGGCACTTCAAGCGCTTGCTTTGGCGTGGCTTTGCCGTTGTGCTAGACTCCGAGCTCCTCGCAAGCTCTCCCAGTAGCCCACTGCAGCTTGGAGGTCAGCCTCTTGCCGGAGCCAGACGCTGATCTAGGCGGTTCCGTGAGGCAGCCGGTTGAGTTGACGGTTCTCTAGCCGCCAGGAACGCTGTCGCTCTCGCCAGATTCTGCAGATTCGACCCTGGCGAGCGTGCAGCTGCTATTCGAAGATGAAAAAGCTGTCCTCTGGCTTCTGAAGCAGGACAGGAGTGATAACTGCTGTCTCGACCCAAGCACGACACCAGCTTGCACCGTGCAATGCAGAGTTGAATGCCGAGCGTACACTCCAGGTCGACAGCAGGAGCACCGTGCCCCTGTGCTTGAAGATGCTGCGGGTAAGCCCAGCTGCTCCTTGCCAACTTACAATAATGCGAACCCGCTATTTAAGTGCTCAGCCCAGGTCCAATACCTGGAGTTTGAGGTGCTGCTGGACTCATACTACATCACAGCAGCGCAGCCGTCAAGGTTTGGATGCCGTCCAGATACCACGGTGAGCGCTCCCAGCGTACCCTTCCAGGTGCTGTATCAAATCCCCGAGTCGCCACTCATGCAACAACGAGTGGTCATCAATGGGACTAACTTCTTCCCTGGTCTGAATGCTTCGGATGCCAGCTGCACCTTCTCTGGAGCCTCAGGCCCCATCCTATCCACCAACGTGGAGTATCGGCCTATGATCCAGGACAATCAGATTCATTGCCTCGTTGATGGATCACGACTGTCGGTGGGTGCTTTACGAACCGGGACCACATACAACGTGAAATATAAGCAAGGGAGCCAAGAGCACGCTACTCAATATCAAGTGCTCGTACTGGCTAGGCCGAGGCTGCTCGGAGTTCGCAGTCACCTCGTCTCCCAGAATGAGTAGATTGTAGTCAACGGTCTGGGATTCAGCACCCAGGTCAGCTATCTCTGCCAATTGGTGGAGAAGGTAGGTACAGACGGAACAGGCACCGCCACCTCGGAGGAATTTCTACCTCGTTTCCTTCCTGCCATCCTCACCACAGTGAGTGCAGTGACTTGCCCCTCTATCTCTGAGGCTGCAATGTATACTAGACCAGAATCGGACAAAGGCTACAGATGCCTCGAGGTTCGCCTCAAAGATGCGACTGGAGGCCTCGTCTTCCAGGCAGAGCCGGCCAGCCCAATGGAGGCCTCGACGACGGTCTGCTGGATAACTGACATCCAGGCGCTCATTGCCCCAGGCCCGATTTCACCACGTCGGCTGCCGCTCGCCTCTGTGCTGGCGTCGCCTGCTCCTGCAGCAGCTCGAATACTATCAATGTCTCTGCTCGCGAACTCGCAGATTCAGGGGCTACTGGTTAGCCTTGGTGCACCATTGGGAGTCATCCAGTTGCAGTTCAGGAATGTCGTAGCTTCAGGCGCTGGTGGGACTGTCCTCTAGCTGCGAGGAGATGTGGCTACCCTCACAGCACCAACTCTCTTCGAGGCCGCATGTGCTGTCGACGGGTAGATGCTTCGCTGCTCCCCTTGGCCCTATATCGATGCGGTGATTGGAGGCCAGACCATTTCCACCCTTTCTCTTGTGCTCTCGACCACTCTCAATGTGCAAGGACGGCTTGAATACACCCTTGACCAGTCCGTTGAGTTCTTCACAAATGTTCAGGTCCAGACCTGGACTCCGAGCGCTGCCTTGCTGGAGACGGTGGACGCCTTCGTCGCCATCACCGGAACTGGCTTCGTGGACTCCACGGCGCTTGAGTGCCGCTGGTACGAGAATGGCAGTGCTGGTCTGGCACTGGTCTCCGCTCTGCCAGCCAAATTCATATCCAGCACCAAGACAGAGTGCACCGTCACGGGCCAGCTCTTCAACCAGACGAGCATGTAGGCGGTCCTTCAGCTCTCACTCGACGGTGGAGCGACGCCACAGATCATGGCAGGAGCAAGCGCAGGACTCGCTATGAGCTTCAGTCTTCTACGGGCTCCGTAGATTACGTCGATCACGGCCAGAACAGCCGCAGGGCTACCTGCTCCTCTGAGCGTTTTCATTGGACGAAACGAGGTCGTGACACTGCAGCTTGCGGGCGTACATCTGCTCTCTTCCCAGGGCCGAGAGCCTCTGTGCTAATTCGAGACCGGTGGTGGCAGAGTTCTCCTCTCTGCGGTGACGATTGTGGATGACAAGACGGCGACCTGCTCGATCCCAGCCATTCCAGACACTACAGAACCCAACTAATAAATGGTATAGAGGAGCCTTGAGGTCTCCCTCTGGCTGAAGACGAGCTCAGCCACGTTCACGGGTGTGCCAGCGGCATCCCAACTGACCGACCACAACATCATGCTGCTTGAGCTGCCATCCATACTTGCACTCTCAGTGTCACTCGCTGGTTCTAGGGCTCACGGTACCCACGCCTCTGTCGACAGAGCCACTCTGCAGCGTGTTCATGCTACCGACCCAGCAGCAAAGGTCCGTATCGTGATGCCATTGGCCGATCGGTTGCCGTTTTAGCTCGCTGAGTAGCATAGCCAAGGCCTTCAGATGCTTCTTGTACCAGCAAATGGGTAAGGAGGCTACATCGTCGGCGATGTGGTGTTGGCGACAGAAGATGCACAGCCAGTACTTGTCTCTGAGCTCTTGGTTGGCACGTTCTTGAGCAGCCTCCTTGGAGTTGGAGACCACCGAGTGGGATTGGCTCCAAAGCAAGAAATATCACAGGCTGCACCCTCTGCGGTGCCAGATCTTGTGTCTGGAGACTTCCGACCCCTACTTATTGTGGACACAGCTCACTTGTTGATCGAGTCAGTGCCAGAGACTCCAACGACGCTTCCTACTGCTCCAGGCCTCACAAACCATCTTGCTTTTCGAGTTAGGGTCACCCCAAGCTCTTTCGGCTCCAATATGTCCGTTGTGATACCCTGGTTGAGCTGCGCCTTGGTCAGCCAATCTGCTACTGCTGCTCCAGTTGCCCACACCTATTTCTCAGAGTTCACAATCGTCCTCGAGGACTATGACCAGCTGGCACCACCTTCAGCGATTGGAATCGAATTCATCATGCAAGCGAAGGAGGACGTTCCACATGAAGGTGCCTACTGCGTCAAGCTTGTCTTCAACGGCCAGCTCACGAATCAGCTCTGCAGCACGTCAAGTAGTACGCCAGCTGACCCGGTGATAACAGTCTGGCACCTGCCTGCGACCATCTACTCGAGAGCAACACGGCCTTGCAACGTGGAGAGGCAGCTCGCAGACTATACCCACCTCGACCGGAACTACGCATCTCACCTCGCTGTCGTGGATGGCACGCTGCAATATCAGTTTTCTGATGGCGCTCTATTGTGCACCTTTGATCCTCATGTCTATGACTTTCTGCAGTAGCTCTATCTGATCGACCTGCATGGCTCAAGTCGAACTCCTTGGTCGCTCCAGGATGTACTTGCCAGTGCCCTCGCTGAGAACATCACCCACGCTGCCCTCAACAGCTCTGCGGCCGAGCTTACAAACTTACAGACACACACACTTACAGGGAAAGTGTTCTTCCGCTCGCATTTAGCACAGGTTCTGGATACTCATACCCCGCCGGACATCGTATATCCCGTGGAGTTGCCAACAACTGGCGTTTATCACCCAGGAGAAGATCTGACAATCCTTGGCTACTTCCTGGACAACTCAGCTCTGGGCGTCGCGGTGAGGCTGACGCATCTGCAGGACTCGACGAAGATCGTGCGAGGTGTGGTGGCTTGCCGGCCTCAAGGGCAGCTCCGAACTACCTGTCCACTGCCCCCAGCCTCAGCATTCACGGCTTATGGAGAGTTCCTCGTGTCGCTGGAGGAGTATGGGAGTGGGCAGCTCCTGAGCGATGACCACAGCATGCTCATCCTTCTTGTGCTTCCAGTGCCAGCGATTGTTGGTATCACGCCTACACAGGCCAGCGTATCCTCGGAGACGGGGGTCGGTGAAGCCGAACAGCAACTGTTGCAGCTGCGGATAGACTTTGACTGGGGTGTGGCTGCAGGAACACCAGAGCTGGAGCTCTACAAGCAGAACTACCTCTCGGAGGTGCGCTGCCGGCTCGGTGTACTTGGTGCTCCGCTGAGCTAGAACCTCACTTGGTCTGGCAGCTCTTAGCTTGCCTGTCATTTCCAGGAGGCTCTGCATGCCGAGCAGCCGCAGCAGCAGTCATAGCCGAACTACCACCAATGCGTGGAGGTCAGCATCAATGGAGGCCGCTCCTACACTTCAGCCTGCTCGCACGTCCTTGGCAGTACTCGAGCGCCTATCGTCCAAGACTTTGCACCAAAGCTATCTCTGATTGCAGATCCAGCTACCGTAGTCTTGTCTGGTGTCGGCTTTGCTCCTCTGTCACGGTATTGGTGCCTCTTTGTTGGACCAGGAGCAGTTGAGGCACTCCAGGAAGCGACAGTCCGAAGCACCAGCGAGGTTGAGTGCCAGAAGCCTCTTGCTGCGACGACGGCTGAAACGCACGACCTGGAGCTCAGCCTCTACTTCAGCCCAGACTGGCCGTCGAGCTCCGGCCAGCAGGTCGCTCCACTGCTGGCGAAGCGTTTCAGTCTGCCTCTCAAGAACTGGGCATATGCAAGCCTGGTGTCTGTCACGCCTGATAGAGGCGACTCTCTGGGAGGGACTCCGTTGCAAATCACGCTTGGTAATAACCCACTGACGGTTCCAGGTCATGCAGCAGTCCTGAGGTGCCAGTTCAGCACGTTAATTGCTGGCTCAGCACCCAGCACACCTGCAATTGCCTATTCTTCGGCAGTGCTGGTCGATGAGACTCATATGAGCTGTGTGACTCCTGACTTTTCTGCTCACTTTACCGCCGCCACGAGCCAAGCTGCCGTGCAGGAGGTTTATCTCTCTGTCTCTGAGCTCGATGGCACCTTCAGAACGAGAAGTGAGCTACGTTTCAGGTATTTTCAGCGGCCTGCTGTCACAGCGCTCACACCAACTCAGGGTTTTGCCACCAGAGCGACCCAAGTCAACCTACACGGTCAGAACTTTGTCAACTTCGACGACTTGAGCATCCGTGCGATTGCTGTGCCAGCTGGAGGTGTGGAATACTCATGGGTAGGAGTCGAGGTCCTCTTCATGGACTCCGAAAACCTCCTCATTGAAATGCCAGCTGCTGCCACTCCAGATGGTCGTCGAACTGGAGCAGCAACGACGGTGAGGTTTGAAATCTCACTGAATGGAGGCGTTGATTGGTCAACTGATCCCTCAGCCACCCCCACCATCTTCACCTTCTTGGATGAGCCCCTGTTGGTCAGCCTCTCTCAGTCATGGGCAAACTTGCGTGGAGGCTTCGACATCACTCTCGAGCTCCTTCACTCAGGGTACAGGGCCAGCTGCCCTGTCCCAGCCACAACGAGCAGCTGCGCCAAGCCAGAGGATATCGCCTACTGCCAGATCGGCACCACCGACTCCATCTTGACCCACGTTGACGCAACGCATGCCTCCTGTAGGGTTCCACCGCAAGCAGCCGCAATGATAGCTCCAGTTGCACTTCGCACTATCGATGGTCAGTATTTTGGCAGCAACGCTACCCGTGAGGCTGTCAAATTCTACTATTTTGCTGACAGAGGTATCCATCGAGTCTGGCATCTTGAAGGTCCTGCAGCAGGTGGCCAGCTGGTCAAGCTTGAGGGCAACTTCACCGGCCTGCCAGCGACAGATACTCTGACCGTGAAGTTCGGAAGGACACCAGTGGCTGCTCTCGTGTCGAGATCAGAAACTGTTATTGTTGTCCAAGTGGCTGCAGCCCCTCTTACGGCAGGCGAAGTACGCCAATCAGTACACCCTTCCATCAGCTGGGACCGCACTGGGCTACTCTTCCTCAACGAAAGCGTGAACTACCTCTTCAGAGCGTACCCTGTGCTGACTGGGATCAAGCCAACCCATGGTCCAAGCAGAGCAGGCACGATGATTGAAGTTCAAGGCACTGGTCTGGACCAGCTTGGGCTCTGCCGGCTCGGATCTGCTGGAGGCGATGTAATACTCATTCGGCCACTCTGGGTCTCTACCGTGCTTGTGCTATGTGAGATACCGATACGCACCGCTGCTTAATACTCCTTCGAGCTCACGTTTGGCGATGGAGCGTACCAGACACCGTCAGGTCTCACCTACACATATGATCCTGACCCACACATAGTCAGCCTGAGTCCCGCGCATGTGTCACTCCAGGCCTATGCCAACTCGGTCGTAATCGGCGTCACCGGGTTGTACTTCTTGGACACGCCAGATCTCGCCGTACGCATTGCTGATTGGGTCCAGACAGCAACCTTCGTCAACGCGACATACGCAACCTTCCGTGCTCCTCCTGTTCGAGAGGTTGGCCGTTATGCAGCCTTCTTGACCACCAATCGCGCAGATTTCACAGAGGCATCCTCTGTAGTCGCTCTCACATACCACCCCGGCTTTGTCATCGAGCGGTTGTCAAACCACAGAGTCCAGGTGTCTCAAGGGCCAGCAGTGGGCCTCATTTCACACACAGACCATATATCACACATTTCTCTCACAGCTTGGGGCAGCAGCCTACCGAAGATCGGAGACGAAGTCGATCTATACTGTGTCTTTGGTCCCTCTGGAGCTGCCGTTTTCCCGTCAGTCACAGTTCGTGCAACTTTCACTAGCGATGATGGTACTTCCATCCGCTGCGACGATGTGCCGACCGCTTTCACACTCGCTGACGGTACTCCTGTCGCTGGTGCCTACGACGTGCTACTACGCTTCAGCTATGACCTACAAGAGCTCGTGTGGCCTCAGACTCTTTTGTACTATCCAGCACCCGTGCTCCAAACTGTGACCCCAGCCCGGCTGGTCTAGAGCCAGGGCCAACTTGTCCTCTAAGTCACTGCTACCGGCCTTGTCGACTCTGGGGATGAGCTCCAGTGCCGCCTCGATCCTCAGGTCAAGAGCTCTCTCACAAGCCATCACACGATATCGGCAACACGAGTCATTTACGAAGCCACCACTGAGGTCGAGTGCGCCTTCAGCATAGTACCACCCGGTGCCTACACGCTCGCTCTCGCTATCAATGGGTAGGACGGCGCCCAGTTCGTCTTCGCAACTGGGTCACCAATCACAGTCCTATCGGCGATGCAGATCCTCGATGTCGAGCCAGCAGCAGTTTTGCGTGGTTATAGTGGCCAGGTGGTCTTGGTACAAGCTGAAAATGCAGTTGCAGGCTGCTGGTGCATTTTTGAGAATATGAGTCCAGCCAACGCCCCCTTCCAGAGCTCATCATCAAGTCATCTCGTAGCCCACGAGACAACCACAGCTACTCAGGCCACCAAGCTTGGCCATCAGCTGCTTGCTTGCACCGTACCAGACCTCATCGGGGCTGGAGTTGCCCACCTGAACCTGCGAGTGGCCCTCACCCAGGATCTCAGGACCAGAAGCCAGAGCGCTTTCCTGCTGCGGGTTACAGACCAGTGCCCTCTTGGTCACGCTTGCGTGGATGGTGCGGTCATTGAGTGCCCTCAAGGGCGCCACTGTCCAGGTGGACTGCTGGGCCAACCTCCTCGACGCTGCCCAATTGGTACGTACCAGGACCAACCTGGAGCAGCAGCTTGCCGTCTCTGTCCTCGGGGAGCTATTTGCCCTTTCACCGGGATGGAGACGCCCCTTCCTTGCCCACCAGGCTTCTCCTGCACAGCACAAGGGCTGAGCTCACCAGATGCTGAGTGTCCAGAAGGCCACTACTGCCTCGCCGGGACTCAGGGTGACGAACCGTTCCTCAATGGCCTTCTGACTGGGTTGCCTTATCTCTGCACACCTGGCTCCTTCTGTAGACCAGGTATGCGGACTGGTGTCGTGCTTCTCCATGCAAACACAAGCGCTCCTGCCCCTTGCACTCATGGTGCAGTTTGCAGCGAAGGCGCTGCAGAGGTTGGTGGCCTCGGTCCTTGCCCAGCGGGCTCCTTCTGCCCCACTCCTCGTCACTCAGGAATCTCTTGTCCTCCGCGACATTACTGCCCTGGCCGAGGAAACGTTGCGCCCACCAAATGTCCGAGAGGCACCTTTAACATGCATTTTGGTCAACAGAACTGCACCACCTGTACGCTTGGTCGGATCTGTCCTGTTGAGGGCCTGTTCCTGCCCTTGCTTTGCCCGCCTGGTTATGCCTGCAATCAAGAAGGCCTCACTTTTCCGTAGAATCTGTGCAAGATAGGCCACATCTGCCGAGGTGGAGTGATGAGTGGCACCCTTGCAGCCAACCGTAGCTGCCAGATCCTGAAGACTATCGGAGGGTATGACCAATGCGATGGTGGAGTCCTTTACAAGGTGAAGGAGATTCCTGAGTACAGCGCGTAGGCTCTGCCTGCCTACTTCTTTGAGCGAACAGAAAGAGGTGAAGGGAAGGTGGACGCTTGCTGCTGGAGCAGCGAATATGTGGCATACTGGATTTGGAGCATCGGTCAATCTAATGGTCAGGAACGAGCCTTTCGGGCTTACCGTGACCAGGTCACTGCTGCCACTCGGCCGCCGTAGACCAAGGGTGATCCAGCGCCAGAACCGCTGTGGGATGGCATGCGAGTTGTCGACAAAGCAGTCTACAGGCAAGGCATAGATGCCACAGACCAGCTGGCAGTCCCGATGCCACGGCATCGCTCCCTCATTGCCTTCTATGCCCACATGATGTACACCACACATCAGGCTGACCTTTGTCCTGGTGGGCTGCTGTGCCTCGACGGCGTGAACACCGACGCGCCCGGTGAAGAAGGTGACTGGACATATGACCTCGCAAGCACACCATATCTGTGCCCTTCTGGATCATACTGCCTCGCTGGGTCGGACTCAGTCATCGGCACTGCTCTCTGTCCCATTGGGTACTACTGTCCTGTAGAGACAACCTACCCTCGGCCGGCAAGACCAGGGTATTTCACCGGCAATTTCGGCGCAGTCGACGCCCAGGCCTGCCCGCCAGGGACTTTTCAGCTAGAGTGGAGGGCAGATGGCTGCGATGCTTGCCCAGCTGGTCATCAGTGCAAGGACAAAGGCACATCTATGCCAATTATCTGCCCAGTTGGCCATTATCGATCAGTCATTGAGAGCAATGTTTGCACCCTCTGTCCAAAAGGTACATTCAGCTTCGAACGAGGCGCAAAGGACCGTCTGGAATGTCAAGAGTGCCCACCTGGGCGAATCTGTGAGCGTGAAGGCTCAGCTAACGTCTCGACCTCAACACCATGCACTGATGGCCGCGTTTGTAGGCCTGGCTCAGGCGCCAAGGTCTAAGAAGACTGTCCTGCAGGCTACTACTGCCCACCTGAGACGTCAGACCAGAGCAAGTTCGACCATAGATGTGAGGCGGGCTTCTTCTGCCAGCCTGGTACCGGTGAGTCCACGAGGACTCGGGATACCTGCCCTCAGTCCTACTATTGTCCACCAGGGACTGGTATCTACGACTATGCAACGAAGGAGTCAACAGAAATAGACTACTCGGGCTGGGCGACTGACGCTCCGACTCGGTGTCCGCAAGGAACAGGCCTTGATGGAGGTGACACCAAGACATCCCTGCTTCAATGCAGCATCGACACAGGGTACAGAGTCCTGCACCAGGACCTTGACCTTCGGCCAGCAGCTGCAGGTCCAGGCTCAGCAGCACCAACGTCTACCAGGCGCCTGCAAGCTGACAACAGAGGACGGCAGCTCGCAGCTGCAGTGGCAAGCAAGACAGACCCTCGACTGCAGGACCTCTTTGAGGTGGACTTCGAGCTCGGCGAGATAGAAGACAAGCCAGAAGACACTTCTGGCCTCCGAGTCTACATCAACCGTGACCGTCAGTACACAGCAAGGTGGAGCCCTCTCAAGCTTGAGCTCCTCAGCACTTTCGTCGAGATCGAGGCGATGGACGCCGTCCAGCTGGAGACCGATGCCCCAAACGCAATCTTTGACTTGCCTCCCAATGCCTACGCCCTGGTAACCCTCGACCTGAGGCATGTGCCGGAGCAGACGCACGACTGGACATATGGAGAGGACTGGGCCATATCCCTCACTCTGGCACCGAACCTCACGCTTGGTGACGTTTCCAAACCGACTCCGATGCCTGAGCAGTTCCTGAGTCGTGCGCAGTCCAAGGCGGACACCCTCGAGTTCACAGTATTCGCTCTGCAGCATCTGCGCTTGCGTGTTGATGTTCTCTGCTACAATGCCCTGTACTTGAATTATAGACACTTATTCATGAACACCACCTCAGTCGAGGTGCGGCGGCCAAACAGAGCTGTCTATGGCACTGATCGAACATTTGCAGCCTCAATTGTTAATGCCTACCAAATCACGCTTCCTTTTAACCAGCCAAAGAAGCTCCGAGTAACAAGGGACCCAAAGACGGCTCTACCACAGCAGCTGGTGGCATTTGCTCACAATCCTGGTGGTCCCTGGGAGCCTGTTCGCCATCGCTCGACCAAAGGCCGGAATGTTTGGGTGCCAACATCGCTGTACTGGGACTCTCGGGTCCGCATTAACTTGCCAATTCTGCCATACTTCTCCAACTGCAGAGGCTATGGCAATTTCATTCCTGTTTGGTCACTGATGGAGCAGCACTACGCCTGTGCCTTGGTGGCCCAGGAAAAGACTCTCTGGATGTCAGAGTACAGCTTCGGTGAGCGACCGACAGCTGACACCTGCTCAGACGTCAGCATCAACTGCGTCTACGATGAGGTGTTCGTTGGTCAGCAGCCCTTGCCCCGCTGGTTCGAAGTTGAAGCCGGCACGCCTCTCTTCGACGTCTCTGTCCATCCTGTCAACCATGACGACCTCTTGGCCAAGGAGTTTTCCGAGTTCGAGGTGCTGCCTGTCGCTCCGGAAGAGGGAGCAGGCGAGGAGTAAATCGTTCCCAAGGCCATCTCTTTTGGGCTTTAATACTACCAGAAGGACGCGAACGCAAAGTAGCTCATTGCTGCGAGTATGGCTTTCGGTGAGCTTGAGCTCCTCACAGAGACAGAGCACGATGGTGAAACTGCTGTCGGCTACAACCTCACCTTTGCCTTTGAGGCCCTCTCGCACATGGAGCTCACAGTAGCATTTGCCTTTGGTGCACACTTCTATCTCGTGCTCTACCTGATCGTTGGTGTGCTTTCTGTTGCCATCATGGTCGTGGTGGCCGTTTATCACCGCGGGGTGGCCAGGCGACCAACAAGTGGTCAGCCTGTTGCCGCATTTAAGTTCGTCTCTTATCTCGCCTTGACCATCCCACCAGCTGCAGTTGGAGTGGCCTTGGCCCTGCTTCCGGTGCTGCTCGCCGATCTCTTCATCGCAGCAATGGTCTGTGGCCACCTCTGGTATCTCGATACGTCAGTGTTCGAGTGCGTGGAGCCTGAAGGATATGTTGCTTGCGCTCTGACTCCCTTTGACGTCATCCAGGATGACCCTGGCAGCGTCACGGTGGACTATGGGCGCCTGAGGACTGGGCGCTGTGGCACAGCACTCATGACGGTGGGCCTCTACCTAATGCGAGCCGGTATGGTCATCCTGGTCCCTGACAAGACAGACCCGAAGACAGTCCCTGAGGCCCACGATGGCAATACTTGGGAATATTTTGCTTGGAAGCGAAGCAACATGATCTTCGTTTCCACATTTCTGGTCTTCCTCCTCCTTGCGATCATTCAGTTCTCCTTCTCTGACATGTTCGGTGACAATATCTGGACGGCAATTGCTGCTCTGAAGGCCCTCGCCATCGTCGTTGATATGGTGCTTGAGGCGAGCATGGACGCAGCCCTGCTCGTTGCTCCGCTCTCCATGGCTGTCATTGTCATCCTTGGTCTCGTCTCTTTTGGGGCTGATGACTTCCTGGACTTCCTGAACGCCTTCTTCATCGAGCTGGGAATTATGGTGTTTGAGCGCACGTATTTGGGTGAGGCAGTTGAGCTTGGCCAGGACTACCTCTCTGAGCAAGTACCTGCAGCATGGGAGAGCCTACAAGCGTGGTTCAGCAACGATGACGACGCCGAGGATGAAGGTCCTGCTGCAGCTGCTGGCCAAGAGAAAGCGGGTGCACCTGTTGAAGCCAAGAAAGGTGGCGAAGAGGGTGGAGGTAGCGACGATACGTCACATGCAGAGGTGTTCTACTCAGAGGACGACAGCGCTGACGCATTTGCTGACGACGAGCTCAACGATGATGACCCTGATGCTATACTCAATGCTCAGCGGGCAGATGAGAGCGGCGACAGCAAGGATGGCTCAGAGAGTGAAGAGCGTGATGGAGCTCTCGCACGCATGGAAGATGCTGAGATAGATCGAGCTGACCTTGAGCGTCGCAAGAAGGAGAGGAATGCGGATGCAGGGAGCTCAAGCGCCGAAGGAGACGGTGATGGCGAAGAAGAAGCTGCTGGTGTTCTTGAAATCGACTCAGAGGAGGTAAGCAGTGCTGGTGATGATGGACAGAAGAAGCCCGGTGATTCAGAAGACGAAGAGGGCGAGGAAGAAGAAGATGCTGCAGCTGGACGTGATGCCGACCTGGATGAAGATGCTGAAGCTGAGCCGGTTGAGCCACTCATTAGTCAGTACGCTGGTTACGCCAACGACACTCTTGCTCTGCTCTACACACCTGTCTTTGTCGCGCTGCTTTGGGTATTCTATGCTGAGACCGTGGTGGCTGCGTCTTATGGAATCAAAGTATAGGATTTTGTGTTCTACTTCCTCTTTTCTATCGTCATTGCTCCAGCCTAGATCGTCATCGATATCATCTTTCTGAACATCGTCGAGTGGTACCGGCACTTGCCCATCCACGACTACCTGGACTACATGGCTCACCGCTTCAAGACGCGCAAGGCCCGCTGGAAGGGTGATGAGCCCTTCGTGAACCAACATGTTGCCTCTGAGCTGCGTTCCCTCGACCAGCTCTGCTTCTCGGCCCAGCACTACTTCGTTCAGTCTCTCTATGTCGCTGGCATGAGCCAGGTTGTCCTGGGAATCCAGGTACTCCTTTGGGCGGACGGCTACAACGTGTTTGCTGACCTCGGTACCCTTCCAGTACTTCTCTCAATGTATGCTCTATGCGCCCTCCTCGAGCGAGGCTTCCGAGCTGCAGGTCGAAGGCTGAAAGTCTGGGAGATTGATGCCAGTGTAGAAAAGCTTGAGGGTCAAGACGAGAGCGTGGACCTCGCTGGGCTCTTTGCGCAGCTTCAAGCACCGGGAGGAGCAAACCAACGACTTGGAGCTCTTGCACCTGCTCGCGTGAAGTTCCATGCCACCCAGTGGCGGGTCGTCGAGCAAGCCCGTACCCAGGAGGACGCGCTCAAGAACGAGCTGGCCAGCGACAGAGTAGCCGCGAGAACCTTCCGTGACAGATTCCTTGCGTACAATCGGCCATGGTTACAAGGCCAGCTCCACGAGGTATTCACTCCAAGGACGCTGTTCCTCTACCGTAAGGACATCATCGATCAGTTCGCCCGGGTGATGGGTCCACTTGATCCAGATGTTAGCTTATCTGATGGCCAACCAGAGGACGATGACGCTGACAGAGGAGGTGCAGCGTCGCAGGGCAGCGGCTCCATGGACGCAGGAACACCACGTCTGAGGTCTCGACCAGCGGTCAGTCCTACACTCGCAGTCCGTGGGCGTCGACTGACTGAGGAGCAGGCACATGCGCTCAGGCGGAGGGTCTCTGTGCCAGCAACAGCTCGCCTTGCTCGATACTGGCTGACTCGGATGCGCTTCATTGCCACCCTCAGAGTTCAGACGCAGGCAATTGTCGAGCTGAACCTCGGTGACGAATGCCTGTACTGCGGAGCTACCGCTGGCCTCTTCGTGGAGCTGATGTAGGATATAGAAGCGCTGTTCCGTGCGTTCTTGGTGGACACCGGAGAATATGCAAACCTTCCCGACTACAGATTCCAGAGCTGGACTCGCTACTTCAAAGAGCACGCTGAGTACCGAACGTTGTGCATGGAGTGCACAGAGATGATCCAGGACTACAACAGGAAATGCCAAAGGAGAGAACGGCGACCAGCGTAAGCTTCTGGGCAGCCAGATGGAGTAGTCCATACCCAAACGCTCTGGAACTAATCCGTAAAAAGTAAAGCGTAAACCGTGCTCCGTCAAGCCCTCGGTCAGCCAGTAGATGCCAGTGCTCGAGCTGATTCGACACCAACGCAGTCACCAGATCCCAAGCTCGCCCTCTCAGCAAGCCAGGACTCCGCTCATGCACCCACCCCTCTTCCAGATCTCGCCATCCAGGATGTTCCACAGTCAGTCTCTGCCCCCACCCCGTTCCGTGCTTCCTCTTGGCCCACCTACGATATCGGACGCGCAAGCCCAGACGAGCTGGAAGAAGCTCGAAATCGTATCAGAGCACTTGGACCTGGCCCACGTGCTATAATCTCTCGATGGCTATCTTTAGTTCGCCCCCAGAACCAGCTGCGTCGCTGAAAATATCAAACTAGATCTGAACAGATTTATATATAGATTAATGTTAAGAAT
>Ga0138259_1215710_pt1 | contig 23333 bp, 28 predicted proteins | sample RNAA_220151111_FD_105236 | JGI IMG/M metagenome (GOLD analysis project Ga0138259, IMG submission 105236) | Metatranscriptomics of polar marine prokaryotic and eukaryotic communities from Palmer Station, Antarctica after 24hr light incubation -... | ecosystem: Environmental > Aquatic > Marine >...
CCCAAAACCCCAAAAATATGAAAAAACTGAATCTAAATAATGCTATATATCAATTCATTAATAACTCTAAACATTACATTTCAGAACTGACCGTTGTCTTCTTCTGGCGAATCTTGAATGCTGTAATTGATTTGACCGCCAGCTGCTCCACGGGCGGCTTTAGAATAGTTGGGGTGGATGGTGCTGGGTTGCATCACGGCCTTGTTGTCGCTGATCACCTTGCTGTACTTCTCCATCAAGGACCCAGTCACGTGGTTGAGCAGCTCCTGTCCGCTTCGTTCCGGGGTGATGACGTCCCTGGCTTTGAACATTCGTTTCTTCCAGTGGAGACTGCCCAAGGCTGCGGGCGCATGTGCAGGTCGTTTCCTTAGAGAAAGTTGCACGCTTTCGGTTTGGTCAGGCAAGGCGAGCTTGGACTCCTCGTTTAGCGCTGTTGTGCCATTGCCCAAAGGCGACTCGTTCGTAGGAAGATTTGGGCTGCCACCATCTCGGTGTTACCTTCCCTCAGTTTGAGCTGCCGGAGCCAATGACTGCTTGTGCACGTCAAGTCCTTCCTCCTCGTCTGAGCTCCTTGGGCTTCTCCCACCATTGATCGCGTAGTCATGTTATACATGGTCCTCTGGCTGCGTTCCACCACCATTCTGTGCGATATCATTGGCCTTCTTCAGCTTGCCCTTCTCTTCTTGTCCTTTGGCATCTACCGCTTTCTCATCGTCTTCCGTTGCCTCAGACTCATCTTCCAGCTGTTATCCTGCTTCATATCGCTCTCTCAATGTCTTTATCCTTGTACTCAATTCTTGATTTCTTGCATTGGTCTTCGAGTATCTCTTTTGGACAGCTTTCTTCTCGTTTTTGCTTTGGTTTCTTGATGTCTCAACTGTTTGCAGCTAAAGGATGAGCTTCTCGATATATTGGTCCAAATCGACTCCTGACTTCGGATCTAACACATCGTCGGGGATGAGGCTGCCTTGCTTTTGTCCTTGATCTTTTGCTAAGAGGCTAGCCTGACGACGCTTTTCTTGCAGGATCGTCAAGAAGGAAACCAGGCTGATTAGGAGACTGAGGCCAAGGGCAGATGAGAGGATGATGAAAAGGCCTGCGTTCTTTTCCAAGTAGAATAGGAATGGGCTCAAATCTTCAGATAGAGGTGCTTAAGGGCTCAAGATGAGAGCATAAACACCTGGCTGGAAGATGGGATAGGAAACGTAGCGGCCATCATCTTCAGCGCCCTCGGTGCTTGTGGTATTGCCAGCTCGACCTATGCAGACCCAATAGCCACCCTGCTTGCGAGCCAGGCAAGAATCCTTGCTATCATCGTACATAATGGGAAAATGGTCGGCATCCATTTTGAAGGTGAGATAGCTTGCTCTGCTAAATTGCTGCTAGATGATTGATTATTTGATTTGACGAGAATCAGCAGATGTAGTCAAAGGCTCGTCAATATTCTGAATCTATACCACAGGAGAGAGCAGGCTGTAGGCTTGAGGAAGAAACTCGCCATCCTTATTGGGTTTTCCATCCTTGTCGACGAGCTGCGTAAAGCGCGAGTTCAGCTCTGCTCTCCTCGAGCTTGCAATCGGATTGAGCATGTCTTAAAGAAGAGAGTCCGGGACACCATTGATCAAGACCCTCTACAAACTCTACATACTATTCTTGACGCTTTGTGCTGCTCGGAGGCTCCCAGAAGGTATCTCCAAGCCACCAAGATGCAAATGATGAGTGTTGTTGTGTTGTTGTAGAGTGTGGTCGAATACGAAATTGATCTGGTTCTTCTAAAGGATATCTACAGAGGCCTAAATCTGCTGCACTTTGGCATCGTAATATGGCATCGATTGGTTGCACGTGAGCGCATCCTTAACACATTAGCCATTTCTACATCGATGTGGGGATGCGCCGCTGTCGATGGAAGAGCAGAGATTATTCTTCTGGCAGTCATCTTTCGTTTTGGCACATGTTCCATCCTGACATTTCAATGGCTTGGTTAATAATGGACAACCAAAGAACTCCAGGCACACTAGTCGACATATGCCGTCTTCACATCTTTTGTGGTCACCCGTGCATGGCTTTACTGTTGGGATCGCTGACGGAAATGTGAAATGGGAGCAGGCATCCATATTCTGGGAGCATATTCCTGATTCGCATCTATGCTGCTTATCCAGAGAAGCAGAGGACGGGCAAGACCAAATAGGAGGACAGTTGGCTTGCTTGTCACGGCAACTACCATCTTGGCAGACGACACTGCATGCACGGAACTTTATCAACTGCGCTGCCGGGGCTGAAGACCTCGATGCCAAAGCGGCCTCCACGACTGATTATGGAATCAATCTTCTCTTTATCAGTGAATACTCCTATGGTCTCGCAAACGCTGTTTAGTATTACAATTGGTATTCTGTTCCATCGCCGTTGTTGGAATATAATAACGGAAATGTGAAGAGCAAGCACTCTTCATATCTTGATGCACATTGACCAGTTGAGCAAAGCAAGGGCCTGCTCGAGTCGCACTTGCTGGAGAAGAACGAGCCAATATTCGTTGAGCTCTGCTGGCTGTTTCCGGTTCCACTGTTTTGGCATTCGCTGGCAGTTGCAACACACTGCCCAGAGCTGACACACCTGATCGGCAAGTCAATTTGGCACATCGTCGAGTCAAGGTCGAGCTGAGAATCTCCACTGCCTGCAGATATTGCGTTTGCATCATCATCATCATCCGTGTTGTTGCGGCAGTCCTCCTCAGCAGCCACACACTTGTGACTGGCATCGGCACAGCGATGCAAACAGGTTTGGCAGTCGCCAATTCTGGCGACACAGTTTCCTGAGACGCACGAGATAGGCAAGAGGCTAGATTGACAAGGATTTATGATCTCTGGAGCAACAGCACCTGCCTGATGCCTGGGCTCTGATGCGCTCACGGTAAGTTGCTTTCTACTGAAGGATGGAGCACGACATGCTTGCTTCTGGAGGCTGGCGATTGAAGTGAAGGGCAGCGCCATACAACTGGCAGAAGAAGGCCTGAGGCCACCGCTGCTGCCGCCTGCATTGCTTCTCCTTTGGCGTTGGGTCGCTATTGCATCCTGGCAGTCGTATGGAGCAGACATGGTGCAGCCGTTTGGCAACTCGCACTCTTGCGACAAGGCTTCTGGCGTAGTTGAGCAAATATTGCTGGACAACAAGTAATAGTATTGAATGGCTGCCAGAGCCTTCGCTGCCTTCACATCATTAACATTATTCACAGGCTCGTCCTCTTGCTCGACGAGCTTGCGCTCAGTCTTTTTGACTGAAGATAGCTGGGTTAGCACTTGATCTTGATCTAGAGGATTTTCTTCCACCTCGTCGGTGCCAGGACTGTAGCTCAAGGATCTTTTAGATCTTGGTCTTACTGGGTTGGCTTATTATTATTATTCTTGTGACAGCTCCGCTCCTCCATCTTCGTTGAGCAAACAATTATCCACGTTGTTTACACAACGGTATTAGCCTGTACTTTTATCATCCTTTAAATACTCTTTTCCACACTTGATTGGGTAATTGACTGGGCAGCCAGTGTTGTGGTCCAAACATAGAGTCAGCGAAGATACACATTCAAATTATCTCATATTCTGGTTGATGACGCAGAAATATAATCCTTGAAGTTCACAAATATTCTTTAGTTGGTCATAGAGCTCAACGAACTGATTTTGGCTGCTATGGTTGGAAGAAGAGCTGTAAATTTATTCCCGAGCTTGGTACTCGAGCGGTATAACAGAACAATCTTTCATATCGTCGACACAGAGGCCACTAAATTGGCATTTGTATGGCTTTTGAAATTCACAACCATTGTGACTCAATAAACATTCGTCTCCATTTCTGGCACACTGGCCTGTCTGACACATGAATGGGACATGGCTTGGGCACTTCTGATCTTTCAGAGGTGTGATTACCTGCTTGGTTGGATCCAGCTAATTATTGATTTTGGAAGTCACGCCGTCATCGTTTGCCAGCTCTGCATCAGGATGAACGCAATCTGCCTCTTTCTCAACGCAAGCTCCGTCGTTCGAGCATCTCACTCTAAATTTTGGGTGGACATCTTCGCAGTCCATCAATGGCAGACATTGAGATGCCTCTGAGACACATGTGCCATCTCCGCATGGCACGAATCGGTTCACTTCTCCAAAGCGAGTAGGCTGACTCTTGGCAGACTCCTGGCACCTCCCTATCCTCGCCTTCGAAAAGGGGCTTGCTGCACAGTATTTCTTGTGACTGACACAAAGACCACCAGGGCACTTGTGAGGCTTCTTTGGAGGGCACTGAGGGACGAAGCAGTCTGATGAAGGCTGTCGGAAGCCCTCCACAAAGTTGGGATAAAGCCCTATGCACACCGCAGCATACTCAGGAACACAATTGTCATCACCAGAGTCTCCTGCGTGCTCTGGAGTGCTGTTTGATGCTTAGCATTCTTTGGCTTTTCGCTTGCAGAACTTCAAATCACTGACGCATTGTCCATCCCAGCATTTGAAGGAGTCGACGTTCTTGGTATTCTCGCAGCGTCTCCAGCTTTCACAAGGCTTGTCAGAGCAGCTATTATTATTCTTATTACTGCCACACCAATATTTGCATGCGATAATTGAAGCATCAGGAGGTCGGACAGTCTCTGGTAGATATTGATTGATTGTCTTACCCTTAAACAACTCGGATGACGAAAGTTCACAATGCGAGAGGTCAAGGACGCAGACTGCGGTGAGTGGGCATCTCACCAAGTCAGCTTCTTCCTTGTTGGCGATCCATCTGATATCTTGAGTTGACGGAGCACAAGAGCTGTAAGCGAGGCTATCAAGAGGTGAGCAACTCTCACCAGCGAGGCGGTTGATGCATTTGCCGTTCCAGCATTTGGTCTCACCGGAAGCACAAGAAGATGGAAGAGATTATGGCGAAGGGCAGAAGGCGAGTGAAGTAGTACATGTGAGCAGATCTGACTGACAAAGGAGCATGCCTTGCTCGACACAGGCAGCAAGGTTGGCCTGGACTTGAATATCGACATGCTTACAGAATTAAGATGACTTCACACATTAGCCGTCTTGGCATCTGACTGGGTGTGATCTTATTGGGCAAGTGATATCTGTTGCGCATATTGAAATGTCGACAACACAGTTGCCTTGCAAGCACTTGACGAAATTAATAGGACATTCGTATTGGTTCAAAGCATGGGCCAAGAAATTGACCTAGTTCAATAGATTTGAGGTCGTATCCTGCTGTGAAGCTGAGTTCACACAAAACTCTCCAACTGATGTGTCAACTTTATTGAAGCCCGATGAGCACGAAAACGGAGTCATGCAGGCATCAAATGCCAATTCAGTGCTTGGATCAGGCAGAACGGCGCATTTACCATCAGGACAAGTTCTATAGTTCGACTTGGTGAACCCTTTGTTGTAATCGATATTGAAGGCTGCTTAACAGAATGAGTTGTGGCACTCAGATTTATGATCGACGCAATTCTGAAGACTTGGACAAAGAATTTTGCTGACAGGACCGAAAGAGAATCTCCAGTTTGTTGCGCACAACTTCGTGGTAGGGCAGTCTTCTAATCTCAACCTACATTCATTTGACTGTGGGCACTTCAGGTATGGTATTCCATTCTCAGAATGCTGCTCGCAAAGTTCAAAGCTGGTTTGGTGGAGCTCTGAATCCCTAGCAGCAGATTATGATTGTGCTTGCATGTCAGTATTCAATCTCCGGCTATCTTATACTCGAAGATAATGGCGGTTGACACTCCAGCGAACATTCTCCAGATTCACACAAGAAATAGCTCGAAGGGCACGACTTCTGCTGGATGGCCGAAACCACAGAAGCAGTAGGACACTCGCTGAGATCTCTAGCACAAATATCTAGAGCCTGCAACCCTGGGCACTAAACGGGCGTGGCCTCATTGCATCGATAGTCATCCAAGCTAATTAAGGAGTTGAATCTGAAATTAGTGTGGTGGAGGCAAGCAATTTGTGTCTGCTGGCATGTTCCATCAGGGCAAACAACCAAATCAGCTGACGGATTACTATTATTATTACACGTGATAAGTGAAGGACAGTCTTCGTATGATGCTGCACACGAATTGCCATCTCCTGGACATCGAATGAATTTGACAATGGAGTTATCAGGAAGCATTCTCTCACAAGACTACAGCTTCTAAGTCTTGCAAGCACCAAACCTATTCACGCTTGTATATGAAAATGGATTAGGGATACAACTCAAATCAGGACATTGAGTATATCCAGGAGGGCAAACTTGAGGCTGTATTATAATAGGCTTTGGACAGCGCTGTGGCTGCAGTTGTAGTTGCGCCTGGGAGAGCTTGCTCTTTGGGACAGCTCCAGATGATGTTGCTTCTGACTGGGCAGCATCATCCTTGATCGAAGTTGTCGAGCTGCTCTGCGTTGGTGTGTAGCACTGGCCGTCCTTTGGGCATGAAGAAGAAGAAGAACCAGAGTTAGCTTGGAGCTCCTCTATCTAAGTCTCCTGTTTGCTCTGCTCTGGTGTCGTATTTGAAGCTTGCTCAGCAACACAGTCTCTCTCAAACGGCACAAAGCAATACTCGCTTGTGTTCTCAGGCACACATTTGGCCTCATAAGTACATTTAACCATCGGTTTTTCTGTAATAGTAGTAGTTGCTTTGGTGGCTCCCGCTCCATCATCATGCATCATCACATCTGCGCCACGTTGAGGGGTCTCGCTATCAAAATGAAGGTCAGCGCAGCAGTCATATTGGTTGGCAACACAATCACTATAACTCCATGGTAATGATGATGATGTACTTGGTTTATTATTATTCTGATTTTGACCACCAGCAGCCGCAGCTGCACGTGTGTTTGTGTATGTATGACAGCGAATTTGCTTGTCGGTCCACTCACAGCAGCCTGCCTCTTCAGCTGCTTCTTTTGATGTTGTTGGATCACCTGTAGGACTCTCTTTGCAAGCTTGATCGCCTTCACACCACTTGGACTGCCCAGCTTAATTTGTTAGGTCTTATCGTTATTCGGCAAGTGAAGCAGCCTTATTATCATTATTATGAGTAGGTGCTGTATTCCCGCAACAGTCACCGATCTTCGCGACGCAGATCCACTGCTTATAGTTCTAGTCATCATCATCTGCAGCATTGACGAGTTTATGTGTATGTTTGTGTGGTAGGATCGCCGGGACTGGCGCAATGCTCACACCATCCTTGAGTACACCAAGGCAACGGAATGGTTTGGCAAGATCCTGGCCATAGCATGACTCTGATATCATCTGGCATTCAATGAAAGAGTCTGCGCATATCGCGAAATGCTGAGGGCACCGCACCTGAGAGCTGCCGGCGCAAGCTCCTCCAGTCACAGTGATGTCATCCCAGGACTAGTAGATGGCTCTCCCTTGGGGCATCAAGCTATTCTGGTGATTAATTGTCAATGAGAAGGTGCCCTCGAGAAGTAAGGTTTCTTGCAGGATGAACAATTATCCATACTTTGGAGAATCTGGGTTTTCAATCTCATAGATCTTGCCTGTATAAAACGCTTGGAGCTGCTTACTAGCCACCATAATATATTTCAGACTTTTCTCTGGATCCTGGATTTCAATGGGCTCGTTGTCAACTCCGAGGCAGCGGAAGATCATCGTCAGGTTCTGCCCAATCACAAAGTTCTTAGCTGGGGCTTTGAGCAGCTCCAGAGAATAGCACTCTGCTTCGGTCACAGTTATCCGATAGTCCTTGAACTTGCCTGATTGTTGACTATTTATCGTCAAACCAGCCAGTGTGAACTGCCCCTATGTATAGAACTTCAAAGCCATACTATACAGCGATTGGTTCTCGTCAAAATTATATGTGAAATCAAAGTCTCCACCTGCTACGAGCTCACCATTAAGGAATTTGAAATTGATATCGATTTGGTTGTGATACAAATAGAAATCTGGATTGAAAATATAAAAGAATAAAGTGTCCTTCACTGGCAGCAATGTCTCCTTCGCCAGCTCCTTCTAGAATTTGAGGTCAGAATAAATGATGGTCTCCTTCAAATCGAGCTTTCTGACATTTGACTCTCTGACCGCAATCTTGATATCCCGAGTTAGCTTCCTATGTTTTGTAGATTGTTTCTGCGTGCTTGATTCTTGTTAATCTTCTTTATCAATACCCTCTACTCGCGTGCTCATATCATAGCTGATGTTGATTAGGTACTCCTGACCAACCTCAAACTGGTTGGCATAGAAGTTGATTTGGACATAGGACTCACAGGCTGAAAGTGGATAATTTATCTGTTCTTTTCCCATCAAGAGCTCAAGCCCAGCGACTTGTACTTCAAGGAGGTCCTTCTACATCGTGTAGTTCGTGCAGGTCTTCTTTACAGAGCTAACGAGCATGGCCAAGATTTTGAAATCAAAATTGTGGAGGATGGTCATGTCGAGTTGTTGATGTGGATGTTGAAGTTGAGTCGCCTCAGAAGGTGATGAAGCTGAAGCATGTGGCTCTTGAAGCTTGATAACCAGCTCCAGGTCGTCCGTGCTGCCTGCCTCCGACGTCTTCAGCGCCTTTGGGTCTGGTGATCCAACTCGAGGCACCTGCTTCAGGCTCTGAAGGCCGCTTGGCACCTGTGTCAGCAAATTGGAGGCCACAGCGACATGTTGGGCATCATTCGTCGGCTAGGGCTGAGGCACTGTTCTCATGCTTGTGTCTTCCTTCCTTGCAGCTGATGGCATCTTAAAGTAGAGGAGATCTGTCTCAAATAGGCTAATAAGCAGCCCAACTTCACCGCCAGCTGTGCTGCCCTCTGCATCACGATAATCGCCGTCATGATAATACAACTCGAGACTCTGCCAATCTCCACTCATCCCGCTCAAGTACAGCTGGAGTTTGTAGGTGTCAAAAGGGGTAGGAGAAGTAGTATTTAAGCCCTTGGTCAGCGTGTAGTGATTTGGTTGCACAGTGTCAAACCGATTTCTCACAATCATAATTCGATCAGTGTAAAACTTATCAAAAGGGTAAAGCTGGCCTTTGGAGGATTTCAAGCTGAATTCCAGCTCGATGCTTGAGGAGAAACTTTATTCTTCGGAGGTCAAGAGGAGTTTAGTGAGGTTCTTCATGGAGATCTTGTTCGCTGGTGCCGTTCTTTCGTGGCCGTATACCTTGATGTTTTCGAAGGACATGGTCTCGCCCCCGGCTGGATCGGCAGTCCTCAGAGTCAAGGTCATCAACTGTGCTGTGCTGCCTGACGAAGGTTTTGTTGTTGTTGTTGATGTTGGTGCTTTTAGATTTGTCACCAATCTGAACCGGCCATTGTTTGCTATGCGTATGGTTTACATACCTTAGAGGTCTGGTGCGTCTGCTAGCTGTTATGTTACGATTTTGTAGGTCTCAATGTCTTCCGCCAAATATGGCATTTGAATGGCGTCTGCATCGATGGTGAGGTCTGAGATTTGAGCTTGCTCGAGGAGGCTGGCTCTGCTACGCAGTATGGAGACGTAGCGGACTTCCTTCTAGCCAGAGGCAGCGTTGAGCTCGAGAGATTTAGGGTTCATGGTCTGCAGGCTTGTGGTCTCTGCAATGTTGTTCTCAAAGAATAAGGTCGTGTTTTTGATCGTGAAGTTTTGGAAGGCAGCGATGTTCTGGGTGAGCTCAGGGCCTTGGAGGTTGAGGACGCTCGTCATGAACATTTGCTGGGGGTTGATTGATAAGATTTGCAGGTCTAAGGTGAGGTTCTTCTTCTTCTTAGCAGCATATTTGATGGTCGAGCCTGAGCCTCCTGTGCCACCTTTCTCTCCTCCACCGACATCGAGGTCCAAGTTTATGTTTTGCTTGTAGTATTACCCAGGTAGAATTCTCTTGAATCTCTACCAATCACTTTCATCATGGATTTGCGCGAGCATTGCATATTGGAAACCTTCCAAGTTCACCCAGCTCACGCCATTGGTGCTTGAAATCTTATTGACACCTCCCACATCGTTGATGATATTGCCTATTGCATCATAGATCTGGTTGCCGAATTTATCACTCAGGCTCAAAAAGAACACCAACCTCTGACCTTGCCAAAGTCTCAAAGGATTTTATACTGATGCTTCTAATTGTTTGTTAGTCTAGCTGACCAAATATTTGGAGACGATCTAAAAGTTGATGTCGATGTCCTCGTTTCTCTATTTCCAATCTTCATCTTATTATTGACCATCTTCTTGGAGCGCCACTGCATATTTGACATATATGTTGGCAAACATGCGGTTGACTGACTCACCATATCTCAATATTTAGCCATCAGCCTGATCATTACCTCTGTCGAGGATGACCATGATCTGATGCTCGCCCACTTCCAGCAATCGGTGGTGGAAGACGAATTAAGCAGTAGGAATAGATGTAGCTGAATCTTACGCGAGCTCTAAAGGTGCTGTTGAAAGACCAAAGCTACTCTTGGCTGGCTAATCATTACCAGTGGCCATGAGGCTGGGTGACGTCACCTATGCTGAGTTTGCATCGCTGTTTGGAATCTAGGCAACAAGCTGCTGCTACTTTCCATGCTAAATAGCTCCGAAATCTTCCTACTTGGCTTATTACTTATACATGTTATTATTGGCTCCGCTGGTTCTTTAAGTTATTGCAATTTCATCTTCAAACTTGATCGTATTAGAGTAGCTAGGTTTTTTTGATTACACTTATATGGTTGCCTCTTTCTACAATATCGATTGAGTTGGAGGACTTTGGCCAGTCAAAGATGCCTGAGCATGCACGATCTAGACCAGCACTTTGAATTTGCCGACGGAGGTGGAGTCATTTGCTGCTAATTTAACTGCTTTGTTGAATTTGTTTCGCAGTTGGACGTCTATCCTTACAATGTCACCAGACTATACGTATTCTTTGCCAGCAATGACTTCGTCTCTGTCGACGCTGCTGATATTTTGTTGTTGTTTGATTCTATATATGTTAAAGAACGAATTGTCTGGGTCAACTGTTGCGAGGATGTTATTTTATGTGTTATTGGCGTCTGCGATCTTGATGGTGATGCGTTCGCCCAGGGTGTTGATAATTTTTGATTGCTCAACAAACTGAGAGTCGTTGGTGATGGCCAGGCCCTCGAGGATGAAGGCTTTCCTGCTCAGATCCGCAATTGGTCTCGCGTTTATCCTTTGGGTATCGTAGACCAGCATTTGTGCGAAGGTCGTGTGCTTGCTTGAAGGCTCAACCACATTTCCGAATTTGTCGTGGATGGCGACCTCGATTTGCTGGAAGTTGGTGGCAACGTATGCTGCAGACACAGCCAACGATGGCTGCACGAGAAGCTCCAAAACAAACGTCTGATAATCACCTGCAATCAGCCCTCCAGCAGACTGAGGCGTTGAAGAGTAGTATCCAGACACAAGCTTGAACTGTAGCGTATTGTTAGAGTAGAATTCTGGATCCGTGGTGTATTCCTTTCCACTAACCACCGACTACTTATCATCTTTCTTATCTTTATCCAGTCCATCTTTATCTACTTTTGAATTATCCTGCTTTTTGTTGTTGTTGTTGCCTCCATCTGCTGTTGCACTGTTTTGAATCTTTTGGTTTGCATTCTAGACTTTGAGGTAAGCCAGCGCGAAATTCTCCATAAAAGGACCGATGACATAGGCTTAATCACACACACAATAACAAGGTTGAATGTGAGAAGGGCTTGCTCCTTTGTTAGATGGTATTGGATCCGAACCAAATGATGGTATTGGTGGTAGAATTTAATCCTCGCCCTCATAGGAAGATTGGTGGAGATTATCCATGGTAAGAGCATCGTTGCTCTTGGTATTCTTCTGATCTGAACCCTCAACTCCGCCTTCGAGGACACCATTCTAAATGCTTGGGGTTGTTGCACTTCGATTCTGGCCAGCAGAGAGCTGACGACGGCCTGGTGTCTGTTGTGTTGTGCCCTTCGCTACGTCTCTCGTTTATGATATTTTTAAGTTATCACACTTACTACAATTATTACATCCTCCACCTCCAAGCTGGCATGTGCCAGCGTTCTCGCCCGAAGACACACAGGCCAAATTATTATGCAAATTTCTTTGGAAAGGTGGAGTGAGAAAGAGCTTGGGCTGGCCCGGAGGAGTCCACTTGTTATAGCTAGTCACAATTTCAAGCAGCAGCACTGAGGCATCATCTGCCCGCTGAGCAAGCTGCCTCCCAGTCGAAGGAGCAGCCGCACGCACTTGAACTCCTCTGCTTTTGGCCTGAACGCTTGATCCATATCTAAGCTCGAGGGAGTCTGGCTTCGTGTTGTTTTTATTATAGTCATCCCTCTCTACCGAGCTGCATCTTAGAAAAATGTTGACGTCATAAGGGCGCTCGCTCACTCCGAGCTGCATCCTAACTGCAGAGGCAGAGGGTAGGTACTCAGGTAGCTGCGAACCTGCTCCTTGAAGCATTACCTAGTTCCTGATGATATGACTCTATACTGTGGCATTGTGAGCCACGAAGAGCTAAGTCGACTCTATCTGGAACGGTCCCCAAGTGAATCTGTAGTCCTTCGTTTCAACAGTCTTTCCGTTGGCAGTTTTCTTTGGAGCTATGAACTCTCTATTGAGGACCTCGTTCCACAGCTCAGCTTGAAGAGGGGAAACCATCGCTTCATCATCAAACCTCTACTATCCATATTTTCTCAGTAGAGCATTGCCAAACTCGTCTCTCAGGATGACTTTGTAAGTCAACCAGTGCTCGGTGACCACCGGCATTAGATGAGGGCTCATGCCAAACGTCGGGTCCTGGTCTGCCTCGTACAAGTTGAAAGGCATGGCCAACAGCAGCGTCTGCTCCAGCCGCACCACAGCCAGCTCCGTCACCAAGGCAAATCGGTTTGCAGCTTTTATCTCCTCGACTCGGCACTAGCTCTACGTCGCCTCATTATCTTGATTTCCATTCTGTCCTTCGGCATCTTCGCCAGTATTTTCAGCTTTAGCTCTACAATTTGGCTTTGCTTGCTTAATAACTCTGAACTGATATTGACCCAATAGCGTCAAGTGGAACTCGCAAGAAATGATACCCGTATCTTCATAAGTATTATCATCAGTGGTACAGTTCTATACCTCCACGTCCAGAGTCTGATAGAAGTCAAAGTTGCCATATTTTCTATTCTTACCCGCCGTCAAACCTGTACCATGCCTCGCCTTGGCATACTGAACTTTAAAGTATTATAACAATGTATGCACATTATAGTCTGATCCAGTTAACTTTGGTTGCGTTGGTTTGACCGTCTGTTGAGCTTTCGGTATGTCATCCGTCTTCGTCGCTTCTTTTTTATCTTTGGAATTAGTAGTAGTAGAGAGGTCTTTGGCCAAAATTACATTTCCGAACTCATCTCTAGGATGAATTATTATTATGGCTTTTTCGCCAGCTTTTCGTGATGATTTGGAAACAGAAACGTCAAACCAGGATTTTGTGGGACTGATTGTGGGTTGTTGAACTACTTCGATTTCATAGCTGATCTTGTCGCCGCTCAAGCGATTGGCCAAGATGATGTTGTATGTGCCGTCTTTGGGTACGCCTGTGTCAAAGATGTAGGTCAATGTCGATAGCGTAGAGGAAGCTGATGAGGCTGAAAAGATCGGGGCCTTCTTCACAATTCGACTGGGTACTGCAGCAATATTGGGAATGCTCGCCGTATCTACAGTCTGTCCCTGAGAATTAGTTGATTTGGTCTTTGGTGCGACAGGTTGGATGACGATGTCCTGCATAATATTCTCGACTTCTCGGTCTCCTGCAAAGCTCTTCAATGTAATATTAATGCGCTCACCAGCTCTTAGTGGGTCTCTCATCTTGTACACTATGCGCTTCTGGCCATCCGTTGTCGCAATTTGCCGCTCATCCCATGTTCTCGCAGCCTTAGTATCATTATTGAAATCCACTCTCTGTCCATTGACTTCAGCAAGGTCGTTCACAATCTGCAGATTGCGCTGGCAGTTCAAGTGGATCGGGAACTGGGACAAGCTCACATTGTTCAGCATGATGTAGGCAGCGGGGCTTGTGCTTGTGCCTGCTTGGCTGGTCTCATCGACCAGCAGAGTGAACAAGAAAGTCCCGTTCCCTTCAGGGCCTGAGTAGATCTCAAAGTCGTATGATGGTGGTGTGTTTGTTTATGCATTTGCTCCTTATTGTTCGTCCAGATATTTTTAGTTTTCTAAAAACTTGGGCATATCGATAGAGATTATCTACTTGCCTTCAGCTAGGCTCAAATTCTGTCGGAGTCCAAGATCGTTTCGGATGTCGATGATGCCCACAAGGGGCAGCTTCTTTCCTTGGAAGCAATATTGATCAATTGTTGGGAGATTGACTGGCTCAATGAAATTGTTTGAATTCTAATTCAAATATGAAACCAGAGAATTTGTCGCATTAATTTTGTTGCCAAATGGTGGCTGAGCTATTCCGAAGTCAAGAGCGTTTTAAGAAATTTGATCATCCACGACTTCAAGATAAATATGGAGTGGATCATCATTGTATTGAGAGCTGAAGACCAGCTTGCCTTTGCCTGGCTTGGTCAAGCAGCCCTGGCCATTTTCGGTCTCTTGGTCTGCCCACTTGAAGCTGATGAAGTGCAACGCTGAGCTCTTGAGCTCAATATGTATCTTTTCGCTCTTGACACAAATCTTTGACTCCTCTTCCGGATCGGTGATAGTCACACTCAATCTCCACTTCTGTTCTTCGAGCGCTTTGGGTTGTTCTTAAGCTGAACTTGAGTTCAAATTGTCTTTCGAGCTCTGTTGCTTTTCCTTTGTGCTTGCTTTGCTCACTTGCTCATTCAACTCCTCTATCGTGTCGAATTTCAGGTTGAGCTGCTCGTCCAAGAAGTAGAATGGTATGATAATTTGCTCCTATTTCTGCATGATTCTTATCACTCGCTCGCTGACTGGCTGCTGATAGCTGACCTTCTGTTTCTTTAGAAGGTCGAAGAATTGAGTGTGCTCCAGGGCCAGGCTGCGAGTGTCCTCGGCTGTCACGGTCAGGTCACAACTCGAACACAGCATCTGGGTACTCACATTGTTTTATATGAAGTAGACCTTGACCTTGTAGATGCAGGGAGCAAACATGTCCAGCGTAATCTGGTAATAGCTTCCCGATGCATCGGTCTGAATCTGTTGGCTCTTCATGAACATGTCCTTGACTTGGGTTGAGGCATTGCAGCTTGCGGCAGGAACTATGTTCGTTTATAGAGCAAAACCTCCAACTTGCTCTTAAAGCTCGCTTGCAAGACTACTATTGCTGTTGTCTGGCTGAATTTGGTCTAGGAGTGGGTTGCCCACCTTGTCAAACATGTAGGCCCGTATCTTCAAAGTGTTACTCGAGGACAACGTCGAGTTCTCGAGCTATACAAACGAGCGCTCGAGACTGGGCTGTACAGTGTAGTCTGTGGCGAAGGTGAGCCCATAGGATCTTCCTTCTTCAAAGAATGGCGACTCAATCAGGACAGTGCCTTCATTTTGAGTGGTGAACTATGTTTCATATAAGCCATTTTTAATCCTTTTGGTCTACTTGATGATTGGATGTTGAACGTTCTCGTGCCTAATGGTTATCAGATCGTTGACAAACTCCTCAGTGTAGGTGGCGTCAACGTCTCTATCCCAGCTATCGAAAGCAGATGTCCAGTTCACGGCCAGCAGTGAAGACGCAGGTTTAGATGATTTATTTCCTGATGCTTGAGCGTTTGATGTTGTCTGGGAGCTCTGTAGTGAGCTGCGCTGGATCGTGTTACCGAAGTAGTCTTTCAAGCTGTAGCGTATCGTCTGCACCTCGTTGACCTTGATGGTTTTCGAGTTGGCCGCCGGAGCTCCTGGTGGGGTGCCCTTACTTTGTGGCGTAATTACTGCGTTCTCCTCGAGCGGTATCGACTCGAGCCAGCTTGGCAGGACTGTGACGACGACCTCCTTTTCCACTTTACACTTTTCGACCTCGGCTCGGGCTTCGGCTTCGCCGGTATTTTGAGTATTAGTATTAAGTGGCCAGCTTGCCCGTAAGGTGATCTTGTATATTCCAGCTCTTTGTTCATACAGAGATATATAATTCATTCTCCCTCCAACTTCTGTAATTATTTCTGGTGAGGCTGTAGCACATCCTTCTCCCTCCTTGCATACTCCTGGTGTACTGATACCAAGATAAGGGTTCGTACTGAGATCCCGGCAATTAGACCCAGCAGCACCAGAGCCGGTCTAGCTCGACGTACACGGAACCACCTGGGACGTTGCCGTTAAGGACGCCAACTACTCTATCTTAACAAGTTCGAGCGCTTTGTCTTCGGCAGCTCCACACGTGTTTTGCTCCCAGATGTTAACTAATGTAGGACAGGATGGCCCTGGAACTTGAGCATACTAATTATATGGCTTATCGGCTGCTGTTTTGGTTTTGATTTCATCGTTTGCCTCTGGTGTAATTCGTTCATTGATAACCTTCCTCTTCGCAGCCATGTCTTGCTCTACAACAGATTCCAAAGAGCAGCTGTTTTTCCGCGCTTTCGTGCTTCCGGAGACCTCAACGTTAAAGGTAAATGGTTTCCCTGCCTCTATAACAAGATCACTAGGGGCGAAGAGATTTAGGCGCCTTCCAGCAGTTGAATTAAATGGAATCGTGCTTGATTTACTTTGATTTACGCCGCTTGCGTCAGGAACGATGGGCGCAGGATCAGTTTTACGAGAGTTGGAGATGGAAAGCGTCCAAGGGCCAAGACGTTTGCAAGTACCTTTGGCTGAATCAAACGCTTCTTAGCATTAGTGTTTCAACCAGTCTTTAAGATGGCTATCATCTGGTGGTTGCTATGGTGATGAGGCGCCCTCTGGATCGCCCGGCGCCACCAGCATAAGAATTTCTACAGCGTAGTACCCTGGCTTCAGATCATTGCTTATTTTGCTTTGCTCCGCGTCGTCCGCTGGGAAGATGGTGAGCTCTCCGCTATCTTCATGATAATGCCAAGCAAATTTAGGGCTTGAACACAGTACCCCAGCTCGCTTCTCTGCCTCTGCTAGGCGTTCTTCGGCTGAGGCATAATTATCCCACCAATCGTCTCCTCCAGAGTTGCTGGTGCTCTATTTCTCTTTCTCTTGTGTTTTGTTGAGTAATGTGTATTCTGCTTATAAATCTCTCTCCTCGCTCCTTCTACCTTTTTAGCATTCTAACGGCTTGTCCTTTGTATGATTTGGTGCTCCAGGATAATATGTTCGGTTCTAGTCTATCAAAGCAGTGTATAACTTTGAATTCGGAGCTGAATTTAACGGATAGGTGTACTTATAAGAACAGTCATGTTTTGTTGATTATTAATTTTCGGCTACAGGACCTACTCTTTTCTTATAGTCAGCCTCCACAGGTTTTTACCAAGGCATCCTAACGAGCCTTGCAACACAAGCTGTTGATGATGATGATGATGATGATGAAGCACCAGAGCACGTCTCTGCCGAATACTGACGTTGTATCGGATAAAGTGACACTGAGAAGTGTGCATTCTTACTTGCCCTTGTAAATTCGTCACCGAACTCGTCTCTCAGCCAGGCCTTGAACATTAGCACCGAGTCAAATCTGGCGTCGTAGTGCTGGGCTGGGATCGTCGCTCTAGCCTGTAGTTCTGATTCTATTGTGTTTATAATTATGTCTTTCGTGGATGTGCTTGTTGAATCGGATGAGCTTGTTGCACAGGTAGAAGTATAAAAGTATCCCACTGTAGGCGAGGTCGGATAGTGCGATAGTCGCTGATAAGTACTGGTTGCGCTCTTTTGTGGCCCTTTCGTGAGATAGAGGTCGGTTGACTTCGCTTCTGCTTCTTCGCCAGGGGCTATGCGGAAAGAGCTGCCCGAGAGGTAAAGCTAACCTTGAGTCAAATCGGTGAAGGAAGCTTACAGGATATATCGGCCACCTTTGTTCAGGGCCGCTTCTGAGACGTATAGCATCTTGAGAGCGATGGGAGAAGGCTTTTGACCTGATACGGTATCTTGTTGGCCTGCTTTGCTGACGCTCTCAGACTCAGCCACCCTGTACTGCAGGTTGTACGAATCGCCGGTGTCCAAGTTGACAGCAACAGCGGAGATTTGCGTTGCCAGCTTTGCCAGAGTTGCACTGGTGAAGTTATATGCATTGTTATATATATTTCTGGGCTCGACAACCAAGGTTGCATGAGCACCCTTAGTGAAGCTGGCCAGTTCATTAATAACATCTGAAATTGAAAATTGAAAGCCATTTGCTGGTTGCTGCTGCCCCTTTTGCTTTCCAGATGCATCACCAACTCTCGTGAAGACACCTTTGACACAGCCATCTTCACATTCAACTCTATATGCAAGCGTATAAGATTTTAGTCTTTCTCCTTCTCCGATCTTCAAAGCCACTCCACTCTTCTCGAAGTCAAGATATTTCTGATTCATGGACAGCGTTTAAGAGCTTGAGATGACCTTAATGGGAATTTATAGATCTTGATCGCTGGGAATTTCAAGCGTGAGGTAGTAGTCGCCTACCTCCAGCTCGTTGATGAAGATCTGGCAGTTGAAGGGCTCTTGTCGGCCCAAGAATATGATGTTGCCCCGTGAGACGAAGACTTGGTTGTTGTTCACATCTGGCTTCGACTTCTGTTGGTCATTGTTCTTCGCTGCTCCAGTTGTTGAAGCTGGCGCCTTGGGTATGCTTTTGGTCAATTTATACGTCATTTGCCCAAGGTCGGGGTTGTTTCGCACCAGCAAAATGTTATCGACGTTGTTGCCATATGCATCTGTGATATTAAATTTTAGGTTCAGGCCACGATTGACGGCCTTCTTGGCGCCAGGGTCTGCAGGCGAGCCTGCACTGCTACTCTCCTTGCTGGAGCTGGCGACTTTCTTGGTCTTTGTAGGCTCTATAGTATATTCATATTCATGTGAGTCAATAATGATCCCGCTAAAGCTATTGGAATTCGGCTATTTGCTGCTCTCTTTGATTTTCTTGGCAATTTCCTCTTCGAATTTGACTTGAAATCGACTGCCTTCAGTCACGTAAAAAGTTCGTTTATCAGGCAGAATAGTAGTAGTAGTGGTTGAAGTGATACCTTTATCAGCCTTGTTTTTCTTATGAAGCACCGAGAAGGCGAGGCGCGTCTACGATGCTGTGCAGTTGAACCAGGCCATGAACTCGCCAGGATAGAGGCCTCGGCTCTTCTGGATCTGGCACATGTCATCGACAGCGACCCAGCTATATTTGAGTTTGGTGTTTGTACCCTTGGCTGTGCTTGGCGTAGCTGGTTTAGTCGTGGTGGACTTCGTAGACGCAGCAGACTCCGAAGCCTTCGCTGACTTACTGGCATCTGCCGTTTTATTCTCAGACTTGGTATTATTCTTCGCAGCTTCCTTTTGCTTTCGCTCCTCTTCGTGCATCCATTGGTAAATCTTGATCTCCAGCTCGTCATCCAAGCTCTCGGGCCATTCATTTATCTGCTAAAACTTTTCATTCCTTAATACGATATAGATTCTGCCAGGCCTATCAGCTCTGATCATATTGTCATATTGAACCGTAGACAGCACGTTGCTGACAGCCTTGCTATCCCATTCTGACACCAGATAGTTAAATGGCTCCATCCAATCGGTTGATACAAGCTTCACTGGGATCGTCAGGGATTTATTAGTTGCACAGACTCCTATCCTCTTATCTCCAGTGGTGTAGGTCAGAATGATGCTATAATACTCATTGCCAGCTCTTGGTGGCAACGCTTTGAATGCAGTATTGCTGGCGGCACTCGTGGTAAAACTGATGATGCCAAATTATTGAATTGCCTCAAAGTCAAGAGTTGTTTGATTTGAATTGTCTGCCTTTGTGCTGGGCGATGTAGCAGTAGCAGGTGGACCGTACTTGAACTTCGCTGTGAAACCCTCAGTGCTGACCTCCTTATTGAGCTTATTCTCGTAAATATCATTCAGAATGAGATCAAAGACAAGGTTCTCACCAATGAAATATGTCAAGCTATTATCCACAGGGTCTTATAGCCTCTCTTCATTGCTGGGAAATAATGGCACCTGGACTTTGATAGACTCAAAGACATCTTTTGGGCTTATTTGAAGCTAGCATTGGTTATTCTCTGCAGAATTTGGCCCACCACAGCCAATCTTGTAATTGTAATTCTGATTTGGACAGCTCAAAATGATATTGAATTGGGCCACTCCAGCCTTATAGATCATCACAGAGAGCGCAAGGCCCTCCAAAAACTCCGCACTCCCGGTGGCTTGCTCCATCTCGTTGTTTGAATAGGACTGGAACTGATATCTTTATCCTGCGACGGTGAAGTAGATCTCATGATGCAAATTACACTCTTGGTATAATCTGGACAATACTGGTGCTGGCAGAAGCTCATTTCTATGATTTCTGAGCTCCAAATGAATCTCAATTTTTTCTCCGACATTAATGTGAGTAATCTATGCCCCTGTCAACGATTTCCTCACCGCAGCATTGGAGAACAAAGTTGATATCTGCCTTGATTACGAGATATCTGCATGATGAGCCTGAGGCCAAACTTTGATGTGAAAGTTATGATTGGCCAAGAAATGCTCTGATACTATAGTATATGTACCATTTGTCGTTGGAACAAATGATATCTCATAGTCTGAATGTTTATCCTACAAGTTGGAGACCGACTTGGTGCTGGCCTCAACGCATGGCTGCTTCGATTCGTAAAGGACACATTTGAAGTTCACTTGGGTGCTTGTTCCGTTGCTGGTGAAGTTGTGATGAATGACGTCAGAGAAGATCTTGATGTCTAGGAGCCATGGGCTGATCTTTTTGGCTCCATCAAGCACTGGTTTAGTTGGCTGCTGCAAGAAGTTCTGATAGTATTCAGATTCCTCGCGATCCTGGGCTGAGATGAGCGGCTGGAACGTCCTGACTCTGAAATGATACTCGTCATTGGTGATGGCAGGATTGAGCAGATAGCCAGAGTCTGCATCGGAGCCATCAATCACCAGGATGAACTGCTCCTCGACTAATTGTGGCAAAAGAGCATGCGGAGATGTGGATTTTGTTTTGTTATTTTTAGATGATCCTTGTCGATGGACTTCGGCTGCTGCCATCCTCTTCCTTGTGGTTGCCAGGCTTTCTGAGTTGTGGATTTGAAGAGGAGCTGGCAACTAGTGCAAAAGGGTACTGGATGAACGTCCAGAATGACCAGCAGCAGAGTCAGAAGCTGCTTCATGCTCGTCGTTGGTGCGTTAATGTGTGTTTTATTGTTACATATTGTCCTCCGATTGTGCTCCTTTTTGTGTGTGTGTTGTGCTCACAGAGTTGCCAGTTGACTTTTCAGTAGATGATGCCTCTGATGGCGCTGATATTATTGTTATTGGTTGTAATTCAAAGTGAATATAAATGGTCTCAAAAGAACTTTGCAAGGCTGCTTGCTCCGTAATTACGTTCTTTTGCTGCGTTGAGCTGCCTGAAGATGCCGCGGCGCGGCCAGTCACCACGTCTGCTTGATATTTTGCACAGCGCTCACATCTTGCACATATGATTTGGACGAAGTAGGCATTATCGTCCTTCACTCTGCTGGTTAGAGTATCATAGACATCTTGTTCTGGGATCTCTGGCCTACAATGCTCAGCCAGTACCAGATCTCCAGCGTCAGTGCCCTGACTTGCTGCGCCTTCTCCACTCGGCTTGCTCATTGGAAGAACCGTAATCCTTGTACTTATATTGAAATTCAAATTAGAACTCCAGCTATCTCCAACCTCTTTTGCTTTGTTTGTTTCGGCATTCTTTGAATATTCCTTTACTTATTTCAGTATATCTGATTGTGTTGGGTATACCAGAGCAGTCGTAGGCTATTTGCAAGCATCGTAAAGCTTGAAGAAGATGACAAAGTTATTGGTCTCCTCGTTCTCTTGCATGTGTGTTTTGAGGCCCGTAAATGACGCTGCAGTGACTGTGCCTTCAACAAAGACGGGCGTTGCCTTGTAGATGTTGAACTCTGAGAGGCTCATGCGGCTGAAGTCTGCTCTCTGCAGCTCTTCGCTTTAGCCTGCTGATTGCTGGGAATTGTTCACGTCTTTCTATGCTGCTGGACCTATGACCTGCTCTGAAGAGATCTTGGGATAATAAAGCCGGTTTTTGATAACTCCTAGCTTATCTTAACTTATTACCTCGGAGATGACTTCCAGGCCATTGACTTGAACGGCTATTTGCAGCGCCTATGTATGGTTGCCTCGCACTATGGGAACGATTCCAACCTGGACCGCTAGAGAACTTTGGAATGTTCCAACTTCCTGCTGATCAACATATATATAGTCATGGACTCCTCCCTCTTTGCCCAATTTCCACTGATAGCAGAAATTGATGAGATTCGAGGACTTGATAACTTCTATTTGTCGACTACGCGCTCCATGCTTCTGAATGAGATCGATGAAGCATGGATTCGCCAGGTTTCCTTCGCTCCGCCAGAAGTTGATCGAGATCACGTTCTCCTCCGTGGTTCCGGTGAATACGTCTGGGTTGGCTACCAGATCGAACGACAACGACTAGGATACAGGCCAATTCTTGTTCTCCTTGAGGGTTGAGCCTTGGCCAGTATTTGAAGTGCTTGACTGAGGCGTCGAAGGCATTGAAATCGTGAAGTTGAATTTCGTCAAGTCTGACAAAGTGATGCCAGCGCGCATCCTGGCAGACTACAGGATATAGAGACCTGGTGATGCAGGTTGACCATCCTTCGAGGCCGTGAATAGAGACGCTGACCTAACATCCTGGAAGAACTTTGTGAATCCTCTCTTCGTGGCATCAAAGCTCACAGTCGTTAGTTGTAGTTTTTCTTACAGGCCAATTGCATTATCAGCAGCAGCAGATCCTGATGCGCGGTCGTTAGTTGGTGTTAATTACCTTTTCTTACTTGTTTACTCCTCCTTGGTGGCTTCTTCTACTTTCATCACTTTCATCAGGTCTGCATATGCTGAGGCACTGAACATCTTGCCATCGTGAAAAACATAACTCTCTTGGACCCAGTCCTCTGCTCTTGAATTCAATCCCAATAGCGACTCCATGCTGTCTTCCATCTCTTGGATCAGCTTCAAATTGGCGAAGCAGATGTTCGACTTGACGAAGTGGCTTGACATCTGAGACGAATCATCCCATTCCGCCCACTTGGACCCGGAGCTCTCTGGTTTGTACCACGGCTCTCGGTGGTAGAGAGCACTGCCGCCAAAGACACCATTTATCATTTTACTTTTTAATGTGCGGTCGCCAGCGAAACCTGCAGCCTCCTGGCTCTCTGCTTTTCCCTGGATTGCGTCTCCAGAGTTGCTTGCGCCAAGTCCTCAGCTCTCTCGGGCATCTAATTCCACCACTCCAGCCACGAGCAGGGCCATCAAGATGGCCATCAACGAGGACCTATAATGTTTGCGAAAAAACAACATGTTTTGAAATTGTATTTAAA
>Ga0138259_1461277_pt1 | contig 20997 bp, 38 predicted proteins | sample RNAA_220151111_FD_105236 | JGI IMG/M metagenome (GOLD analysis project Ga0138259, IMG submission 105236) | Metatranscriptomics of polar marine prokaryotic and eukaryotic communities from Palmer Station, Antarctica after 24hr light incubation -... | ecosystem: Environmental > Aquatic > Marine >...
CAAAACCCCAACAATATGATAAGGATATAAACGAATTGTACAAATAAGTATATTTATGATTAAAAAGTATTTAAAAATACAAAGTATAAAAAGTATAAGATTCTTTTGAGCTCAAGCGGTTGTCATCAAGAATTCTCCAACTGATGGCTAACCGGTTCCCACTGCATTGATTGCTGCAACTCTGAATCTGTATCCGGTCGCTGAGCTCAAGCTTGTTGCGGTGTATGAAGTCGTGGCTTCCACTGCAAGGGCAACGTACACGATACCTGCTCCTGTTTGTCCTGCTCCTTGATCCCAATAAATCTGATAACCAGTGACTGCAGCACCGTTATCTTGTGTTGGTGGTGTCCAACTGAATTGGAGAGAATTGACAGTCTGTGTTCCCGCTGTTAGACCAGTTGGTGAGTCAGGTTCATCAGCTGCAATGATGGAGATGATTGTTCCTTTTGGACCTTCTCCGTGAACGTTTTCGACTGCGACTGCCCATCTGTAGGCTTGGCCAGAAATTAAGCTTTGGACCATGACGTTTCTTGCTATTCCAGACGCTGATGATATTGCTACTTAGGTCCCAACTCCCCAAGTGCTTGGATCGCTTGCTGCGTCGCCTGCATCGTTGAATATCCTGTAATGAGTGATAGCTGCCCCACCGGTTTCGGCTGCTCCTGTAACTTCAGTCCAGTCTATTGCAATCTACTAATCAGCTGTGTTCTATCCACGTGATGGCACAGGACCAGCGGTTGGAATTGTTTGAACCTAAGCGTTGACGGTGCTGTCAACAGAGACTGTGGAGTATCCTTGAGCATTCTCGGCTTCAACGACAGCTATGATGTCATCTGGACGAGCCAGATTGAATGATAAGCTGGTGAAGTCAGACATTGGAGCTGTACAGGTACGGGCAGTGGCTGGGCTGATTGAGTTGGTGCAGGATGTGAGCTCAGCATATTGCCCATCAGACCTCTTGAATTTGACTCTATATCCTGTAACTGTAGAGCCTCTGTCAGATGAGGTGGCTGGCCAGGTAGTAATGATATCTATTCCTGAATTTGCAGTGGCTGCTGCTCCGATTTAGACAGGCGTGGCATATGCATATATCGTTTCGATTGCTGAGTCTAAACCGGTACCGTGCTGGTTGGTAACTCTATACTTGAACTGATATGGGAGACCACTACCAATACCAGTAGCCTTGGTGTATGTATATGTGAACCCGGTAGCAGCGTTTTCAAGGACGAGGAGAGCCCAAGTAGATCCTCCAGATGTTGGTGTCCAGTAGACTTCGTACATGGTGGGCGTGTCATCACCAGCATCGTCACCAGTTAAAGGCGTCCATTGCACTTGAATCTGGTTATCGTCGGTGCTTGCTCCACGAAGCACCTTTATCGGAGGAGCTTTTGGCTCTGTGGTGATTTGACTTCCGGCAATGGTTGGTGAGGATTCTGCTCCAGTCCCAATAAGATTGGTTGCAGAAACCTTGGCTTAGACGACGTCATTGAGAAGTAAACTAAAAGTCGATTGCCTCAGCTGCAACATTGGAATGTCACATTGCAGGTTCGTTCCGACAGTCGCTGTCACGCATGCTGTAGGTTCATGCCAGCCACCGGATGCAGCTGCAAGAACTAAGATGTAATAGGATGATATTGCTAACCCGTGGTTATCTGGAGCCACCCATGTTACTCGCATGTCGGTGCCAACTTAAGTAGTAGTAGGTGCAGCTGGAGCATCTGGCTTAGCTGCAGCATAAACTTATGTTTCAGCTCCTGTTAAACTCCATCCATACTTATTCTTAGCCGACAATCTGAAATTGTATAGCTGTCCTGGTTGTGTGCCCTTGGCAGCAGCTGTAGCTGTAAAGGTGGTGGTAGTCACAAGAGGACTTATACCGACCAGACTGACCCACGGATCTGAGGATCCGACTCTCCATTCAAGATTGTAGGAGTCTATGGTGGCGCTCAGTCCTCCTCTCTCCGTTTCTGTGGTCAAAGCTATCCATGTTACTGTTACCTTTGTCTCATCGGTTTGTGCCTCAATTCTTGAGCATGCTCCTGGAGCGACTGGCACATTTTCAACTTTAGTTCCAGCAGTATTCACTGGACTCTCTGCACCATAACCTTTAATATTCTCAGCTCTGGCTTTAACTTCAACTAAAGTACCAGTTGATAAACCACGAGATGAAAGAATTGCCATTGGCACCAGGCAATATCTATTTTGTAGAATGTCGGAACCCTCGCAATGACTTGGGACAGTTGTATAGGTATTATCTGGGTTTTTGATAGTGACCTCATAGGCTGTTAAGGCTGAACCTCTTTCGTTTGGAGCTATCCAATTGATTTTAGCATACACGTTCTCTACTGAAGTTGTGACGGTAGCCATGACATCAGGTACAGAAGATGGAATAATAGTAGCGGTAGGTCCTACAGCTCCCCATCCAATTGCATTATTTGCTCTTACTCTGAAAACGTAGCTCGTATATGGAGCATTTCCAGCATTAATCCCACTTGAAATTAAAAAGCTTGTAGATGTGTCAGGAGTTGGGTCTCCAACCAAAGCACTTGAGCCAGATAGCCAAGTACCAGTACCTTGATCCCATTCTAAGGCATAAGAAGTTATAGCTGTGCCACCTGTGTCAACTGTTGAGGTCAAAGCGCTCCACTCAATTTAAATTTATGAATGGGAAGTTGCTGCTCCTTCTGTCGGAGCACCCATTTGAACAGGAATCGTCATAATCGTTGCTCCAACAGTATTTGGTGCGCTTGGATCACCCCATCCATCATCGTTCTTTGCTTTTATAATAAAGGTGACCAGATCTCCAACAGCATATCCTCTGGTTCCCATTAGATATACAAATGTAAATGTACATGTCCTCGAACTCAGGAGAGGATTGGCTGGCAATCCAGCGCTTGATTCTGCTCCGTTACAAATTGATGTGTCCTCGATATATGCATCACCAGCACTTCTATCTTTAAGAGTGATTTGATATGCTGTTAAAGCAGCTCCGTTATCAGATGGTGCCAACCACGTAAGCACCAACGATGTTGTACTGCGTACGGTACTTGCACTTGCCATTTAACTTGGCACGTCAGATGCTCTGATGCTCTGAATCGCTGATTCGGCGCCTGACCCGTAGACATTCTTACCTCGTATTTCAAATCTGTAGAATGAAGATTTAGTCACACCCACCACAATATGACTTGTTGCCAGCGGAGATGAAAGAGTCAACTGCAAGAAAGCAGTCGCCGATGGGTCACCATTATCCCAGAGAAGCTCATATTCAGTAATAGCGGAGTTTCCAGTTGGAAGTCCAGCTGCGCTAACTGCTATCCATTCAACTTATATTTGAGAATCCGAGGTTTGAGAGCCTTCAGTTGGCGATGCCATTTAGGCTGGTACTTATCTAATTTTAGCGCCTCCTGTATTAACAGCTGAAGTCAGCCCAAATCCTCTTACATTTTCTGCAGAAACACGCACAACCACTAGTTAATCGAAAGGCAAAGAATGTGCTGGTAGTGGTGTTGTAGCAACCAAATTGGACATCGGAACTGTGCATGTTTTAGCAACAACTAGTGTTGTTCCGTCACAACTGGCATCGATATTCCACGCTCCAGCATTACTTTGAATCTCAATTTTGTAGGCTGAGATTGTGACTCCACCGTTTGAAGAAGGTGCAGTCCAGACTATTGTTACTCCACCAGTTGCTCCATCTATGCTGGTGGTAGCTGTTGGAACTTGAGAAGGAGTGGTAGCTGCGAGGATCTAGCCATTGGTAGATGAAGTGTCTGAGAAGACACCCCAACCCCATTTGTTTTTAGCCATGACCTTGAAAGTGTAGGTTGAACCAGCTTTGACGTTTTGGGTGATGGAATATGTATTAGAAGTGTATAAAGCTGAATATCCGTCGAGTTCCATCCAGCTGCCTCCAGAGATTCCATCGTCAGTGTATAGAGCATAGCCTAGGACTGCTGATCCTCCATTATTAAGACTTGAGCTTACGGCGACCCAGTCGATCTAAACGACTGTATCAGTGGTCGATGAACCTCGAGTTGGCGGAGACATTTGCACGGGTACGGTTTGAATCGATGCTCCTGAAGTACTTTCAGGAGATGTTCCACTCCACCCACGTACATTGTGAGCTAGAACTTTGGCTTTAACTTCTGTTCCTTAAGGTAAACTGAGTGGAGTATCCCATAATGAAGTCATTTGAATAAGGCAGCGACCAGCATCTCTTGTAGTTGGATCAGCTCCATTACACAAAGATGCCACTTCAATAAATGCTCCAGTACTGTCAATAATTAAGATCTAATATGCATCAATATTTTCATGATTTGAGCTTGGTGCAGTCCAAGATATCCTGATATAGATGGTCTCTGCAGTAACAGTAGGTTTTATTGGTGTATCAGGGGCTTGAGCTGCTAAGCATGGTTGTTCTGGAGAAGGTGTGCCAGTTCCATATTTGTTCGTAGCAGCAATTCGATATTTATAAGTTAGACCTCCAGTAAGAGAAGTTGATGTAGTTGAAGTACCTGAAGGAGTTTAATGTGTGGCCCAAGGACTGCTGTTTCCAGCATCCCATTGAATCTAATATGTAAGTATTGCCACATTTTGACCACCTTTTGCAGCACCAGTTGGAGCTGTCCAGCTCAGAGCAATCGATACTGCGTTAGATGAGGCGACTTCAAAAGTCGGAGCTGACATCAATGATGGTACAGTTTCAATTGTAGCTCCGACTGTATTCAACTCTGAGTAATCACCCCATCCATTAATATTGTGGGCTCTAATACTTGCTCTGATTGAATTATCAACAGACAAACTCGTACGAGCTATCACAACAGTCATATCAATAAGGCAAACTCTTGTGCCGACAACTACTCCTGCATTTGAATTGCAATCAGTAGTTATTATTGCAAAACTGCCATCAGATTTGAGAAGGCGTACCTCATATTCATCGATGGCTGCGGCGTGGTAGCCTGGTTCAGTCCAGGAAATAGAGACAGCAGTGTCAGAAGCGCCAATTGTGACCGTCGGAATGGCTACTTTATCAGGCTTATCAGATGCTAAGACTGTAAGTTCAGTTGAGAAGTCTCCGTCACCGTAGATATTTCGGGCTCTGACTTTGAATTTATAGTAGTTACCTCCTGTTAGACCAGGCACTGAAACAGCGGTTGAAAGACTATCGAGGAGAACAATGCTGGTTGTTCCGCTGTTGGCGTCCCAATAGACATTATACGCTGTGATTGCAGAGTTTCCTGTTGCCGGATCTACCAAAGCAGTCCAAGAGAGATCTATTTATGCCTCACTAACGCTCGTAACAGTGGGAGTTGACATTTGATTTGGTATACGCCGAACCTTGGCTCCGCCAGTATTAGTCACACTCGCCACACTGTAGCCATAACTATTCTATGCTCTCGCTCTAACAGGTATTAGAGCATCAAAGGCCAACGGATTGGTCAATGCTGCAAGTGCCGCCATTGTGACTTGGCATGTCTTGGCTGCTTTGATCACGGAACTAGATCCATCACAAGTTACCGTGTCTGTGTTCCAAGCTCCTGCTACTACTCCACTTCCACCATCTTGGATTTCGATAAGGTAACCTGTAATGGCATCGCTGCCATCAGCTGGTGCAACCCAGACAATTTTAAGGTCACCAGTAGCAGCATCAATTGAGGTTGTAACAGTGGCCATTTGATGAGGCTTTTGAGCGGCTTTGATGGTTTTAGAAGGTGACCAATCGCCCCAGAGATGAATGTTTTGTGCTCTTACTCTGAAAACATAGTTCTTTCCAGCAACAATTGAGCTGGTCAATGTTTATGAAGTTGCTAACGATGCTGGACTAAAACCAATCACATTTTACCAAGCTCCATTGCCTGCACCTGCATCCCATTGAAGATTGTAAGAAGTTACAGCTGATCCACCGTTGGATGGAGAGGTGCTGAGAGCTGTCCACTCGACATAGACTTATGTTTCTCCCGTTATGGCATCATTGGTGGTAGGAATGGCCATGATGGTTGGAACTGTTTGTGCCAATACTCCTGCTGAGTTTGCTGTTGAGTAATCACTCCAGCCTCTGGAGTTACGTGCTCTAACCTTGAATGTGACCAAAGTACCGACGGATAGAGAGTATGAATTTGAAGTTAAAGACGTCATCTGGATGATGCAATATTAGTTACTCATTGATATTGAGTTGCTTCCGTCACATAGAGCAGTGGATGAAGCATATGCTCCTAAGGAATCAGCTATGGCTATTTCATATTCTAAAATTGATTAATGGTTTTCAACTGGAACAGCCCATTGTACTTTGACACCTGTAGCGATTTGAGTTGTTGTTGGAGCTGCTGGAGGATCAGGCTTTTGAGCAGCTAGAGCCGAAAGAATACTGGAGGTTGCTCCTGCACCGTGAAGGTTCACGGCTTGTACACGGAAGACATAGGTGGTGCCACCTGTTAGACCTGTAGCTGTATATTGACCAGTTCCTGTTGCAACGTCAATTGGAGCATTCCAAGAAGGAGTACCGGCTGTAACAGCATATTCGACTTAGTATTTGAGAATTGGGCTTCTTCCTGTAGCACTATCGCCGCTTAGTTCTGTCCATTGAACTGCAATCGTCGTTTTGGTAGATGACCCTGCAACGAAGACTAATCCTTGAACAGATGACGGAATAGTTTATACCAACCCACCTGCCACGTTCATTTAACTTTCAGTTCCGAAGCCTTGAGGATTCTTAGCACGAATCTTAACTTGAACTAGAGTTCCTAAAGTCAATAAGAAAGGAGAATCTCGCAGTGTCTACAATGGAACCAGACACTCTGTGGCTGAAACGATTCCTGAATTAGTTCCATCGCATGCAGACGTTGTTGCAAAAGTACCTGTAGCTTTTAGTATCAAAATTTCATATTCAGTAATCGTTTCTCCATTGGCTGTTGGTACAGTCCAATCAAGTTTAGCATCAGTAGAAACAATACTAGTTGTTGCAACCTACATCTAAGCTGGCACCTCAGAAGCCAAAATAGTCTTTTCAGATGATTCAGGACCCCATCCATAAATATTATGTGCTCTAACCTTAAATTTGTAAGGGTTGCCTGGAGTAATAGTAATAATAAGTCCAGTTCCCACAGTGTAGCTCAACAGTACATAATTGCTCGAGATGCCGACCAAATCAGTCCAAGTGCCACTTCCTTGATCCCAAGTCAAGTGATATGAATCGATTGCTGAGTCGCCGTTATTTGGAGCTGCAAGAGCTGCCCAATCTACCACAATTTGACTTATAGAAGTGAGTGCACCTCGAGTTGGTATAGCCATTTGAGAAGGCTTTTCTCGTACTTGAGCTCCTGCTGAGTTAGCAGCTGAGACAACCCCAGTACCATATGTGTTGGTAGCTTCAACTCTCACGAGGATGAGGTCTCCTCTTGAAAGACCATATGTTGAGCCTACTCCTGTAAACCTTGACATCGGAACGGTACATGTAACAGCTGTTGTTCCTCCACAGTTGGTTGACTCAACAGCCCAAGAGCCAACGGTTGATCCTTAAATCTCAACAGTATAAGAAGTTATGGCATCTCCTTAACTATCTGGAGCAACCCAAGTTATGACCACACTCCCAGCAGTAGACTCAATTGCTGTTGAAGGTGCAGCTGCTTGGCTAGGAGCAGTTGCTGCCACCACAGGACTGATGGCAGAGTAATCTCCCCAATCCCAAAAGTTCTGAGCTCGGATTCTGAATCTGTAGGTTTATCCTTGCACAATTCCGGATGTCACAAGATATGAGGTTTGAACATAATTGCTTGCAAAGCCAACAAGCTTATCCCAAGAGTGAAGTGTTCCACCGCCTGCATCCCACTCCAGAGAGTATGAAGTAATAGAAGAGTAACCATCAGATGGAGATGTAAGAGGTGTCCATTCTAAATGAATTCTATCAATTCCAGTATTTGATCCTCTAGTTGGTGCACCCATTGCTGCCGGTTTGGTCTGTATCAGAGCTCCGACTGTATTGTCAGCTGAGAAAGCACCCCAACCACGTTCATTAAATGCTTTCACTCTGGCTACCACTAGATCTTGTAGAACCAAACTAAATGGTGAAAGTTAAAGAATTGATAGCTCAACTTCACAATATTTAAGACTAACAATTGAACTTGATGTTCCATCACATGATGTGAGCTCTGTGTGGTATGTGCCTGCAGCCAAGTTTTTGATTTCGATTTGATACTTGGTGATAGTTTTGTAATTAGTACTTGGTTCTGACCATGCTATACGAGCTGAACGGTTGATTATGGAGGTGACCACCTGATTAGGCGTACCTGGAACTGCAGCTGCTTGGATGCTCACGACGCTGGAGACTGCTCCCCAACCATGAACATTGTGTGCTGACACTCGGAACTGATGAATAGCTCCAGCTGAGGATGCCGTGCTGTAGCTCAATGCTGTACTGTATGATCCAAGTGCTCCTTGAACCTGTACAAAAGGATTTCCAGGAACTCCTTAGTCAGTCTCTAGCAGATATGAATCAATAGCTGAGCCACCGTTGTCGTTTCCAGTGAGAGCTGACCAGGTTGCTTGCACTGATGACAGAGAAGTTGCTCCTAAAACTGGCATTTGCATTTAAATTGGTTCAGTTTAAATCAGAGCTCCAGCAGCATTTGGCTGCGAGTATTATCCCCATCCTATATTGTTTTTGGCCCTGGCTCTCACAACCACCAAATCATTATATGCAAGGTTGTAAGATGATGATGATGGAGGTATACTTCTCAGGGTTGTTAACGGAATCAAACATTATTTGGCAGTTACAATTGTATTACTGGTGCCATGACAATTGGTAGTATCTTCAATATATTGGATTCCATCTTTGTGACGAATTAAGATCTCGTAAGCGTCAATTGTTGCACCGTTGACTGCTGGTTCTAACCAAACGATTTTTACCTTTGTAGCATCTAATCCTACATCTATTGAAGTGGTAACGGCTGTCATCTGACCTGGTGCAGAGCTTGCATAAATTACAAAGACGTTTGACCATGGACCATAATCCAAAGCATTGCTGGCTCGAACTCTAAATTAATATGGTGCACCGCTGACTACTGTGGTTCCTGTGGCAGTATATGAAGTCAGAAGTGAAGGACTTGGATAACCAACCAAGTTGGCCCATGAGCTGCCTCCAACAGCTTCTTGAGAGCCAGCATCATATTCCAGATTGTATGATGTGATCGTTAGTCCTCCTGTTTCAATAGATGTTGAAAGCGCGCTCCAATTCACCTGCATCTAAGTAGGAGAAGTTGCTGCTCCTCGAGTTACTGGACTTGGTTACGTTGGAACGACCTTCGCTTCTGCTCCAGATGTGTTCTCAGGTGACGTAGCACCCCATCCTTTAATGTTCTTTGCAGAAACTCGGACGATAATCGTATCGCCTAGACTATAACCGTAAGTTGAATCAGTAATTCTTGGGATCATCGGGACTTGACATTGTCGAGCTGAAACGACAGAGGCGAGTGCTCCTACACAAGCGACGTCGGCTGCCCAGGTAGAAGCGAGTTTATCACGGATTTCGATTTTGTACTCGGTTATTGAGCTACCATGGTCGTCGGGAGCTGTCCAAGCAATAACTAAATCTCCAGTCGCTGTATCTACCGAAGTTGCCGCCGAAACCATTTAAGCTGGTGCTCTACTAGCAACGATCACTGCCGTCGGTGAAGAAGATCCTGTACCCCAGATGTTCTTCGCTGCCACTCGGAAACTGTAGGATTGGCCTCTCACAATTCCATTCGTGACGATGTAACTCAAACTCAAATAATTACTCGCATCTCCAGCAAGGTTGACCCAAGTAGCTCCGACGCTGTTGGAACCTGCGTGCCACTAGAGATTGTAAGAAGTGATTGCGCTGCCTCCTCGATCAGCTGCTGTTGTCAGAGCAAGCCAATCTATTTCTATTTAAGCTTCAGAAGTTAATGTTCCTTCAGTTGGGAGAACCATAACCGCAGGAACTGTTTCAACTCTTTGGCCACCTGAGCTGTCAACAGACCATGGACTCCATCCATTTAGATTATATGCTTGAACTCTTACCAAGATTAAGGTGTCATAAGCAAGTCCATAGCTGGATCTGATGTGGTCCATTGGTACCTGGCAGTATCGTTGACCAAATATGAGGCTATTAGAGCCATCACAATAAGTTGTTTCAACAATTTATGCCCCTGCAGAGTTGGTAATGGCGATCTTATATTCTGTTATAGCCGCATAGTTATGGCTGGGAGCTACCCAAGCGATCTTGACCGTCAGACTATCCAAAGTCGTGGTTGGGGCAGCTGGTGTATCTGGTATGCCAGAGGCCATAACCACCAACGAGTTAGACGCAGTGCTCCAGCCATGGATGTTCTTTGCTAAGACTTGGAAAACATAATTATCACCTCCAATGACTCCCGAGTTCAGCGTATAGGTCTTCAAAGTAGAATAACTTCCATCTTGGCCTTGGCCATCTGTCCAACTTGAAGCACCACTTGTACGCCATTGGATGTTGTAAGAGATTATTGGGCTGCCTCCTGTTTCAGTAGAAGAGGCTACAATGCCGGCCCAAGAAAGGGAAATTGACGTCAGAGAAGAGCTTGTTGCGATATACACAGGTGCACTTGGCTGATGTGGCTCAGTTTGAATCTTGGCAATGCCCACTGTGTTAATTTGAGATGTCTAACCCCAAAGGTAACTGTTTTTGGCCGCAACAGTAAATATGACTTCGTCATCTTGAATTAAAAGATATGGATAAGAAGCAAATGGAATAATAGCTCTCAAAGCCGTGATTGGAATTGTACAAGTCTGTCCTGACAATACGCTTGCCGTACCTCCAGCTGCGCCATTACAGTTTGTTAGATCTTCACTGAATCCATTATTTTTCTGTCTGATCATTATTCGGTAATCTGTAATTGCATCCTAATTTGCATCTGGAGCTGTCCAGGATAGTATAACGTTAAGTCCACTGACCACAGAAGTGAGAGAAGTTTAAGTCGGTGCATCAGGTTCTTGAGCTGCGTGGATAGTAAAGCTGTCACTGACAAGGCCGAAGCCGTAAACATTACCAGCACTAACTCTAACTAAATATGTGCCTCCTGGTGTTACCCCACTTGTAATTTAGATTGATGTCGATAAGCTTGGAGTTCCAAAGCCTTGCAAGTGATACCATGTTGGCGATCCATTAGCTGCTTATGTGCCTGCATCCCATTCGAAATCATAAGATGTGATGGTGCCGCCGCCTCTATCTGCCGTTGCAGTGAGAGCTACCCAATCGAGATGAAGGACTGTCGTGGTAGTTAAACTGCCTCGAGTTGGTGTATTCATCTTGACAGGCTTAGTACGAACAGTCAGAGCTCCTGCCACATCTGAGACCACACTCCAACCAAAGGAGTTATAAGCGTAGACTCTAACTTAAATAAGTGAATTATATACCAAACCATACGGACTGGCTGCCAACAAAGTTGCCATTGGGACGATACAGTACTTCTGGGCCTAAATCATTGAGTTAGATCCATCACAATCAGAAGTCGCCGACCATTGACTTGTTGGATGTGCTATCTCTATTTTGTACGCTGTTATCGTATCAGCATTGTCACTAGGTGCCGTAAAGGTAATTTTGACTCCTCCTGTTGCTGAATCCAGTGCAGTAACTGCCGCTGCCATTTTATCAGGTCTGGTTGCTGCTTTAATTGGAATCTCACTTGAAAAAGAACCCCAACCAAGTGCATTTCTTGCTCGAACTTTGAATCTATAGTAGTTTCCTGGAATCAAATTTGTTGTTTAAGTAAAGTGAGTCAAAAGATAATCGGTCGAATATCCAATAACCTCAGTCCAGATGGTTTGTGACCCAGAATCCCACTCTAAATTATAGGAGAGAATCGGTGACATACCATTAACAGGGTTGGCTAGAGCTACCCAGTCAACTTTGATTTACACCGTATTGGTGACCGCATCATCTCTGGTTGGCGTTGCCATTTGATGTGGTACGGTGATGATAACTGCTCCTGCCGTATTGGCGGTGGACAATGTACTCCAACCTCTGGCATTGTAAGCTTTCACTTGAGCTACGACGATGTTTCCAGCAGTCAGAGAGAATGGAGCAGCTGTGAGGACTGAGACCGGGATGCGGCATTTTAATTCGAGCATGATCTATGCATTGGTTCCATCACAATGACTCAATTACTCCAAGAAAGTGGTGCTACTAGATTAGATAACTACCTAATAAGCACTTATACTTTCATAATTGTTGAAAGGTGCTTGCCATTGCAGTTCGATGTCAGCATTAGCTGGAACAGTAGCCATAACAGCAGGTTGAGAAGGTGCACTGGTTGCATAGATGGTGGCCTCAGAGGAATATTGAGTGCTCCAACCATGGATGTTGTGTGCTTCAACTTTGAATCTATATGGGTTACCGCCACTGATACCTGTGCTTACAATCTTTTCAGTAAGCAGTTGGAATGTGCCGGCTTCACCCATAAGATCAACCCAGTTGCTGACTGAGGTGTCGTACCATTACAAATGATAAGAATCAATTGCAGCTCCACCAATTTCAGCACTTGTCGTCAAAGCTGTGAACTTCACTTCGATTTGAGTTGTAGAAGTCTAAGTACCCATAAAAGGTAGGGCCATTTACACTGGCTCAGTTTAAATAGTGGCTCCACCGAGATTGACTTGAGAAAGGTTACCCCAACCGTTAGCGTTTTTAGCTTGGACACGAGCTTGAACGAGATTTCCATAGACCAAGCTATAAGGAGAGGTGCGGAGGACTGTTTTGATGGCTACGTCGCAATAGTAATTCGTCTTTACATCTGTGCTTGAACCGTCACAATGAGTTGCCGTTTCTGTGAACTGGCCATCACTCTGTTTTATAATGATCTTGTACATCAAAATTGGAGCAGCAATGTTGCTTGGTGGAGAAAATTGAATTCTGACATTTATACCCATTACAGTAGTAGTTACTGTGGACGGTTGAGATGGCAGACCTGCTGCATAAACAGTGGTTTGAGTTGAAGCTGGACCCCATCCATAAACATTCTCTGCTTTGAGTCTGAAGAGATATGCTTGACCTGCGGTGAGTCCTGAGCTTATCGTGAATGTGGTTGTCAGTGACCTGACTGTATGACCCGACAAATAGCTCCATACTTGTCCTCCACTACTACCAGTTGTACCTGCGTCCCATTCAAGACCGTAAGAGAGTATGGTAGCTCCACCTGTGTCAGCATCACCTGTTAATGTTGACCAAGTCAGAACAATCTGCGTATCACTACTGCTTGCATCTCTTACTGGTGTATGCATGGTGGTTGCCTTGGTTCTCACTTTTGCTCCAACAGTATTTGAAGTAGATACTGTACTCCATCCATTAGCGTTGTAGGCACTGGCTCGAACCACGATTAGAGCGCTGAGCGAGAGACTCAGTGGCGTTGCAGTAAATTTGGCCATCGGAATGGTGCATTGATGTGCAACCATGATCGCTGAATTTGTTCCATCGCAATCTGTAGTGATCTGACTCCAAACCGCAGCATTGGCATCTAAGAATTCAATCTTGTATGAAGTAATCGGAGATGAATTGTCACTTGGAATCACCCAAGTCATAACCACATCACCAGATTGATCATCGTTGGTAGTTACCACTGTTGCCATTTGATCAGGCTTGGCGCTTGGAGTGACTGTTAAAACTGTTGAAAATGGACCCCATCCCCACATGTTTTTGGCTCTAACTTGGAACTTAAATTGGATGCCAGGAGATATTCCGGAGACTACTGTGAAAGTTGTGGCTGTGAAGTCTGATCCATAACCCACTACGTCTTGATATGAGCCTGTGGAAATACCTTGGTTCCATTGGACATTGTAGGAGAGGATAGCTGATCCTCCTGTTTATGCATCGGTGGAGAGTGCATCCCAATCAAGCTGCACTTGAGTTTCAGAAGTCCCAGACCCTGAGACCAAGTTAGCGACTGTAGTTGGACCTGTCTGAATCTTCTCTCCTGCACTGTTAGCTGCTGATTCAAGACTATCTCCATATTAATTGTGTGCTTTTACTTTAGCTCGGATGATGGTACCTCGAGTTAAACTGTAAGGAGCTGCGATTAGAGTACTCATAGGAACCAAGCAATAAGAGTCGGCCAATACAGCTGCACTTATGAAACCATTGCAGTAAACCGTTTCTTGAACAAAGACTCCATCGCTCTTGGCAATATACACATAATATCCATCGATAGGTGCAGAATTACTAGCCGGAGCATTCCAGTCGATTTTGACATAAATGTTTTCAATAGACGTAACAGGTGTACTTGGAGCATCAGGTGTTGAAGCAGCAACAATCACAACTTCTGTGGAAGTTGGTCCCCAGCCATGAGCGTTGTGAGCACTGACTCTGAATCTATACTGTTGACCAGGTGAAATTGCTTGGATAGCTGAAGTTACTGTGAATGTCAAGCCAGTATTGTAATCTGTGATTAAGTGTGGAGGAGGAGCAGATCCTCCTTAAAGTGCAGCAAATGGCTAACCTGCTCCAGCTCCAGCGTCCCATTCGATCATGTAGCTATCGATTGCGGCACCTCCAGCATTCGTGCCTGCTAGCGCTGTCCAGCTTACTTCGATTTGGGATGTGCTTGTTAAGGCGCCTCGAATAACTTGGGCCATTTATAGAGGCTTGACTTGAACTACTGCCGATGAGCCAGAGCTAGCTTTTGGTGATACAGGACTCCAGCCACGGACGTTATGAGCACTGACTTGTGCGATAACATGATCACCTTATACAAGGTTGAATGGAGGAGCCCAGAGAGTTGAAAGAGGAATTGAACAATAAGGTTGAGCGGTTGACCCTGGGCAAGTAGCTACGCTTTCAGCAAAATTAATACCATCATGGGCGTATATTTCAACTTTGTATCGGTCGAGAGGAGCAGAGTTTGCATCTGCTGCTGCCCATGTAATTTTTACGTCGACCAAGCTATCAATCGCTGAGGTTGGCGCTGCCATCTGATCTGGAGCAGCATCTGCTATAATAGTCAACAAAGGACTTGCTAATCCGACTCCATGTGCATTATAAGCACTTACTCTTACAGCATACGTGCCTCCTGGAGTTATTCCAGATGTCACAATATAACTTGTACTCAAATAACTACTCGTCTTGCCTACCAAGTCACTCCAAACTTGAGTTCCTCCATTTCCTGTCCCTGAATCCCATTCAAGATAATAAGAAGTCACAGTGCTGCCTCCTGTCTCGGTGTGTGTTGAAAGAGCAACCCATGTAATTTGAAGTTGGGTTTCAAATGTTTATGCACCTCTAAGTGGAAGAGCCATTTGAATTGGAACAGTCTAGATCTATGCTCCAGCTGTATTAGCTGCTGATTGAGTACCAGCTCCGTTACTGTTGCTGGCAGTTACTTTAGCGACTACGAGAGCATCAAAAGCCAGGTTGAAGGGACCATCAATCAAAACAGAAAGTGGTACTTCACATGCCAAGGCTGTCAAAATGGCTGTTTGAGTACCATCACAGTGTTTGGAGTCATAGCATGGTATGTGGCTCCTGGATCTTTGACAACAATAGCATAAGAGGTGATAGGTGCTCCATATTCAGTTGGTTTAATCCAGCTTATGCGAACATTATTCCCAGATATGGTAATAGTTGGAGCAGCCACTTGCCCTGGAACAGTACTTGCTTATATGCTTTAGGTCGCTCCAAATCCACCAACTCCCCATTTATTCTCAGCTCTTAGTTTGAATTTGTAGATAACTCCAGATTAAACTCCGGCAACCAGAAGATAAGAAGTAGAGGTATATGGACTTCCTTGTTGTCCCACGAGATCAACATAGTTTTCAGTGCCGTCACCTTGGTTCCAATGTAAGTTGTATGAAATAATTGGACTTCCTCCAGTGTGAGCAGCGAGGGTCATGGCTGCCCATTCCACTTGTACTCGAGTGTTGTCAGTAAGTGAGCCTCTAGTTGGCTATGGAGTTGAACCAGCTACAGGTTCTGTTTAAATGGTTGCTCCAGAGCTATTCTCGGGTGAGTAAGCACCCCAGCCGATGGCGTTTTTGGCCTTGTATTTGGCGACCACCAGATTTGGATAAACAAGAGAAATTGGAGAAGCACGTAAAGCGGACATTGGAATTAAACAATACCTGCTACTTACTACAACTGGCAAGCTCCCGTCACAGTATGTTGTCATCGCCGAGAATGTGGAACCATCTTGATGCTGTATCAAAACTTCATACTCTATAATCGCAGAACTTCTATCGTTTGGAGCTGTTAAGGCCACCTTCACAAAGACATCAGCAATCGTGGTCGTTACTGCAACAGGTGCATCTGGGATGTCAGCCGCCGCTATAATCACCACATCACTCCATGGGCCCCAGCCATGAATATTTTCGACTCTATATCTGAATTGATAGCTCCCACCAGCCACAAAGCCAGTTGTCTGTGTATGTGTGGAGCCAATGAAAGGTGTGCTGATACCTGTTAGAGCATCCGAAGTATCGAGACCGAAAGTGCCAGGATATGGTCGCCATTACAAGTTGTATGATAAGATGGCGCTTCCACCATCTCCAGGAGATGAGATAAGGGCCCAGTCTATCACAATTTGATTTTCATTTGTGGCAGAATCTCTTGTTGGTGGAGAAGCAGGCTTCAAAGGCATGACTTGAGCGAGAACTGGCACTGTACTTACAGGTCCTGGAAGACCATAGTCAATGACGTTACCAGCAGTTACTCGAGCAGTGACATCTTGGCCTTATGTGAAGCCAAACCCAGTGGAGGTGTCAGTTATCAAACTCATTGGAATGGAACATGTCTTGGAAGACACTATAGCTGCATAACCCGATCCTGTATGTGCGTCACAGTTGGTTAAGTCTTCAGCATAAGTTCCATCGTGCTTTTGAATTTCTACTTTGTATTTGGTTATGGTTATCAAATTACCTCCGGTATTTGTTGGCTCAGCCCACACTATCTTAACATTTGTGCCATCAATCGAGATCGTTGGAGCAAGAGGCGGGTTGGGCTTGGTAGCTGCAATGATACTTCCAATAGGCGAATATGAACCCCAACCATGTGCGTTGTAGCATCTATATCTCACTCTATAAGTTTTACCACTTTGAATGGCCGTAGTCAAATGCTTTGAATTTAATGTATAAGGAACACTTGGTGCTGTATTGGTGGTACTGCCTCCCACTGCTGACACAAAGGCGCCACCATTACCATCATCTGCTTCCAGATTGTAACTTAATATTGGTGAGCCACCAGTTGCGGTTTATCCTGAGAGGAAGAGCCATTAGACGTCAATGAGTGAAGTTGTTGTCAAGCTGCCTCGACTTGGAGCTGTGGTAGGTGCTGAAGGTAATGTTTAAGCAACTTCACCAACTATATTTAGCTCAGAGTATTCTCCAATTCCTTTTGAATTTGAAGCTGCAACTTTGGCAACGATGAGATCACCCAGAACAAGACTGAGACCACCACTTGTGGCTGTAATAGCAGCCATTGAGGTTGAACAAGTTTGGTGTGTATATACGGAAGTCACTGATCCATCACACAAAGTCGGATATTCACTAAATACTCCAAGCTTATTTCTTAATTGAATTGTGTATCTTGTGATTCCGATACCTTGACCTCCAGTGAATGGCTCTGTCCAGCTCAGTACAACACTATCAGCATTCATGGCCGTCGTAACTTGGTTGCATTTACCTGGCACTCTCATAGCTTAAACTTAAAGAACAGCTGAGTAGCCTGGGCTCCATCCATGAATGTTTTGTGATCGATACCTGAAAGCGTAAACTTGACCAGATGAAAGACCTGAGACAGTAATCTACGTGGTACTTGCTGGGACAACCGAGTATATAGTCCATGTGCTCTAACTGCTTCCTTGATCCCAGGAGAGCTCATAGTACAAGATAGCTGAATTACCAGCTTAAAGACCTGTCAAAACACCGATTGATGTTGTTGCACTAGCTTCATCATAAATCACAGCTGTTGGTGCAGAGGGTGGATTGGCTGGTTCTGTCTGTATCTTAGCTCCAGCTGTGTTTAGAGGACTCTCCGCACCTTGGCCCACACTATTGATAGCAGCGATCTTTCCAACTATGAGATTATCTAAAGGTTAATCAAACGGCGACGCCCTAAACTTGCTAAGTGGAATTATGCACTTCCTGGAAGTTACAATACTCAACACCGTTCCATCACAGTATGCCATTTCTTACGAGTATAAAGAATTATCGGAATGATGCTAGAATTACACTGTATACGATGTGATTGGATTACCTCCATTGTAAGGAGCTGCCCAAGTTACTTCGATGTTCGTTGGCACAGTGCTTGAGTATTCAATTACGAGATTGGTCATAACTGCAGGGATTGTGGCTGTTAGGATTTGCTTATGGGATGAGAAGGAGCTCCAGCCATGCTTGTTGAGAACACGATAGCGGAAGGTGTAGACGGTATTGGTGGTAAGACCTGATAAAGTCATTTACAAAGTGCCTGTGTTAGTAGCTGGGATTTCACCAATAAGTGAAATGAAGTTAGCGTCTAGAGCTGGACCAGCAGTGTTAGTACCAGCTGTACCACCTTGATCATACTAGAGGTTGTAAGAGATAATAGCTGAGCCTCCTGTTGCTCCAGAAGCTATGGTTGGCATTGAAACAGTAATAGCCTGCTCAGCAGCTGAGTCTTGAACCGGAGTAGAAGCTGGAGCATTCGGTATCTGCTGAACTGTGACAGCCAATCCATTATTTGCTGTCGAATCCAAAGCAGCCCATCCTATTGCATTCTTAGCTTTGGCTATGGCAACAATTGGACTTCCAAAAGGCAGTGAAAATGGGGCTGCAACCAGAGTCGCTATCTGCACATCACAATATTTATTGATGATAGTTTGAGCAAAGCTGCCATCACAATCAGTTGTCGTTTCGTGGTAAACACCTGCACTCGAAGACTAAATCTTTATGAGATATTGGCTAATAGGACTTCCATTAGCATTTGGTAGCGTCCATGTAATCCTAATCGATGGTAAGTTTGCATTATCGGCCACTGTCACCATAGCCATTTGACCTGGCACACTGGCTGCGAGGATTTGTTGGGTGCTGGACCATGCTCCAAAGCCTTGTTGATTTTGAGCACGAACTCTGAATCTGTAATATTGGCCTGGAACAAGTACTTCAGCTGGATTAGAAGGATTAGTACTATATGATGTCAAGGTGTAAGCACTTGAGAGACCCACCAATTCAATCCAAGGACCATTCAGAGTTCCAGAGTCCCATTCAAGATGATATGAGCTGATGACAACTTCATTCGTCACACCACCCATTTCAACCTCTGTCGTAAGAGGAGTCCACTGGGCTTGGATAGAAGTATAAGACGTCGAAGATCCTGAGCTGAGGCCTGATGGAGCGCCTGGTACTGTTTAGATCTTGGCACCGGCTGTGTTAGCAGGTGAAGGGCTACTGGTTCCTAGGACATTTGTGGCGGAGACACGGGCAACTACCAACTGCGATCTTGGAAGTTAAAAACTTCCTGTCGATGAGGTTAAGATATTTTACAAAATAGTGCACTGATGAGCTGCCAAAATAACAGAATTAGCACCATCGCAAGAGCTTGTTTCTTGATGCCAAGCTCCAGCATGATCTTGGATTTCAACAACATAGGCTGTTATTGGTTTCCCATTGTCAGCTGGAGGTGTCCATGAAATTGTAACACTCTATCCAATCAAAACTGTTGTCGCAGATACCGGATCAGATGGCTTCTTGGCTGCGACGATAGTCACTTGAGGAGAATAACCTGCTGACCAACCGTGAATGTTTTTCACACGGTATCTGAAAATATAAGAATGCCCTGAAGCGAGAGAAGTTTTGGTTATGACTCGGGTCAAACTCTCGGTTGGGTCGCCTGAAATTGCTGTGAAGGTTGTTCCGCTACCTGAGTTCCATTCCAGCCCATAGCTTGATATGGATGCTGAACCTGCAGCAATCGTTCCGGATATTATTTCGGGCATGGTAGCGGTTATTTGACTCACCGTGGTACCAGCTTCATCTCTAACAGGAGATAAAGTAGGAGTAGCCGGAGGTGTCTCAACCAAGATACCGCTGGTAATTACAGCTGTAAAGGCACCTCCTCCAATAACGTTATGGGCTCTGAGCTTAAGCTTGATGGCATCACCAGCAACTAAATTCATTGGACTCGCCGTAGTAATAGCCCAAAACTGACTCATTGGTATCGTGCATTCATTATTATTCAAAACTGCTGTCGAGGCACCATCGCAATTAGCCGGTTCTTCCACATAAGTTGGACTTGCGGCAGAAGTGGAAGCAAACACCACTTCATATTTCAAAAGTGGACTTCCATTAGAAACAGGAACATTCCAATTGATCTACACATTTGATCCAACTATAGCCACTGTCGCTGTATTAGCATCTATCATTCCTGGTTCCGTAATTGTTTAAATTGTTTCAATGTCCGAATAACTTGCACTCCAACCAAATAGATTTCTAGCTCTATATCTCACTTGGTAAGATGTTGAAATTGTCAAGCCAGTTTTGATAACAGACAAAGTCAATGCATTATTTGAATAGCCTTGCAACTCAACCCAAGTAGTTGTTAATGGATCATAGTATTCCATATTGTATGACAGTATGCTTTCTCCTCCAGTATCTGTTCCGGCCAGCGGGGCTATTACTACTTCAATCTACGAGGTTGAGGTTGCTGCACCTCGAGTTGGTTTGGAAGGTGGCTTGTGAGGTATCATCCGAACGTCAGCATATGATTGTCCACCTTGAATAGCCGAGTTGGAGTAAGCTGAATTGCCAACAAGATTTGTTGCTAAGATCCTGGCAACTACAGTATCTCCTTGAACGAGGTTGAAAGGAGCAGCGGTGAGGATGCTCATGGGCACAACGCAGTACTTCTGAGCCTACACTGTGGCGTCAGAGACTCCATTGCAATATTATGTTTGGGTATGGAATGAAGACAAACCATGAGATCCAATTTCCAAGAGGACAGAGGTAATTGGACTTCCACTGTCATCTGGAAGTACCCAAATGATTTTA
>Ga0138259_1057995_pt1 | contig 20427 bp, 33 predicted proteins | sample RNAA_220151111_FD_105236 | JGI IMG/M metagenome (GOLD analysis project Ga0138259, IMG submission 105236) | Metatranscriptomics of polar marine prokaryotic and eukaryotic communities from Palmer Station, Antarctica after 24hr light incubation -... | ecosystem: Environmental > Aquatic > Marine >...
CCAGACAAATCAAAATGTATGGTGACGCAACATGCGGCTTGAAAGTTTGGCCACACGGCCTTTTGTGTTTGTTTGGTGTTTCGTTGGTGTTTTGTTGGTGTTTTTTTTGGTTTTGTTTTTATTTTTTTTTTCGAAAAGTAAATATAAATTCATTAATATTATGTTTTGCTTTATTCTCCGATTCCACCTTCTTGGCTCAAACGGCCTGGCGCTCAGTAATCAAGAGAATCTCGGGAGTCATGCGACCTCTGGCGGAGCATTTGGTTTCCAAGGGCGTCTGCTTCGGGCTCTTGTTCGGCGTTTAGACTCACGTTATCGAAACTGACGGCGAAGAGGAGTTGTCTCCTCATGATCTCCTTGCTCGAGTATGAAGGCAGCTCCAGGTTGAAGAAGCAGGTGTCTGCCTTTGGGAGCCGTTGGTCTGGATTGGCAGTTGATTTAAGCGCTCCAGACTGGTCTTTCTTCTTCTTGTCTGCGACTTGGACAGGCTTGATCAGGAAGCGGATCTATCTTCGCTCAAACTCTTCGTCATTTGGAGGGATGGTCGACTGTGCAAAGCAGAAACGAATGAACTTTCTTCTATCTTCTTGGCTCAGCTCCTCCAGGATCTCCCAGAACCACTCTATCTCCTGGGCTCTGTTGCTGTCGCTACCAGCACCAGATGGAGACCATTCAGCATGCCTCTTGAGCAATGCCACGTCAATTGTCTTCTTGCCATAGATCCACTCCTCGAGCTCTTGGTAGCTGACCATATTGAGGAGTGCCTCTGGGATGATCTGGCAAATGCCTCTCTTGATGGCATCGCACTATAGCTCACACTCCTTCATCCTGACATAGAGCGTCTTCCTTACATACTCTATCCTGTTCGCAAAAGTGAGCTCTCGTTTGGCTCCACCTTCTTCCAGGGCGACAGAACATCCGTCTGAGAGTGTGGTGGTGAAAGACCTGCCTGCAAACCGATTCTCAAAAGCATTGTCGTCGATGTATTCACTATCTTTCTGCATTTTCTCGAGTTCTGCTCGGCTTGGTGATGTCAGCATTTATTTCAGCTCTGTGATGATGCCGTCGTCGAACTCCTCGATATCATCAACGGCCAGCCGCTGACCCACGAGTTGCTTCCAGACTATTGATGGCAGATTGATTGAGAGGTTGGTGTTGGTACGGATGCAGACACCCATCAGTACACCCAAGAAGTTGTACAGACTGAGGTCGTGTGAGCTAGTCTTTTACGGATTGAGCACAAAATTGTCCTTGCCCGTCGCCGAATTACTCTGCATGTTGCGGCTTGGGTAGAGCAGGCCTAGATACTGCTTCGTGGTTTGCTGTGGATTACCATCTGCACCTTGTCCACCATCAGCATTCTCGTTCTCGGCATCCTCTCGGTCCTCATCGTCCTCCTATCCAGACCTCTCAGCGACCACCTGCAGCTCCTGAGACACATCTGAGAAGAATTGCCGATAGGGCCCACCCATGCCAACAACATCTTCGCCTTTGAAGTAGATCTCGAACGAGAGATGTGGGTCTGCACCTCTTGGTTGACTGGGTCTCAGCACGCCGTAGTCGATGTCCTTCATTTACTCATATGCTTGAGTGAACATGAAATTCTTCGTTTGGATCTTCTCAGCAGAAGCAAGGTTCTGTGCTTCAGAATTTGCTGGTTGACCACTCAGCTGATTGCCTTGCGCTTTCTGGGCATGCTCACCCTGGCCTGTGGCTGGGCCATCACGATGTGCCTAAGCCTCTCCGCCCTGATCATTGTCAGAGTGCAGCTTCAGTCTCTCAAAATGGAGCACTGGAGTCTTCTCTCGCTCCACGCTGGTCTTCTTGAGAATCAGGTGCTTCAGCTCATATTTTGTATTGGACAAGCACAAGTTACGCAAGGAGCTCATATAGGCCGACAATGTGATCGGAATGGCACCTTCGTCTGGGTTATCAGCAATACTTGTCGAGCAGTTGATGAAGGGCACAGAGATGGCGAAGTACTTGCTGAATGTCTTAATGAGAGCCCAGTAGTAGCAGGCGTCCGGCTGAGACACTTGCTCGAACCAGTGCTGCTCGCCTTGTTGCGAGGCATTGACTTGGAGCATCGTGTCATCATAGTACCCAATTGGCTTCGATGCAGGCATCTCATCCTGTCTCTCTTTTGGGACTTCTTCAAGCCCAGTGTTGACTTTTTAATCCGCTTCTTCTTGTGCTGGAGATCTTTCCTTGTCTCCTTGGGTAGGCTGAGCATGTTTGCTGCCGGCTTAAGGCCAAATAGAGTCTTTATTCTCGCATTTTGACAACAGACGGAGTTGGTATGGCTGCAGCTGCTGAATAACCTTCTTCTCCTCGCAGAAGCTGATCTCGACGAATTCCTTCAATTTCTCGATTAAATTTGTATCAAACTTTTTGGTCTATGCCAGTGGCTTGAAAGAGGAGTATGCTTGCTTTTGGAGCCAGTAGTCATAGCCTTGACACTCCAAGAACCTGAAAAGGAGGACTACATCGGCAGCTACTACCACTGAGCAAGTCTGTTCAAAGTCTTCGAGCTCCATGGCCTTGACAGACTCCTTGGTGAGGCCGTACTCCTCCAGCTGGCTCTCATATGGCTGCGCCAGCCAGTTCATCATGTCAAGTTGCTGCTCCTGCAATGTCGAATGGATCTATCGTAGAGCCTATTTGCAGCACTCGTTCAGCTCACCGGAAGAAGGGTCCACAAGCTTGGCCGATAAGAACTTGAACAGAGTTCGGGTCGCATCTGGATCGTCTTGGATCTGCTGGATACCGAAATGTACAACAAGAGCGTTATATTGGACTTTCTCTTGAGCAAGGCCTTATTCTTTCAGCAGTTGGAGCTCTTTTTCTTTTTGGATTCTCTTCTTCTCCTCCTCTTTCTTCTTCTTTTCGGCTTCCTCTATCTCTTTCTGCTTTATTTCTTCTTCTTTCTCCTTTTCTTCTTGGAGGTTGGCACTTGCCAGCAAGGCCTCCGCAAATTGTGGATCAGCATCAAGAATGGACAGGTCATAGCCAAGGTCAGCGAGCTTTTTGCGCCGAGGATCCTAGCTCTCTGCCTCTTCAGGCTGTGCTTTCTTAGCTGCAGCTGACTCTGGTCCATCTTCACCAACCACAGCCACGAGGCTCTTCCTATCAATTGCGCTGCTGCTTCCACTGCCTCCACTATCCTCATCTTGCCATTGGTCTTCATCCGACTTCTCTGCATCGCTCTCATCATGCTTTTTCTCTTCGTCCTCCGCGGCTTCAGGCTTGCCTGCTTCATTTGATGCTGAACCATCTTCCTTTGCTCCTTTTGCATCACCAGCTGCTTTACCTTCTTGCTTTTCGGCTTTCTCTGCAGCTGCTCTATCTTCTTTTTCTTTCGCTTTCTAAAGCCTGAGCCGTTCGAGGTCTTCTGCTTGCTGTTGTTTGACTCGATGCTTTTATTCTACTTTCACGAACCTTGTGAGATCGTAAGCCAAAAACTTGAGCCTGAGCACGTTCTCGCTTGTGATTTTATCTTCGTCAGCTGCTTCCTCTTTTGGCTCTTCTACCGCAGCTCCTGCATCAGGTGCCTGCTGCCGGGCTTCCTCTAGCTTTTGAGCTCGAATTTGTGCGATGAGCGCTTCCATAGCTGGCCTTCTACCCTGCCCACAGATTCCACAAGCAGCGTCAGCCATGGGGTTGATGAAGGTACAGATCTCACAATTCCACTCCGTCGGCTTGATTTCCTCCTCTTGTGGCTTTGCTGGCTCTTTGACTTTCGCTGGAGCTTCTTCAGCGCCCTCACCTTCTCCTTTCTCCTCCTCTGAGTCGGAGTCCAAGAGTTCGACGAACTCACGATACTCTTCAGCCCCAATATCGTCAAAGCCTGTGAATGTTCTACCCTATTCCTTCATGTGCTCCTCCATATCTGGCAGAGGAGCCATGTGGTCCCAGCCATCGAGCAGCACCACAATCTTGTAGCCCTTGCGCATCGTCTTGGTGGACTCTTACTTCTCTTTCTCTCCATCTGCCAAACATGGGAAGCTCTCTTCGTATTCATCTTCCTCCAAATAGATGTCTTTCTATGGATTTAGGATTCTTGCGTGGTGCTTCTTGCACAGCTTGACTACCTGATTTGCCAGCCAAGCTCTAGGAAAGAGTTGCTCATCCCTGGGTACCTTATCCACCAGAAGAATGTGATCCAGCCCGTGGTGGCTCACCAACCTCGTCTGGTTGTGTATCTCCTGCAGCAGGTCATGGGGCAAGCATGCGAGCTCGTTGTTGAAGAAATGCATGAACAAGGACGTCTTCATTAGCGGGTCTGGCCACTCTCGTAGCTCGCGCAAGTAGTCTTGGTCCATCTGGAGCAGATCCTTGTACGACTTCAGCTCAGCATGCTTGTCGATCGGGATGACGATTGTCATCAAGAACTCCACAGAGTCTTGAATGAATGAGCTGTACAGCAGCTACTTTTGGGTGGCCTCTGTAGCGTTCTGTGCCTTCTCTTCTGCCAGTCTACATGTGTCGATATCGTTCAGAATGTGCTAGATGAAGCTCTGGTCGAGGAACAGCTGCTCCAAGTGGGCTTCTGCAGTCAGTTGGGGTGGTGTAGCTGAAGCAGTCTATGATTTTGGAATCGCTTGCTTCAAAATGAATCTCAATTTGCGGATAAGTCGAGTGAGCAGCTTCAACACCTAGCCTTTGATCATTTGGGGTGACTCTGAGTCTTGGTAAAATTGGACAATGGCTTTGATGAGCTTCTGATAGATTTCCTTAGCAAGATCGGTTGAATTCTCACAGTGCTCGAGGAAGGAGGTGGAGAGGACATCTGTGAGCCAGCACACTACGCTCCATTGTTTTGGAATTTGAAAGACTGCACATGGAAGACTTGATTGTGCATCCAGCTGTTGCTCTCTGCTCAAGAGGGCCAGAGACCCTGGCTGTACCTTGGCCCAGATTTATCCATGGTTCAGCAGCAACGGTGGCAGCGTCGTCCTTCCTTCTGCTCCTGCTGTGATCTCACTGACGAGATTGACTTGTATCGGATCGGAGTAGAACTGAATCTTCGAGCATGGAGTGAGGTAGCACCCTACCTTCTGGAACATCAGTAGAGTTGCTATTGATTACTGACTCACTCTCTCTTTTGATTCGGCGCCTCTGCTTGCCCGCTTGACGACGGAGTGCAAAGCAATCAGCTGACTGTCAGACGACTGCTCTCCACTGCCCACTGCTCCATTGTGTTCTTGCTTACAAAGATCAAATACAGCCCTGCGTGAGTTGACCTGCTCAGACATTTAGATCCAATTGACGAAGATCCAGTCTGCCAGCTCAGACAACGTCTTGTATGCATCACATTCTTTCATGGCCTGCTCTTGTTCCTGCCCTCTGTAGCGGTTCAGGATCAATACTGCATTCTTGCAGAGATCTCTGATCAGACCCAAGGGATTGCTGGAAATGGAACCGGAATCCAGAGCTGACGGAGCGTGGTTTGAGTTTGAGCCATCTTGGACTTGATTGTCATTTTGAGTCTACCTCTCCTATTGGAGCAGTTTCTCTATGATGATCTTGTCGCTCGTCTCCTCGATCAGCTTTTGGATGCTGGGCTACGTATTTTGGGAACGTTGCTCTGGCTGCTCTTGATGTGCTTCCTTTTGCTCAGTTCTAAGAGTCTTTGATGTTTTGGTTGTGGTTGGAATGGCACAGTTGAGTGCTTGGATCCATCCATTGAAGGGGTTGTTGCTGAACTCTTCCTGGACACTCCATGAGATCAGCTCGTGCAGCTTCAAGTCACCGAACTGGTCTTGCTTGAATGACACCAGCTCAGCCTCGGCAGTCTGCTCGGAGGCAGGCACCTGCTCGATTGACTTTTGGATCGTTGGAGGCGTAAGATGACAGGATGAGAAGAACTTGATGAGTGTTTACCTGGCATAGAGCGAGTTGATATTGCTGATGCTCTGCAGATAATTCAACGTCAAATTCTTGCGGCTATATCCCACGGCTCTTGGAGGCAGAGGATAGTCCAGCTCGTAGAGGTGGCTGACATGCAGCCAGATGAAGTGGGAGCAGAAATTCTCTGAGTCGTAGTATTCTCCTAAGACCACATTATATCTAGAGTCTACCAATTTGATCTGGATCACGATGGCTTGCACGCCCAGGTTCTAAAGCCTGATGAGAAGAGGTAGTGATGCTTCTGGCTGATGAGCATGTGCTTGCTTGCCGGCATGGAGGCCACCTTGAGATGGCTGAGAGGTCGATTTGGAGAAGGTGAGCTTGGCCAGCGCCCATGAGTCCACGATGCACTCGTCAGCGACCTTGGCAGTCCAGTCAGCGTTCTCGCTTGGCAAAGCGACACCATTTGGTACTTTGTGCTCCCATAGCACCAGGGCGTCAGTGAGTGCTGCTCGCTGATCACCCCGCCTGAGATGATGCCTGATTTGTTCGAAGGCATAGTTCATCTCCCACTTCTAGAATGTGGACCGCACAAACTCCCTGGTCGTTGGCAGCACGTGCTTCTCCCAGTAGAAGAGCAGTTTCAGAGCTGCTTCCTTCTGATTCTTCTCGATCGCTGGCTCCGGTAAGCCATTGAGGTAGGAGCTCATCGGCTGCACATAGTCGATGTCGATGTAGGGATCGAGACCACCAGATGCCACATCGAGCAGCTTCTGTTCTCCCCCAGGTTTGCTGCTATCTATTTACGTGCTTGGAGATTCTGAAGTCATCTCTCTCCTGAGAGAGAGGCTGATTTTGTCATCAACTGCCATCGCAAACTCTTTGGGTGAGTAGAAATCGAGGTTCTTGACCTCATTACGATCAACAATTCGCTCCCAAGATTCAATAAGCTCCTTCTCAAGATAGGCCTTATTCTTGTCTTCGTGTTGTTGACCTTCTGTGTGTGACGATTGGCTCGTCACCTGAATTAGAATTTATCTAAATTGGTTGAAGCTGTTGCTCTTGTGGTCAATGTTGTCCCAGTTGAGCTTTGAGCAGACCTTGAGCAGCATTTGGAAGAGCACCTGCTCCGAGATCATGGCATCTGCAATGCTTACTTGGTCGCTTTTTGCTGCAGGATCTCCTTCTTGTTTGCCATCTTCTTTGGTGGCCAAGAGGCGCTCCTGCTGCTGGCTATGGAGGAAAGTGATCGCCTCGCAGAGGTCATCGAAATTGAGCTTGTCGTTGATGCCCTTGTCGATGGAGGTCTGGTGAGGCTGGACCTTGGAGTGGGGCACTTTCACGAGAGTCAGTGACGTATCGTCGTTCAGGACCACAGAGACCCTTCGCTTGCCGACTCCCTCGTCAATAACGGTGGCCTCGTTCCAGCACCCATTGATCTGGACTCGCACTTTTGAGCCAGGATCGACCCGAGCGAAGCCATACCAGCCTCCGATGACAGCAAAAAGCCCAAGCACGATTTGTTTGTCCTCCTTCTTGGCATCTCTCCATCTCGTGGTCTTGAGGAGCTGCAAGGAATGGTTGATGATCTTCATGATTTCCTGCTACCTCAGCTCTTGCTGTCTCAGTGCTCTATTGGCATACTTAGAGTCGTGATGCTCAGACTGATTTATGTTGTTGTTGCTCTCAACAAAGCCAGCCACGCTACTCCTTTGAGAGGCTGAATCATTGAACTGCTGACCACTGACCGCTTGATCAGTGCTCGAGAACTTCTTCCTGCCTGCAGAGCCTTAGTTCCTGTTGTCTTCTGCGCCTGCCTGGCCTAACAACATTTCTCTGACGAATTGAATCAAGCTAAGGATGCAGTTGGACACCGATGGTCCTTGTCTCTTGGTATTGTTTTTGCAGACATTCAATCGGAAGCCGTCGGAAGGGCTCTTTTCTAAGGCTTTCAGGCTGACGCTTCTGCTCTCGATCACTTTCTCGATGTCCTTTGAGAACTTCTCGGTCTACAGCGACACCACCAACATCTTCTGACAGATGACCACAGGTGGTGCATGACCTGGTGGCAGCTCTGGCTGCTTCACGCCCGCCATCACATTTGTCTGGGTTAACGGGAAGTATGTACTCAGCTTCTTGCCTTCAGCCAATTTCTTGTGGTGGAATTCTTCCTTCAGATACGGGTTGATAGGCACAGCCTCAATTTGTCCTTTATATGCTTGTTGGAGTAGCTTTGCGAACTCCAGAGCCTCACTATGCTCAAGAGGCTCAGTGATTGGAGCCGAATATCGAGATTGGAGCTGACTGGCGATGCTCATGGCCTGGCGTATATGCTGCATGATCCTTACGTTGTAATTGTGGGAGTTCAGCTTCCTCATTTGCTCCTCCTCGGAGTCATCGGCGTAAATGGCTTCATTGGAGTGCTTGACGATCTCCTGGAAGGCAGTGTGGAGCTGTTAGATGCCCAACTTACTATTGCTACCTGGGTTGATTGAGTGCGCCTGCTGAGCTTGAGAGCTGAGCATCAGGATCTTATTGGGGACTAAGCTCACGTCAGACATCGAACTTCCGCCCAGCATCCCTGGGTGCTTGGGGTGACCGGGCATGGAGACTGGACTGGCACCATGGCCAACCTGGCTCGACATTTTGCTCAGCCTCTTCTCGAGAGAAATCCTGGCTTCACCCATTGATGTATCTCTCAAAAGCTTCATCGCCTCTGAGCTGCCGAAAAGGCTCGCACCTCTGCTGCTCTTCCCTGCCATTGCCTGCGCCAGTGTTTAGGAATCCAGCTGGGAGGAGCTCTGCAAGAAGTGACTATCCTTCTTGATGAGATCTCCGATGATGGAGTGGTAGCTGTGCTTCTGCTGCTATTGGAGCAACGCGAGCAAGTCCTGGTTTGACTCAATATAGGTGATATCCTGGAGCAAGGCGTCACACTTTTGCTGTGCTTCCTTCTTCAGCCTGAAGAGCTCAAAATGCTGTCTGAGATCTGGCCCGGCATCAAGCTCTTCTTGCTGATCTGGAGCTGGCGATACGTTGGCCTCAATCTCGTCTGGCTGGTCCTTCTGCGCATCATCATCTGGCTTCTCCTCTTTTGCCTCTTCTTGTGCTTGCCCTTCCTCTTTGACTTGCTCAACTGAATCTGCCTTTGGCTGCTCTTCCTCTTCCTTTTTGGCACTTTCCTTGTCTGCCTCTGGCTCTGCCTGCTCAGGTGCTTCTGGCTGCTTCTGCTGCTCCGCTTTGTTCTCGTTTTTGTCAGCAGCATTCGCTTCAACCTCTGGTACTCCTTCTTCGTCCTTCTTCTCAGCGACTGCAGGCAAACCTGCCGCCACCTCAAGCTTCGCCTCTTCAGGCTGCTTTGCTGCTTCGTCTACTGCTCCTGCTTCTCCTGCCACGGCTGGCTCTTCTCTCTCCTCGAAGAGGTCTGCCATCGCTTCAAGTGCCCGACCAGCGTCACCGGCCGCTTTCTTGCTTTCATCAGCTGCAGCTTTGTCCACGACGGCCTCTTCCTTTGGGGCCTTTTTGTCAGCTTCCTTCACCTTTTCCTTCTTGGCCTCCTTATTCGCCTTCGCTTCGCCAGCGCCAGCCTCACCACCAGATTTACCAGCTGCTTTATCTGCTTTCTCCTTTTTATCTGCCTTCTCTTTCTTTGAGGACTGATTCGACTCTTGCACGAATTGCTTGGGATCTGTGGGCTGAGTTGGGCGGATGGCTGGATGCGAGATCTCCCAGTGGTACAAGGCGGTGACTAGGAAGGTAAAATCCTCATTCTGTGAGTTGATGTTGGCGTTGACGACGTACTTCTTCCCTGTAGTCTCGTCTTGATCTAAAAGCTCGCTCTCTTGATGCTCAAGGCCTGCTGGATCTTCTCTTTGGCTCTCCAGCTGCTTCTCTGTGGCGGTGATACTAGCCTCTTCGCCCTCAGCAAGAGAAGAAGCTTCAGGCTTTGCAATACTCACTTAGACCTCCGTGGATTTTGCACGTTCAGCCTCTTTCAGCGCCGAGGCAGCGCCATTGGCTGATCCTGGCTGAGAATTCGATATTCTTTCACCGAGTTTCTGCAAGGTGCCGACCATGAACTTGTTCTAGCAGCAGCTGCTGAGCTCGCCGTCGAGCTTGACTTCGTTCGAGCTGCTCTTTGGGTCCACTTGTTCTTGCTGTTCCTCAGATCCCGTCATCTTTGAGAGTACCTGGCTCCATTCTTCTGACTGATAGAGATCCAGCTTCTCAAAGTCAACCAAACCAAAGAAGAAAAGCTTGGCGCACCTGATGGCATGCCTAACTACCACAGGTACCTCAAACTCAATCATGAGATAGGCCAGCAACTTCGCGCATCGCATTGCCTGGACGCTACCTGGCGACAGGAACTGTGACTGCTGCTGTGCCGCATCTGGTACCTGTTGCTGGGCAGTATTGCTACTCTGGGTCTCTCGAACTTATCCGTCTGCAATTTACTGAGCGACCATCTGATGCTGTGCAAATGCCCTCTGAGCATCTGATGAAAGTCGCATGACTTCTTGAAGCAGCTTCAGGAGCTGGACTATCTCGTCAAGGTTGGTATCCTCGATGGGCTTGGCAAGACTCCTGCTCCTCAATCTGTCATACCCAGGGTCACCAGATGCCTCTGCCGCAGGAGTATCGAGCTCTTTGACTTTGGTTTATGGTTGTTCGAGGCCACAGACCTTCTCCAGGTGCGAGACAAGAATTTCAAGCATCATTTCTTGCAGTAATTTGGAGGTTTCTGCTTCTCTGATTTGCTGCCTGTCGCTGACGAACTACGAGAGAACAATTTTGGCTACTTTGAAAGCAGATTGGCAGAGTCGAGCAGAGTTTGGGAACTGCTCTGCTAGTGGCGAAGATGAATTACTCTAAACCATGATTTAGATCAGAGCCTTGAGGAACTGCTTGATGTGTTGGAAGCCGAGGTCTGACTCCTGTTGCCTATCTTTGCTAATTTGAAGGTTGGTCAACCCATTTTTCTCAGCTTCTGCGAGGTCAGCGTCTCGGTCAGAGTCAAGATGCTTATCTTTGGCTGTGAGTTTCATTCTTCTTTCGAGGTTTTGGTCAATGAATTTGAACTGGTCCTCCCTCAAGGCCTCAAGAATGTGTGCTTGCGTAAATGGATCGCTCAACAGGACTCTCAGGTCATTCAAGGAGTGCATCACCGTCTTCATCTGCCATGGAATGAAGTCCTCGAAGGTTATTTTCTGGATTCGACGGTCCTGTTACTCAGCATGGGAGGACTGGGAGCCGTGATTCTATGAATTCTCTGCGGTTGAGCCACCAGCTTGAGAGCTCTTGTGCTATGTTCTACCATCTTTGCTTTGCCCAATTGAGGTTGCTGATTTCTTGGCTGCAAGCTGCTCAGCTTGCTTCGTTGATCTCGTGGACTGAGCGCTCGAGGTCGACTTTGCATCCTATTGCTTCAGATATTTCTCCAGAATATCTTGGTAGTGCTTCATGTTATCAGCCTGGATGACTGTGTAGTTCATCAGCTGCTGTACCAGCTTCTTTGACCTTTCATTGATCTTATTCACGAGAGCTTCTCCACATGCTTCAATTCTGTCGAGTGACGAGTTGACCAACGAGTGGCTCTGGCTGCCCCAAACAAATCGTTGATATGGTGTGCCATGGACTATATCATAAAGTTTCCCTTGGTACTTCAAGGCAAAGAGCCTGAAGGCAGCTCGCTTCCACTGCTCACAGAGGAGCTCTCTCACTGGTGCTGGATCTGAAATATCGCTATTCTTTGCGAATTGCAGAACTGAATGGAGCGGTGAACAGAATGGTGAGGTCAGATCTCGGTCCTCGGCTGACCCACCTGCTTGCTTGTGGTATCTGTTCCATTGCTTCCACTTTCTATGGATCTCGAGCCAGTCTCCTTGAGGCTCAAAGTCCGCCGCCGCTGTCATCTGCTAGCCGTTCCTTTGGGAGCCGGTGATCTTGGTTGACTCCACCTTTTGCAGAGGCAGCTTGTGCTTGATGTTGAACGTTGGTCTGAGTCCAATCTACTGCGATCTTGCTCGTGCCAGACCCAATGGCACTAGCTTCTCGTCCTCGTCATCCATATCCATATTGATGATGTCTGCCCGTTCGTCATCATCACCAAGCTGACTATTCTCCTATTCCTCCTTTTCTTCCTCATCATGTCCATTGTGTGCTTAGTTGTTTTCCTGTTATTTAGAGACCAGCTGATTCATCCGGCTGCCTTGCTCTGATTCGGATGCGTCATCACCTCCTGCTGGACGCAATCCTCGTACAAGGCCTCCTTTTTGCGAGAATTTGATCGAACCATATCGAGAGAAGCACTTGCTGGTATCAATCTTAGTGACATTGTTCAGGTATTCAATGCTGGGTTTGACCTCAAGAAGGAGTAGCAATCTTCTCTTGACATCTTAGCAAACTCCATATAATGGACTCTGCATGACTTCCTCCATATTTGCATGTGCTTCGTCAATTTTTGCAAGCAGTTTGGCATCTTCAGTCGCATCAAGATCGATGACTTTGCTGATTCTTCCCTTGATCTTCCTAAACAGCTGCCTCAACGTCTCGGTTGGGTCCTCTACGTTAAGTTTCAGCTTGAACAGCAAGCATAGTGGCTTCAAGGTGTGTGGGTCAGCACCAGCTCCTAGATATCTGGAGGAAAACTCTGCATAAACCTGTTGCTCAATCTGATTTTTCAGTTCATTGATCTGAGTCAGCGTCAAATCCACATATTTGGGCTCATTGTCTTGTCCACCGAGCTCATTGAGGTCTCCTGACTTCTTTATTTCCTATCGCTCCTACTCCTTCTGCTCAGCTGTCTTGATGACCTCATTTGAGGCTATGCCTTCGGCCTCTTCTGCGTTTTTCTTGGCATTGGCCTCATCCTATTCAGCTTTGTTTTATTTCTTCTACAAATCCTTTTTGGCGATCTATTTCGCCTTTGAGGTATCAATGGCGCTCCTCACAATCTTTCCTCGCTTCATCTTTCTATTCTTGTTTCCGGTCACGAGGACAGCGACTGCCGGAGCCTTGAGCTTTTTGCCTCCCTTATCCTGAGCTCCACCATCTTAAGCAGCATTATGCTGCTCTTGCTCCTCCTTGAGCTTTTGTTCTTCAGCGGCAAGGACTTTCTTCTTGTTCTCTTCTTGAATCTTGGCTTCAGCTTCTTGAATATGTTTCAATTCTTCTTCGATCAATTTCTTCTTTTGCTCTTCTTCGTCAGTCTTCTTCTTCTCCATTCGCTCATCAATCAGCTACTGGGTGAGCTCGAAGGCAGACCGAATGATCTCCTGGGTAGCCACCTCGCCCTGTACCCGCAGAATCAGCCACATCAGCATGTCGTTCAGCTGGTGGCCAATCAGCTTCAGCTGGTCGATGAGGAAGTGATTCTCTTCAGAGAGCAGACCATGCTTGAGGCCTGAGCCATACTGGAACACCCCGCCGCTGGACTTCAGGTTTGGCACCTTGACCTCGCTGAACTTGTCAACGAGATGCAGCGACTGCGAATGGAACAGCAGGGACAGCATCATCAGTTTCTCCAGCAGAATCCATTCGCTCTTGTGCTTCGCGGCGCTGTGCATGAGGAATCGCTGCGTGAACACGACCGGCTACCTCACCAGCTCCCTGACTTTGGCGTACAGCTTGTCTAGTGGCTCCTGGACCACGAGCTTGAAGTTTTTGGTGGGCCACTTTGCCGTAGACTCCGAGGACTCTGGCTGAATTTGAGCACCTGCTGACTTATCTTCGGTCGACTCGATGCTGAGCAGCGCTCGCACTTGCAGGCTCCACTGTTCTGGGTCTGGAGCAAATAGCTATTGCAAATTGCCTTCGTCGGCTCCGGCTTCGACTCTACCATTTGGGTTGCCCGAGGATCGAGAGTCGGCGACCTACTTGCCCGCATCAGCGCTTGCCTCGTGCGTAGACAGGGTGCCTTGAACTGTCGATATGAACTTTGTAAATTGGGCGGTCAGGAGCTGCTATTGTGTTTTGAGCTCGTGTTGTATAATCTCATGGTAGTTGAAGGATTCGCCTTTGCCTTTCCGTGGGTGAGATATCGCTGCTATCTCCAAGTCTCGTTGCTTGGCAGGGTCACCTGAGAGCAGACGCTGTGAGTTAGCGATTCCACCTTTGAATAACTGCTGCTTTGCGAGTCTCTGGATTGCTGGATCTTTGACGGATGTAAGGGGAACGAGGCTCATCGAGGGCTGAGCAAACTGTTTGGCAGGGCCTGCTGCATGGTCTCGGAGTGGCACGAAGCTCTCGATGTTGGCCATCTCCTTCGAGAATTGCGAGGCAAGGCACACGAGTGAGTTGAGCATCACCTCTGCCTCATGACAATTCTGCTCTCCTCCCAGCTGTGCGTAGATTGACCTACGCTGGGCTGACCTGACTGGCCCAGTCAGCACGATATTCTACGGCTCACTGTAGATCGGGCGGACGATGACCCGGTATCCCCACCTCAGCTCATTCTGGGCACTGCTTTGACCTGACCTTCTTGATCCTGGATCGGCTTGTAAGTATGCTGTCGCTGCTGAGCCACGTGGTCTCCTTTGCCTATGGCTGTGTGCTCTAAAATCAATTTTCATTCTGCTACCAAGGAGAAGATATGGCTGTCGTGTATTCGGCTTGGTCGACATTTTGATTTGGGTCGCAAAGCTCTGATTGATCTAGAAAATGTGATCTGGGCCACTGCACATGACCAGCTGGTCGGTGCTGTGCTCGGCTGAGCACCTCTTGTCCAGCTCCACGATGAAGCCGATGGCCTTTGGCACCTCAATCGTTTCGCTCTAAGAATAGTCATTCTATGGATATGGGTGTGGAGTCTCAAAGATTCTCTCTCTAGCAAAGTCGATGCCTTCGTTCGTCAGTGCCTGGAGACAGTCGAGAAGATTGAGGCTACTCTTCGACGTCGATCCACTTTGATCTTTTGCACTCTCCTAAACATCCTGGACCTTCTAGACCTTGAAGGCTTCCTTGAGCAAGGCGATGATATTGACCAGACCTGGTAATAGCTTATAGCCGATGAGGGGCATGCTTGAAGGGTCGTTCAAGAGGCTGGTAGAGATCGTCTGAATCAGATGATATATCAGCGGAGAGATAGCTGTTATCCTCAGTTCTTCAGATTTTTTGTGCTCAAAGCTCGTCAGCTCTTGCTTGAGGAGCTGCTGAACCAGCTTCAGTATTTTTGAGATGGGCTACAAATCAGAGATTGTCTTTAGGCACACATTCTGAGCTTAAGCGAGCTGAGAGAGGCCGACGAATATTTTGACAAGGACCATCTGTTATTTCGTGATAGGATCATCTCTTTGGTGCTATGTCTGAGATTTCAGACCCTACTTGGAGCGAGCTGTGAAGCTATGCTATATTAGAGCAATAAAAGAGTCAAACAAGTCGATGGACTTCTATTTATGGATTTCCTGGGTCTTTTTGAGCACATCAGTCAATTCTTGCTCCGTTTTGGTGAGCTCGGGCTTGGCGAGAGCATCAGCGTCATACATCTGGATGACATTTCCAGACCGATAGTTGAAGAGGCTGGATTCTGCCCTCTGCAATTCTTTGGAGGCGGTGAGCCTCGACACAGACATGCCCTCTACAATGAATGGGTCACTCGTGAAGGCAGAGCCAGGTGGCATCGAGAATAGCTTTGATGATACTCTCATAGCCTTACCACCTGAAGGATGTCGGTCTCCAGCGCCAGAGAGCTGCTACCAAGACACCTCTTCAAGGTCAAAGCCTCGTTGTTATGCTTGCGCTTTCTCTGGGGCTTTCGTGGCATTCTTGTTCCCTTTATTCCCTTTACCATGCTTCTGCTACTGAGAGGACTGCGCCTGGCCTGCTGAGGCCCCCGATTGCTACCCAACAACCTGTACGCAAGATGGTACAGCTCTAAGAGAGATTGGCACTGTTTCATGGGCATCGAATACTGATATCAGAGGTCTTTCCAGCACGCTTCTGCGAATAGGCTCGAAGATCTACTCCTCTACGACGATATCACAATCAGAAGAAGTCTTCTCTTTTGCTTGACCAGATGCATCTACGGATTCTTCTTCGACCATGTTGGCACGAACATCTTGCAAATACTGGATAGCTCGGCCATGCACCTGTGTTTTCAATACCACGATATAGCTTTTGACGAGTGATCTGCTCAAGATCTCGAGGTCATAAAAGCTATCATGGCTGCGGAAGAATCGCGCACAGAGGAGATCCAGAGGGTCTGACTAAGCCTCAGCCCTGGCTGCCATAGACGAGCTGGAAGTCGTGGAGGCATTCAGAAGGACTCGGTAAATACTGTTGTACTACTCCTCAGAGTCGCGGCCTTGGCTACTGCCTTGCTGTCCATTCTACTTCTACTGTTAGCTGGAGGCCTAACCCCGAAGAGATTGATCTGCATCCTCACTGCACAGTCTCTCGATCCTGGATTTCGAGTGCGTCAGGGCCAAGCTCAGCACTTCAATTTGCTGGAAAGTGGACCTGCACAAGTGATCCCAGCCAACGAATAAGATTCTCCAGCATATTTCCCTCTCTTCCATGAGACCTTTTGGCATTGGATCATGATCGCCAGAGAGCTTACTGACCAAGTATTTATAAACTCGGTTCATTAAAGTGCGATCTTCTTTCTTGGCTGAAGCCAATTGATCAGCGAAGGTAGTCCAGGTCAGGATTTGTCTCAAGATACAATTTCTGAGTGCTTGGGTATCTTCCAGCTCTTGCTGGCGTTGAGCCGACTTTTGAGTGTCTTCTGCCAAGCCTTCTTGGTGAAGAGGGCGATCCAAGGATTCCAAGAGCAGGAAGAGGTTTCTCAGAGTCGCAGCTCTTCCAGACTGGCAGAACGCGAAGATCTTCTTGACCTCTTTGTGGACCAGGATGTGCTCAACAGGGAGTACAGATTTCTCATTCTCTGAGGCTCTGGTGTGGCGAGCAGGTGCGTTAACGATAGCACTTGAAGGACTTAGCAGCCCAGGCTCGCCTTGAGGCTTCGTGCTTGCAATCGGAGACTTCTTTGAGCCTTCAATGATCGCGAAGGCCCTCGACCTCTCCAAAATATGCATCAAACTTTTTCTGGCCATCTCTCGCATCGGAGATGGAGGTCGGCTACCTTCGGCTTGCCTTTCGTTCGCCTTCGTCTTTCCATTCGCTGACTGTTTCACCAGTCCCTATTTCTACTTTGAACCATCATTTTTCCTCCCAAGGATAGCCAGAAGCTACTTTCCCTCAGCCTGGTCGTATTAGAATCCATATTCATTTCTCAGCTGTTCTGTCTCTGCCTCTCCGACTTTTTGCAACCTAGTTTATAGCTTTGAAAGTTGCTTGTTCCTCTGCTCTTTGGAATGCTTGTCTGTTGGGTGCTTTTGGTTGAGGCCCTTATCTCCGAGGACCGCCTGACTGCTACTTTCATATCGATGAGCCTCGTGCTTGCTTAGCTGCAGTTGGTGTGGCAAGGGCTGGAGAGGCAAGTGTGTCTGGTCCAGCAGAGCCTGGTCACGGAGATGCTTGTAGCTGATCGCATGCGATAAGAGATTGCTCCAGTGGTTCCATCTCCATGGCATGCTGAAGCGATCGCGCTCGAGAAGTTCCAACAAGCTCAAACATGCCATACTGAATTCGTTACTCGATGTGAACCGGCTTGGGATCATATCAAGCACTCTCAACTGGTCACGGTGGCCATCTTGCTCCAGAGGCTTGAAGTTTTCACAAAATCGGTGCAAGTCGTTGACAACAGCCACATAACGCTGCTGGTTTGCCAAGACGAGGACATAGTATTTCTTATTGGTGTGATCATAGGTGATTGTCCCTCGGTAGTTTGGATTTAGGCCCTCTTGATTCTTCAGGGAAATACGATGGGTTCCAAGCAGCTTGATCTCCTCGAACATGTCTCTCTCGTCAACTTCATCGCCCAATTTGGGCTGGATTTTGGCCAGCTCTTCCAAATCAGCCTTTTTGTCTTGCTGCAGTTGCTTGAACTCCTTGGCGAAGAGGTCCATAGGAGCGTCACCGAATTCATCAAAGTCCTCTCCGTTCAGAATCATCTGCTTGAAGAAGTCTCGATCTCGCTATAAGTCGGGCTGCTTGAAGTCAAAGAGGCCGCTGGGGTCAAGACCAGCTGATAGTCCATCGAGGCCTTGCTCATACAAATCCCTGGCCAGGAGCTGGGCTGCTGAACTGGGCATGGCGCCACCTTTGCCAGCCTGCATAGCTGTGGAGATATTGGGAGCATTTTCAGCCAATGACTGAGCCGTCGGGAGTGGGGTTGACCTCTAACTGGACAGCTGTGGCATTGGCTTTTCATCTTGATCATTTGTTGAGAATACATGGATCAGAGAGTTTGTCTGCATGATGTTCTGATGATAGGTCACGTTCTCTCCATTGATAACCCATTTGCCAGAGAAGAGGCAATTAGGAGTCAAAATTGAATCCTCAGCCACCTGTACGTCTCCATCACCGCCCTTCTTGCTGTTGGCAGCCTCTTGGGTGACCAAAGACTCACATAGCAAAACAGACTTGCTCAGTGGGAGCGTCAATTTGTATCTGTTTTCTTCTGCGTCACAAGCCAGCTGATAAGCTGCTTCACAGACGTCAAGATTGTGATCTTTGTAAGCCATGTCGCACTACTCTGAGGAAAAGAACCCAGAGAAAGCTTGCTCAAGTTCAGCGACAACTCCTGCGCCCTCTCCGAAATTAGAAGTCACGCGATTCTGCTTCGGTTGGGTAGTTTCGAATTCATGTAGGTAAAACTGACAGACTTTATAGGAGCTAGGATCGCCATGGCTGCCATCCTTGCTGCCTGCATGCAACTTGAGGTCGTGTGGATCATCATTTGGAATGCCTCGTCTTGGGTCTGCGGCTACTCTGGCACCACCTCTGCTGTACTCTCTTCCTCCACGTCTTCCTCGCCTATCGGTCCTTCCATCTCTGCCTCTCTGAGCGGCGACTTTGCTTCTCAGCAGCTCCTCCTCCCTCTCTACTCTCGCACACTCTCGAGCTTGCATCTCCAGAGCTGTCTTTGGAGCTGCCTTACCTTCTTTGTCTTTCGATTTCTCCTTTGCCTTCTCTAGCTCTGATGCGTTCTCAGTACTCTTCTTCTTATCTTGCTGGATCTACTGGTATTGCTTCCTCATCTCTGGCCTGACTGGTCGTCTTTTCTGCACAACTTTCATTGTCACGAGGTAGATGCTCTCCCCATTTGTCAGGATTGGATAAAATCTATTGGCTTGCTGACAGTTAGAGGACGAGAAGATATCACCACTTAGCAGCTTGGCGTCTCCGATGGTGCCCAGAGTCTCTGCATCATATAGTGTGAGTAGCCCAAATTCCTCATTGACCCTTCTCGAGAAGAGCTTGCCTTAGCAGTAGGCCCAGGATACGTCACCTTCTCGATCTGCCTTCTTCTCGATATAGATCTTTCCTGCAATCGTGGATTCTGTGGAGCCAGTCCCAATCTTGTACATCATCGCCTTCTAAGGAATGGCCACAAACATATACAAATATTCACCATCAGTGGTGATTGAAGTATTGTGCTCGTTCTGTTGAGCAAAGGATACATATTTGGCCACTGAGAAGACACCAGAGGTATTGGTAGTATCAAGGTATCTCAAATTGCTTCTCTGTGTGTACTAGTCTGCAATCATGGTCAAGTACTTGCGCAGAGAGCCGCTGATTGAGTCAAAGATTAGCGCTTGGTGCAATCGGCAATCACGTTCGACTCGAGACATGAGCTCAAGTCCTTCGATGAGGCCGTCGCTGTTGGCTGACAGTACAGCAAATCCAATTATGGCGCGAATTCCAAGTCCTAGATCCAGGCATAATCTTTTGAAATCTTCAGAGGTCTCCGTCGATGCTTCCAGATGAGCATCTTTGTGCTTCACGATTCTTTCTAGCTGATCGATTATGAAGTTCTTGGCTCCTTTGGAGAACTCCAGTCCATAAGGTAGAGTATCTAGAGGCTCAGCCCAGAGTGCAAGCGGTTCAAGGGTGTCGAGGCGCTGCACGAAGTCTGCCAGCCCTTCTGGCCACTAGCTTGACTTCGCTCCAGGCAGTGACTGGAATGGCCAGGGAGCAAGTGCGAGATCGAGGTGCCTCTCCTCGTCGAACTCCTTCAAGGAGATCTATGGGATATTTGCATCTCTACCTTCCCGCTTAGAGGCGAGAATTGCCTCAAGGCTTTCAACTTTGCGCTGGTAAAAGGCATTGAGACCAGCAATTGAGGCCTCACAGATACCAGATACTCCTTAGATATTTACTTTTAGGCTTTCTTACCTTTATTTTTCAAATTTTGGATCCTCAGTATCGATAATCGATGAAAATCTTTCAATCGGCTCCTTCTTGCCCGCTTTCTCGGAAGTTGGGCCAGCTGCACCTGCAGCTCCACCTGCTGGCGCTTGACCACTCCGGCCTTGACTGGCATGAGAAGGTAGAGCCAAATTGAGCTCTCCGTAATCCTCATCCAAATAGTTCATCTCTCTGAGCTTGTGCGAATGCAAATAAGCCCAGGTTGCTTCTGAATTGACGAGCTAGGCCGAGTGTACGAACTACTCAGACCTGCTTAATAAGTCAGTCATCAAAGAATTTAGTTTTAAGTAAATAATTTTAGTTAAC
>Ga0138259_1211216_pt1 | contig 19903 bp, 28 predicted proteins | sample RNAA_220151111_FD_105236 | JGI IMG/M metagenome (GOLD analysis project Ga0138259, IMG submission 105236) | Metatranscriptomics of polar marine prokaryotic and eukaryotic communities from Palmer Station, Antarctica after 24hr light incubation -... | ecosystem: Environmental > Aquatic > Marine >...
GTGTAATTGTTATGTTACTTTTAATTTGTCTTTATCATTCTTAAATGTCAATTGTGAGCTGTTCCTCACTCCACATGGCAAATCAACGCCACATTTCTCTTCACCCAAAATCCAGCGGTAGTCACATTCTCAATACGAATTGGTATATGTCGGACAAAGCCTGCCACCGCTGTTTCCGAGGGCAGCATGTCTCGTTGTCCTGTGATGTAGAGTGGCGCCAAGTAATACTTGTTGTTCTTGATATCATACAAATCGAGAAGGTTTGGTGCGTTCAGGTCAACTGGTTTCAGCTCGGCTGCTTCGGCTGCATAATGGGTTTCAGCTTCCTTCTTGTCGTGGTGAATTTTGGCAACTTCTTTTTTGGTTAATTTTTCTTGAAGGAATTTTGATATCGTGCCAAAACTGCTATTCTTCTATGCGTAGAGTTGGGACTCCGTGTGTTCGATGATTTGTAAATGAACTACTGGGAATGGTGAAGCAAGATTCTTTTGAGAGCTGGGAATGTCTTCCATGAACTTCATTTTGCGGTTCCAGGCGCCACCATGAATAGTCATTCCGTAGATATAGTAGCCACCAGCGTCAGGAGGCTTGTGTAATTTGCTCTCAATATTCACCCTTTCGCTGGGTTTGACTTCTATGTTATCCATATCATCATAAATGATTGTCGGTGTATATTTGTAGGTCATTGTCTCGAGATTCATGCTTCTTTTGCGAGACTCATGCTGTAAAATCAAAACGAAGAAGTTGCCTGGGTCAAAGAGACCTGGAAGCCAGAACCTGAAGAGCTCCTTGTCTGCAGCAGAAGTAAGAAGAGGAACTTCGGCAGGATCATTAAGGTTTCCAGGTTGATGACCTTCTCTTCCTTTATTAACAATTTAATTTATGTAATCAATGCGGCTTTATAGATTGTGGAGGTACTGAGGCAGCACTCCTGACCCTGGGTATGAGACTTTGAGCCACGTGGCTGGTGTCCGATCATTGATGATGCCGTAGAATTCTGCTTCCATCTCCTGGTCCAGTATCATCTCACCGTTGAGGTATTTGTAAAGGGCGCCCACACGCACATTGATAAAAGCAAGCAGATTGTTGTACCTCTCAACCTCTTAATGCATCAGGATAGCAATGCTATTCTAGTAGCTTATTCTGAAATGATTATGGAGCCCAGTAACACAGATATGTTTTGGAGTATAAAATGTCAAATCTTTGAGCTTGGTCTTGTATCTTTTCAGCTTTCCAGGATCGGTTTCGTCGAGCGTAAGGTCAAGGCTTTCCAATTGATAAAGCTTGGAAAACTTTGTTTGGTCAAAAGATAACACTCGAGAGAGGATGCTCTGTCCCTCTGCTTCTGTTTGTGCTTGCTAAGCGTTGAAATGAATTCCAAAAATTTCTGGTCTATCCGTTGCTGGGAAACGGCCGACGAGGCTAACGAACATATCTTTGTTACCTCTTGAGTCCGGGACGACGTACGAACGCAGGTAATCAGGAGGATGAGTTAAGCCCGTCAAAGAGGCTTAATATGTCGTAATCACTTTATGATTTATTACTGTACTCAAAAGCTCCTATGCTATCAATAGATCTTATTCATTTGGAATCTGTCCTCCATAATTGAGGGCGCTGATGATGTATTTGAGTAAGCTCAAAACTTCTGGAACCTTGTCAGCCGCACTTCTCTTTCTTCTATCCATCTCTTAAGTTGATACTTAAGTCGAAGATAACACAGTTGTTGCACAGTTTCCGTATTCAGCACCTTCGATACTGGTCTCTTGCTGTTATTGGATGTATTCCAACTGTTCCATCTTGTCAAGTTCTTTGAAGATGGAAATGGCCGTACACTGGGAGATCTGGCAGTCAACCTGGCTAAATTCATAGACTTTATTCCAGCCAAGGGATCCAAACCTCTACCTCTAATTCATGATGGCATGGTAGAAACTGATCACAAAGAAGAGCTTCTTGTGCTGGTCAGCAAAAGCAGGGTATCGCTTTTCAATATCCTCAAGCATTGCGTCTGGTTAAGAGCTGATGATCTTGCTCAGATTTTGTCTAAGACCTTTCATTGGCTCGATGACAATTTTAGTGCATTCTTGCACAAAGGCGATCTGTAGTGCATTCATAGCCTTAGACGATATCCATAGCCTAAAATCTGGGTGAATTTTGAAGTTTTCAATCCGTGGCCACGCCAGGTTGACTTCTTCCTCATCAACCTTCTGACTCTTAGCTGGAGCTTCTTCGACCTTTGTTTAGTCAATATCTTCGAAAGCCTTTTTCGCTGAGAAGCTTGCAACTTTATTTTCTTATGGTTTAATTCGTGTTCTCTTCCGTCTGAGATCTTTCTACCTCTTTTCTTTTTGGTCCTCATGGAAGAAGAACATGGTTTCCAAGAATTTCATGATCGCTGGCACATGACGGAGCACCAAATGCAGCCCATCAAGTAGAACCCAATGGCCTTTTTGTGCTGCCTCTGTCAAAGTCTCTGGTAACTTCCTCATGTTCTTGACTGTGAGGGCCTTAAAAGTCAAAGGCATGAGTTGCTTGGTTTCAAGCTTCATCCTAAGTAGCTCGTGCTGAGCATTTATGCTAGAATCAATCAGCAGAAGAGTGGCTCGTCTATTGTCTGTTTGCTTAAAGACATTATAAAAGTTAAATGGCTCCTGTTATGTGTATGACTCGTCAAGAACATCGTCGATGAGTCTTTTCATTTGCTCAACCATCAAGTCAGGTCGGAAGATTCTCAAGATGCAGCATTTGAAGATGTCTCGATTCACTTTGAATTGCAGAGCTTCCTGCTCTTGGTCACCTTCTTCAGCTGTTGTACCTATTCTGAATTCATTATATTCTGGAACTCCATTGATAATATTCTTCACAACGAATTCATCTTCTTGAATATAATTTCGCCTTTTAAGAAAAGCATCCTCTTCCTCATCGCTGTGGTCACTCAATGGAGGAGTTTGTGTCTCTCTCAGATTCTTCGTTCCAAATTGAGCCTCGTTCACGACGCCTCCTGGTTCATCAGAGTCTGAGTTATCTGCTGCCAAGATGTCTTCGATGTTGACATTCTTTGGCGATGCTTTCTATTCTTCTTATTTTTGTTAGAATGACTGCTGCTGGCGCATTCGCTCTTCCATTTACCTCTTCAACCTCAGTGTTTCTTTTTCTTCAGCCGTCGTGAACCTTCCATATGGCCCTGGAATGATGCCATTTGGATTGTCCTCCTAATGTTGAATGAAATTGTACCACTCAATTGGACTCTTTATCATCTGGTCAATGATATTTGGCTTATTGAACGGTGCCATTTGGGCCAGAGCTTCTAGGCCTTCCCAGTGTTTATCGGTCATCCAGTCGTGCCAGTTTTTCATTATCTGATCTTTCTGAGGGTTCGAATATGAAATCTTTTTCCGCAATTCCAGCTCATCCTTTTCGACCTGAGTCATCTGCTCTGTCGCTGTAGCAAATGGGCCCTTGATGATGAATTTGAGGTTATTCTCATCGAATTTGACCTCCTGTCTCATTAGTGTGATTGCAAGCAAGAAGGCCACCAGTAGTTTGTCCTTTTGATACAGGCCGACACATATCTTCTGATAGGCTGACTTGGTCAATCGCTAGTTCAAATCGACCAATGGATCAATATTAGTGTTCAGATTCTCCTTGGTCTTGAGCTCAAAGTCGAACAATTCCAAAAACCATTTGAGTGAAAATTGGTAGACATGCTCGATCCGCTAGAGGTCCTTAATCAGAAAGTAGAATTATGCTCCTCTTTTCGCCACAACTTGGAATTTGTTTCTGTTCCCTTCCAGTGCTTGCTGCGACCTATTGATCTGCTGTAGAGATGTCTAGATCTTCTTGGAAGTGTAGCTTGATTGCGTCAAATTCTCAATCAACGATTCATCATTAAGCACCGCCAGTATTTCTTTGTCAAGCGCCTATAAAATCAATTCTTCAACCTAATCAAGCCGAATGATGCAATCAAGAGCCTGCGTCTTAAGCTCAACGAATTCTCTTTCAATTGCATACAGCTTTTCGACCACAATGACGCTCAAAAGCTGAGCCTCAAGGCCTTCCTTTGTAATCGTGAAATTGATGAAGTTTGTATATACTGCGATATCAGATTAGAACATAGGATTTTGATACTCGGTGGTCACGTACAGCTTGAAATTGGAGTCGATTTCTTCAGAGGCTCCTTGAAGATTAATAAATCGGCTTTTGCCATCTGTTCTCAGCATGGATTTGTTGAACAGCGGATAGAGTGCTTTGTCGATGTTCTCACCAGCATTTTCACACAGAGTTTTCTTGCCAAATTTGATTGAGGCAGAGATCAGCTGCAAGAACTTCGGGTTGTGGAAGGTGATGGTCAGCAACGAGTCATCGTCTCGGCTGTTCTGCTTGAGCCAGATGTTAGCCTGGTACTATGGATCTATGATGATGCTTTGAATCTGTGTGCTCATTTCAATCATCAGTGCATTGGTGATTGAGAAGGTATCACTTGGCAGTTTATTCAGCACCCATTTTTGAATCTGCATTTTGTCTCCGAAGAGCTTGATAAAATCAAAGTACTCAGAGATCTTGATGCTCGATTTATGTCTTATCCAGTGGAACCACCTATTGACGTATTCTTCTCGATATTGGTGAGTAAATTGACCAAGATAAATCATCAGAGCTGCCGCCAATAAGCAATCGCCTTGGAGCGTTTCAAACTTCTTCTGGACCACATTGGTGAGCACATACCACTTTTGCTTCTCACCAGCAAGTGCACTCAGCAGCTTCGCAGCCCTCGTCTTCTGGAGTCCACATGTATCAATTTCATCCTATAATTGCTTGACATCCTTTTCTTTAGCTTTATATTCATCTCTCAGCTCCGAGAGCTTGTCCTGCAGAGTCGTGAGCGCACCCAGCCTATGCTTTACTTCATCTTGATGAACAAGGATCTGCTTCTCGGCCAACATCAGCGCATCTCTCTTTGGTTTGCATTCTTCGTAGACATAGAAGTAATTCTCAGTCGCTTTCAGCCAATGAAAGATTCCTCTGGCAGCTTCACAGGCCTTGGTGATGTTGAGCAAGTTGAATTCCTTGTTGGAAGAGACGTCGTCCAGTTGCTTCATGATATCATGATCAAGCCTCTCAGGATTGAAGTTGCTCAAAACATCCACAAGCTGATAGTTGCCTAGGACTTCTTTGCTGGTGGCTGCAGCCCACCAGTCTTCGTCATGTTTGTTCATGGGTGATTTGTGCTTCGCTTTCTTCGCTGGCACTCCCAATAGTATGCAGACGCATTGCATTAGAAGATATATCGTGATAGTAGGCTTCTTGATCGATTTAAGTTCCGTAAGTTCGCTCTTGGTAAGCTTCTTTAGACTGTGGATAGCTGCTTTTAGCCTTGGAATGGCTTCTGTCATTGCTTTCTCGCACTAGTCTTTGATCTTTAATGCATCTTCTTGAGTGGCCTTGAGAGCCATCTCTTCTTCTTCAACAAATTTGATTCTTGCTTCCATTTCTTGCGTTGAATCATCGAGTTCTCTTAATATGTCTTCGATTCGTCTTTGCTTTTCGACGAGCTCTGGCGATTTGACATCCATGTCTTCTTGAATCTCAAAAACTTTCTTTTCAGTCGCATCAAGCTTATCAAGGCCTGCTGAGAATTTTCTTTTCAATGCTGTGAAGTGTTGCACTCTTGACCTGTAGAAGTCTTTGAAAGTCTGAATCAAATTGGTGAAAGTGCACGGTGTCAAATAAATGAAATGTCCTGTCTCCTTTGTATATTCTTTGATTGCCTTTTGCATATCCACATGCATCCTCAAAGCACATCTCACGACCTCATCTTCTTGGGTTACTTTGACCTCATTTATTGCATCATCTTCATCCGTGAAGTAGGTCAACCGCATCTTGCCAACTTGTTTGTAGCCTTCTTCAGGCCACTAATCCATCCAGATTATGGTTGAGCAATTGACGATTGATTGGTAGTTTTTCAATTCTTTCTTTAGAGTTCTCCCAGTTGGTGTCAAGTTGATGATTGACTTGAAGTTCTTCTTGCTTCTGTTGATCATCTCAGTGTATACTGAGCTATCTGACGGTGCTGTGCCTCCCAATTTGCTCTGTGGCATCGTCGACCGAATCCTTTCCAAGAACCCTGATTTCTCAGACGCATGGAGCAAGTCAGGCAAGTCGCCATTCTTGAGTAAGCAGTTCAAATCGACCATGATGATGTCATCTGCCATTTGATTATCGCAAATGTTGAGCACATTTGTTCTCTTGTCTATGGCTGTGGACTCAAACATCGCTTTGATGAGCGTATGCCAGTCATCTCTGCTGAATTCAGCTGTGTGTTTGAGCTCTCTTATTTGATATTGGCAAATATAGATGGCGAGTCTTGAAAGAGCCATCTTGCCAAGTCCCTCAACACCAATGAGCACAACGTTGCTGAATGGCTGCTGGATTGCTCGGTTTAGCTTGATGACTTATTCGATGGCAAAGTCAAACATCGAAATGTCCAGCTAAGAGTGTTTGAATAGTTCGTTGTATTCATTCACATAGTTATCCATCATGGGTCTCAAGACTTGCACGTTCTCGACCTCTTGGTATCTGTACTCGCCGTCCATGACGACGGGAGAGGTATTGAGATGACTGAAATATGGCTTTCCTGGTTGCTTCTGGAGGGCTTCAAGTTCTTCCTTCTCCAAGGTGAAGAACTTTTGTGCCAGGGCAGCAATCTCGATGTTGAAGATAGCTCGGTCTGCTGGCTCTTGGACGCGGTCAATCAGAGTTCTGAATGATTCTGAAATGACCAATTTGTAGACGTCAAGCTCCGTCTGCTTGTGGTGCTTCTCGGGAGTAAAGAGCACGCATGAATGCATGATTCTGAAAAGCTGCCTCACGTTGAAGGCCAGTAGCACTTTGTTGGTGGACGTCCGTATCAATTTATGGTAGGAGGTTCTGAGTTCTAGGACGCAGTCGACGACCTTTTGGCTGTAGAGTCCGTCATCCATGGTCGGCCAGCTGTCGATTTATTCTCCTGAAATCGTTGTGAAGATCGTTTTCAGATGCTGGTTGCTGCAAGGTACACCCAAGAAAGCCCAATGTCTTTGGTTTCTCGCATTCAGAAGTTGTGATCCAGACGATGAATCTGAACTGCTCTGACTTCTACCAGAAGCATTTGAATTATTGAAAGTGATGCATGCTGTAAACTAGACATCTTCGATGGTCCTTTTCTCGAGACTGACCAAATCAAACCACTGTTTATGGTCAAAGTGTTGCCGCATCAGCTCCAGAACACACGGTTGTTCGCTTCCGTATTCCTATTTCTGGTTGCACATGTTCAAATCATCAATCATATAGACCAGTTTCTTGCCATCTTGAGGAATGTAGAGATTCTTACGTTTTCTCTCCAACGGGAGCTCAAGGTTTTTGAGGACGTTGGTTGTTGTGGTTCTGTGATAGAAAACCATTGGTGTAATGATGTATTCTTCTGGGAATTTGCTGATATATCTTGACACCACGTGGCTCAGCAGCCATGATTTTCCAGTACCGGACTCGCCAACGAGGGCGAGATTGTTTTGGAATGTCAAGTTGCTCTCGATGAAATAGCTGAGCTGAGTTGTCTCCATGGTAGTTACAAATTGGGTGAACAAAGTCGTCCTGGAGTCCACCGTATTAACAACCTGCTCTTCTTAAGAGACATCTTTGTCAACGACGCTCGTTTGCAGCTTGAACATGTCCTCGAATGTTTGCCAACGGCATATGTCGATGTCGAAGTAAATGTCAAAAATGCTTTTGATGTTAGTCTCGGGGAAGCTGCACTTGAAGGTGGGCTCTGCCAGCTTCGACGCCTTTGAGCCATTGCCAGAACCTGAGTCAAGAAACATCTTCTAAGCTGCGTAGGATTGGTCATCTAAGGTCTTGGCTTTATTTGAAAAGGTATTCGTATTTTTGCCTGCAAACTACTCAGAGCTCATATTACAACTTTATTGCATCTATTTCTTCTATTTCTGAATTAGTCGACCAGCGTCCTTTAATTCTGTCTTTTGCTTTCTCAAGACCTTGGCGCTCGCCTGTCTGCTGGATTGCTTCACTTTCAGCTTCATGTTTTCCAATTGACCTTCTGCGATCAATTACATCAACTCATCTTCTTCGTCCTCATCAGCGACTTCTTCTTCCGAGTTTTCTGTTAATACTTTCTATTTTTCAACTATTTCAACTTCATTCTTGAGCACGAAGCGCGCTGTGGGCTCGTAGCTGTTTGCATCTTCCATGAGCTCCTCAAACTTCTCGTGATCGATCGCAAGCTTTACGGTCTCTTTGTCGTCTGGAGTCGGCTCTCTTTCTCTGCTTGCTTCTCTCAAGCCTCCTTCTTGGGCTTCTCTTCTCATTTTGGCGTGGAGCTCTTGCTTCTTCTTTCTCTTCGCGTCTTCAGCCTCTTGAATAACATTATCGAAATTCTTGAGGATACTCTTCGTGATGAATTTCATGAACTCCTTGCGATGGTTCTCTTTCAACATTGTACCGAATGCCCAGATCAGCGACTGAATGAAGAAGCATTCAAGCCATCGCTCTCGGAATCTTACTGCGTTGGTCATTCTGGCATCACTCTCAGCAAATGTGAAGAAGGAGATCTTTTATCTGCTTTTGAGATTTCGTGCCTTTTGGATGTTTGACTCTGGGATTCCATCTGCATTTTGATCCTTTTTGTCAGCAGCTTGCTCTTGCAATCGTTGAACAGTTTTCCAATCGCTGAATTTCTCATGTCTGTAATCAGCAATGCAAGCTTCAAAATATTTGAGGAAGTTCATGACAGCATACTTCGGCGTGACTGGGTATATCATGTTCTGCTAGTTGTCTTCGCTCAAGAAGTGATTTAAGATCCCAGGCAAGAAGTAGTTGGCCATTTGGTCGAATTGGTATACGAGATCGGAAAGAAACTTTGGAAACTTGCGCATATAATGATTCACAATGGATTTGCAGTTGATCACTTTCTCCTGCATATAAAGTATACCACATCGCGAGATCGACGCTGGAGAGCAGCTCTTGAGGTTATCGGCTTCAAAGATCATCCGCATGTGTTCCATTAGAGGCAAAGACTCACCAGTGATTAGTGTCAGCTTCTTGTTGTCATCAAGCACCGAGTTCAAGTTCTCGATCCAGTGGATTTCGATCTCACCATCAAAAATCATCCATTAGAATTTGTCGTTCTTTTGCTTTATAGCCATTCGCATTGTAGTTGAGATTATGCCTTCCTTGAAGTCTCTTGTCTCCATATCGGTCTGGCCGTTCAGCTTGGCGTATGGCTGAGCCTTTGGATTGATTATGAACTTGTTGACGCCCTTGCTCCTGCACGTCGCCTTCAGCATCATTAGCTCTTCTTGGGTGACGGCATTTGAGTTGACTTCTTTCTGTTCTGTAGCCTCTGAGCTCATCATACCGTCCATCGTACTTGACTTCACTTTTCCTTCGGCCAGTATTTTCGCTCGTCTTTTCAAAAACTCTGCTTTCTTTTGATTGAATTCTTGTTTTTGTTGCAAGTTGTAAGTATCTTCAATGACTTTCAGAGCATTGGTTTTACCAACCATCGTCGAGCCGATGATCATAATCCCCTGTCTGCTATTGATGATCTCATTAAGGTTTAGCACAGAGAAAACGAAGTCAGGCTCAGGCTCAAGGCCATGGAGCTTCATCATACGTTGGATGTCTTCTTTGAATTCAGCATTTGGTTGGATCTCGACTTTCGCTGACTTGAAAATATCTTTGGCTATTCCTTTGAATACGATTTGATCATTTTCTTCCAATTTCGAGAGGTTCTAGTCAAATATTGATTTCAACAAGATGTACTTCTCCAGCTTCTTCATGTTGGATACTAATCCAAATTGCATAACTCCGAGCCACCTCTTGCACCTCTCGAACAGCTCTCCTTCCGCAGTATCCTCAGGCATAGTCTGGGATTGCTCTGACTGACCTGTAGTCATAGAATTATCAGCTATCGCCGCGAGCAAGGCGCTGAGTTGTTGGGTGGTATCATCCTCCCTCCCGTCTGCCACGACTCCTCCACTGCGTTGAGATTTATCGCTGGCTGATCCATGTTTCATTTCATCTTCTTCTTTGATGACATCAGCTTCTTGAAGTGTTCTATTGTCCATAGTCTTGTTCTGATCGACTCCTGAGTTCGAACTGTTCGAGGACTTGTAGCTCTAGCTTGATGGCAGCCTGCTTTGGCGGCGCTTCATCTTGCCCATGTATATTTCATTCTGCTTCTCCTATTGCCTTTTGTGTTCTTGCTGTTTTCTTTCCAGCTCATTAAGATGGTGCTCCATTTGCTGATCTGCTTTCTCGAGCTCATCCTGGGTGTTGGCCTCTTTCATTCCAGTTACAAGTTGGCGGAGATGACCTGCTTGGTCCAAGATGCTCTTGATGTTTCGCAAGCTGAAGTCGTAGTGGACTTGTTGGCTCAATTATCTTTTGGCAAATTCAAACATTTGCACTATTTTCAGCGCAAGGCCATCTGAGTTGGTGAAGCCATTACAATAGAGGACAACTTCGATAATCATTTTCAGATCTGGCTTGGTCATTTGCAACGGTCTGAACTGGTTCTTCAGCGAGTCAGGCAGCTGATTCCTTCCAGCCTTCTTCGCGGTGGCAGGATTTTATGTGCAGAAAATAGCACAAGAATGGTCAAACTTTATCGCTTTGTCGTCATCACCAAATGAAATCTCTTGCTTCAGCGCTCTGTGAGCCCGATTTATAGTCGAGATCGTTGTAGCCAAAGTCGAAAGAACACCTATGTCGATTCGATTCAATTCATCAAAGCAGGCCCAGCTTCCGCCGCTTGCGAAACCTTTAAAGAATTTTATGAGACTTTCGTAATTCAGGGAAGAAGAGCATGTGAAAACGAAGCACATTTTACCGAGACTCTTTGCCAACTCTTTCGTGGTCTCAGTTTTTCCAGTTCCCACCGGGCCCTCCAATTACGCGCCATAACTGTAGTGCAGCGACATGAACATAGTTCTGAAGCATCTATCGGTGAGAGGTGTAATGACCAACCTATTTGAATTGCCAATATATTCATAGCCAAACTATTTCCTTGCCATCATGCAAGACACCGTAAGCTCTTTGACCCCTCTCTTCCTGCATTCTGATGCTGGCAGCCAGTCATACTGCGCGTCTTTGTCAAAGTCCCATGGATCAGGGACTGAAAACTAGAGCTGCTTCTCATTATCGTCTTCTCCGTCTTCATCTTCATTTTGCTGGTCTGGCACTTCCTGTTGTTGCTTATCTCCATCCTCTTCGGTGGACACTGGGCCATCCTCATTTGTTCTTTGTACAGAATTGGTGGCGCTGGCTTTGCCCATCGCCTTGATGCTGTCAGGTTTATGAATTACATAGTGATATTTCATTTGGATCTTCCAGTAGAAGTTCTCGTCCGAGTCCTTCTCCTGGTCTTTGAACATCTCCTGAATTGAGTCCCTGGTGTGAATTCGGTTGATGACAAAATTGTGAATGCTGAACCTAGCGTTGGCATCGAGTTTTTGCTTGATCATCTACGATGCTTCATCTAGCTGGTCAACAACCTCCTCGTAGATGGAGTTCAAAGTCAAGTCTGGTTCATTCTTAGCATTCTTTGCATTCTTAGGTGCCCTTGGTGCTCTCTTCTCTTTCCTTTGCTTGAAGAACTTCTCCATATTATTCGTATGCATAACACTTATCGCCAGAATAAGGACCTGGCCAGGCCATTTCAGAAGCCATTCGCTGATTTTGCTTTCTTTCTGCTTTGCAGCTTTTTCGTCTCCCAGAGTCTCCTGCTCCTCTTGGCTATCATTTCTCTCTTCCACAGGAGGCTGCTCATTACGAGCCTCCACCTGGTTATTATCATCGCTGCTAAAGTTTTAGCTGATCGGTCGTTCTTGATCCATCTTTTGGTCGGAATTCTCATATTGGCCTTCGTCTTGAAGTTATCGCTTGTTATCGTTGGCTTCGCCTCTTTGGCTCATGACATAGTCTTTGAGGCCTTTGTGCAACTGCTGATATATGGTCTTCTTCATGCCTATCTCAATTTCTTTCAGCCATAGTTCAGGTGGCACGAGAGTTGATATAGGTGACTTGAAAAACAGCTGCTCATGTGATTTTGAATAGAAGCCCACGATCTGGTGCTCACCAAAGATCAGCCCTGCAATTCCTTCAAAGAGCTTACTGAGAAAGACTTGGACATATGATTGGTTTGTGATATTGCCCATCAGACCAATGAGTTCATCATTGGATGTGAAATACAATCTCGCAAATTGCATTCTCTTCTTATCCAGATAGTCTGTCAGACTCTTGTCGAGATATTCTAGGTCTTCAATCATTTTGACGGCTGTGCCCGTGAAGCCCTCGCTTCTGCAGAAATCTTGAATCATGGTAAATTCGACGGTATTTCCATTCATGATTTTCCTGAACTTCAAGTTGACATCATCGAAGGTCGCCTTTTAGTCAGGCAAATTCTCAGCGACATCATCTTATGTATATATGGTTTCAAGATATATCCAGGCCTTCTGTACTCTCGTCCAATTTTCAAAGTTGACTTGAAGGAATTTGAGCTCACGTTCAATTTTGATAATTCGATCGGCTTGAAATTTGGCAAATTCATTCCCTTTGATCGCTTGAAGCTTTATCAAGGATTCGTCCAGGTTCATGAGGACCATATCGCTGTTTTTGATTATCTTGACTGGTTGGTCCTTATATGGTATGCACTCGAAGCATATCTCCTTTATCTCACGTTCTATGGCATCGATGGCCATTCGAATCGAGTTCTCCTTGAAAGCGACGCCTGATACATTTTTGATTGCTTCTAGCGTATCGCCCATGTATAGCTTCTTCAACTTGATATCGGTCATGGTCAGATTAGTTGGGTCAACGTTTACACCAAGAAGGCTGCTCATCTCCACAAAATGCCTTTTTTCTAAGCCCTTGGCTCTCAGTCTCTGAACAATGGGCAGGTAACTTTTGATCTCGTCGATTTCCTTGAAAATGAAATTCAACACCAGCCCTGGCTTTTCAAATTCGTTTAGTCCACTGAATGCCTTCAAATTGCTGAGCTGCTTGTGCCAACTGTTGATGCTATCTTACAGTGGCTGGCTCTAAATGGATGAGAGCTTACCAGTCCACCAGGCTGTGCGTTTCAGAGAATATTTGTAAGTGATGTCCCACATTTGCTTGAATGGTGACAAGTCTTTGCTGACTTGCTGCATCTTGGGAAAGGTGCTTACTTTCTACCCAAGTTGCTTTTGTCTTTTGCCAAGTGTGTCAATCTGTGAGAATATGTCAGTTGAGTTGTTGTCAAGCCTTCCTAATTCATCAACGAATGGCTTGATGAGCTCCTTATCCATCACCACTGGGTCCTTGTGCTTCTTGGCTTTGCTGAGCGCCGTCGCTAGATCTTTAGACAATTCCTTTTTCTTATGAAGCTTCTCTAGCTCAGCAGGCGTTGCCAAACCTCGTTTCTGGAAGTTATCCACTTGATATTTGCAAGTCATGATTATCCCATTGAGCTCATCAACATCAGCTTGCAGCATCTCCGTGATCTTTTTCGTCTATTCGCTCAAATTTGAAAACTTATCTTCTATTAAATCCCGCAAGCTCCTTGGCTGCAAGAACAAATTCAAATATCGCGTAAACCGTTCTGAAGGTAGCTTGATACTTTCTTCATCCAAGAAGCTTTTCTTATTTTTGAGGAACTCCAATTGGTTTTCGAGATCTTCAATGATATCGGCGCCTTTGAACATCATTTTGATATACTCGATCTATTCCAAAACATCGTCAATTGTATAATGGGTTGCTGTCAACTTATTCTCGATGAATTGGAATTTCTTATCAAGTTCATCCATTTTGGAGGTGAAGGTGGAGACGGCGCGTGCTTGTAATTTGGAAATTAGAGCTTCTATTTTACTGGAGATTTGCTTTTTGACAGTTTCGAGGTCAAGTAGAATTATGCCGAAGTCATATTGGTTCTGATATTTTTCCTGAATGTCCCAGTATGCATTGGTGAGCTCAAAGAGCTTGTCGCTATATTCATCCTGCGTTATCTCAAGGTGCTCGAGAGCTGATTCCAACTGCTCTTCTGCTGTGAGCTCTGGCCCTACCTGGTGGGACTCCTTCTTCTGCGCCTTCTCAGGAGCCTGATCCTCTGAGATGGAGCTGGCGCTCTTCTGTAATAGCGCATCTTCGATGTCTTGGTCTTGTGCTGCCTCGTCCACCTGTTCTTCTGCTTCGCTGTCATGTCGTCTCTTTTTGTTGTAAATCTGAATCTTCATATTCCTGATCATTTCGTTTTCTGTGATAGACACATATTTGAGGTACTTGCTGATGTCCTTAAGAATTGCCATTGGCTATGCTTAAGCCTGTGACATCAGCCATTTTATCTAACCATTGAGGATTTTCAGGTCAGCGATCTTCTCAGCATCCGGCTCATCCAAGAACGGTTTTGGCGTCTCAAGCAGAGGAAAGATGATATTCTCAACCTTCTTCACTCCTGAGAGTGCTCCTTGGAACTCTGTCATGATGTCTTACAACATCCTCCAGGATTCGTTGATCTCAGGCACTGTAGCAATCTCATAGCGATTTTCGATATCCGATGCCGACTTGCTCGTCGCACATAAGTCGTCAAGTCGTGTTGCTGCTGATTCATAATTCACTTACTTTGCAGCTTGCTTCTTCTATACCTGAACCTTTATTTTCGACATCGCCGCCTGCTCGCAAGAATACATGACGGCATCCAAGTCAAGCGCCTTGAACGCGCTTTGCTGGTTGAACCCGCTCTATCTGGCCATGAATTGCAAAAGGAACTTCAGGAACTTCTCCATGCTTTCCTTCATTTTATCGAAGAGCATCCTCTCCATATATATGTTGATGAAGGTGAAGAACTTCATTAGAAATGGATCGATTTGACTTTTCCTTTTGACGATCTTTTTGCTTTCTGATTTGGTAGAGGCGCCTAAAAGTCTACTATCAGCTGCACTTTAAATCATATTTTCGATCTTCTGCACGATGAGCTCCAACCATTTGTTGTGCAGTTGGTTTTTGAACCTCTTTGCCAAGGAATTCTGAACCTGGTGAATATAGCTTATCTGGACAGGAAATTGGCCAAGTTTCTCTCGAAAAGATTGCTTGGTGTTGCGAGCAAAGGCCTTTTGGCTCAGAAGGTAACCAATCATATCATCTTTCAGTCTGCTGGGGAGCTCAAAGAGCGGATTGCTCCTGATAACGAAGTGCGTTTGGTCCATGACTGTCTTGATGACATTGAGCAAGTCCTTGTTGCCAGTCACGCTGTCCGCTTCAATCATTCTGCGCGAAGTATGGAAGTCTTCTCTTCTTTCGATGGAGTAGGTCGGCATCACATACTTTGGGAACAACGTCCCATCGTTATCAACGACGGGAGGCGTAAGCGTCTTCAGGTCGTACTTCTTCATGCAGCTCTATATCAAAGGATCCTGAATTTATGACCTTATTGTCGACTTCAAAATGTAATAGACATATGCTGCCTCTACCTGCATGACCAAATCGTGGACGAGCTCTTGCTTTGGGTACCTTTTCAAATCGATTCTGTCGTTGACCAAGTTTCTCATTTTCATTTTGATTTGTAATGGAATTTCAAGATCTCGATATAAGTAAATCAAATCATTCAGGATTATTCTTTCTTCTGCAAGAAGAAGCAACGCAGCCTTTCGGCGATTCTGAGCATTCATGAATCTTTTCCTGATCTATGCTTCTGTTTCGAAGTCGAGAAATTGGAGATTTAGGCGGCCTGATTGCTTCTTGATGCGTTCAGATCTAGTTACATTGCCAGCCTCACCTCGTCGATTCGGTGAGCTCACGACACAACTCTTGGGCATTACATATTCAACATAGAACTTGGCTATACTTTCATCATAATCAAGGACCTCAACCTCCATCTTCTCGACTCTGCCATCAAGATGATAGAAGAAAGAATGAGCCTTCAATGGCTTCAGCCCCTTCTGTTTGTTCATTTGGATCTGCTATGAAATCCATTTGGTTTCAGTTTGGTAATCTTCAATGAACAGCTCGAATGGCATGAGTTCTGCGATGTTCTTTTTCTTATCAAGAGCTGTTAAGAACGTCTTACTGAGTTCGATCATGCTGGGGATCCGTTTGAAACGATCTGGTATCGATTCAAGGCTTTTCATTTTGTGATGATATTAGAGACCATCATCCTTGTAAACGACATCGGCTTTTAAGTGGTCATACGGCGCTTAAGCCTCTTGGAAATCCGAGTATATTGAGTAATTGATGCCGCCAGCTTCTTCGACCGTAAGCATCGCAGTTCTATTATCTTGCTTGCTTCCCGGACTTGGTTGATTCTACTATGATGCGTGCTCAGGCAGGTTTCTGCTGGTAGCTGAACCGGCAGCTTCTTGGTTATTGTCAGTGATATTATTAGCGACTTGATTTTCGGCAATTTGCATAGCATTTTGCTTCGAATTCTTGGAAGGTCTAGCAGCTGGTTCATTGATCGATGATTGACCTGCCTTGTGGGCATGAACTTCATTCTCCTTCGGTATACTTGGCTGAGTTATTTTGCTGCTGTTATGAGCATTTGCCTTCCTCTTCCAAGCAGCTTTGGCCTTGCCAGCACTGTTGAAGTTGGTCTTCTCGAACGAGATGCTGCTCTAGTCAATGCTCTCTCCTTTTGGTTGTCGGTCAAAGTAGGAGTCCGAGAGGAAGTCGTCGGAGAGAATTCCCTAAAGGAGCCCGTTAGCGTCACTGGCGGCTTATCCTTCCAGCCAAACATCAAGACAAGCTAAGAAGGCTTCACGTGCTCTATTTCTGAAGCTCGTCGTGGCCAACTTATCTGAGAAGTTGGAAGACAGCTGATGCTCTGTCGAGAAACTCTGCTGGATTTGGCTTCCTGCCATTGCTGGAGCTCCTTCGCCGGTACTGTAAGTTGCCTTTTGATCTCCTGGTGTAGTGAGAGAGAGTGTATCTGGGTCCTCCACGACTATTATTTAATGCTGTTAGTCTCGAGAAGCAGCCATTTCGTTGGACATGATTTCTTCTTCTGGCGGGCCGTCCAAAGTTCTGATAAAATTGCTCTGGCTAATATCTTGAATCGGCAAAGAAGCAACCTTGTCCCAGTTCAGTCGGCTTGCTTTTTCGGCCTTTACGGCGTCGTCATTTAGCCTCGTGTTGATGAGGCTGTTGCTTACCTCCACCTTACTGGTCCAGCTTTGCTGCTGCTCCACGGAAGCTGGCATCTTCTCTATTGCGGGAGTTATTGGATCGGCAATCGTGTTATTGAGGTCTTGCTGATTGCCACTACCAATCAGCTCTGCCTTCTGGGCAGATGATATGGCTCTCCTTTCAGGCGATTGCTTATCCTTATCCTCCTACTTCTCCTGCTGCTCTTCATCATTCATCTTCCTCTTGATCAGCCTGTAATTGGTGATTACGAACTCTTCATCCGGCTCGAGTTCGAAGAAGCCCTTGTTGGTATAATCAGGCATTTAAGTGATCTCCTGCTTGATTTGGTTATAGCTATTGCAAGCTGATAGCACATCTTGGATATTATTCATGCTGATCATCTGCTTGATTTGATCAGTCATTCGATTCGAACTCAAGCCTGATAGGCCACCGTCCAGTTTTTGAATAGAGCCCAAAACCGATTTACCTCTCTTTGACCCTTAGGAATCCAAAAGGTCAGCTATGTGGAAGCTCTATTATTAACTTCCTTCCTGCTGGACGCTTTTTCTGAGCTTGCTGAGGTCCATATCCTCGTTGATATCTTCTCCTTGAAGATATTTGCGTTGCCCATCTTCAAGATTGATCGAATTTATTAATTTGTGATGAATTTGTTTGGCCTTGACGGTCTCTTTCTCGGCTTTGTTTACCTTCTTTTCCTTCCAAATGCCGTTTTCTGGCTGACTCTGAAGCCGTGTCGCATTCAAAGATTTGCTTTCTTTCTTCGCCTTCTGTGAACCTCGAGGGGGTGAGTTCAATGACCTCCTTAAGGATACCTTCTACTACTTATTGCTTATCCGAGAGCTTTCGAAGTCAGGCTGCTGCTGTGGTGTGGATTGACCGAGGTTTGAATTTAAGTTATGCTCGATCTACTTCTTGAGCTGCTGTTGTCGTTCTGCATCTTGCTTCTTCTACATTTAATGCAAGAGGCTAATTTGATCAAATTCAGGAGCTTCGTTCCTCTACGTATTCATGAATTGCTGAGCGAAGATCTTCTTCTCAACCATATGCTTCGCAAGAAACTTAGGCATCTTTATCGCTTGTCTTGGTCCACCGTTGACCGATTTGATCTTAGCTCTGTGCTATGCCTTGCTCAAGGGGCTCAGTAGTTCAGCCAACGCTGCCTAGTTCCCAGGCTGACTTAGCTTTGGAGAGAACATTCGATTTTAGTTGCTTTGACCTGGATCGACGCTTTGCCTCTGTGATTTATGGAATATGTGGTTTATCTCACTCTCTGTCCTAAACGAATCCACTCCAGAGAGATAGCAGATCTTCTCCAAATCCTAATCCGTGAGTAAATTCAATTAATTCCTATAATCTCTCTGCGTTCCCAATTGATCTGTCAGGTTGTCTTTCATCAGTTTGAATTGGTGATTAAATGGAGCATTCTCATACCTCGAGCTGGGAAAGTGAGAGTCAATCGTGACTGCATAATGCTAGTTTGGATAACGTGAATTCTTTGCAGATGAATTTGACATCTGGTAGACACCCGAGTTTGCTTCTGTAGTCTTGTTCACCTGACCGATCAATTATGTATTGTTAGTTGGCCGAGCTGGGTTCTGACGTCCATGTTTGCTGGAGACATCCTGAGAGTTATACACGAAAATCTGCTCGTTTCTTTTGCTCGATGGGTTCTTCGAGCCGTCCCTCCTGGACTTCTGATTTTGTGTTCTCGCCTTCTCTGGCGACTGTCTTGCTCCTTAGATCTAATGGGCCTAACCTTGGTTGCCTTGGTTATACTTGCTTCTGAAGTTCTGGCTGGTGTGAATTCCATCATGCAAGTCAGTAATTGAATGAAGCATACCTGAGTCTCTCCTGCTTTAACTATTCCTATTACTTCTCGAATCCTAAAGTTGAGCACTTCCACGCACATTCTTGAACGTCTAGGTATTCGTGCCAATGTCCTGATCAAGCACACTGTTTTGATTTGATTAATTTTGATGAGATGTGGGATTGCTCGTTTTCAAGGCGCTCACTCCCAATATTTGAAAGTCATTCTCAAGTACCACATGGGGACTTGGGCTTTGACCTATCGTTTGGAAGGGAGTGGGAGTCAGAATGCCCATTCTGTTTTGCAGCAGCCTCTTAGCACGACGTGCGTCTTGGTTGTATCGGGTATCTCTGATTTCATTGAATTCGTCATATGTTCTTGGATTGGTGCCATACTGCCTCTTTGCCTAGGCAGTCCCTGCATTCGGAAGCTATGCCGGGTGCTAGTCAAGAGCCGAGTCCTTAAAGCCGTCATTTGGTCCTTGATGTAATTTGTTTAATTTGGGATTAGCAAAGATAGATGGATCTGGCAGGGTACGCATTGCATTATTTGCCTAGCCCTGGTTCACCTTTTTGCTCCCAGGATGACCATCTGCCTCAGCGTGGCCTTGCCTGCTCTTCAGCTATGACTTGGTCAGGCCTTACCTGCTCTTTGTATTGGTCATTGGTCCACATGCTTTATCATGACTCTGCTGTTGCTGCCTGGGAGTCATTATGGACTACGATGTTGGTGCCATCTATGAACTGTCCTATGATTGATTGTGTTATGAAGGTGCTTTCATTAGATCCTCTAGCCTGTCCGAGTCCCGCACAAACTATTCCAGAGGATGCTGCCTGGACTGAGCTGTTTGCTCTGCTTAACCGCCGGCCAGTTATTCACGAGTATTTTGCATTAATTTTCGATGTTGATAATGGTTTGCTATATAATTTA
>Ga0138259_1219507_pt1 | contig 19703 bp, 34 predicted proteins | sample RNAA_220151111_FD_105236 | JGI IMG/M metagenome (GOLD analysis project Ga0138259, IMG submission 105236) | Metatranscriptomics of polar marine prokaryotic and eukaryotic communities from Palmer Station, Antarctica after 24hr light incubation -... | ecosystem: Environmental > Aquatic > Marine >...
ATTTAATTCTTTGGTTGAGCTAATTCAAACATGAAAAAGCTTAAAGAAGAAGCTAATAAAAAGAAAAGAAGGCGGAACAGGATTGCGCCTTTGGAACCATATACTTTTTATACTTTTATGCTTGTCATATTATATGCGAGCTTATACTTTTAGGATGGCCATTCTTGGGATGTCCTTCCAACTACACTTTTGGTCAAGGCCTAACAAATTGAACTTACACTACCAGCCATTACGTCTGCCAATGATGGCGGTATTCCCATCGTAGGATACGATCTGCAAATCGATGATGGCAAAAATGGTCCTTGGCAGTATGTGGTCGGCGGCAACCGCAGCAATAACACGCTGGATACGGAGGTCGTTGTTACCGCGGAGGAGCATGGAATCGAAAGAGGACTCGTCTATAGAGTTAGGTATCGAGCTGTCAATGAAATTGGCATTGGAACATGGAGTGACATTGCTTATGTTCGCGGAGTGACGCTGCCATTGCCGCCTCGAAGTCCTGAAGTGACGAGCTTTGATGACACCAAGATTGATTTATCGTTTTCCAAGACAGATGATGATGGAGACTCAGTTGGCGGAGCAGCGTTTAGGTACAACCTTTATTGTAATGAGGGTTCTGAAGGCTCAGCTTTCCATCAAATTGTAGCTTATGATGGCACGACATTAACTTTCACGATCAATGTTGGCGATGCAATTGGCGCGTCTGGTTTATTCTTTGCACTTGGTAAGGTATATACTGTCAAGATGACATCTCAAAATGAAGTCGGAGAGAGTGAATTAAGATACCATACACCCATTACACGTGTTGCTCTTGGCAGAGTTCCAGCCTTGCCTACTCAACCTGTTGTGGATACCCTCATTTCCAATGAAACAACGATTAAATTAGATTGGGCTGAACCTTCACCAACTGATAGCTTGAGTCCTCTTCGTTACCTTCTCTATTCAGATATGGGCATTCCTGGTAACAACCACTTGATTTACAACAGTTCAGATCTCAATATACTCACGTTCTCACATTCTAATCTTAGCCCTGGAACTTTGTATAGCTATTGGTTCCAAGTAGAGAATTTCAATGGCGTCTCACAAGATTTGAGTGGCATACCAGCATCTAAAATCTCGAGATATGCTTGCGCAAAGCCTTAATATTTTACGAGCTTGAAGGTTGTGTCAAAGAGCTCCACGACCATTGGAGTTTAATGGGATGAGCCCATAAATAAGAATGGTTGTCCGATCACTGGGTATGTGGTCAAAGCTGATGACGGATAGGGCGGAGCATTCTCCTCGGTAACTCTGCCAGCTTCAGCTTCAAGCTTGCCTCCGACTTAGTACGCTTTTACTATTACATCGCCAACTGCTGTGGCTCTGGTTGTTGGAAGAGAATATCGAGTCAGCATAATTGCAAGTAATGTTGTCGGGTCAGTGGAAAGCAACCGTATCGCATCAGTGGTTGCTAATTTGCCATCAGCACCTGGTGCTGGACCTGCTGTTGTGATACCTGAAACTGGAATCGAGCAAATCAGAGTTAGTTTTGCAACTTTTGATAATTCTAATGCAGCTCAAACAGGAGGAAGCAATATTTTATCATATTAATTACAGAGAACAGGATCACTCTAAGGCATTAAAATGAGTCAAATTGAAGACAATTTCTTTGACGTAGAAGGATCAACTCTAAACCAGTCACTGAGTACAGAGTACACTATCACAGGGCTTGAAAGAGCTCAAGATTATGGCTTCAGATACAGAGCTATTAATGCCAATGGAGGAGGTGCATGGTCGGCGATAACCTACATTACTGCGGCAACAATTCCATCTGCTCCAGCAAACGCTCCAGCATATGTTAGTTCTACAAACACTCAAATTGTTTTGAAGCTCTCTAGATCCTACGACGACGGTGGAGCTGCAATTACAGATTACGAGCTCGAAATCGATCAAGGATTTCCACCAACAGCTTTGATAACTTCTGGCATCAGCACATTTACCAAGGTGACTCAATATGTTTATTCAACTCATTGGTTTTCATATGCTATTGATAGCACTACATTAAGCCTGACACCTGGAAATCTTTACAGGTTTAGATATAGGGCTAAGAACAAAATGGACTATTCGCCATACAGCGATACTTAGAGGATTGGACTTGGTGCGCTGCCGTCTGCAGTTTCTGGGCTGAATAGAAGAGCTGAGGTTGCTGGAGAAGTTGCTTGGAATTCGAATACTACAATTGGTTTGTCATGGACAGCTGTTACTGGAGATACCTTGCCAATCAAGGAATATGTGATTTACATGAGTGATTAGCTTCAAGCAACGATGTCAGAAATTTACAGAGGAACATTTACATACACCAAAATAGAAAACCTTGTTCCTGGAGCAACCTATAATTTCAAAGTGAGTGCAGTCAACTTCAACGGGGAAGGAGCTCTGAGTAGTGCGATTGCCAAAAGAAGCTGCGTAGCTCCAAGTGGAGTATAGCCTCCCACACTTTAGGCCTCAACGAGTTCTACCGTGACATTGAGATGGCAACGCCCACTGGATGACGGAGGATGTGATATAACTGGCTACAAGATCTTCAGAGATGACGGAGCTGAGGGACTGATTACAACTGGAATCACTTTTGATGCAGGCGCGACGTAATATACAGCAGATCCTTTTAAGTTTGAACATCAAATTACCTTGGGCTTACCTTTTGCAGGATTAATTACTCGCTTTACACTCTAAGCTGGAAATATCGAGGGTAATACACTTAGCACTGGCTTCTTAGCAGCTCTAGTTGCTGAGGTACCAACCGCTCCTTCAGCTGGTCCAACTAGATTACTTTCGACTCGAGACTCTTTGAAAGTGGAACTGCCTGTTGTTTCAGCCAACGGTGGTCTAACTCTTGATTCATATCAACTGGAAATCGACGATGGAAAAAGTGGGGAGTTTTCAAATGTAACATAATTTGAAATTGGTGCCAATTATTCTCTCTAGAGGATATTTACAATTTCAAATCTACCAGAAGGTTTGGTTTATAGATTAAGATACCGTGTTCTCAACACCAAAGGTTGGAGTCTATATTCGCCAGTCAGCTCTCTTCTGGTAGCTGGTGTGCCTGATCGGCCTGGTAAACCCAAGATTGAGAGCACTTCGACGAGTAATATAGTTCTTTCGTTCACCCCATCAGTAAGCAACGGTGGCTCTCCAATCTTAAGATATGATTTATTTTTTAGACCTGAATCATCTAATACCTTTAGCGCTGTTACTTCCTATGTTGGTCAGCTGATGACCCACACAATGACAGCTTCACATGGCCTCCAAGCAGGAGAAATACATTATTTTAAACTTCGATCAACAAACGACGTTGGAGATTCAGAATATTCTCCAGAAGCAAGTGCTGCTTTTGCACCATTGCCAGCAGCTTTGACACCAGCTCCGTGGGTTGTCTAAGTGGGAAGCGATTTGACATCGATGATTATCAAATGGAACGGAGGTCCAACGATACCTTCAAGCACTGCAGAAATTAGCGTTACTGGATACAAGCTTTATATGGATGGAGGCGACGACGGTGATTATAAAGTCATCTATGATGGCTCAAATCTTCCAGGCAACTTGGACTATCGTGTTACTGCAGACCGCGAAAACATAATCCCTGGAAAAGCTTATCGATTTAAGGTGGCAGGTATTAACTTCAATGGAGAAGGACCAGCTAGTGCCTCAGCAACTTTATTCATGTGCTTATCTCCGTACAATATGACAGCACCCACATATGCATCCAGCACTTCGACATCATTAACTATTAATTGGAGTCCACCTGTAGAGTTGAACGGATGCCCTATTTCTTATTATGAAGTATACAGAGACACGGGAGCAAATGACGCCATCACTGTTCAGGTAGGAGGACAGATCTAACCTCACATTACAAGCCAAGCCATATCTCTGGCTTCAGGTGATCTTGCAAAATAATTCCGTGTTCAAATAAAAGCTTTTAATGACGTAGGTTATGAATATAGTGGTATAGGCGCTTTCATCCTTGCAACTGTTCCCGATGCTCCAGCACCTCCAGCAAATGTAGCTTCGGTGACTAATGACAAATAAATAAAAGTTGAATTTGCCAAAACTCTACCCAATAACAGAGGAAGTGCAATTGTAGGCATACAACTCGCTATGGACGATGGATATGGAGGAGTTCTGACAACTGTGATGGGCGAAGACGAAAGCCAGTTAACATTGTAGACTTCATATGTTGCAAATTCGACCATCGTAAAGGGACAAACATATAGATTTAGATGTCGAGTTCTCAACAACATAGGTTGGAGTGCCTGGTCAAGCCCTGATACTTACATCATTGCCGCTGTTTCTCCTTCGAAACCAAGTGCACCAATTCTTTAATCATCAACAAATACAGAAATGATTTTGAACTTTGAGGTGCCCCAGGACAGCGGAGGCAGTCCGTTGACTAGATATGAATTGTTTATGAATGACGGAAATGATGCAAATGATCCAGCCACGCAAGTCACTTCGTATACTGATAACGCTCTGACTTATACCTTAACTGCAAGCACAGAAGGCATGGTCCTTGGGAAGATCTACAAGTTCCGCTTCCGAGCTACCAACATCATCGATAACAGTGAATATTCAGATATAGTACGATTTGGTCTCATCGAACCTCCAGCAGCTCCATCTGCTCCTACTGTCATGTTAGCCATCACCAATACCACTTAGATTGGTCTATAATGGAGCTTGGTTGCTCCAGCTGCTTCAAACCTTCCTGGGCAATAAATTGAAGGTTACATTCTCTACATGATGGAAGTCAATGAAGTCCAAGGAGTCGAATCAAGCTCTATAACTCAAGGTGAGTATGTCGTTGCATATAACGGATCATCTAATCCCAATTCGAACCAATTGTTGGTTAAGTCATTGAATTCAAAATCAATTAGAGCTGGTTATTAATATCTCGCCAAGGTTTAGGCTGCTTATCTCAATGGGTTTACAGCCAATAGTACAATTACAACCATAATGGCATGTAAGGCACCTACTCTTGCCTATGGCGTTGATTGGACTCCTGAGCTAGTAGAGACGTCAAAGGTGCAGATGACGCTCAAATGGACTGAGCCTCCTCTTGATGCTGGCTTGGTAGATGGATGTCATCTCACCGGATATAAGCTTTACATGAGCAGAAATAATGGAGGAACTTATTCGGAAATCGATGCGGCTTTTGTACGTGATAAGCAAAATCTTCAGCAACATTAAGTACAAGCAAGCAACTTTGATCAACTTATAACTCAAACAGACTTGGGCTCATATTTCCTCTTCAAATTAGAGGCCATAAACATTAATGGCGTCCTGCCCTCAAGGTCTTTAGCTGTCATACTGGCTGATCTTCCTGCTACTCCAATTAATGGACCTGGTTTCGATCTCACTCAGACAAGTCAAAGCTAAATTGCATTTACTCTCACAGTCTACAGCACCGTGACTAATGCGCAAACAGGAGGCACTCCAATCTTCAGCTACAGCCTAGAAGTGGATGATGGAAATGGTGGAGAATTTAGAGCTCTGTATGGCAATGCAACCAATTCAATGTCGACATCATATATTCTTGCAGAACCAGACATGCGTGGCAAGGTTTATCGATCAAGATATAGAGTAAGAAATGCTGTTGGCTGGAGTGGGTACTCACCTATAACGCAGAAACGAGCAGCTTCGAAACCAGAAGCACCTACAACTGCACCAAAGTTGGTCGCTGCCACAGCAACTACAATCAGCATTACTCTTACCAAGTCCGATGACAACGGAGGTTCGATCATCACCAGCCATGAGCTCTATATCGATGACGGAGCTCTAGGTCTCTATCAACAAGTGACGAGATACAATGGAGCTGATTTAACGTTTACCATTGATCAGGCTTAAGAAACCTATCTTGTGAGTGGTAAAATATACAGAATTAAATACAGAGCTGCCAATGATGTAAATCCTTCTGACTATACGGATGCCACGTCAATTGCATTGGCTGATTTGCCACCAGCACCTAATGCTCCAACTAAGATCGATGCTTTATCTACTGAAACCAAAATTGTGCTTCAATGGACGGCACCAACGGTTTCCAGTAGCCCTGGAGGAGACATCATTGGCTATAGGTTAGAGATGGATGATGGTCTTGGCGGAGATTTCATAACAGTGTATGACGGTTATAATGCTCCTTCTATGATTCAATTTGTAGTCGGAGGAAGCCCAGGTACTTATCCTATCACTCCTGGCCGAGGCTATCGCTTTAAGATTTCAGCTCGAGTTTTCAACGGCCTTGGACCTGAATCATCCATGACAACTATCTACTCCTGTACTAAGCCTGTTGGAGTTCAAGCTCCAACATTAGGAACGGTGCTTTCAAATTCAATGCAAATCAAATGGGTAGAGCCAACTAGCAACGGAGCATGCCCGATCCTAGGATATTCAATGCTAATGGATGATGGGCTGACTGGTAATCCAACGGTGCCAGTTACTATGTCGAATACTGTTATTAATTATTTTGTTCCTACTCTAAGAGATGTTACGATTTCATTAAATACAGCCAATCTCGGAAGGACATATACCTTTAAATTGAGAGTTGATAATCTCGAAGGCACGAGTACTAGCGTCGACACCAGCTTCCTCTTTGGGATTGCTCCTAGCAAGCCACCAGCTGGACCAACTCTCATTTCTTAAAGCATTTCAGCCATCACTTTGAAATATGATGCAGCTTTATCAAGCAATGGTGGCACTTCGATCACTTCTTACAATCTTCAAGTTATGGCTGCTTACACTGAAGGCAAATGGCAAGATCTTACGGGGCATGACATAGACACTTTACTGACCACGTATACTCTTTCAACCAACGTTACAAAAGGAGAAACTTACATTTTCAGATACAGCGCCAAGAACGCTGTCGGCACAGGCGTCTTCTCGGACTCAACCACTGTCGTTGCTGCTGATCCTCCTAGCAAACCAATCAGCCCACCCAGCATAGTGGGCGACCCATCAGCCACCGGAGTCACCTTACAGTTCGATCACCAAACCATAGATGACGGAGGCTCTCCAATTACCTCATATGTTTTGTAAAAGTGCCATGATAACGTTTCTCAAAATCAATGCTTGCTGGACTCGCAGTTTTCAACTGTGACTTCTTACACTACCAACTAAGTATCACATTCAATTACTACTTCAGCACCTGATTCGTTGACAGCTGGAGGTATTTATAAGTTTAGATATCATGCAGTCAATTCTGTGAGAGGTAATGGCCCTGTATCTGATTCAGTAAGTGCGGCTATTGCGGATAAACCAGCAGCAGCCAGTCTTATTACTAAGAATATGGCACAGAGTTCCAAAACAAGCTTGGCTATTGAATGGAATGCCGTGAGTGTTAACGGTGCACATGCACCAGGAAGTGAGATACTTGGGTATGTTCTTCATATTACAGATCCTGTAACGGGAAGCACATGGGAGGCATTTAATGGTGTGACACTTGGACTTAAAACCCAGATAAGAGCTAATGTACTAGGATTAGTAACGGGAAAAGCTTACGATTTTGAGGTGGTAGCTTGGAATTTCAATGGAGTTGGTACGCTTTCGTCTACTTATTCATTTTACTCATGTATTTTACCAACTGGGTTCATTGCACCTACTAGAAGCACTTCAACAGCTTCAAGTATCACTATTGATTGGTCAACCCCTGCTGACACTGGCGGCTGCTCAATCTCCGGATATGCTGTATTCAAAAATGATGGAGCTGGTGGATCTACTTTCACAGAAGCTAATTCAGCTTCAGATGCTGCCATAAGAAATCAACCAGGGCTAAATAGTGCTGCTATCACTACTTTTGTGGGAGCTGATCTTGGACACGAGTTCATAATCTACGTTCAAGCCTTTACTGTCGCCGGTGACTCCATCGTGTCTGAATAAGCTAAAATCGATTTAGGCGAATAACCAAGCAAGCCTCCAACCTCTCCAACTAAGATTGCCTCAGCCAGCTCAGGCACCAAATTGATGATATCTTATCCACCTCTAGCAACTTCACTCAACGGAGGGCTAACGATTTCTTCTTATAGTCTCGAGATGGACGATGGACTCAGTGGCCTCTTCGCAGTCTTAACTGGCTATACTACCTCAAGCTTGGCCACCACCCATTTGATTAACACTGGCATAATTCAAGGCCGTACCTACAGAACCAGATATAGAGCCTAAAACAAATATGGATGGGGTCCATACTCAGACAACTCAGCAATTCTTGCTGCTCAAGAACCTGAGAAGCCAGAAGCTGCTCCGGTTATAGTTTCTACCACGGATACTGATATATAGGTGTAATTGGATCTCAATATTCAAAATGGAGGATCAACATTGACTGAGATTTCACTTGAGATTAATGCTGGAGGACTGAATGATGCAGTTTTTTCTGTAGCGTCAGTAACTGGGCTAGCCGTTTAAACTTTGAATATTGTTACTCATTCGTTGGCGAAGGGAACAATTTATAAACTTCGGTATAGAGGCAAGAACATAGAAGGCTATGGTCCATACAGCGACATCACTTTAGTTGCTCTTAATTCTCTTCCAGCTACGCCAGTTGCTCCTCTCAGAATCGAAACAAGCTCAACACAAACATCAATCGCCATTTCTTGGTCAAACATGAATCCAGTACCAGCACTGGCAGGCAACTCTATCTCGGGATATCAAATCTATGCTGCCAAGGCGTAAAGCAACATTTATGAACTCGTTTATGATGGAACTGGATATAACCTGGTGACAACTTTCGTTCATACTGGACTAACAACTGGAGCGATTTATGATTATAAAGTACTTGCAATTAATTTTAATGGAAAAGGAGCAATGTCACCAGCTCTGCGAACTTATGCTTGCGTGTTTCCATCAGGTATTGCCGCCCCAGTTCGAGTGCCAGCGATCTCAACATAATCTTCAGTTACTGTGACGTGGACTGCACCAACACAAACTGGTGGGTGTCCAATAACAGGATATGCGCTCTACAGAAACGATCCGGATTAATCAGTACCACTAAATGGTATTGAAGTCTGGGTTGAGGCAAATTCTGTTTAAGATGCCAATATACGTAATAAACCAGACTTATTTTAGGGTACCGTTACGAATTATGCTGGTGGTAGTATCGGAAAGACTTTTAAATATGTGGTCGAAGCTTTCAATGCTGTTGGAAGCACAAAAGGAATTTCTTCTAGTTATATTCTAGCTACACCTCCAGCTGCTCCAAGTTCAGCTCCTGCTGATCTAGCTTCGATGACTTCGAGCACACAAATCACAGTGACGCTAACTGCCTTAACAGGAGATGCTCAAACAGGTGGAGCTTCCATTTTGAGCTATGAACTTCAACAAAGCACCAATGGACCGAACGAGCCGGCCAACTTTGTTGATGTTATTGGATCTAATGATGATTCGTTAGCTCTCTAGCATACTGTTTATTCGTTAATTAAAGGTCAATCATATGCTTTTAGATATAGAGGTGTAAATGAATATGGCCCAAGTACTCTATGGTCGCCTGTCGTTTACATCATTGCTTCAGATGCGCCTTCTCAGCCACCTGTGCCAACGTTCACTTCAGCTACTGACTCTGCTATCACTCTGGGTGTCTCATTACCTTCTGATGATGGCGGATAGAGTTTGACAGGTCTTTAGCTCTGGAGAGATCCTGGTGATGGATCAGCTAATCCAACATGGACACAAGTAACATCTTATGTAGCAACCAGTTTTGCAAGTTCACACACATTAACGATTTCAACCGATGCTTTAGCACTTGGAAAAATCTATAAATTCAGAACTATTGCCATTAACCCTAAAGGCTCCTCAGCATATTCAGAAATCGTGCAAGGTTCTGTTGTAGTGCCTCCTTCTCGACCAGCCAAACCCACAGTCGATAGAACCAAATCAGGAGCTACTTCACTTTTCATCTTATGGCAAGTAAGTCCAAGCACTGCCAGCAAATCGCCTGGAGGAGATATCACAGGATACCAATTGCTTATGGCTACACCAGAAAGCGGAGAAACGTTTACAATTATATTTGATACGATATATAAAGCAACCTAAGTGACGGAGTACTTGGTAGGAGCACCAACTAGCACTTTGGTCACAGGAAGCACCTACAGATTTAAAGTAATTGCTTATAATTTTAATGGAGGCAGTCAAGAATCAGAAATCTCAGAGTTTCTTGTTTGTGGTCCACCTTCTGGTTTCAATTAGCCAACCAAGCTTTCAACAACCATTACTCCATCTCTTTCAGCCACTATTCGCTGGCAAGAACCAACTTCTGACGGTGGTTGCCCTATTCAAGGCTATATAGTGTACGTTGATGATGGTGCTGGTGGCGCATTCGTGGAAGCCAATTCAGACAATGACGCTGCAGTTAGGATGCAACCGACTTTAAGACAGCTGGTTATCACCAGGATTTCAACACTCGGAGCAACCTATAAGATCAAAGTTGTTGTGCATAGCCAAACAAATCAATTGGAAAGTCCAGTCTTGGGCATCATATTAGCTGCTGAACCTCTGCAACCACCAATTCCTGTCCTGACCTCTAGTTCAAGTTCACAAACTGTGATCGACATTTCAAACTTTCCTAGTAGTTCAAATGGAGGGTGCACCATAGTTTCTTTTGATATCCAAAGGAATGATGGACAAAATGGAGCCTTTACTTCTCTTGTTGGGTTAAGCAGCCCATATTAATTAGGGACGCTGACAGTTTCTCATTCCACATTGACGCCAATCGTGCGAAGCAGAATATATAAATTCAGATACAGAGCACAAAACTGCATCGGTTGGGGTCCGCTGTCTCAAGCGCTTGCAGTTTTAGCTGCTGACGTACCTGTGGCACCGCCAAGCCCAACTCGATCGAGTACAAGTGCAAGCTCCATAACCCTGCAACTGTATCCAACAACCGACAACGGTGGTTCAGTGGTCACTGATTATGAACTTTATCGTAATGCAGGAACTGATGGCAGCACATTTGTGAAGATCACTTCTTATGTTTACGCAACTCATGGATTCTAGCATGTTCTTACTATTTCATCTGAGTCAATGACCGCCGGTTTGTTCTATCAGTTTAAATTTAGAGCAGTCAATGTTTAAGGCAACTCGGAAGATAGCTAAATTGTAACTTTCCCAGTAGCAGATGCGCCAGCCAAGCCGTCAGCTCCTCTTTGGAAAGCAAGTGATAAGACTTCTATTACTGTGAGTTGGACCAAACAAGCTGATACTCAAGTTCCAGCTGGTGCCATTACAGGTCACTATCTATACATGGATAATGGAAACACTGGTGACTTTGCTCTGGTGTTTTCAGGTGCTGGAAATCCCGAAGTCGTAGAATACAAAGTCACAGGATCAAGTATTGTAACTGGAAGAAGATATCGATTTTACTTGAGTGCTGAGAATTATGTTGGACTTAGTGTTTAAGCTTCAAATATAGCACAGTATTATGCTTGTTAAGCTCCAAGTGATCCATCTCCACCAACTAGAGTCACGACAACGTAAACCACTGTATCTCTCGCCTGGACTGCTCCAAGCGATGATGGAGGCTGTCCCATTACAGGTTATGCAGTCCTCGTAGCTGATGAAGCTGATTCCACTTTAGCCTATACAGAAGTGCATTCAAGTTAAATTAGAAACAAACCATCTTTAAATGCATATACTGTCTCAACCTTCCCTGCGATTGTAGCTCCAGGTCATACTTTACGATTTAAGCTCATGGCTTTCAACGACGGTGGACAATCAGGCTTCAGCACAACCTCTTCTCAATCTCTTAGAGTCGTCATCGCAGACGTCCCAGCTCCACCAAGTGCTGGACCTGTGCGAGATAACGTCGCGACTTCTCAGCATCTCTTACGTGTGACATATTCAGCTCCTCCAAACGATGGAGGAAGTCCAATTACGAACTATGAAGTACAAATGGACGATGGAATTGGCGGAGGTTTTAGCACAACGGCAGGTGGAAGCAGCAGCACTTATTTGAAACTATATTTCATTGCTTAGGGTGACGGAACCTGTGCATATACTCAAGCATGCTCGAAAACACTAACAGCTTATGGACTTGATGGGCAGCAATATCAACAGATTGTTTCATATATGGCTCTCACCAAAGGTCGTATTTACGGCATTAGATATCGTGCTTCCAATCTTATTGGATGGAGTCCATGGTCAGCTACTAGCTACATTCAAGCAGCCAAAGCTCCCGAAGGTCCTCAAGCTTTGGTCGCCACAGGCACCGCGTCCAATTCAATCACGCTGCAAATCAATCCAACGCTTGAAGACAACGGAGCAGTCGTTTCAAATTACAAAATCTACATGGATGGAGGTGATCTTACAACACCAATCACAACCCTGATATACACTGGAATGGGACCAACCTACATCGTCACGAATTCAAATCATGGAATCGTTAGCGGTAAGAAATACAGATTTGTAAGTTCAGCTATTAATACTCATGGCGAATCGCTGCCAAGTTAAGAAATTAAGCCTTCCGTAGGTACTTTGCCGGCTAAACCAGCTTCGTTAAGAAGATCGAATTTGCTCTCGACGAGAACTCAACTTGCCATTGAATGGAGTGTGGAGCCTGACACAGAGATTCCGATCACAGGCTACGTACTTGAATGGGATAACGCTGTAGGAGATGGTGTCTTTGTAGAAATTTGGAACGGAAGAGGCCGTCCTGAAGTTCTCAGCCATTAGATTGCCGTGGTCACGAGTAAAGAATACAGTTTCCGACACAAATCAGTCAATGCCAATGGCGATTCTGTGTACTCAGATGTGTTCAAAGCATATGCTTGCGTCGCACCTAGTGCTCCTGGCAAACCAACTTGGGTAACATCCACGACGACTTCGATTGGTATCGCTTGGACTAGGACGGCAGATGATGGAGGATGTCCGATTATAGAATATAAGCTGTTCAGAGATGATGGAGCTGGAGGAGCAGTGACGACAGGAATTCAGACCGCTTAACTTAATCTCAATACAGTTGCCAACGCTCAAACTGTCACAGAGCTCCCAGTCAACGGCCTCGGAAATTCCTTCAAATTCAAACTTAGAGTTTACACGGCTTTCACCCAAACCGTCCTAAGTGATGGAGTTGAAGGCCTAACTTCTGACCTCATGCTATATGCAGGAGTACCAGGAACACCACCTAATGTGCCAAGACGTGGAGTGTCCAGTGGCTCCAGCACAATCCAAATAGATATTGATGCGGTTGCCTAAGCCAACGGAGCAACTATATCAAGTTACGAGATTCAGATAGATGATGGCCTTGCAGGCACTTACACAACAATTTAAGGATTGACACCGCCTACTTTGAGCTTGTCGGCCACCAAATCATCCGGAGTTGTACAGGGAAGGTACTACAGAGCCAGATATAGAGCTATCAATGCAATTGGTTCTGGTGCATTCTCAACTACTGCTTATATCTTGGCAGCCAGTATTCCAGCAACAATGCAAGTTACAGGAACAGGAACACAAATCTACACTTCAATTACAGCTTCTGATCTCGTTATAACTTGGGGTCTGCCTCATAATGGTGGTTCCGAAATCCTTGAAGGACAAATATTGATTCGTCAAAGTGATGCAGCAACTTTTACAGAAGAATAGACTCATTGTCGTCTTTTGGAAAACTCAAATACATTTGATACAAGGAAATGCACAATATCATTATCAGCATTGAGAGCAGATGCACCACCAAGCAATGTTTACCAACTAACCCAAGGGACTTAGCTAGTTCTTAGAATCAAGTTCAGAAATGAAATTGGATGGAGCACATTAAGTTCAGATTTCATTCCATCGGCTATTTTGATGGAAACTGTTCCTCATGATCCAGCTGTGGCTCCAACTAGAAATGATGTTCTAACACTTGGATCTTAAATTGCGGTGAATGTAGCTACTCTAACAGGAGCCAATACTGGAGGCTCTGCCATCTTAAGTTACCATGTTGAATATGATCACTTGGGAGGTGGCATGGGTCCATTTACTGAAGTAGCAGGCTTCACTACACCTTCTCTGCTCGTGGACCTTACCGTTGCTGCTCTTACTCCAGGGTAGATGTATTACTTCAGATATCGAGCCAAGAATATTCATGGTTGGAGTCCTGGATACTCACCTATTAGAGCTATTCTCTTAGCCACGGTGCCATAGGCAACAAATGTGGCTAGAGCAGTCAACTCTGGCACTGCAGTTGTCATTGATTGGGACACGCCTGCATTTGATGGAAATAATGCAATTGATGGATACAAGATACAGATTAAAGCATCAGATGGTCTCTTCAAAGAAGAAACAGTTGGATGTGAAGGAATGGGACCCAATAAAGCAACTATTAAATCAACAAGAACCTGCACGGTGTAGATGACAGCGTTAACCGGAGGCGTATTCACACTTACAGAAGGCACACTAATCGTAGTCTCCGTACAATCACACAACACCATTGGTTACTCAGCAGCCTCACCTGAAAACACTTCGGGTGCTCTCATCCAACTTCCACCACATGCACCTCCAACAGCTCCAACTCGCGGCTCAGCCTCCTCCGAATCTCAGCTTAAAGTAAACTTTGCAGCATGCACAGCTGACGGAGGCTCTGCAATTCTCGCTTACGGTCTAGAAATCGATCGAGGTGATGCAAGCGGATATGTTGCAGTTATTGATTCAAATGTCAACACTGCGACCATAACTTCAAACATCAATAGCGGACAAGCATATCAAGTAAGATATAGAGCCAGAAACGTTCATGGCTGGTCCACCGCTTATTCTACTCCACTTACTATTTATGCTGCTGTAATCCCTGTCTTCCCAGCTTCTGATATAGTCTCCACGAGCAACCTCGCTACGAGTAAAATGAAAGTCTAGTGGTCAGCGCCAAGCAACCTTGGAGGTACTGGAATTGTAATTGATGCTTACAGAGTTTTAATCAAACAAGGTGGTGTCACTTTTTCAGAGGTACCGTCTGGTTCTGGCTGTAATCCAACTGGTGCGAGTGCAATTGCTTAAATCGTAACGGATGCATATTGTGAAATTGAAATGAGTCACTTGAGGTCTACACCTTATAATCTTGTGCAAGGAAATTAGATAGTGGCTAAAGTTTAAGCTCTTAATGTTATTGGATGGAGTTTAGAGTCTTAATAGAGCACAGCTGCCATTGCATTGGTTTAAAATATTCCTCTAAAACCACCACAGACTCCTTCAAGAGGAGCTACATCAAGCTATACTCAGTTGGTTGCTGATTTCCTGGCTCTTACTGGAACAGATACTGGAGGAAGTGCTATAACCTCTTATGCTTTAAGATATGACGATGCGTCAACCGAACTTTCAGGAACAACAACATGGACAAACTTGATAGGAACGAGTGTTGATTCTTTAGCATTGACATATACTGTAACTTCTTCTATTCAAATTGGAAAGACTTATCTTTTCCAATATCGAGCTAAGAATGTTCATGGATGGAGCAACGATTGGTCAAATAGTTTGTCCTTGATAGCTGCGTCGACTCCAAACACCATAACTCCAGCAGCTGTCACCTTTAATGATCAAACGAATGTTAGAATTCAATGGACAGCGCCAGCTTATGACGGTGGCAAGCCAATTACAGCTTATACCATACGTATCCTTAGACATGATGGAATAACATATACCTCAACTGCTTCATGCAATGGTGCTGATGCGACTGTAATCGCCAATTTGTATTGCTTGGTTCCTATGGCTGACTTACGAGCAAGTACATTTAGCTTGCTTATAAACGAGATAGTTAAAGTCCAAGTTACATCTACAAACATCATTGGGGAGAATTCTCCATCTGCGGCAAATACTGGAGGTGCCACTATCAAAACTGAGCCTGCTTAACCTCCAGATGTAGCTGTTGTTGCAGCTGATACTACAGATGCTCAGGTCAAGGTATCGTATACAGCAAATGATGTATCGCCAGATAATGGTGGAAGTTCAATCACCTCTTTGGCTCTTTATTGGAATTCAGTTCCTGGAGGCAGCACGTTCGTTCCTCTGACTGGATATTCTGTCGACTCACTTGCTGCATCTTTCACAGTGACCACAGGAATTACTAAAGGCGCAACTTACAAATTCAAACATCAGGTTAGAAACATATTTGACTGGAGTATATTTTCAAATGAAGTTTCGATTAAAGCTGCAACAAAACCAAATCAAGTTGGAACAGTAGTGACATCGATTGTTGGATCAGCAGTAAGAATTGATTGGACTGCACCAGATGACAGAGGAGATACGATAACCGATTATACAATGTTAATTCAAACTAGTACTCCAGGTTCTTTCATTGCTGATCCTGTTAACTGCGTCAGCAATGCTGCTTTAACACTTTCAAATACTTATTGCGATATTCCTTTGTCTAAACTCATGGATGGAGCTTTCACTTCTCTGGTATAAGGAAATCTGGTCGTTGCTAAGGTTTCAGCTACGAATGCTTTTGGAGCTGGATTGGAATCTGCTGTAAATACAGCTGGAGCCCTGATTGAAACTGTTCCTCTATAGCCAGGAGCAGCTCCAACGAGAGGAGTTCTCACTACTGAGACGAGTATTCAGGTTGATTATTTATCCTTGATTGGAACACAAACAGGTGGGAGTACTATAATTTCATATGTGATTTTATGGGATGGTCCTGCATCAAATCCCAACTTTGGAACTGCGACTTTATCACCAATCCTTGGTGACTCCACACCCAATCTCCTTACCAACATCGTTTTAACGACAGGCATCACCAGTGGAAACCGATACCAATTCCAGTTCAAAGGCCGAAACGCACACGGTGATGGCACAGCCTCGGCCATCATTTCCATCTTAGCTGCAACCGTGCCCAACCAAATGAACGCTCCAGCAGTCTCCGCTGTCTCTGCATCTGTCAGTCTCAAGTATCGAGTCACGGTTGTTGCTCCATACTCTGGAGGAAGTGGAGTAGCAATTGATGCATATGACATATAGATCAAACATAAAACTGGAGGCGGCTACTCATCCATAACAAGCGAATGTGATGGTTCGTAAACAACATTTAAGACCAATCTTTATTGTGACATAAGTTTGGCGACTTTGACAGCAAGCCCATTTTTGTATGTGCTTGGAGATGTGGTTATCGTTTAAGCTAGAGCTCATAATGAATTGGCTTATGGGGCTTATTCGGCAGACAGTTCTAGTTCTGGACCAAGTTTGATCGTATCGATTCCTATTACACCAGCTCAAGCACCTTTCAGAAATGAAGCTACATGTACTCAAACCCAAATCACAGTTAACATGCCACAAATAACCGGCTCTGCTAACACCGGAGGCCTCCCTATCCTTTCCTATCAACTCGAATGGGCCACAGGCGCAGGATCTTACTCTCCTCTAGTTGGTGCATCACCCGATAGCCTCGCAACCTCTTATCAAGTTGGTATTGCGGAAACTTTAACAACTGGAACCAATTACAAGTTCAGATATCTCGTTAAGAATGAAGCAGGCTCCTCAGTAGCTTATTCACCTATTCTGAGCACCTATGCTGCAGTTGTACCAAGCAGTGTATCAGCTCCTACCACCTCAATTGTTGGCTATGATGTACAGATTAATTGGAGTGCTCCAAGCTCAACAGGTGGACTTCCGATTACAGTATATAAGGTATATGTTAAAGGAAAAGATAACGTTTGGTACCATGAAACTACAACTTGTAGTGTGACTGCGACTTAGTGTGCTATTCCGTTGCTCACTTTGTAAGACACTAGTAAATCTTGGAAACTTGTGCAAGGTGATCTAATCGAAGTTAGAATCAGAGCTGTTAATCTCATTGGAGATAGTCTTGACTCAAGCGTCAATTCGGCAGGAGCACTCGTCGAGAAGGTGCCAAGTGCGCCACCTGTGGCTCCACTTAGAAATTTAGCTACTGATATGACTTCTGTCACAGTTGATTTCTATCCTCTTATCGGTACTTCAATCGGTGGAGCACCAATTCTCTCTTATGAGCTATAATGGGACGCCAATAGTGCCTCAGGACCATGGCAGTCTTTAATTGGATACAGTGCTGACAGTTTAGCAACGCAATTCAAAGTTTAGAATTCTTTGTCACCCATCATCATCTCACCCAATTTATATAGATTCAAATATAGAGCTAAGAACAGGTAAGGTTGGGGTGCTTTTTCAGGAGAGACGACCATAATGGCAGCCAAAGCGCCAAATCAGTTGAGTCCTGTAGCTACTTCAATGAATGGAGCTAATGTTAAATTCACTTGGACCCTCGCTGATCAGCCCAGTTATAGTAATGGTGGCCAAGCGATCACTGCTTATGAGGTTCTATTCCTGTCAGATGATGGAACCACTTTTGCTGGCGAATCAACTTACTGTCCATCTTCTGCTACTATTCTTGGTCAAATGTTTTGTGAAATACCAATGTCAGAGCTCACGTCGAGCACCGGGGCTTTTAAGTTGACTCTTGGAAAACTGATATAAGCTAAAGTGGCTCCAAGCAATTCCATTGGTCTTGGCCCATATTCAACTCTTAATACAGTGGGAATCTTAGCTCAAACTCCACCGCTCAAGCCAGTCAACAAACCAACTAGAAACTCCGCTTCAGGAACCACCATCCTCAAGGTCGATTACCCGTTCTTCATAAGCTCAACTCCACCTCTCGGATACGAAGACGGAGGCAGTACAATCATGTCTTTAAATTTATAATGGGACAACGCTTCTGGTGGTCAGAGTTATGTTACTTTGATTGGAGAAAGTCCATTTTCTACTACCAATAGCTATACAGTGACTTTGAATCCTGATGGAAGTGATTTGGGAAAAACGTTTAAGTTTAGAGTTAGAGCAAACAATATTTATGGATGGGGTCCATACTCTGATGCTCAAGATGTGCTAGCAGCTGATGTTCCAGGAGTGATAGCAAGTAGTTCGATAGCATTGATACCTGCTACTTCCAGCACATAAGCTTAAGTGAGCTTCACCTGGTAGCCGCCGGTTGCAAATGGAAGTCCAGTTGATGCATATAAGGTCGAGATATAAGATGCTGGAGGCACATATGTGCAAGAGACAGCTCATTGCACTGGAAATGTTGACCCAACTGTTGTTAGTTCTGCTTCATGTAAGATAAATATGTCTGTTTTTAGTGCAAGTCCATGGTCAATGACTCAAGGTACTCAAATTCTTTTCAGAGTCGTAGCTGGAAATCAAATCGGATACCAAACTGTCTACAGCGGAGCAAGTTCAGGAGCAGTTATCGTTTAAACAGCACCGGTAGGAACTCCTGCTGCTCTGGTTTTAGACGCAGCCGGCACCGGTAAGACAGCTTTATCAGTCACCATGACCTAAATTATCGACTCAGACATCGCGAAGAATGGCGGAAGTCCAATTACAAGCTATAGCTTAGAATGGGATTAAGGATTCTCCTAAGGTGGTTTCACTGCCACAGTTGGTCTTTCGACGGATAATTTGATTCTGAATTAGATAATCACAGGTGTCAGTCCAGGTTCTAGCTATAGATTGAGATATAGAGTTAGAAATATCTATGATTGGGGAGGCTACTCAAATGTTTTGACAGTTATTGCAGCCAAGGTTCCAGTTACACCTTCATAACCCATAACCTCTAATGTTGGAGCTTCTGTTAAAATCATTTGGGTACTTCCAGATGACAGTGGAAGTCCAATTACCTCTGTCCTCTTGGAAATTGGATCTCATGGTTTGTCTTCATTCCATACCCAAACATAATATTGCAATGGAGTCTCTGA
>Ga0138259_1069633_pt1 | contig 19317 bp, 36 predicted proteins | sample RNAA_220151111_FD_105236 | JGI IMG/M metagenome (GOLD analysis project Ga0138259, IMG submission 105236) | Metatranscriptomics of polar marine prokaryotic and eukaryotic communities from Palmer Station, Antarctica after 24hr light incubation -... | ecosystem: Environmental > Aquatic > Marine >...
CAAAGAAGTTGAAATCGCAATTATTAACATTATTAACATTATTGCTCGTACGAATGGAGGATTTAAATAAACACCAATCGACTTTCAGTTAGGAAGGTCAGAATCAGGCGAGTCATCTCGTTCCGCCAGGAGAGGGAGCAGGCAAAGCCAGAACCAAGGGGCGCAAAGACCGCGACGACGAGGATGATGAGCTAGTGAACGTGGACTATGAAGATGGTGCTCACGGGCGAGCCAAGGGAGCGAGTAGGCACCGCGAGAAGGCCAAAAGATCCCATGGCAAGAAGGAGCCAGGCTCGGGGAGGCAGCACAGAGCTGAGGAAGCGGGTCAGAAGCTGGGGAGCCAGGAGCCTGGTGGGTCCACAAGGAAGGCCACGGACAGGAGCAAGCCAGACGAGCGCCTGCATGCACCAGTTGCTGGCGAGGACAAGCACATGCGCCTTGACAGAAAATAGACGCGAAACCGAGACGCCGACAAGTTCAACACCATCGATCCAGGCCAGCTCCACGAAAACAGCAGGTATAGCAACGAAAAGCGAACAGACGCTCAAGTGCGTGGCTTCCCTTCAAATAAAAAAGGCTCAGAGCTGTTTCGAAGCCGCATTCCATCTCGAGGGATGTCAAACTCGCGGAACGGCTCCAGGCCAAGCAGAGGCACTCGGGTCTTCAACTACAATGAGGATGATGCTCTTAAGCAGTCCTACGTCGAGAGGGTACTGCGCAACAGCCAACAGCAAGCAGTCAGTCGACATCATCGAGAAGATCAACTCAACCCAGCGACGCCTTCTGATTCACGGACCATCGACTTGCAGGATAATTATTAGGAGGCTCAGAACGACTCTGAAATGAATATCGATATCAACTCAAGGCTGGATCAGGCCTTCCCAGCGAGTCAGACTCCAGCTTCTCATCTCCGTCACCAGTCATTGGACTTCTCGAGGGAGTACAAGGATCATTCAGGGGTACAGGGAGGCTCCAGACTTGACAGCTCGCTCAAACTGCATCTGAGATCTTTCAAGTTCGCAACAGCAGCAGCTGAAGCAGGAAGTATCGATGCGCAAAGCAAGAAGGAGTTACACAGAGGCCCAGAGCTTGGTCAGGCAGCCAGGATCATGGGCTCGTTCCTCGTCAGCAAGCAAGATTCAGCAACAGTTACAGGTAGGGCCACTCAGCAGAGAAATCGACATCTGCGAAACTCCTTCCAACCAGGAAAGGATCATCAAATGCGATCAAACATCTTTCGCAGCTCCGCCAAATTTGCAACCTTGGCCACCGAGCACCCAGCAGCAGTCGGTCCAAGAGCCAGAATCAGCGTACCAAAACACCTCGTCCTTCACCAACTCTCCAAGAACGTGGATGTGCTCGCCAACGACAGATATGGCCATGTTCACAAACAGATGAGCCTGAACGCGCTCGGCCAGCAGCCGATGCTCGCCCATCACTTGCGATCCATTTCATAGAATCATGCATCCATCGCCGATGTCCATGGAAACGATTCATTTCTTCAAAATCTAGGAGCCAATCGTCTTGCACCAGATTTCTCGGAAGCTCTCGTACCTCAAGCAAAGCGATTTCTTGGCGCACACGAGAAAGGAGCCCAGCATGCCAGCGTATAAAATTATGGTATCAATCAATCAATCCGGCCTCGATTCGTGAACTCATCCACTCAAGGCCTGGATCCTCACCAAAGAAGTGGCCAGGAGACGACGCAGGGAGATACGATGCTGAACTTGAAGATTGATCAACTCGCAAACAATTTTCATTAAGCAAGCACGAACAACAGCGTGGCTCTGCCAAGCTTGGGCTAGAGCCCAAGCAACAACAGCTATGTAACAAATTTCCATATCACCGATCTGCTGGAAAGATCTATGCTTTCAGGAACTCGAGAGCAAGCTCAGGCTACGCTGAAGCAAGTCATTGAATATTACAAGCGGTCTGTGAAGGGAGATAGAGAGCTGAACCAGCCAAAAGAGATTATGATAAGCAACTACCGACTGCGCGTCACCACGGACTTGGACGAGCAATCAAGAAGGCTATGCACTCTCCATAAAGGCACCAGCATCCACGTCAGCAATTCAATCTTGAAGCCAGAACTCCATAAATATAGCACCAAAATATCAGATCAGCTGTCCAAAGTTTATCCCTTCTTGATGAATGAGGCTACTGCTCAGCAGCGACGACGCCAAGATTTTGAAGATGGCGCATATTCTGAACAGCATCCATAGGCAGTTGGCTTCCTTGAGAGCGTGATGAATGTTGATATGTACGACGGTCTTGATGCTGGATCATCAAATATGTCAGACGTGGGTCACGGTCATGCTGATGGAGAGCAACACACAATTATACATCAAGACTTTCGCTTGGCCTCGATGCAAGACCAAGAACAAATGTCAGAAGTGGAGGCTGCTGAGCACCAAGACCAGACGGGTGAGGAGGAGCAGGACGAATCTGACGTTTCGTAGTAGAACTAGTCGTAACGACCAACCAGCGACCAGCTGCTCCAGCAAGAGAGGGAATAGCAGCTTGCGGCACAGTAAGCAACTGGACTGGAGAACTTGGATGATGTACTATCTCAGAGACCTTTTACAGCCAGTGAGGCCGCAGGACACGAGACCGTGGCCCAAACCAATCGTCTGTTCGACAGATGGCTCAGGAATGTCATGTCTCAACGATCAGAACCTTATCCAGGTGGCCCTGCTCGGCCGACATTGAAGAATGGATAGCAAGCTGCTCTTCGAGCATTCGATATTGACTGGCAAATAGCAGTGGCTTACGGAGATATGATCAAAGAGAAGCCAATCCCTCTCGAGCTTCTCACCGACCAATCTTTTCACGACAGCGGGGCTTACCGACATCTACAGATGCTGGCTGTCAACCACGACATTCGTGAAGGATATTGCAAATTTGTGCTCAAGACATCGACTGTGAAGACATACAACCAAGTAGCCAAGCAGGAGCTATAATCCCTGGATCACGCCGACTGCAAGGTGGCGATAGATTTTGCTCGCCAGCACTTGACGCACGTCGACCCGGTGCTCTTCCGCAACGACAAAGTACCTCTGGAGCTGTTCATAGACTACGCAGACTGGATCAAGCCACTGGTATAGCAGGTAAGAGCTGCCAAGCTCGACAATGAGCTCGACAAGCACTACTCCGGCATCGCAGCAACAACAGACTACCATTTCAGAGACGGAACTCACAAATCAATCGATGTCCACGTCAACGACTTTAATCCCAGCACCCAAAGATTTTTGGTCGAAAATGCAGAATACAATATTTCAACCTGGAGGTCTCGTCTATTCATCAGGCTGGAGTCAGAATAGAGAGAATTGGCACAGGCAGAATACCAGCGAGTCCTGGAGTGGAGGACTGAGTCTCTGCATCACCTTAGGGTGCATAGGCTTATAAATGAGCAGCTGCTGAAGCGGTACAGCTATCTTAAGCTCCCAGACGAGGTCCTCATCAAGATTCAGCAAAGGATTTACATCAACTTGTTGAACTACAATCCAGACTCAGTGAGGAAACTCATTCTTCAAATCGAAGCATTATTCGTGTTCGCTATCTTGAAAGCAACCTTACGAAGTCAAGAGCACGATCCTTTCATCAAGGCTTTGTATCTGTAATACAAAGTACCAGCAAACTGCCAAGCCTTGTCCTATTTTTCTCCAGAACGCAAAGAAAAAGCACATCTGAAGGATCTCTAGCTCTACAATATGAAAAGCATCAAAGTAGAGCTTGATAACAACTCTATTTTGCTCATGGATGAGAAATACATCAAGATCCCCATCTTCTTGAATTCGCTGACTGAGGCGACAATTGGCACACAGAAACTATTCAGCTGGCCATTTGATATTGAGCTCCTGCGCGGGTAGAATTGCAAGGAGTTCAAGAAGGTCAAGAAGGAAGATCTCGATGGACTAGTCAACCAATTTCCACTTCATCATGGCAAGTTTGTGGCAGCACAGAAGGCGATGTCACTCTGCTTTCACCGGGCAGCCAAATTTCGATGGGTTGAGTCGATCGCGAAGAAGATCTAAAGCTATGTACAAGACGACTTCGACTTCTCAGCCAACGCGAATCTTACCGAAGAGTAAATTGATCCTTGCTTGCTAAGACTTTTTTATCAGCTCAAACAGTATATGTAGACGGTGTTGTTTGAGCACTTCGAGGCAGCAGTACGGAGTTACACCAAGCTCCTGCTCAGTTTTATACTCAGAGACCACGAAATCAAGGAGACCAAAAGCATAGAAGAAATCAAGCACAATCCTTGGGTCAGGCTGGGACTGAGCAATGAAATTGAAACGCCAGCAGGAGAAGAGAAGATCATCAACGATATTGAGCTCATCCCACTGAAGTGCAAGCCGATGATCAAGATATACGGTCTCATCGATGACGTCGCAATTCCGAATAGGATCCTCAAAAGACAAAAGATAGTGACCAATCCCAAGCTGGAAATGGTGCACAAGGACCTGTTCTCGGTCATTCTTGATATGCATAGCTCATTGCAAGGTATTGATAGAGTCGATGGAATAGTTTTCCCTCTGCTTCAACTTCGGTCGCCAAACTTGCTGGTTCCAGATGTTCAGAACAATGAGAGGCTGTCCCACTACGTCAGGATCATAGAGAAGCTGATTGATCAATCCCTCAAAACCACCAAGAAGGAGCTGGCAGCCATGAACTCCTTCATGGGCATCTTTGACAAGAAAGTGGAGAACCTCATCCTCGATTTGAAGAAACGCAGTTTCCAGCTGCAGCAAGAGATCAGCATGGCCGAGGCTGAGGCTGAAGCAATAGCCGAAGCCAAAGGTGACACCGAGCGAAACACAATTGACTAGGATGATGAGGCCAGCCAAGATGAGGACGCCGTGGAAGCTGCCGATACAGCTGCGAAAGGTCCAACCACACCAGAAGCCGACGTCAACGGAGATGCTGCAGGCCGTAGACCAACAGAAGAAGACGAAGAAGAGTCATTCGGAGCAGGCAGCGATGACGACCAGGCGTTGGATGATGAGGGCTACCAAGGCAACGATATGGCATACAAGTCTGTCGAGATTGATGATGGCCTTATGAGGGCAGAGCTCCTGCAACTCAGAGCGACCATTTGGAAGATCCAAGAGAGCGTCTTCAATCAATATGACTTTGGGCTTGTCTACCTCGACTGCACCAAATTCAAGAAGAGAATCCTGACGCACTGCCAAGACTTGGTTGAGCATCTAGAGTCTCACATCAGGGCAGATTTCACCCAGAAATAGAAAAATATCCAATCCGAGATCGTGACTGTCACCGGAAAGCTCGACATGGATGTTGAGAGCATCGACGATGTCATCCTGCTGCTCGATTACATCGAGTCCCTCAAGAACCAAGACAACAAGATCGGCGATATAGTGGTGATGATCGATGAGCTTACGAAGCGGATGGCGTACATCGAGAGCATCGAGACCATCTTCCCAGGCACTCAGTACCTCGACTTTTTGCATATCAGGAGCTGGCCTCGGGAATTCAGAGCGTATATCGAAAGGAGAAGAGTAGACCTCCTCTCGAAGAAGGACAGCCTCTATCAAGAGATGAGCGTCGAAATCGAAGACATCTTTGGGAAGATCAGGATGTTCAAAGCGACAATCCAGGAGGTGCTTGGCAAAGGCTTGGTCCCTGCAGATCACGCGAAAGAGGAAGCCTTGGTCGCGAGAGCTACCTTGGAGTCATAGGCCAGTTGTGCCTCGCAGCCAGAGGGCCAGCCTGGTGAGAATGCTGAAAATGAAGATGAAAAGAAGAAGTCAGCTTTATTAAAACGACAAGGAGCAGCTGGGCTGACCTTCTTCTGGCTGGCAAAGGAGATCGGCATGAATGAGAGACGCTTCAAGACCTCGCTGATCGACTCGGTCTTCTACAAGATAGAAATTTTGAAACAGCAATTCGATGAAGTTGAGAGGGCAACCTCCCTCATCAACAAGCGAGAGAGCCTGCTTGGAGTCGTAAACACCCAGTTCACAGAGCTCAAAGTCATCCAAGATGATTTGAAGCCACTCTATGAGCTCTGGCTCGTTGCTTCAAAGTTCGGTTAGACTTTTCCAGAATGGGTTGAAGGCGAGTTCGAGAAGCTTGACGCTGGCTTCATTGAGATGAAGACAGAGGAGTGGTAGAATGAGCTCAAGAGGCTCCAGAAGACCTCGCTGGTGATCGACTATCCACGGCAGCAAGAACTGCAAAAGTTTATGATTGACGCACTCAACCATTTCAAGAGGTATGGGCCGATGCTGCGCACCCTGAGAACCAAAGGTCTTGCCCCTCGTCACTGGAAGATGGTCGGTCAGAGACTCGGCCTTGCAATAGATCCAGGGCATGTGACGATGTACAGACTCATCCAGCTTGGGCTGTATGACGATGAAAAGTTGAAGACGATAAAGCAGGTCTGTGAAGTGGCTACCAAAGAGTATGCCGTACAGCAAGCATTGGAAGGGCTTGACAAAGAAATGCGAAGCGCTGAGTTCGACTTCGAATTCACTCAGGATGGCACCACAATTATCGTCAAAAAGTTGCCTGAGCTCATCGTCATGTTTGAAGAATATTTCCTCAGAATCGGTGTCCTGAAAACAAACCCCAACGTCAAGAACTTGATCGACAGACTCCTGGAAATTGAGAGGATCATCAAGAATGTGCTTGAACTTGTAAACGAATGGGCTGAGTTCCAGAAGAACTTCGTCTACCTCCACGGCATCTTCGTACTTGAGGAAATCCAAAAGGCTCTGCCTGAGGAGACGAGAATATTCTTGCAAGTCTAAGCCCTCTATGATCTCACCTCCCAAAGCTTCAAGCAAGCTCCTCAGGTTCACAAAATAAACGCTCGAGAGAACTTTTTGAGTCTTCTGAATAGGAGCAACCATGAATGTGAGACCATCCGCCAGGGTCTCTGGGTATTTCTTGAGCAGAAGAGGGGCAAGTTCCCTCGGCTGTTTTTCTTGTCGAACGAAGAGTTGATCGACATCTTTGGCAAAGGGGCTGACTTGGTGGACTCAATGGTTTCGGGTGAATCAAAAGGATTCATCGGCAACCTCTTTGAGGGCGCAGAGAAGGTGCAGTTTGAGCAGCTGAGCCAGGAAGTCACGCACATGATCTCGAAAGACGGCGAGGAAGTCCAACTGGTTAAGAATGTGCCGACAAAGCGCTTGAGCGTAGATGCTTGGCTCGGAGACTTCGAACGCACCATGGTGCTGACGGTCAAAGACAATTTCTTCAAGGCGTTCGAACATCAGGGCAAACAAGACTTTGTAGAGTGGGTCCACTCTTGGCCTGGATAGGCGACCTATTTGGCCAGTCAGGTGTGGTTCTGCATGAAACTTCGGTCCATTTTTGAGGGTCGTGTCGAAAGAATGACAGCTCTGCGATTGCAAGGACATTAGCGAGGCTCTGGTGATGACGAAGACTCAGTCATCGGCGAGGAGGATGACAGCAGGACCGTGAGCGAGGCCAACGACAAGGGCATGTTGAGTGGGCTGCCTGGTAGCTCCAATCCAGGGTCACCACCTTTGTTGGGCGAGCTAGACGAGGAAGATGAAGACGAAGAGAGGGCCTACATCGAAGAGGTCCACAGATAAATAGCCAAAGATGAAGTAGCATACCCAGAGAGAGCACAGCTCGAGAAAGTCCTGAGGCTCAAGCAGAGATTCAGAGTGAATAAGAATCGCTCACCTGGCAAGCAAATGGAAATAATGCAGAGAGAAATCACAACAACGATCCTGAAATTCACTGGGATGGTGAAGGAGAAGCTGAAAAAGAATGTGAGGTCGGCCACCGTTGCCCTGCTTACCTCTTACGTGCACTTCAGGGACATCATTGCTGGCTTCATCAAGGACTAGGTGCAGAACCAGGACGAGTTCCAGTGGCAGATTCAATTCAAGTTCGATCCTTAAGGGCTCATGGACGTTGTGCAGCAATCAGCATATGCTTCGAGGAAGAATGAGCACGCTCACTTTGACACCCACAGGCTCACAGTGGATTTTGAAGTATTTGGGCATGTCAGAAGCTATGGATTCGAATATCTTGGAAATTGTCCACGGCTTGTGGTCACGCCGCTCACCGAAAGATGCCAGAGGAGTCTCTTGGTGGCATTACAGTACCACTATGGAGGAGCACCAGAGGGGCCATTTGGCACTGGAAAAACGGAAACGACCAAAGACTTGAGCAGGCAAATAGCAAAGCTTTGTTTTGTAATGAATTGCTCTGCAACTTACGAATACGCTGGAGTTTGCAGGTTCTTCAAGGGTCTTGCGTCAAGCGGAGCATGGGTCTGCTTCGACGAGTTCAACAGAATGGAGACAAGAGTTCTATCGCTGCTTTCGCAAGTCATGATTTCACTCTAGACTGCAATCAAAGGCCAGCTACAGCACGTACTCCTTGACGAGGCAAGGGTGCATCTGAGACCCGACTGTGCAGTGTTCATTACTCTCAATCCGGGCTATGCAGGCAGATCTGAGCTGCCGATGAACCTCAAGGCTCTCTTCAGGCCAATCTCGATGGTGACACCAGACTCCAAACTCATCACAGAAATTTTACTATATAGCGCAGGTTTCGTCGGTGCTCAGCAACTTGCCAAGAAAATTGTCTCGGTACAAAGTCTGGCTGACACCCTCATGAGGAAGACCTTGATCTCTCACGATTTTGGCCTCAGGTCGATCAAAGCAATAGTAAGTAATGCCGAAGCCATCAAGCTCCAAGCATAGAACATAATTGACAGCGAGCTGACAGATATCATCGACGACGTCTCGCTGAGCAGCGTCCCGTACGAAGCTGGCCAAATCGTCAAGGATGTAATGGCCGCGTCTCAGACAAGAGTCAACCAAGGTACGAATAGTTCTGCCAGCTTCAGCATAGCCGAAGAGTCGGTGGCTCCGGATCTCAAGCACATGAACAAAGGAGAGGTGGGCTCCCAAGCAGACAACGCAATCCATATCCAGAAAAACGTTATTAACCGAAGCAGCAAGAGGTCCGAGATGGCGCAGCAAGATCTGGACCAAGACAGCGGCTCAGACTCTCTTGAAGATTCACCAGCTCAGGCCAGCGGTGCCGCTCTTGCGGTAGGCGGAGGCTTGGCTAGAAGGCAGAGGCGCCGAGGTGAGCTGGAGCGGCAATTATGGAAGAGGACGAAGCATACCACAAGGCAAATAAGAGCTGTATATAGGCAGATTGGCATCGACCCAGAGCAAGAGTACCAAGAAGACGAGCTCGAGGACCATATCATCCTCAAAGCGGTACGAGATTACAACCACTCGAAATTCGCAACGGATGAGCACATCATCATCGAAGGCATCATCAAAGACGTATTCCAAGGATCTGTGCCTGACCTTGACGCACCAGTCCAAGACTACGGCAATTTGCAGCAGGCTATCCATCAAAGCTTTGAGCTGTGCAAACTTGATTATACAAAGACTATGAAGGTGAAGGCGCTGTAGCTCTTCGAAATCTTGAGCTGTAAGCATGGCTGCCTTTTGGTTGGAGATCCTCAGTCTGGGAAGTCGACGCTGATTTCCCTGCTTGAGAGCGCCCTCAATAAAGCAGCCATGAACGAGTATACGCTGGCAGTTCAAGACAGAAGGAAGGCAGCGATGCTCCGACTTGCAAACGAGCACGAGCAGCAAGCGATTGCTGCCAAAGCCACGAAGATGGAGGACCTCGACAGAGGAGCTGGCATGTCAAGTGAGATGATCGGGGGCGCTGTCAAGAAGAAAAGCAAGAAAAATGACAAAGAGCACCAGCAGAAGAAGCTCCTAGCATAATACCAAGAGATGTACCGGAAGACCAAGCTCAGCGAGGAGGAGCTTCAAGAAATCAGAGAAAATCTGAGGACCAAGGGAGTCATCAAGCGAAGGATGAACCCGAAGGGGATGACGCTGGAGGAGATGTTCGGTACTTACGATATGCTCTCTCATGAGTGGCGGGAGGGCTTGTTCAGTCAAGAATTCAGGAGCTTCGCCAATATGGCTGATGACAAGAAGAAGTGGATCTTGCTCGACGGACCCATCGATTACTCCTGGGTCGAAAACCTCAACTCCATCCTCGACGACAACCGCAAAATGGGCTTGCCCAATGGAGAGCAAATCAAGATGTCTCAAGGAATGTGCATCCTGCTGGAAACTGACAACATGAAGAATGCGACTCCTGCAACCGTGTCCCGCTGCGGGCTGATTTATTTGCACAGGAGCGAAACCAGCGAGCCGAAAGCAATCTTCAACCAATGGCTCCGTAATTTGCCACCAAATCTCCAAGAGTACCAGAGCGAGCTCGAGCACACGGCCAACTTCTTGATGGTTGAGGCCATCGCCGTGTTCAAGGCCGAGAAGAAAGCGTCAAAACTTGTATTTGGATAGGTTGACCTGCACTGGCTAATGCAAAGCTTTGTCCGGTTGCTGACTACGCTGGTGTTTGATTATTTCTTGGAATTCGAAAAAAGCAATGCCATGAATATGGCAACTCAAAATCCGTTTGAGCTTGGCAAATCGCTGCATAATCTGACTTTGGGCAATGCTTGGGCAGAAGATAAGGCAGATCCCAACATGACGATGCTTGCTGCTCAAACCTCGGATGCACTAGGCTCCCAGCCAGCATCCTAGGCCGGCTCAAGACCAGCTTCATAAGCCAGGGTCGAGACGCCAGACGCACGAGCTCGAGCAGAAGGCAAAAACAAAAGGCTACCGAGGTGCAATTTCATGGACAGCGAGCTCAGGTATGAGAATGCGCTCAAATTTACCCCAATTTGGCTTGAAGCTTTTGTGATCTTCTCAATTGTGTGGACATTTAGCCCAATTTTGAGTGACTCTGGCAAGAAAGAGCTTGATGCAAGGCTGAGGGCCAAGTATGAGAGTGCCAGAACTGATTTTGGTCTCTATCAACGGGAAAAGAAGCGAAAGGTTCAAGAAAAGAATAAGGAAAAGTCAGCGAGCCTCAGCAAATAGTTGAAGGCCTCAGCAGGTCTCGCATCGCGAAAGAGCAAGCAGCCACCGGGCTCGAGGAGCCTTTACAAACCACCTCCAAAAGAAAAAGAATCAACTCCCACTTACAACAATATGACCCCAAGCTGGACAGATGACCTGGGCGAGAAGCCAATGCTGATCTCTGGCTTCCCTGAAAATGCATCATTTTACGATTATTTCTTCGACCTGGAATCTTCTGACTGGAGCAAGTTCAATGTCGATGACGAAATTATGAATGCCAAACACAACCACAGCGATGGCGTCCCGTCCCAAAGACGGATAGAAAACTTATTCGTGCCTTCCTATGACACTGTCCGTTATTCGTATATCCTTGAGTGCCTGGTGACGAAGCAGTCATCAACCCTGGTCGTTGGCCCAGCTTGCTGTGGCCGGAGTGCTCTCCTGAGGTAGCTCCTTTTCGACGGTGTGTTCAATTTCACTTCGCAGCTGATCACCGAGCATGTGACCTAGTCTTCGCACAGCGACTCGAAGGCATTCAAAGACAATATCGAGGCCCTGCTCGAGTGGAGGTAGAGTTCATACACTGGAGAACGCAGTCTGAAGCCTCCAGAGGGCAATAAGCTCATTTGCTATGTCCAAGACCTCCACCTGAGCTACACCGACCACGTTGGAGACCAGCCAGCCAACGAAGCCATCAGAGACTACTTGACCTCTCAAGCATGGCTCAGCTCTCGCAAATGCAGAATCAGGAAAATTGAGAACTTGTCTTTCTTTGCCTGCATGGCTTCGAATGCGCCCTCAGCCAGCTAAGTCAGTGGACGGCTTCTCCACAAGTTCAATCTGATTGCTCTGGATGAATTCAAAGTTGAAGATATGAGAAGCATGCTCCAGACGACGACAGACCTGGTCGTCGGCAGCTCTTGGCCGTCTGCCGTGCACGCCTACTCAGAGCGGCTCGTGAGCGCATTGCTGGATATGAGCCAGAGAGTCATCGCACATCTAAGACCCACGCCCATGAAGGCCCACTACACCTTCAGCTGGAGAGATATGCAAAAGATTATATCCTCAGTTCAGATGGCAGAAGGCAATTCGCTGAAGAAGCAAGAGAATGTCATGAAACTGTTTTATCACGAATGTCTCAGAACATACGGAGACAGGCTGCTCATGAGCCATGACCAAGTATGGTTCAGTCAAAATCTGGAGGCTGTCTGCAGAGAGCACTTCGATGTGCTTGAAGACTCTGAGAAATGCTAGAAACGAGGAGCAGGAGCAACCAGAGCGGCGTCATAAGATCATCTGGCGCAGGCAGACCAGTTCATGTGGCCAATCAACGAGCCAAACCAGCTATATTTCTCTCATTGGAACCAGGAAGTGGAAGGCTTCTACATGGAAGTCGACAACATCGACGACATTCAGCAGGTGATAGAGGGAGCTCTGGAGAGGTTCAATGACTCCAACGAGCGAGTGCGGCTCGATCTGATGCTGTACAGCCAGCTCAACCGACACATGCTTCGAATGCTGAGGGTGATTGCAGCGTCTCATGGTCACTTGATAAACGTGGCCATGAAAGGATATGGCATTAGCAGTGCAGTGAAACTGGTAACTTTCGCGGCTGGACATCAACTACGAGAGCTTGACATTTACGAGGGCTTCTCTGACGAGGAGTGGAAAGCAGAGCTTCGCAGGGCGCTGGTCTACTGCGGCAGCCATGATAAGCCACTTACTCTATATATAGACGAGTAGAAAATGCTACAAGATCGGTGGTATTCGGATCTTGAATGCGTGCTCAAAAACAATATGGCCACTGCGATCATGCGCAAGTCAGACATCACGGCAGTACTCGCTACGATCTACAAAGAGATCGAAAAGGAAAAGCAAGGAATGAGGCTGGGATTGTCTGCTGAAGATCTCAAAAAGGAAAACCTCGCCTCCTACGAGAGCCAGAGGCTGAGAGACGAAGAGACTGATGAGTCAAAGGCCTAATACCTTCAGAATAGCTCAAAGATGATGAAGAAGTGCCCCGACATCCAAGCTGAGCTCTATAAGATCTTCTTGAATAGAGTCAGATCGAATTTCCACTTGGTTCTGAATTACAATCAGACTGAGGGCAATTTCAGAGAGAAGATCAGCAAACATAGAGAAATAACGCATCTATCATAAATGCTCTTCTTCAAAGATCTGCCCGAAGCAGAACTTGAGCAGCTTGGCAGAGCATACTTTGTGATCCAGCACGCCAAATATAAGGAGAAATTGCTCGTAGAAGGAGCCAGCGTCCATGATCTGGAAGAGAACACAGCCAAATAGGAGAGAGACTCGTAGAATCAACTCCTTAAATGTGCAGTTGGTATGTACTTATACGCTCAAGAGGTGTGCAAGAAGTACGCAGAAGACGAGAAGCAAATACTGCATTTCACACCTACTCATTTCCTGCAGATATTCCAATGTTATAAGCGATTACTCAAGGAGCGGCAGCTGGCGATGAAAGAAATGTCTGAGAGATATGAAGCTGGGCTGGAAAAAATACGCCAGACCCAAAATGCAATACATAGCTATCACAAGGAGCTGGAGGCAAAGGCACCTGCTCTTCAGAACAGAATGAGACAGCTCTTTAAGATCATCAACGACATCGAAGAGGAATTCGTCGACGTCAAAAGACAGAGAGATCAGCTCAAAAGAGATCAATTGGAGGCCGAGATATCCACAGAGCAAGCACTCCGAATAAAGGAGGATTGTGAATAAACTCTCAATAGGGTAGTCCCGTCCCTCAACCAAGCCATGAATTCAATAGAGTCTCTGAGCAAAGCCGATATTGCACAGCTTAGGGCGATGAACAAGCCTCCAAAAAGCGTGAAGATTGCGTTGTAAATAGTATGCATATTTCTTGGGATCCCTCCGACGGAGAAGAAGAGCAAGAAGACCGGCAAGCTCAAAACATCCTACTGGAAAACAGCGATCGGCAAAGATGTTTTGGGCAACCCTCGGCTGCCATAACTGCTGATTGAATTTGACAGAAACAAGGTGACAGCAGAGGTCATGACGAAAGTTGAAGACGTCCTCCTCAGCCCTGAATACAGCTATGAAAAAGCTTACACAGCGTCACGTGCAGCCACAGGGATATTCAAGTGGATCAAAGCTACTCGAGACTACTTCTATTTGTTCAAAGAGCTAGAGCCAAGACGTGATGCTTTCTTGCTGTCTCAAAAGCAGTATTCGGACAAGTACGACACGCTCCAATCGAAGCAAACAAAAATTAGCCAATTAGATTCAGCTCTGGTGGGACTGAAGGAGCACCAACAATCCAAAGATGAGATCATCGAGGAGTTGCGCAACGAGATCAACGACTGCAGCATCAGGAAGAAGAGAGCAGACCTCCTCCTCAGAGGGCTCAGAGCTGAGAAGCAGAAGTGGGTGGTGTGCATCAGGATGCTCGCCCAAAAGTATCACTCAGTTGCTGGCGATGTGCTGCTTACTTCCGGCTTCATCACCCTGTTGGGTGGCTTATCATAAAAATACAGAGCAAGATGCTTATCGAAATGGGCAAAATAACTGCACGAGAATGGATTTGATAGCGGTGACGAGTTCGTATTTGCAGAATTATTTGGTGATAGTTTTAAGATAAGAAGATGGCACCAGCTTGGACTACCGAATGATGTGATGTCAATCAATAATGCATTAGTCATCGAAAAAACCAAGAGGTTCTGTTTACTTCTCGATGTCCAAATGCAAGGCATCACGTGGCTCAAAGCTCACTGTGAAGAAGCTGGCAACCTCATCCCGGACACTCCCACACTTAAACAAGATGGATACGATAAAAACAAGAAGATGGTAGAAATCGCGATCGAAACGGGCAAGACAGTAATCATTGAAGGCGTGGCAAATAGCATAAATCTGAATTTGCAATCCATCATGAAGAGATCAGTTTCAAAACATGGAGGACAAAGCTTGATAAGATTCTGCAGAAAGCAGTATAAGTACGACAAGAATTTCAGGTTGTATGTGGTCTCAAAGCATACCAAGCCTTGCTTTGGCGTCAACATCACCAATCACGTGACCATGGTCAATTTCAACATCAATACTGAGAGCCTTCAGGCACAGTTGCTGTCACTGGTGGTCATGAACGAAAGATGCGACCTCGAGAATGCCTACGTTGAGAATTCAAAGGAAGCCTTTGACGCAATCAAGTCACTCAAAGGCGTCGAAGAAGGGCTACTCCGTCAATTAGAGGTAGACGTAGAGGACTTGTTGGGCGAGGATCAGCTCATTCGGACTTTGAATGAATCCAAAAATACTGCTGAATACGTTGCTTAAAAGCTGAAGGGCATTTCTGTGACCAACGAATTCATTGAGAAGGCACGAAATGCATATGCTCCTGTTGCCTATCGAGCAACTGTTCTGTTCTTCATCGTGCAGGACTTATCAAGAGTCAATGATATGTATCAATTTTCTCTCGAGTGGTTCAAGGAGATTTTCAAGAAGTCTTTGGAGCTGACGAATGTTGTCAGGCCTGATCCTGGAAGACAATAGAACGAAGAGAGCGATGATGACCGACAAAGTCGAAGAAATCCTAAATAAAAGGCAAATGCATTCTCAAGAGAAGATCGAATTGAATTTCTGATTCAAACTTTCACACAGGAACTCTACAAAAGGCTTTCGATGGCGGTCTTTGAGGAAGACAAAAAGCTCATCACTTATCTGCTCGTCTTCAAAGTGATGTAAGCGGAATCTTGTCTTGAATAGGACCTGCTTGACTTCCTCATTCATGGGTCAGACAAAATTGATCAAGATGTGGAGTTTCCTTCTGGGTCAGAGTCAATGAACATGCCCTGGCTGAGCAAGATGATGCTTGCAGATCTGACTCAGCTCGCCAAATTGCCACCATTTAGCAATAAGAACCTCATTGACCACATTTTGAGAAACCAACATGCATGGAAGAAGTTTCATGGTCAGCGTGATGCACCGTTGCGCTTCAAGGATCTACCAAATAGGACTCTGCTTGACTTTCATCTTCTGCTGACTGATGAAGCAGACCAAGGAATAGATCAGGCCAGGCTAGAAGAAGATGAGCCAATACAAGAGCAACAATTGAGCCATGTTCAGAGTCTGGAGAAGGCTGAAAAGGATACTATGAACTCAGATGAGCGAGCCAGGACCAGAGCAGATATCTCCAGAAGCAGCATGAAGAGAACAGAATCAGAGATCCTCAATGATCCTGATATCTGGAATGTGTCCGAGAGCGAGGATGACCCAGAATCTGACGCTGACGACGACCTGGGCAACAGCAAACGTGCTTCAGGCAATGACTACAAGAAGACCGAGCCGGTAGCAGAGACCAAAGAGTAGGAAATGGCAAAATACTTGATTCAATCAGCGCCAGCAATAACCAGCAACACCGCAAGTGAGAAATCCTCGTACAAGCAAAACATCGACCACGGCCGCTTGCATCGAAGAAGAGAAAAGGCAATATAAGGTCTATGTGAGCTCTGCATTCTTCGATGTGTCAGGCCAGACCAGCTCTTGCAGTCAATGCAGAGGTTCGTCCACAACATCCTCGACCCATATTACTTTGATTTCAGAGAGGACCTGCTCAATGTGGTGCTCCACGACAGGTCAATCAGATTTGGAGATGAGTCATCGTCACAAATGCTGGCCGACAAAGAGCAAAAGAAATAGTAAAGAAGTCCGGCGACGACGTCAAATGCCTTCTCTGGGGTTCAGAAGGGGCTGAATACCAAGGAAAAGGATGGAGGTCAAGGCCAACCCGACTCACCAGTTAAGAATTAGGTAGCGAGGGTGCAGAGCAGCCTATCTTAGTTCAACTCAGGCTCATAACAGCAAGTGGCTGCACCATCAGCGCTGCCAGGTGGCCAAGAGCAAGTTGAGGATAAGCCAAAAGCAGAAGGGGACGACGATGAGCAGGAACGAGAGCTTGAAAAATCAAGCAGGTCAAATGGATTCGGCGATATACAGGAGCTCCTTCAGGCAGCATATGCTGATTCTGAGTACCGCACGCCAATCGTCCTGCTTCTGAGAGATAAAAGCGATTCAGCAGCATTGCTCAACAAGTTCCACAGAAGAAATACTCCCAAAGGAGCAAAGTTTGCAAAGCTGGTGCGTTGCCCGCTTGGCCAAGGGCTCGAGGCAGACGCTGAACAGCAACTAGAGAAGGCTTAGTCAAGCGGTGACTGGATACTGCTTGAAAATCTCCATCTTGTCGATCACTGGCTGCCCAAACTCAACGATATAATCCAGAAGCTGAGGCACGGACCAGAGCTGAACCCACGATTCAGAGTATGGATTGCTTGCGCTCAAGCTACCAATCTCCCCTTCGATTTGCTTCAAAGGTCAATCAAAATAGCCATAGAGCCTTCAAAGACTATCAAGAGCAAGATGAAGGCGATGCTCGCCGCTGTGGAGGGCGAGCTCTTCTACCGGAAATCTGGTAAAAACTCAAATATGCACAAGAATTTATACTTTGCTCTTATTTATTTTCACTCTGTGGTGCTAGGTAGGTAGAAATATGGTGCTTTGGGCTGGAATGTGCCCTACGCTTTTGATGCAAGCGATTTTGAAGTCAGCAATGCCCAGCTGGTCCAGCTGATGAAATCGAGCAGTCCGACGGAGCCAGACTCACTGGCTGCGGCTTTGGACATGCTCCAGTACTTCTACGCCAACGTCAACTACGCCGGGAAGATCTAGAGAGCAGAGGACTAGGTCCTGCTCAACGCCCTCTTGGGTGACCTGGTCAACGGAGACGTAGCATGGGCTGAACAGCTCGCACCTGAGCCAGAGATGTCACATCTCGGGATCCCATCAGAGCAGTGCGACTATCTGCAATACTGCGAGGAGCAGCTTCCGGAGACTGATCCCTGTGAGGTCTACGGCTTTAACTGGAATATCCAGAGCAACCTCCAAGTCAAGGAGATCTTCGGCCTCTTCACTTCGATATCACAGTGGGACTTGCGCAAAGGAGCCAGCACCAAGAGTAAGGCAGTACGGAATGCCTTAAGCCTCAGTGTCGGCGCAAGCGCAGCCAGAGCCTGCTTGCAGGCCTCACCTGCGGCCAGTTTGGAAATCCATAAGATGCTCAAGGACCAAGAGAGCTTGCTCAGCTTGATGGCGGCGTTGCAAAGCCTTCTCAGCACCAGCTCTCTCAACCCAGCCGTTACGCACGGAGGCGCTCGATATGACCACCAGACCGATCGAGATATGCTTGCCCTCAGGGACAGCAATGACCAGGAAGTCTCAAAGCTGGCAGCCAAGCTGCTTCAGCTCCTAGACGCGAAGTTCCCTTACGATGCGATATTGGAGAAATTCCCCATCAAATACAAAGCCCCTCTCAATAACATCGTCCACAAGGAGCTCGACGCGTACAGGATCTTGCTTCGTGAGATACGGAACTCAGTAGCTGAGTTAATCGCCACCGCCGACGGTCAGGACAACAAGCCTCTCAGCACCGAAGGCCTATGGTACGACATCTAGTACAATAGAGTACCAAGCAGCTGGCGCAAAGTCAGCTTCTCGACAGCGCGGACGTCGCTGGCAGAGTTCCTGGTCGAGCTTGCAATGAAGCTGGACTTTTGGAATATGGTAGTTGCGCAAGACTCGTTAACCGACGTATGCTCATATTGGCTGCCCGCCTTTTTCAGCCCGCAATCGTTCTTAGGCTGCTTGGCTCAGAGCAGGGCACGAAATGAAGAGATTCCACTGGATGAACTGCTTGTCCAATACGAGGTCCAGCCCTTCATGGCAGCAGATGCTCCATGCTCGCAGCCTCACTCCGTCTATATGCACGGGCTCTGGCTTGAAGGGGCCGACTGGGACGGCCGAGATCGCTGCCTGGTCGAGACCACCAAGCAGACACGATTCGTTCAGTTCCCAGTGATCAAATTGAGCATAGTAGTCAGCTCTGAGCTCTCTCCAGCAGCGAGGCGCCAGACAACCGCTTTAATAGAGTCCACAGGCAGTCTCCACAGGTTCAAGACGGCATCTTAAAATTCTCCTGCAAGAGTATCACCAGATGGCCGAGACGGAGGCAGCGGCCTCAGGAAGGACAAGTCGAGTCCACGCAAAAAGACGAGCAGAAAAGCCAACAACTTCAAATTCATGGGCCAAGGTGGCAGCCCTCCTCGGCCAGCTGGTTCAGATCGCGAAGGCTGTCAGGCTTTCCAATACTCCTACAAGTGCCCAGTATTTAAATCGGCATTGCGGCTCTCTCTGTCTTCGGAGACGCAGGCTGTGGCCCACATTAAGCTCAACAGCAACCACAGGCCCTCAAAGTGGACCAAACGTGGTGCAGCTCTCATCCTTGAGCCAGAGTATGACGCGTGATAATTACAAAGACCAAATCACAAACTGAAGTTGATGTAGAAATATGAATGAACTTTTAATATCGAAC
>Ga0138259_1748901_pt1 | contig 17128 bp, 26 predicted proteins | sample RNAA_220151111_FD_105236 | JGI IMG/M metagenome (GOLD analysis project Ga0138259, IMG submission 105236) | Metatranscriptomics of polar marine prokaryotic and eukaryotic communities from Palmer Station, Antarctica after 24hr light incubation -... | ecosystem: Environmental > Aquatic > Marine >...
TACATAAATGGAGAACGAATATGACGCAGAAATCCGCGAGAAGTTGACCGTGAGCTAGGAGGTGAAGGGAAAGCAATCTGAAGAAAATGTTGGTGATTCTGGTACCGAGATTGATGTGCATGGTGAGCAGTTCATCCAGGATGGCAAGCCAGTGAATGTGGAAACGGAGACTCAGAAGGGCAGCGGTGGACAGGCAGGCCTGGACGAAAAGGAGGACAGCATCAGCAAGCCCATGGTAGCTACGATGTCTGCAGAGCAAGATAGCTCAGCATCCTTCTCGAAGCTCTCAAGGAGCTTCAAGTTCGACCGCGGCGATACTCGTGAAGCCCTGCCGAGCAACCAAGAGAACCAAGACTCATACCAACAAGCCATGATGAAGTACTTTGTGTCGGATTCCAACACGAATTTCGTTGCGCTCTCAAATGATGAGGAGCACGGCAACCGCAAGGAGAACGTGCTCATGAAGCTGCATCAAACTGAGCTGCAGAAGAGCACCAATATTTCAAAACTCTCATTTGAAGATTCGCACAAAAAGCAAACCTTCAACAACAAGGAAACAAATCTGGCATAAATTTCAAATGATCAAGTCCAGTAGAAGTCTGGCAAAAACAATATGGAAAAGATATCTACATCAAAGCCAATGATCATAAATAAGATTCCCAAAACTTCCTCTTACAGCCATTTTGGAAGCACCTCGGAGCTTCTGGGTCACAGACCTTTCAAAGAAGACAGAGAGCAAGAGATCTTGAGCGATCATCACGAAATGCACCCTCAAGAGAAGTCAGAAATCAAAGAGCTGGACATCTTCGTCCTCAAGCAGCGCTGCCTTGGCAAGGGAAAGCGGCTTACTTGGCACATCGATCGCATCCACAACCGCTATTTCCATCCACACACCATCCTTGACAACCTTGAGCACATTTCATACCCTGTCAACATCCTGGTACATGAGCAACAGCTTCTATCTCGGCTCCTCTCTGACAAGCTGCCTTTCATATACACAGAAAATACCAGACCCACTTTTTTCTATAGCGAGTACAAAGTGGTCATCATTGCCGACATTTCAGCAGCACAGCACAAGTTCAAGATCGATTGCTCCCAAAAAACGTCTTAGATGCAATACTTTGAGAAGTTGAGGATTTCGATGGAGATCATAATCAAGAATCTCTTCTTCTCGATCAAGAACTAAATCTTCACTGAAATCCAGAAGTAGAACATGATGAGGTAAATGCCCATGGCCAGAAGCGGAGTTGAGCACATGAAATTCTTGCAATATCAATATCAGGAGCCTAAAGGACTCAATCAACAGGTGCGATCAAAGATGAGCTTCCCTTGTGACAACACTAGGCAGGTCCAAAGCGACGATGAGTCGATCGTGTCCGACTCCATCACCAGCTTCTGGTACCGGAGAAATATCAACTTTCCAATTGAAGAACAATCTGAATCAGTGCTTGACTCCATGTATGAAAGCAACCAACCAGGATATGATAGCACTAAATAGAGCCCACTCAAAAAGAAGGTTTCCCTCCAGAAAATGAGCCAGAGTGCTCAACAGAAAGGACAAAACAATAATACATCGTCATTTGGATCAAGTGGTGCATTAACCAATACACTTGGGTCAGTACAAGCAGCAATTGGTTCAGGAATTCCCAGCATAGGCCAAGGAATGACCAAGCCAAGCGCAGCCATGAGTACAGGATCGAACTCCAAAGCAAACTCAACTAAATTGAGAATGATTCAAAACAAACAGAAGAGTCAGCTGGAGTAGGTGCCAACATTTTCAGATTACCTGATCCCTGAGAAGGGCGGAGAGCACCTACTGAAAGAGAACTATGAACCCAAAGTGTACTTATCCCTCGTGATCAAAGGAATTCGGAAGACCTCTAATGGTATGGATGCAGAGAGCAGCACCTACAAGACATTGTTTTTGGACAAGCAACTGCAGTATGAGAATTTCGAGGAGCTGGCCAAGAGCATCGATATGCAGCTGACTCTGATCGAAGATGAGCTGATTGAGGATATGATGTACCAGGAGATCAATCGGCAGCAGCCAGGCACAAATTTTAATGCTAGAAGTCCATAGTACACGTAAAGTCTTAGCAACTAGATCAAGAAAAGTCAAATTGGAGAGATGAACATCATCGAACATGGAAAGACCATTCTTGATTTGATGAAGGAAGACATCCAGCCTCTTCTGGTGGTTATTGGAGATATCAGCAACCTCAACATAAGTGAATCGATTAATAATGAAGTCGGATGCAATTGGGATGGCGGCTCCAATAGGCTGAAGCAGAATGAAGCAGAAGGTGATGAGATTTTCGATTCAATTATTGGTCTCTAAACAAAAGATGCCTCGATTGTAGCAATTGACATCAACTCTCAAGCCAAAGAATGGGCTGATCTTGAGCACATGGAACACAACTCCGATTAAAAGAAGAGCGACTTTCAAAATGATTTCAAAAATCTCTGTTTCTTGACCTAAGGAAGCTATTTTGAATTTGCTGAACTCGTCAAAATCGATTTGAAATGCGAAACAGAATTCAAAAAGAACATGCAATAACAGTAAGCTAAAATGAGCAAATAAAAAACCAAAGAAGTAAGTGAAGAAACGAAATCACCAGATGTCTAAATTGCTTAGCATTTAGACACTCAAAAGAAATATATTGGTCTTAAATAGAGCTAAAGTTTGAACGAAATCAACATGGTTGCCAGTCACAAATATCAGAGACCAGGGAATTTGAGCCACATGAACACTTCCTCAGAAAATAAATCTTCCAATCAATATTTCGGTATTGAGCCAAAAAAGTTCGACCTCCGATCTGATGAAATGCGCTGGCAATGGAATCCATTCTTGATTCAATCGAAACTTCGACAAAAACAAAAAGAAGAAAGCTCAAAGCAAAAGATGAATGAGCCCAAACTTGAAGGTGATACCAAATCATTGTTGACAAACGTCAAAAACTTGAAGGCAAAAGGCTACCACAAGAGCACTTCCATGATCCCATTGATGAATTCATTCCAGAGAATTCTTTTTTCAAGGAAGATTGACTCTAAAGATACCCAACCAAAAGAACTTCAAAGAATATTTGATTTCATTACCAAGAACTACAAGTCAACCAAAGTCTTGGAAAGGTTGCAGCTGAACAAGAATTGCCACCCAAATGAAGTTAAGCAATATTCAGTCAAGACTTTATATCTACAAAATGAGCTCGCCCCGAGATATCTTAAAATAAGAATTCAAATGAATGTTCTCAAGAACGTAAACTTCAATCGGATTTGTGAATTTCGGTCGAAATGCTTGTTCAAGCTCCATGATATCAAATAGCAGCCAAAATATAACAAGGTCTACAAAAGAATTTATGGAGAAAGAGTGAAATATCTATTCTGGCACAACAGTGAAGTGATCCTTGCCTGCCACATCAAAAATATTGTTGATGATACGTTCCCGACACAAATTGAGAATCGAAGGTATATCACACGTTAAAGCGCAATTAAAGGCCACCTGATTTCAAAAATCAAAAACAGCAAGGAGCTGACGATAGACCAAAAGATAGAAAACCATTTATAGTATTTGACTTCTTTGCAAACATAGCAATTCCAAGATCCAAATCAAAACCCTGAAATAGCCAAAGTTGAGGTCGTCTTCAAAATCGTTGGTCAAGTGCAGACGGTGCAGAAATTTGTAAAGGATTTTGGTGAAGGCCAATAAGCACCGTAGAATTTAAAAGAGAAAGAGCCACGTAGATAGGATAAAATGCATACATCACAGCAACAAAGCATGATGAAGCAATGGTTACAGCAGAAGGCCTAGATGTAGACAAAGCAACCAGTTAAAGAACGCACTCTCTGCCAGGAAATAACAGAGATCATCTCCGAGATCTCCAAATCTGATCAAACCTTTGTAGTTTTTTCAGAAGTCACGAACCAAATAAGGAAGATGTTCAAGTTCATCTCCCATCGATAGCTGCAAATGCGAGGTAAATTCGTTATCAGCTTCAAGTAAAAGAAGTAAGTGGAGCAGAAACAGGCTGAATAAAGCAAGCTCAACGAACAGACTGAGGAATAGGAAAAAGACCAATAACCAGCTCAGCCCAACTATGGATATGTGAGGAGTAACTCGTTGAGAGCAATTCATATGAATGAACTTGACAAATAGCACCATTTCGTCGAGGATGATCCCAACATAATTGACATCGAGCGTGAACAAAAGCTCAAGAAAGAGAAACTGAAGAAAGGCAAGCACCAAAGCAAACAGAATCACAATTACTAGAATCTCTCGCCGATTCAGGAACACATGAAGCAAAACGAAGAATTTGAAGATTTGGAATAGTACTCAATGATGATGACATAGGAGCAGGTCGTCTAGCTTATGCAGGAGAATCAGCACAACTGGGATATGCTTCGATAATATTCTCATTTATTCAACAACCGAGATAAGTGGTGCAAACATTTTTCATATAGGAGGCTTGATTTCATTTCTCCATCTAACTATACTGATATCACATAAATTAACGAGCTGGAGCAAATCTATTAGAAAAGTAGAGAACACATGTCCAACTCAAAGGATAAGAAGGCTGATGGTGGTGCTGGAATTGGAGCTGGAGCCATGCTTGATTCTTCTATGATCATGAAAACATTCCTGGCGCTGAGGAAATTGACGACTTTCACTTTGGATGGACAAACCTTCATCCAAGTATTCAAAGACAAAAAGAACAAAAATCACAATGATATTTACGGATTTTGTTTAATCAAAATTGAATGGCTTGCTTTTAATGTGTTATCTCTTCATCAAGGATTTTATCAGACAAATGAGAGATCCAAGAATCAATTTGGCAAAGCCATCAAGAAGGCTCTGGTAGAACTCAATTTGAAAAATGATTCGCAAAGTTTGGCAGGCCCAAATTAAACCAAAATCAATTTCAGCTGCTTCAATAAGAATGTGGTTGACCGTATTTTTCAAATTGATCATGACAAGAAGCAGAAGATTGTCAAGCAGAGGTCTCGAGACTGTCCCGATATCACTTCATTCCTGAAGGAAATCTCAGAAACGAATAAGTACGATGAGCTTTCAAAAGAGTTCCTTGATATCAAGACCTTCAACATCGAGATGATCACCTACTTGAAGGCAGAGGAGCAAATACCTGGGCACCGGAAGAGCCAGAAGAACAAGTATGAGGTGCAACTCATCTAGATGCAGAGCTCAGACTGGCAGTTCATCAGTGACAACTTCCAGACCACCAAAGAGGTCTAAATTTCGATATTTAGGCAGAGACTTGACGAAGGATTCATATTCATCAGCTCCTTCAATAAGGCCAACTTCAACACCACACATTTTGTCAAGGTCCTCGAAGGAAGAAAATGTAAATTTTATAATGCTCAGAACCTCCCGCTCTCAATCCCAAGAAAAGATTCGATGAATTCATTCTCGTCCGGTAAGATGAGCTTGAAGGATGCTCGATATAATCTACGAAAGAACTCATTGGGTCGGTATAACCCATTATTGCTGCACACTCCAAATCATTATAGGAAGAATTATGAAAAAATCGTGGAACAATAAGCCATCAAGAAATAGCTGCAGATCGAGAAAGAACAAACACAGAGTATCCTTGTCCAATACATCATCAAGTTTGACGAGAATCCGAAAGTCTTGAGAGAATAAAATCGAAAATATTGTTTGAGGACTCTCTTGGTTATGGAGAAGGAATCGTGCTACTTCTTGTTCAACAAAGCCAACGCTGGCTCTTCCAGACTCAATCAAATGTAGTCCTCAGAAGAAATCAGCAAAGATTTCAAGAACGTAGAGACCTTGCGAGATAGAGCCAACTCAACCCAGAGCAATGCCAGTCATGACTTCTCAGCCCAGAGCAGCAACCCCGACGACGAACTGGGTCGCAAGAAGAAGAATAACAACATCTTTGAATCAATGAGTGAAAAGAACTTCTTCTTCAGCCTTCAACAATACATGGGCCAGGTAGACAACTACTTGAAGACCATCGTCTGCACCTTCCACAACATCCTCAAGAACTCTTTGTTGAAATCAATACAAGACCAGAGGTTTGGAGGGTCATACGATATCACTCATCAGCTGTGCTACTTCAAGAATATCAATATCCAGAATAAGAGGCAAATGAAGAGACAGAACCTTGAGAAATCAATCAAAGAGAGAATGCAGCTCATGCGCAAGGATCAGAAACAGTTCTTGTCGAAGCAGTATCCAGAGTTGGCCAATGACTTGGGTACAAGGCCACTTGATATGCTTGATGAATTAAGAAATCAACATAAAAGCGAGATGCTAGGTGAGGAAGACCAAGATGATGACTTTGATAAAGATCTCCTCAAAATAGGAATTGATGATGACGCTGCCTTTCAATCCAAGAATGAGAACCAACAACAAGATGATCAACCAGAGAACAATATCTTTGAGTTTGACGGACTGCTAGAAAATGCTCAACATCTGCTGACAGAAAATCTGAAAGTCCCAAATCTGGAAAAGAATCAAGAACATGACTAGCAAATCAGAGATCAAAACTTAGCCAAGAAGATTACTGATTTCTACCAAAGGCTGCGCGAAATCTTTGAAGACTTTAGCGATTTCAAGAAACAGAACTTTGAATTCTATGCGTTTGATTTATACTTCAAGCTAATTGCAAAAGAAATGATCTTTATCATCAAAGTTCCATCATAAAACCACTTTCAACGATTGTTGAGCAAGCAAACAGTGACGACGATTAAAATAGAATTCTATATCATTAAGAAGAAAATGATCAATTTGACCAAGAGACTCAAGGAGCATAAGATCTATAAGTTCTTCACAGAGAACTAAGAAAAGGCTGCTTCCTTGGTAGGCAAGAGGCGGGGCAATGGAATCAGCTCGAGGTTCTTCTAGGTAATCAGCGAGAATCTGCAGGGTCCGAGCTGGTAGGGCCAAAACCTGCCCAAGGAGAGGCTCTCTGAGAGGATGAGCTATGGCAAAGAGAACTAGAGTCAGAGCCAGAGCTTGATGAGTGCATAGGGCGATGCAAGCTTCATGTCTTAGCAAGCACAGGCAGGTGAGGATATCGACGAGCAAATCAACCAGATAGATCAGATCGAGGACTACCTCTTCTACTACGATCTGAACCAGAGCAATCACAGGATATTGTTCGAGAACCAAGTCAAAAAGATCGTTGACAACTTTCTGTTGTTCATTCAATAGAGCTACAACAAGGTCTTCAGTGAAACAGTGCTTATGAATTTGAATATCTCTGACATGAACAATGATCAATCTTACTTGACCAAGAACGATTTTGAGCAAACATTGAAATCGATGAGTGAGAGCAGATTCGTCATTGACGTTAGTTTCTTGGGCTTGCTGCTCAGATGCTTCAATAAGGATCTTTCGAAGAGCAAGGAATCTCCTGAGGACAGCCAGGAGAAGCAAGAAGCAGAGAAATAATCTCGAAAGCAACTCAATGCTCAACTTGGCAAAGAAGTCAATCATGTTTTCCATCAAATCAAAAGCCGGAATTTCAGAGAATGTCAAGTGGACTCCAAATATCTGATCTTCTCTTACAATGACGACGATCTGAAGATCAACATCGAGCAACCACCAAAATTTGATTTGAATCCTATGATGAGAGAACACCAAGATAAGCAAGCTGATCGAAAGTACCAAGACAACACATATATCAAAAATCTATACGGAGGCTCAGATGCCTTTCAAGAAAATGAGCTCCAAGAACTTCTCATTGCAGAGAAGAAGCTAAAGAAATCACAAGCCAATCTATTTGAGAAAACTGAAGAAGGCTATGAAATCAAAGACACTTCCAAAATGGATTCTATCAACTCAAATCTTTTATATCATACATGCAAGAAACTCATCTTTAAAGTAGAACTTGTGATCAAGGATTCTCAAGGAAACTTTCTAATAAAAGAGCCAATAGATGATATCACGGATATTTTCAGCGAAGAATGTGCTTTCTTTTCGAAGATCAAGCAAGTGATCGAAGAGCTGGAGACCAAGATCAAGCATATTCTCAAATAGCGAGGAATCTTGCCTGCGCTCATCAATGAAAACAAGAGCGCAGAAAAACCTAGCCTGAATCAAGAGATGCTTATAAATCAGCAATTGAATAAAAATCAAGAACTTGCAGAAGATAAAGATTTGGGTCTTCTTCGTCTTTTTTCAAAGATTGAAACTGAGAACAAGCAAAAGAATGAATCAATTGAAAATCTGTCAGAAGATGAGAAGCTCAAAAGATATCGGAAGATATATGGTGTGCTTTAGCAATTTATCAATGATGAGAACCCAAATTAATAGCTGGATAAGCTCAACATCTTGAACGACGAGAAGACCCAATAGCAGAAGTTTGAGAAGGATATGTGGCAGTCATCGATTGAGATCCATTTCTGCATCCACTCGACGCCGTAACATATCGGACTCATCAAAGACAAGTACATCGACTTGCTCTGCTTCAAGCGAGACAACATCCTGGTGAACGACGATGACCATGAAGACCTGATCAGAGTCTGCAACCTCTTCAATCTATTCAACTTGAATAGATAGGAAGTGCTGTCGACCCAGAGGACCGAGTACTTCTTCCAGAATAAGTATTAGCAGTCACATTAATCAAATCTCTTCCAGTACTTTGACAACAGGCAGATAACTCGGAGCATTCCTTTCTTTTTCAAGCACTCCTACTCGCAGAATGACTATCGAGTCTACAGATACGACGATGTTCAGAGGAAGCTTATTTACGGGATCCTTCGAAGGTCTTATGCTCTGCTTGCCGAAGTCATCCTTCAAAATATCTTAAAGCACTCCAAGTATGACCATGTTGGCGTTGCCTTGATGAAGAAGTATATGGGTCAGCTGCTCAACACTTAGAGAATCTACATCGAGTACCCTGTTTTGCCCAACCACAAGTTCAGATCCAACCTGATATACCAGTTCCTCATCAACGAAATCAAAGCAGGCCATGTCATGAAACTGGGCTCTGTCAATGACCAAGATGAAATAGAGAGACAGAAAGTCACCACCAAGCTAAACCAATCAGATGGCTTCTCTTCCACAGCACCCTGTCAGCAGATATTCTATCTGGAGTAAAATCTTGATTTCGATTGTGATTGCGATGGACGAACAGGACATCACTCTCAGCAGCCAAATGCCATCATGTTCTTGAAGGTCACCCAAAATTCTGAAAGAATCGAACCAAACAAAAACTATGACATGCACGTCTGTTTCATTGAAATCGTCTACTACTCCAACATTTGGGAACATGGGCCTCAATGTCCAATCAAGCAAAGGCAAAATTTGCTCAAGAAATTGAAAGAGGTGCAAGACCGAGTCAAAATTAAGTTAATCTTGCTCGAAATTGATGAGAAAAAGGAGATGAATAAGCAACTTTGCATCAAAGAGCCTCAGCAGGTTATTGTCACTCATCTTGGAACTAAGAATAAAGGCACGTAAGATGCAATCATCATCAGATAAGACTCTTTGGACAAGGAGCCTGAAGAGGACGCAGATCAAAGTAGCCACTCAAAGTCGAAATTAACTACTCTATCCATGAATAAATCCAGATCGAATCTATCATATATGGTTGGTGATGGTGGAAGCACATTCAACCAGGGCTCAATTCTGGGTGGCGGAAGCAATGAAGTCCAGCTTTCACATACAAATACAGCCAAAATGACGAATAAAGTTAGTCTGGCTCCGACTTCATTGGGAGATTCCCTTAATCAAAATAATCAATTGAACATGGTCAAAAGCAGTACACACGGTGCTGGATAGCCCTCGAGCAGCAAGCAAAGATAGGCAGGAAGCAGATAAAACAAGTCAAAGTTCTTGAGGAATATGGAGAAGTTCAATGCTGAGATCAAACCAGAACCATCAAAGCAAGAAATCATTAGTCAGAGAAATGCTTAAAAAGCTAAATTAATTGAACTCAAGAATCAGCAAAAGCAGAAAATTCCACTTCCAGAGAAGTATGAGCCAAAGAAGTTCCACGAGCATGATTTCAAGCTGAGCTCTTACATTGATATCGGGAGTGGTATCCAGGTAATAAGCGGCTTCCTTGTGCTGAGTCCTTACTGTATCGATGACTCTCAGGATCTATTCATCTTCAACGACCTAGACCTTCGTGATCAAAAGTAACAAACCTAATTGAAAAGGAAGAAATCAACAAAAAATGATGTTCTCTGTAATCGTTAACGTGTTAATGCATAGAGGTATATTTTGCGAATTCCAAAAATAATGCATAAGCAAGACTTGAATCCAAATCAAATGATGAATGTGATGAAGAGGGTAGATGCTCAACAATAAAACCTAATTGATCAGTAGCACTATAATGAGCGTCCTGCTAGTTCTACCATGTCTCCTGTCATGAACTTCAGTGATATCGATGGCGTGTAGGCAGCCTCTACTGAGGCGATAGCCAGTCGATAGAATAAAATTACGATAGAGATCTTTGGCATTGAACCTCTACGCGACTGTAGCATCTTTGACAAAATCTTTGAGAAAATCAATACAATCCTTCAAAATCAAACAATTGACAAATTCAGTGAGAAGTTCCTGAAAGCATCAGACTCGATAGCTGGCAGGAGAAAGACCAGCACCTCGATGTTTGAACCAGAATAGGATATGAAGTCTGTGAGTCATCCATAGATCCAGATTCCATTCCAATTGAGCACCAAAGATCTGCAATACATCAAGGAAAAGAACCAAAAGGTGTACATGCTCTTCCCTCTGAGCAGTTAGGTCAGAGAAAAGTACTATTTCCTGCAGCTACTCATCAGTTTGCTGCAGACATTCTTGATTCCGGCAAGAAAACAAAGAGAGGCTGACCAGTCTGAGACTGCCAGCGACGTCAACAGGAAGAAGCAAATATCAAACAACTCTGCCATCAACCACAGCAAGCTGAACCAATACTAGTAAAACCAGACGCTATCGTAGAAGGGCGCGCCACTGCATGCTCAGCAGAGTCTTCAGCTTGGCGAAGGTCACCCATCTCTTTCAATGAGGTAGGCTCTATAGCCTGGTCATGTGGAGCTGAGAGCTGAATAAGCCAACATGAATGGCAAGCAGGGAAGCATCGACGTTGACAGCGACCAAAGAAGTCAAAGAAAGGGGATATCTATGAGTCAGACAGCAGAAATTCAGGCTGCCCTGGCAGAGAGGAGGCACAGAGGATCAGAGAATATTCAACTTGGGCCTAAACATATGAAACCCATGCAGTATAATACACAATCACCAAATCCAAATTTGATAAATACAGGAATCTCGATTTAAGATCAGGATGCTGATTCAACTCCATCAGGCACCTTTGAGCATCTTGAATTTGAGAACAAATCGATCAAGAGGTCAGATGCAAAGTCTGAAATCGAAGCCTCGAGTAACATCGTGCAAGAACAGCGGTATAAGGAGATACAAGGCTACTCCCTTAAGGACAACTCAGACTCTTTGGATACGAAGACCAATCCATAAAATGACCTTGGACCTGAGGGTTTGAGAGCCTATGTCGATTCGAATGAAACCATGCTCCTGTACAACCACAAAGTGACCGAGAACCTCCTGACTCTTGAGATGGAGGACCTCTGTGACCAGTATGATGCGATTGCTCAATCAACAAGCAAAGAGATTTCAGAGTCGCAGCATGCTCAACGAACTTGCTTGAAAGACATCTTCGGCCATGCCAATGCCTTGTTGTCAATCGATTACCTGCAAGACCAAGCAGAACAGGAGCTTGGAAGCTCCACCAATGTTGATGATTTGTATAAGCTGATAAAGAAGAGCCCCATTAATCAATTCGTATTGGATTCCGAGTTTTATCGGACAAAGAAGAAATACTCTGGAGCAACTTCTGAAAACCTTGAAGCATCTAGTCCGCTCAAGAAGGAGAAGGTTGAGTGGGGGCAACAACAATATCCTGGAGGCGCGATGGTGATGTCCCCAGTCATATACGAGAAATAATAGAAAAATGAAAAAGATTAGGATGCCATCATCATCAAAAAGTCTATGGTTATCAGGAAGAAAGAACATTGCCTGCTGGATATCGAGAGCGCAACCAAATCCAAGGAATTTGCCAAACTAAATACAACAATGGAAGGAAACAACTTCAGCCTCGACCAAGAAGACATCACAAAGGAAGGAGATCAAGCTCGTCCAACAGGTCTTGTAGGTGGTGAACGGAGCTCCGCAGACTTGTGCATTTCCCTTGATATACAGGGCTAGCTCAACACTCAGATTTTTACAGATCAGCTCACTCTGATGGCGAACTTTGCCTTGAGCATTTACCACATAGAATCAAGCATCATAAAGCTAAAATAGTAAATCATATAAATATTCTCTTCTGCAAATGTGAATCAGCATAAATTTCAACTATTCTCTGAATTTGATTTGACCTCGAACTTGATTCAAAAACAGATTCGTGCCTCAAAAATTAACAAATCGTGCATGAGATGCTTCGAAAGTTAGCTCTTTTAGCCATAAGTGAACAAGGCTGTGCTCAAAGTGATTGCCCTCATCCAAAGCTTCTTCCAAAAGCAAAACGAGATAAAGAACGCATCTTTTGATGACTCATCTTTGCTCTTGCAGATCAAGATGCTCAATCTGACCTCCTCACAAGTTCAAAGGTAGCTCATGATAAGGCTACCAGTCACTTTCAACTTGAGTGGCAAAGCCGACTTCAAGACGCTGGTGAAGAAGAACTTGAAAAAGGTAGCCAATATAATTCATCAGCAAGACTTGATGAATCAGAACATAAATATGGAATTCAGTTTGATGTTCTTGAGTGCAGCTATTCATTTGGAAAGAAAAGGTGATCACTGTAATGCCAAATTCTTTGATTTGACGGAGAAGTAAAACACTTATAAGGTTGGAGATTCACTTGACTTTCTCAAAGCATTTCCATCGTTTGATAAAGAGATTCAGCCAATCAACAAATTCCAAATATCAAATGAGCTCGATTCCAAAATTGGTGCAGAAGAAGATCACAATAATAAACTCACAGTGCTGAGAGAATCGATGCTTATCATCAACCTCACGAGCTCCAAGCTGGAATTCCTTGCTTACAACTTCAAAAATTGTTATGTCTTTGATTTGGTCAAGCAGTTCAACATGATGATCGAGAAGTCGCACTCGAATGTCAATCTTCGGCATTTACAACATATGCAGCACCAAGTCCTTTCTTTTGGTCATCCACTGAGTCAAATGAAGCACAAGAAGAGCTGGTGGAACATGGCCTTTCTTGCAGATCATAGCTCGAAGGAAGCATAAGATCATGCAGCATCAGTCAAGCAGTTCTACCGTGGTCAACTGAGCATCCTTCAAGATATTCACTCAAAGCTTACGAAAGAGCCTGAAAACCTCCAGACAGCGGTGAAAAAGGAGAAGCCCCAAATAGACCCAAAGCCAATGCAAGATGACAACGAAGAGGACTACTCGAATGAAGAAGTAAGAAACCAGGAGCTGAGCTATGCAAAATACCAAGAGCAGCACATCGAGCCCCGCAATCATGACCAAATAGAACAAGTACACAACAAGCTTGTAGAAAGTGGACCAAAAGAGGAAAAAGGCGAAGAAGAAGGCATACGGATGGTCATCCCTGGTGGCCGATCGTGTTTCTTGAAAGAATGTGTCTCCATCCAAACCTTGGAAGACCCATAACAATACATAGACCAACTCTATACTGATAATTCTAGATTACGGTGCTTTAACAACTGTCAAGCATTTGACTAGCTGACCTCTCGATTGAAGAGATATCCATCAGTGATTGGCCAACCTATATTACCAACAGAATCTGCTGCAGCAGCGCCGGTGCCAAAGGTGGAGAGCAAGCCAAGCCAAGAAAAGAAAGAGTAAAAGGCTAGCAAGATCAGCCAAATTGAGGTGCAGCCAGGGTTTGTATTCAAGTGCCAAGACAAGGAGACCGGTTTCGTTGATGAGCAGCTCAGACTCCTCAACCACAAGCTGAAGCGTGCACAGGAGCTCTCATCCCTCGTGCGGCTCTCTGTCTGTTGCTGGCAACGAAATATCAAGTCACATTCTCGAACAGATATACAATCGCTCAGAGCTCTTGGAGTTTCAGAGACTGAACGAGAATTTCTCAGAGCAGTTTAGTTATAGTAATTAGTTAGAGCTGACTAGGGTCCAATAGCTCGACAAGGCGGTGAAAAAGTAGTTCACACTGACGGTAAGGGTGAATTGAGCCAAAGTAAAGAGCAATTGAAGAAAGCTGGTGAAGCAGAAAGAAGCCAAATCGAATAAAAAAGAATTGTTGAATAAGTCCTGCAAAGTAGTCAGTTGGTGTTCTCATAGACCCATTAATTCCTGGTCGGTGAGCAGTCTCTCACGATGGTTGAGAAAGTCCTCAAACATTTGAGAGAGAACCTGTACATGACGAAGGAAATCAAAGCCTTCGACGTACTCGAAGCGAAAGATGACCTTGAGATAACCAAGCTGCGATCCAAGATATACACGAGCTTGGACGACTACAACCATCAGCAAGAGCTTGAAAATTCACAAGTCAAATCGATGAGCTCAAATAAGCACCATGAAGAAGCTGAAGGTGTCGACTACTTGATCAGATATCAGAATAACAGCAGACTATTTTGTCACAACAAGGTACTGATTGAATTTCATATGCTCCAACGACAAGAATATCAACGCAAGATGAAAAAGAAAAACATGATGCAGCAGATGCGCCCAAAGACGACCTCAGCTAGATTAAAATCTGTGAACAGATCCATTGGAAGAGCTCAAACCCAGACAAATGTTCAAGACTTGTCTTCGAGCCAAATGGTAGGAGCAAGAAGATCAATAGTTATCAATAATAGACTCATGCCGCTGGTCCAGAGGTATAATTCCAATTATTTCATGAATAAGAACCAGCAGAATTTCAAGACTGACTCTGTTTCAAGTTCTGCATTTGTCGTTGGCGACAAATAAACCTAACATAGCAGAAGGCTGGTATATCGCTCCTCCAAATTGCAAAGGAGAAAGGCATTGAGTAGAATCAACACCAAGATGGTCCAGAACCGAGAGTTGCTTGATATCTTGGCAGCCTCAGAGGACCACCAGGACTCGACAGAGCTTGCCTCGAGCCACACCGTGAGAAGAAATTATTTCATGAGGCTGAGTGGCCTTCGTTCGCTCATGATCTGTGAAGTGGTAGTCTATATTGCCGAAAATCAGAACGAGAATACTAATGTAATTCAGATAAATGCTTATCAACTCAATGATTTGGAACGAAAGATAGATCCATTTTTGGCCAACGAGCTCGATTTTGAACGACTGGTGGCGAGACTCACCAGGTGCTCGAGGACCAAAAAGTCTGAAGATGAAGCGCCTGTGGAGATGGAGGCACAGGTGGCAAAACGCGAGACAGAAATCGAAGCCAATACTAGAGTCCATCCAGTGCTTGATAAAGCAGACGTTAGATCAGGACGATGCACTCAGCAAATGAAAATCTGGGTGGAGCTTAAGCGGAGAATGAGGCAAGAGCTTCAAAGTCTTCTTTCACTCCAACTCGAACTTCGAAGTAAAATCAACCTTGACATACGAGCCTATGATTTCTATATTGAATCCATTTTCTCCAAACTCGGTGACAAGAATACTGCCAACAACTCTCAAATGCCCACCGATGCTGAGGCACCAGCCGAAGATGAAATCCGAGTGAGACCCAGCATTGATCTTCTTGACAAGGTCCTTGAATATTTTGGTGTCTGCAACCTTTGCAATAAGTACAAAGATAAGAAATAAGATGCCACCTTATTCCAACTGAGCAAGGCTGACAACCATATTGAAACATTCAGCTTGAAAATTGAGTTCAGCAATCTGGCAATAAATAATTATCAACAATTCACATCCAGCTTGCTCAGGATCTTGAAGAGAAGGTTCAATTACCGTAGTGAAGATGGTGCTGCAGATGAAGCAAAATCGCCTCGTTCTGTGTACAAGTTGAATCCAGTTGACTCAGATTCTCACCTCTTCGATCGGATTCTATAGCTGCGACCTGGTATCAAAAACTCCACCTTCAAAGCACTAAGCCCCATTCTTTTCCAGTCAGGCAAAGAAACGAGTTCACCTAATGAAAGCAAGACCTTTGAGCCAAAGGAAGCCTCCAAGTACATGATAGACCTGTACATGCTCTACCGATTGCTACCTGGTGCCACGGCTCAAGGGGTGAGTGCTCATGAGCTCATCAGCAAATGCCTAGATCAAGACATCAAAATGATAAAGAGTGACCTGCAATAAGCCTTCAACATCTGCAAAAACATTTACACCAAGGACATCTTGTGGAAGCAGTTCTTCATGTTGACGGCCAGTGAGGCTGACAACTCTGTTTAAGATCGTAAGAAGTTGAGCAGAGAAATCAGAAATAAGGAAGAACAAGACAACAACTCCTATCCCAAAGGAATGGGAAATGCGCAGATCAGAGAAATGTTGTCTCTTTCGAGCTGGATCAATCTGGAGCAAGTCGGCGAGAAGTACAGAAAGCTCCTTCAGAGGAATAAGTTCGACACCGCAGCATATTCCTACCTTGTCTCACGGCTTGGACACAGATCGCATACTCAAGAGAACCAAGCTCACCAAGCCGATTCCAACGACATCTGCAGCTTCAACATGCAAGAAGACCAGGACCTGCAAGAGTCAGCCACCAGCAGCCTCAAGCCACACCTGAGTAATGTGATCCAGCCAGGCCAAGGTCCTGTAGCTTCATACCTCGGTTCCAGCTCAAGTTGGTCTTCCTACTCCAAGGAGATGATCGTCTTCGACAAGAAAAAGTCAAACACGATGCTGAACGTCCGATATCACATCAAAGAGGAGAAAATTCAAATACTGCTATTCCAACGTGAGCATGATGGCGCCGGTGACAATGCCCTGGCCATCAGTGACAAGGAAAGGCAGCTTGTCAATCGCGTGACCAACATTCTGGCCCACCACCTTTGGAAAAGCAGCATCTGCAACCCCAATCCCTAGGTTGAGCACTTTGCTCACATCAAAAACATTTACTCCAGCGATTTCAGCGAGACGATCAACATTCACCCAGCCAAAAAGTTTGACGCCAACGCCAACAACGGGGATTACAATGACATGGAATGATCTGAATTCTTGAAAAACGTTATTTGAGATATGTTCTATAATAAATCCAAA
>Ga0138259_1197714_pt1 | contig 16349 bp, 26 predicted proteins | sample RNAA_220151111_FD_105236 | JGI IMG/M metagenome (GOLD analysis project Ga0138259, IMG submission 105236) | Metatranscriptomics of polar marine prokaryotic and eukaryotic communities from Palmer Station, Antarctica after 24hr light incubation -... | ecosystem: Environmental > Aquatic > Marine >...
AAGCATAATTAATCAATAAATATAGTTTTCATTCAGGCTTTTGCTGGCTGGCCTGAGACTGCAGCCACATCATTTGTTTCAGAGCTTTTTCTTTCCTTTGGACTCTTTTTATCTTGCCAAGGACGCCCTCTATCTCCTTGGCTTTCTTGGCGTTGTCGAACTCTATCTGGAGGTGGAAGTGGCTCGAGCTAACCCGAGCATGGGAGCCGCTGAGGTGCTGTTGCAATTGATGGAGCTCGACTTGCTCACGGAGCTTGTTGCGGAGGAGGCTCAGCTAGGTCGAGGTGATCTTGCTGCCGCCTGAGCTCTGGGCGAAGGAGTTTCCTGCACTTCGGCCTGGATGACTGTCCATTGGCATCGATGCCCGCGACGAGGAGCCCATCACGTTATTGTCACGATTTGAAGGGCCACGTAGATGAGGTTGCTGGATCGATTGGGGCTGAGAGCCTGAATGTAATGAATATGATCGCGCAGAGTAAGTATTATCATACTGGCTTAGTGAGCCGAGAGGCAAGTCCTCCTCATCGTCCTCGGTGATGTTGATTAGAGGAGGATTTTTGTCTCCAGCAGCTTCCCTTTGGATAAAGCTGGCGTTACTGAAGGCCGCAGAAGACATCGAATCATTCTGAGACATGTTCGAAGACCGGCCAACTATATTCACTTAGCTCTTTGAAAGGAACTCGTTCCCAACTGCGGATCTGAACGGCGTTCTACTCTTGATTTGCTCCTCGGTCATCTTCTCGAGCTCTCTGATCTATGCCGTCTGATCCGTCATGCTCTCATATGCTGCAGAATTGAGTATTATAGGTCCATGCTCCGTCCCAGCTTGGTTGACCAACTCACTTTGATTCTATCTGAAACCAATGATGAGCACAGTGTTGTCATCACCAGCAACCTCGACAAAATCAATATGTTTTATAGTGTATATCTTTTCGATGTGCTTCTGGGCTTGTAAGAGCTTATTTTGAGTTGGATCTTCTTTTCTTTCCTCTGCGTTTGTTGGTCGCAATTTTATGATGGATTTGATTTCGATTATCAAGTACTTCGTAATTACAAAAATGGAAGATTGCTGCTCCTATATGCAGTTCTCTGGAGTCAGTTCTGCGTCAGGATGTGGGTCTCTCTTGTCATCTTCGATGAGCTTGACGTCCTCATGGATTTGGAACACATCATAGAGCTTGGAAATATCTAGTTGGTCATTGAGCTGTGGGACCATGGTAACCCAGAAGGAATGGAATTCATTGTAAGGACGAATGATATTATCAACTTCATAGAATGACCTTGGCCTTCTGATTCTGTGCGCAACCTTGAGTTGAGTCAAGCTCTTCGATTGGTTATCCAGACCTTCAGAAGTTTTCGCAATAATATCAATGCCACCGCTGATGGTTTTCGTGACCAAGCCAGCAGCTCCTTGAGCACCACCTTTGAGAAAGCCAAACAATCCGTCTGTCTTTGCTCCTTCAATTGGCTTCGTGAACACTCCAGAGATGCCTGAATAGATTGAGCTTCCAGCGCTGGCAAATCCCTTCTTCATGCCATCTGACATCGACTTTGGTTGGTTTCTTCTTTCTTTTTCATTCTTTTCTTCAATAAATTTGTCATCGAAGCTCAATGCAAGTGTTCCTTTGCTGATACTCTGACCAATTTTGGCCATCGCTCCAACTGGAGCCATCAGACTGTTCTTGATCAGGGACTTTGATCCATCCATAAAGCCATCCTTCATTTTGACGATGCCTCCATCTTTAATTCCTTGGTATGGCTTCACGAAGAAGTCAGAGACTCCTGTCCCGATGTTGTTGACGAATCTGGAAGGGTTGCCAATGAGATTGCTTGCTCCAAGCAATCTGAGAGCATTGAATTTGAATGTTTCTTTGTGATAATTGGCCAACTAATTCATGACCTCATTTCCTTCACCGAATAGGTTGCTGATATTGAGACCATTCATTTGGAACTCCATGTCTTCGAATGTGCTAAAGAATAGAATCTTGCGAGCTATGACTTCTCCCAGAGCTCCCATGATCTTCACTGCACCATCCTCTTGGATGGTTTCATCGTCTTGCTAATCTGCATTATTGTCATCGTGATTGATCACTTCAGAGCCTCCTGGCCGTCCTGAGCCATTATTTGTCGTTTCCACTCCAGTGCTTTTCTCAGCACTAGAAGCCGATTGATCTTGAGAATCCTTGTTGAGTCTTTCATTGATTGCGCTGACGATAAGTTCAGTTGGGCTCGACTGATACTCCTTGATGAACAGCCTCCATTCATGATTTGAAATGATCTTCTCGTTCGAGAACTACCAATTATTGTCAATCTTGCTCATCATGACTGCTTCAATCTTGCCTTTATTGCCTTGTGGTCCACTTCCGATGGCTCCAGCGTGTCCTGACGCTCCATGGAGGGATAAGAGCAGCCCTTGCTTAGCAAAGTTCTTAAGTCTGTCTTGCTTCTTGACGCTCGAGTCCTCATTTGCACCCTTGAATGACGAACGCTATCTGGCCTGTTGGCTTTGTCGCATGTTTTGGTGCTTGTGCAACTTCTAGTCCATTTCAGTTTCCTTTCCTTTTGAATTGGCCGAAAGCGTATTCTACTTCTTGTAGCTCTGTGAGTAAATATTTGAAGTTATCATTTAGTTTCCCTTTTTAGGTTATCTCAGGTATAGGTCTTGTTGCAGCTTCACCAAGTCTGCCATTTCGACGTCATCACGGAATTTGCTCCTGGAAGAATTGGAATAATCATCATCTGCTTGAGAAATCTCAGAGAAGTTCAAAAGGTCTCTATCGAGGAATTGCTCTCCGTCGCGACGGTGCTCTTTGCTGTCTTTTTTCTATGGCGTCAAGAAGTCATAAATTTCATTATGAGGCAGCAAAAATGGTTGATGTTGATCATGATTCTAGTCTGATGTGTCTTCGTAGATGTAGTGGACTTGATGAACACTCTTGTTGAGGATTTTACCAAGGTGCTGAATGAAGTTAGCCAGCTTCAAAAAGTGAGAGAATTGAACATTGATGTTCAAGGTCTGCAGCAGGAACATGATGTTTTCGATATAGAGAACTTCAGGCTTTTAGAGCGTGTTGACAGCGCCGCTAGCTTGCTCTTCAGAATCTGGTGCTGCTCCTTTGCCTGTATTACTTGACTTGTTATTGATGACCATCTGCAACTGGAACATTTTCGCATCATCACTGGTAAGCGCACTGAGGCCCTGCGCTTCCCTCTCTTTCCTTTCATTATCGGTTTCTCGCTTGAGTTTGAGTATTATCTTATCCTGGCTCACATTATAATCCAAATCTCTTGGTTTGAGAAGGATAGGATAAACAGGATCAGACTCTGCCTGGTTGTCGATTTGCAGGTAGCCTATGCTGAATTTGATATTCTTCAATTGTTCTGTTTCGGTTATATGCGTGTGCATTTTGCTGATGAAGATCGTCATCAGCTCACACCTTCTGTGGATGAAGGAGAGAGTAATGGACGAAATGCTGAGCTCAACCATTTTCATTTTCACCTGGAGGCTGTCTTCGTTGTCCATTACGCTATAATTCATCAGATTTTGTGTTGGATCTTGCAGAGGCTATCTTTCTTGGCTCTGGGATTCTTCGACATCTGTGAGCTTCAAGAATTTGGTGAAGCCGTTGGTTGCAACACAAACTTTGAGCTTGTGAATTAAACTTGGCATGACTCCTTTTATGCCCAACAGTTTCGTCATATCAATTTCTTGTGTGAGATTAATCTGCTCCATATGACCAATTTTATCAAAAGGAATTAGAATCTCCGTGAACTTCTTTTTGGAATTTGGAATGACTCTGAACTCTTGATCCTTTGACAAGTCGCTTATTTCAAGGATATCAGTCTCATCTAACGATCGTCCTTTGATGCAAAATGAGACTCTGAGCACCTTCTGATGGAGACAACTATCCCAGGTGAAGCGTGCAGATTGGCCGGTCTTGCACTTTTGGGTCATCCTGTCATTGATCATGAGCCTTGAGTTCCACAGTGGATTATTGATGATATGTTGACTGTACATGATCTCGATGTTCTTCGACTGATTGAGGATCTTGTAGTCGCATGTCTCTTCATCTTCCTCTTCGATCACAATGAACATCGACCCAAGAGCTTGCTTGAGGTCGGCCTTGCACTTGACTCTCAGATACTGTGAGTCATTCATTATTTTGGTCAACAGGATCCTTTCCTACAGGTTCAGACCATTCATCTGCTCCTGCAGCCTCTGTTTCCTCACATGTGGTCGAATCTGAAGAGTGAATTGGTCGACTTCAGAGATCATGAACGGCGACGACCAATTGTACTATTTGGTGAACATCATGTTTTTCTTCTGAGGCAGCCCAAAATTGATGCCTTAGCCATAGTTTGCGTATTGATTTGTCGATAATCCTGCCTTCTTCTTTGGGTTTGAGCTCGGGTTCATCTTTTCCTGTTCCTCTAGAAGCTCCTGCAAGTCTTGTCCAGAAATTCCCTCATCCAGGAGCTTGATGTGAATGAACTCGTCAATACCAGGCATGTTCGGGTTGATCTTGCTGAAGAAGAAAGCTTGCCTCTAATTCGGCTCAAGTATCATCGGCAGCTTGTAGTCAAAGTTATCCGTGGCCATCTATCTCATCTCCGCTTGCTCGATCAAAATGGAGTAATTTGACTGATTTACAAAAATATAATATGGATTCACCGTAGTGATTTTGGTGTAAATATACTCATCCGAAGTGGCGAGGTACACATTCGTTGAATAGCAATAGTTGAAGCTCTATGCTTGATTCTGGAGCTTAAATTCGATTTATGTTGTTGGCGTTTCAATATCGATTTTGAAGTTTTCATTCCGATATTCTCCAATTAAGGAAGTATAGATCTCCGAATATCCCTCAGGGATGATGTAGAACTTCTGTTTGAGATCAACCTGCTCGACGAAGGGAATCATCTGCTCGACGATCTAGGATTGGTTCTGGGAGAAGTATGTCGGTGCTTTGTAGAAGAAGTTGAGCTCAGATTGAATGGAATCTATGAGGATCTTCTTGCAATAGAACACGATTCTTTGACCTGTATCTTTGCGGCTGATCTGGGTGTAAATGATAGTCTTTCTCCCATGTTTGTCCTCGAGCTCGATTTTATCTTCCATATTCTTGTAGTCTTCTAAATTGAATATCTTGAAGTCTTTCTTCGGCGCAAACCCGTTGATGTGCACTTCAACATGAACTGAATGAGCCATTGTGAAGCAGAATAGATTTTTGGTTTCGTTTTTCCTGAAGACTTCCTTTTGGAGAACTTTTGACGAATCTCTGTATTTCAAAACCAAGCAAAAGGGCAAGCAATTTTTGACGATCATGGGTGGCATTAAGTTGATATCAATGATCTTATCTTTCATCACGTAATCAGCGATGGTCTTCCTGATGAATGTGTATCGAGATTGGCTATTTGTCAAAAAGGAGCAATCGTTGAAATTGAGTCTGTTTTTGAGCACCACGAGCGGAACAAAAGCTGTCCAATTTTTGTGCTTCAGCTTTGGATCACGGTAGTCTGCGATATCTTCAGCCATTGCTTGCAGCTCTTCTGTCAACCTTGGTCGCCCAGTTTTGGGACTATTGGGTCTCTCCTTTAAGAAATTGTTATTGGATCTTTCCTTCAGCGATGAATCAATCATCTTGATTTGCATCCTGCAGTCATCCAGTCTCATCGCGAGAGGCAAGCTGTCTCCTGACTCCAAGAACTTCATGATCGAGAAGTCCTTGAACCTGAAATGGACAAGGTAGTCAAATCCTGTTCTATTTACCAGCTAGAACTGTGTCCTGATGGTGAACACCTTCTTGAAATCGATGAGCTTGACTCCGTAAAACACTTTCTCCATATATCGGCCTTCTCTCAGAATATGCGCTCGGTATCCGTGCTCATTCAAATCGATCTTCTTGATATCTTTGTTTTCATTGAATTTGTTTCTATTATAGTCGAATTCAAGAGATGTGGTGTCAAATGAGATTTTGATGTATTCACTCTTATACTCACCAATGGCGTCTGAATGTATGTTTCCCCTGGAGTCACAAGAAGAGGTTGGATACATGGCTCCAGCGCCACCAAATGCGAGCTCTTCGGCTGGGCTCAGATCGCCTTCTCCAGCTAGTCCACCACCCAAACGCGCGTGCTGACTGGACCCAAGCTTGACCTTGTCATGATTGTAGTCCACCATGTAATCGATGATCTATCCCGACTCAAGCCGGTAGTAATTGATCAACTGCTTCCTCTTGTATATTGCAGAGGAGAGAGAGACATTGACTTCCTCTTCATTCCGATCATTGAGCTGTGCCTTCTACCTTGTATAGCTTTCAATTGCCAAATCTCGTCGATCTTTTTCAAAAAGCCGCTTGACTATGAAGGTCATATCTGTTTTGTTCACAATTACGTATGGAGTAATGATCTCTTCGTTGAATTTTGGATCTGAAACATCTTTTACATCATGACCTTCTTGAACTTTGCCGTCATCTTTTGCTTGATCATCGTCATCAAGGCCGAAGTTCTTGATCATGACCGTTTTTCTGGTGGGATACTTCGTCGTTGGCGAAGCTTGGCTGATTTGGCTATGTCTCTGTGGTAGCAATGGTGTCGAGACTTGTTCATCTCTATTCTTTTGCAAAGACTCTTGATCTTGCTTGAAGACTTCAAATCTCTCGTTCACTATCTGCCAATATTTTTGCGATTCATATAAATTCTCAACCAATTTCTCTGTGAAATTGAGATTCAATGGAGAATTGAAAGTGAGTTGCATATTTTGCTTTTTGGCTTATATTTCCTCATTGATCATTAATTTGACTTCAAACTGTTCTATAAATGGCTCCCAAACACCAATGTTGACGTTGAAGAAGTTGATGGAAGAATTCAGGTCTGTCCAAATACATGACTGCTTTGAGTTGTGGTCCCATTGTACTTTGAAATTGGAAAAGTTTGTGGATAGTACTGGCAGAAAATTGTTGTCTATATCATTAATCACGATGAATTTGAGCCCATGAGATACGATCTGGATTTGGTCGATGCCTCTATTTTGTGGAGGAGCCTCCTTCGATACTTCTTCATCAGCTCCTGGCTCATTGATGTTCCTCATACTGATCCTTTCTTATAGTGCTTGAATGCTTGTGTTGTTTGGCTTCTTCGGGCTGCTGTACTCCTTTTGCGAGTCACTGTCACTTTCAATGGCATCATCTTCTTTATCATCATCTTGGCCTTTGATTTGTACCATTTTCATTTCTTTTGCTTATTTGCTATCAATGTTATCTCTGAGCTGCTAGCAAGATTCAGCATCTTCTGTCTCGTCAAAGTCCACGTTGCAGTCTTCGTCGTGATTTCGATTGATATCTTAGATCAACTTTTGCTGCTCTTTGTAAACCACATTCCTCTATTTCTTTGTTCTTTTTGGCGAGTCCTTATCTTCTTTGTTGTGCTACTTTGTTTCTTCTTTTTATATCCGACTTTTGCTGATGTTCTTATCCAGCTGGTCAGTATGAAGCAGTTTGTGCCTCTCTTTTCTCTTCTTTTTCTCCACGACTTTCTTTGGTTGCTGGAAGATGTTCTTTCTGCGTCTATTTTCTGAGGATTTCGTGTATTCGTGATCATCTTCGTATTCAGAATTTGAATCGGAATAGATGTCAAGATTCTCGATTGTTTCATAATCTGATTCATTGCTTCGTGAGTCTTCTCCATCGGCGGCGAGGTCTATGTGCTTTTGAAAATCTTGGTTCATCTGAGTGAATTTTGTGCCAATGCCTTTCAGAATTATGAGGTCGTTGAACGAAATCTGAATCTCAGCAAGATCCAAGTTCAACTCTGTCTTATTGAAGAACTTGAAGTTGGAATCGCTCATCAGAGCTTATTTCTGCTGGTCGAGCAATTGTTGCCTCTGCAATGCAGTCCCACCTGTGGCTATGGTGGTCTTCTTCTCGTTGGCGTGTTCCTTTGAATGCTTCCTGTTCAGCAGCCTGACGTTTTGGGGCAAGACCTCTATCATGTCGGTCTGGTTGTAGTAGAGGTTGAACGGCGTGATCATCTGCCTCTTGTAGATATGCTCCAGCGGAATGCCTCCCTCCGTCAAGTCCTTGATGTCACAGAAGAATGGCTTGAAGTCCAATATGTGCACTTGCTGTGTTTTCAGCTTGTGCTAATTGCTGATAGTCACGCCAGCTGAGCTCGAAAATACTGACTTGGTGGTGTTTGCTTGCTTGGGCTACACGACCATCGCTTGCATCATGTCTTTATTTGGCTGATCAAGGAGCTCTTCTTTTATCTGGTTGCCTTTTTCTCTGACCAGATAATACTGCAATTATCCTTGGAACGCAACAGTCTTAGTAAAAAACCGGCTGCTATATGGGTCAAAGTTTTGCTTTTTAGCTTCTTCTTCCATTTCTTCATCAGGAGCTAGATCTTCAGGCTTGTTGTTGTTGTTGAGCTGCTTGAAGTCTTGATCCACTAATGAAGTTGTGTGGAGGATGTCCTACATTTGCTCAAAGCAGATTAGACAGTCATTTAAGTTCAGAATTGTCACAAAACGAGCATAATTGCCGTAGTCTGGCTCAAAAAACGTAGGTTTGTCCTTTGCGTTGTTCGAATATTCAGGCCAATTGTTCAGGAAGAAATTCGAAATCACATACAAAACATCTATTTTGAGGAAAAGCTTGAGGCCTTTCATTTCGACATCGATGACTTTGGCTCCATCAGCCTCCATTTTGATGTCGACAATGAAGTCCGATTCTTTGGCATTTCCTGAACTCAGCCGTTGAGAGCGCAGCTCATTGTAAAACATCCTTGTGGTCTTGATATTCCTTTTTGATTTGATAGGCCCAACAATCAAACTTTTCAAGCTTGGGTCGTTGATCTCAGCTTAAGTCAAGAATTGATTGTTCAGATCCTTGTATAAGATGTAGAACGTCTAAGATTTCATCATGATGTCTTTTCGGTAGTCTAGATACTGAGCCATATCAATTTTCAAGTTGTACAGGATCAACTCCGACAACAGATGATTCTTGCCAGCGTATAGCTGGTCTTAATTCAGTTTGATCGAGCACGATGGAAACTGGAATTGAATAATCCTCTTCTTCACCATGCTATTTTTGTATTTCTCGACAATCTTCTGCTCTTGATCTAGATATTTCATGAAGTCTTGGCTATTCCAAGTAAAAAGTTAGAAACCAGGGGCCAAATTGTCATAGTAATTGATGTTGAGATCCATGCACCTCAAAAAGTAGGTGTAAATTTCCTTCGTAAAATTCATTTCAAAAGCTGTTGATTGAATTTTTAAGTGTTCTGATTTATCAAATTCTTCAAAATCAATTCCTTTGGATAAGAATTCGTCCAAGAGTAGCTCAGAATAGTTGATTCTCTCAATTTTGATGAGCATATCGAAAGGTGGAGTTATCATGCAAGATTTGTTGGCATAGTCGATCCTCACGCTTTTCATATCGATTTCCATGATGTTCACAAATGTCTTCTTCGTGGGTTGGCTTTTCCACTTGCCTTCCACGTTGTCAAGGTAGCTCGTGATTCTGATCTGGCCTAAATCCATTTCGATGTTACCTTCTAAATATGGTCTATCTTTGAGGACAATTACTGGGTTTTCGATCATGATGTCGAGGCCAGTCGTCAAAGGATATTGCTTCAGATCAAATTCCTCAGAATCCATCTTGAAGTTAAAGTTCTTATTTCTTTCATTATACGAAGCTGAATTTCCACCTAAGTCGTCATTGATGTTGAAATCATAATCCTCTTCATCTGGAATTTCGTTTGAATTTTGATCTTCTGCTGATTCTTCTTTGTTTGACTCGTAATTCATATTCACAATCCTACTCTTTTTCGATTTCTTCTTGTTTCTGATCCTCGAATCTCTAGGAGAGCAGCTCGACATCGATTGATTGCTTGACTCTTGACTGTCATCATCACTTTCTGAACTACCTTGGCCATTGGTCGTCTCAGGCTTATAGATTGAATGTTTGTTATTATCTGCTCCTCTGCTGCTTTGACCATCACCGTAGCTTCCATTGCTTTCATTTGACTCCTCAATTTTGCCTAAAAGAACAGAAGATTTGGCATGGCGCCTCTCTGCACCAGCAGCAGCTGATGACTGCTTGGCAGCAGTGTGATCAGCAAATGGATCGACCTCAACCGTAAGTCTCTCATATATGTCTGAGTACGGGTTGGCATCAGTGGCTGCATAAACGAATTGATAAAAGAAGTAATCGTTCAATCTGAACATCAGCTCTTGCATATAGTTTATTTACAGCTGTTTCAAATTCATTTTCACCAATTTGTCAAATTGCTTGTTGTTTCCTGCTTATTGAATCGGGCATGTGTGATCAAGAGGGTAATGAAATAGAGTCATTTCAAAAGAAATTGCTGATTGGTCTTGATCGTCTGAGTGATGAGCTCCGTTGCTCTCGAAGTCTGGGTGGCTCTTGGGATTCTTGAACTCCTTGGAACCTGAATCCTGGTTGCTGCTCTCTCGAATCTTGTCTTTGAAGCCTACGATTAGCGTTTGAGGGACTTTGTCTTAACTGCTGTAATTTCTATATGGATCTAGAGTTCTTGGGTAATTCGTGTTATCCAGGATCCTGAAGTTTGCGATTTAACCTTCGAGCAAATCGTGATCTTGATGACTGTTATAATTCATTTTGAGCATATCAATCTTCTTGGTGAATACTGGAAAAGAATCATTTTGAGGATGAATACAGACGATCTTGATTTTATCAACTTGCATTTTCACCGACATCAAAATGGTGATATCATCAAGACAGGTATTTCGTTGGGCACATTTGTCAAAGCTGAAGATGTTGTTGTTGTGAGTGTGTGAGTTTGGGTTGATGCCAACTCCACCTTTATTATTAAATTTACCACCTCTTCGGCTTTCTCTGAGATTCTCTGGCATATTCTTGCCTGTCTTTGGCTTTGATCCTCTTGGATCTGTGGCTCTTTGACCATAAATACCATCAAAATCATCATCCGCTGGGCCCGTTGACCTGCCATGAATATCTTTAGAGCTCCTTGATGTCATATTTGGAGTAGTGCTATCTTTACCGACTGTATGCTCTCTCTTAATTGCGCTTTATTGTTTGCTTTATTATTATTCTTTTCTCCGTCGTAGCTCCTTTGATTCGTGCTGAATGACAGATGAAAGTTTTCTCATCAGCTGGAGAGTGTTTCTTCTCTCCAGCTTCGATGGCTTCGAAGTTTGGTTATTTTTGTTTATTCCCTATTCATCATTTTCATTGACTTGGCTATTGGCGTTCGAAGCCATCTCTTCTTACTACTACTACTGGCTGAAGTCTTTGTGCAAGTTTTGCAGCTGAATGTTGAAGGACTACTTGATCTTGACGACTTCATCTTCGCACACTTCTTCCACATAGCGCATATATCGGAAGAATCTCACGACACGATTGAAGGAGACTGGGTTCCAATTAAAATCGATTCGACCAATCTTGATCTCATTCTCCATGAGCACATCAGCAAAGCGAGGCGACTCAATGCTCTGGCTCTTTGTCAATATTTTGATGACAAACTCATCGTTTTTCTTCTGCTTTGAGCTCTTTTGTGAAGAATTGGACTTCACGAGCATTGGAAATCTTGGCTTATGTTCTGAATGTTCATCAAAAGATCGATCCTCGATTTGCAATGATTTGATTCCAATTGATTTGTCGTCGTCGAAGCTTCGGTAAATATAGCCCAACGAGAAGGTTGTACAGCTGAGGGAATAGACCCACATATTGTCAAATTCACTCACGTCGTTATCTTTTTGTTTGCGGTTGAATTGCTCTGGCTGTTGCGTTGACAGAATTATCACATCTCGTGTGACTTTATCGACGCATCTCGATTTGAGCTCAACTCTTGATGTTCCTTCAAGAATGATTTCCAACTTCTTCAATTTGATATCATAGTGCCCCAGAATTTATGAAGGATCTGTTTGGCCATCTCGAGTTTTGCTTGCTATATCTCTCTCCTCCTTTGGCAGATTGGTGTTCATTCGTTTATCATTAATGGTCTCAAACCTCTGGAACTTCTCAGTATAGCTATCTCTTTTGCTTTTCCCAAGGACTAAATTGATTTCTGTTGCCTTAGAAATGATAACCTGCTTCCATCTTTCTCGGTCATTGATATTTTAGAACTCAAGAATGCACTCAATATTCATTGAATTATTCATTCGAACTCCAATATCTTCAACCAAAATGGGCCTTCTGGTGTTGAAGCACAGAGTCTGTCTCAAGTTTGTTGGAGATGTAACTGTTGCGTGCGCTTCTTCGTGCGTTTTTTAGAAACTGGTTCTGAGTGGTGGTGTGGTTGCTCAACTCTATCTGTTACTTGAATAGGTGTATGGAGAGTCTGGCTGCTTTGATTCGGCTCCTTTTTCAGCTTCGTGTTGGAGATTGTGGTTCAAGAACAAATCTGGATCAATGCCTTGAGTCATCACGTTCTGTCGATTCTGAAGTTCTTGTTTGTATTCTTTCAAGTTCTGGATATTTTCACAGCCCTTTACCAAGAAGTATTCTTCATAGTTGAGCGAGTTGAAATCCTTGTGCAGAGTTCTGGTGGGCTACTCTGGAGCCACGTCGCTTTCTTCGCTGTTCTGTGTTTCTGAAATAGATATGTTATCATCATTATCGCTCTTGTCTTCGTCTACATTCTGGACAGCGGTTGTTTCGAAAGTTTAAGATATCTTTCTGCTCTGGCCCTGCTGGAAGTAAGCAACGACCTCCTCTATGATCTGATAGTCATCATAGTTGTAGAAGTAGATGTATGATCCACTCAAGACAGCAACATACTTGTACCAATACTTCAGCGTATTGCCTTTTTTCTTGACGACATCGACCACCGTGGCATTTTTGAAAATGTTCTATCTTTCTAATATCTTGCCTCTCTCTGAATCTGGCGAATCACAATCGGTGCTGCTGAAGCATTTGCTGATGTTCGCTAAGTGCACATAGGTGATGGGGTTGAAGATGAGCTTGATCTCATCGGAAGCGATCTTGAATTTGATCAGTGGCTGCTCTTTGGGATTTTCAAACTTGTAATCATTATTCCGAATCATTATCATCATTTTCACTTGCAGGTCTTTCAGCACTTGTCGACTGGCAGACATACCATGATCTTGCCAATTTTGAAGGTTCTCAACATAAATCATGCTTATTTGTGTAATATCTAAGTTCATTGGATTATATCCTTAATCACACTTCCAGCTTTGGAGCTTGCCTCCTCTCTTCGAAGACTTCTCCTTGACCGTGGCGCTGATATCTTTGTTATTCGTAATTTATAGATTTCCTGTATTCAAAATCCATGCCTCCTTAAACTTGATATTCTCCAGTCGATTGGTACCATCTTCTTATCTTTTATTCGAACAAATTGGCAATAGAATCTTTGAAGAATCCAGCTCAATCTTGAGCTTGAAATTGCTTTGAATTTGGTTATGGCCTTCAAAGACATTCTGCAGGGATATGGCTTCTCTTAGTTTTTCATATTCTTCTAGAGCTCGCAATTTGACTTCGTCGTTGACTTCTTCGTCCATTTCGAAGAATTTCATAAAGAACTCCATAAATTCCGTACGATAGAGGCAAGTCATAGGTCTGAACTTGAAGTTGAGCTCTTGATCAACGAAATCAGAAGTTGACAACATCTTTGATATCATGGACTCCTTGATATTTTGATTTCCAAAAAGGAGTTCGATTGTCATCAGGTCTTCATCTTTCTTGTTGTTGGTGATGCTTTCTTTTAGCTACTGGATGGACATCTAGCTGGAGTTCTTGTCGTCGCTCATCTTGTAGATGACGTCATGCACCTCCGTCTGGATGTTGATCTTGCTGCCATCTTCGCTTCTTTCTGAGACTTGCGAAGCTCCTGGTTGCATGAACCTCTGAATGACTTGGACGCCCATGTCTTTGCAGCTAGCATGCATTTTGATTTGGTGCTCGTTCTTGGTATCTTGGGCATCAAAGTGGTTGTATTCGATTTTGAAATCAGTCGAAAACATGATGATTTCATCACAATCTTGGTTGGTGAATGGCTCATCTTGGAAACTACTGCTGCCAACATGGTATTTATTCTCGTTATCACCAGCTCCTTTTTGGCGTCTCTTAGGTCTCCTTGCTCCTGTGTTCTCGACAAATGGTTTGTTCATTTATTCAGAGAGACCTTATATATCAACTTATATTTTGGAATCATTGATAAGTGATATTTTTGAATGCTTGAGATGAAACTGGCCTCTGAAGAGCGGAGTATCATCCACCTGATCCCCAGCATTATCGGCAATATTCCTGCGTCTTCTGAAATTCTTGATCAAAGTGCTTTGAGTGCTTCCTGAGAAATCGTTGTACAATTGCTCACTCATTCTACGTATGTCGTTTTATAAGTTCTAGGGACTGGGAGGACGAAGAGCATCATCATCATCATCTGCTCGCTTGACTTCCTCTTTGGCTTCTTAATCTTTTTCGTCGTCTTGGATGGTGTTGTGCTCTTATTCATCATCCATACTTACGTCAATGGCATCTTGGAACTCGTCTTCGGAAAAGGAATTATTATTATTGGAGCTACCGTTATCAAAATGTGTAGGTGTGGCAAAAACGATAGACGACCTGGCGTCAGCATCGCCAAGACTATTCAAATCACTTTATCTTTCATTAATTTGATTAGCATTATCAGCTTCCTTTTAAAGCTCCAGGAGTTCAGGTCGTGCAAGCATTGCTCTCATTTGCGCAACTTCCTCTCCATCTTGAGCTTCAGCTCCAATTAAAGCTGCAGGACCTTAAGTTAATTCTGTTGATGCGCCAAGGTAGCTGGCTCCATAGCTTGAAACCCCGCTACCGAGCCACCCAAAAGTGGAACCAATATTACTACCAATATATGAAATCATAGATCCTTGTTTGCCTTCATTCCTCTCCTTTTCTCTGGCTCGGTTGATCGCATTGAGCTCATCAAAGTGACTGTCCACGAGCCTGCTAGCCCACTTTATCAGCCGCAGCTAATTCTCGTACTTGACAAGACTCTCATAGACCTCTGATGCCGCTGGTTCCAAAGCAGCCTCTTGCTGCATCTGCTCCATCTCCGCTTGAGGAATCGCTTGGCCATCGTAAGATAGTATTTTGATCTTTTCCATCACCTTCTTGAGCAGAGCTTCTCCAAAGATGGTCTTATTCCGTTCAAAATCATCCCTTTGGCCATAAAACTTCTTCAGTTGAATAGCCTGCTTATTTAAGTAATTGTCTGTGAATTATTGAAAGTCATTCAATTACTCAAAGACCTTGAATAAACCTTCTAATTGGGACTTTGATAAGCAGATATGGATTTCATCAATCACGAGGTCGATTTGATAAATTGGCTCCTTGGCTTTGATTTAAGAAGACGAATTAATTTGCTGTGGGTCGAGTGGATTGGTAGAGACTGCCTGGCTCAGCTGTTCGGTGATGGCGTGCTCGCTCAGCTGCTTGAGCTTGGTGGTGCTGGAGATTGGCTTGGAGACATATGCGTGCTCGTACATCGGTGAGATGTGGCAGTCAAGGGGAAAAAGCTCTTCGAATTTCTCAAATTACTCAGTGCTATCTGCGATTCGACAGATTTGCCGGGACTCATTACTACTACTACAGTCTTTGGGGCTGCAATAGAAGCCAATATTGCTCAAGTTGATCATCTTTAAGAGTGGCTTCTTCTTATTCTCTTGATGTGTTCGATCGATGAACTCAGGCTCCCATTTCTCATTCGTGGTTTCAATTTCCAGTTTCTCCATAGTCAGTCCTAGAGACAGAGGCTCCTGGAAGTTCATACTGTCTTCATATCTGACATGGATGTTCTTGATACTGACTTGGATGTTGTCGATGACCTTGCTGGTCAGGTTCATCATGAAGCCCTGCTGCTCTTCAAGATTGTTGCTATCCGGGTCCTGATGGACCTTGACCAGCTCTTGGAACACTGAAACGCAGTGCTGGATCAAGTGCTCTTCCAGCGTCTCAAACTGGTTCTAGTTCTCAACAAATTCTCCCCAGGCTTGCGTCTTGAGTGGCGCCACCACTAGCTGCAGCCCCTGGATCTCCAGCTAAACTGGCTTCGATGACAGAGCGTTCCAAGGAACGCGTACAAACAACCTCTTTATCCGCCCCAGCACCAGCCTAACTGGGACATTGAATTTGCTGAATATGGTCTTCTTCAGTTGGAGGTCGTGCAGGTCGATGATTCCCGAATATACGGACATGTTGAGGTTCTTTGAGTCTATTTCTTCGACGTATTCGCCGATGACTTTCCTCAAGAGGTTTTCAAGAAGTCCTTAAAACATAGTTGAGGAAAGTCATCGGCGAATACGTCGAAGAAATAGACTCAAAGAACCTCAACATGTCCGTATATTCGGG
>Ga0138259_1612666_pt1 | contig 16091 bp, 30 predicted proteins | sample RNAA_220151111_FD_105236 | JGI IMG/M metagenome (GOLD analysis project Ga0138259, IMG submission 105236) | Metatranscriptomics of polar marine prokaryotic and eukaryotic communities from Palmer Station, Antarctica after 24hr light incubation -... | ecosystem: Environmental > Aquatic > Marine >...
CATAAAATAACTTAGAGTTGAAAAATGACAATCTAAATTTATCACAAATAAAACTATTAAAAAATTATTCCATAATATATTTTCTATATAGTCTGAAATAAATTTACTGATTTTAATCAGTTTATTTAGTAATAACCGTTGAAAAAGAATAAAGTTAATAATTATAGAATACATTTGGAGGAATATTGTGGCTGTAGGTTTATTAGGGAATAAAATTGGTATGACTCAAATTTTTGACGAATCCGGTAATATTATTCCAGTTACAATCTTAAAAGTTGGCCCGTGTGTAGTAACGCAAGTTAAAACACAACCAACGGATGGATATAATTCAATCCAAATTGGTTATGGAAATGTTTCAAGTAAAACATTAAGTCAACCCGAATTAGGACATTTACAAAAATCAAATATCCAGCCTTTAAAATATTTAAAAGAATTTACAACAACTGGAGAAAACGAATTTTCAATTGGTCAAATATTGAACGTTGAATCATTTTCACCAGGTCAATTTGTAAATATCAGAGGTAAAAGTGTTGGTAAAGGTTTTTCTGGTCTTCAAAAACGTTATAACTTTACCCGAGGTCCGATGACTCATGGTTCAAAAAACCATAGAGCACCTGGTTCCATTGGTATGGGAACAACACCAGGACGTGTTTTACCAGGTAAAAAAATGCCAGGTCAATTAGGAAACAAAATCACGACTGTGAAAAAGTTGAAAGTTATTCAAATAAATTCAGAGGAAAACGTTTTAGTTATAAAGGGATCTGTTCCTGGAAAACCTGGAAATTTATTAAGTATTGTTCCTTCGGAATAAACTAACTCAGGTTAAAAAATAAATATATTGAAATATAAAGTATGACCACTCAAAAATTTATAACATATACTCCGTTAGATATTAATGGAAAACAATTAAGTCAAAGCCATGAATTAAAACTAACTGTTCTTGAAAATTCAGGGAATTACTTATTACATAAAGATGTTGTAAGACATTCTAATTCTCGAACACAAGGAACTACATCAACAAAAACTCGAAGTGAAGTTCGTGGTGGTGCTAAACCATGGCGTCAAAAAGGTACTGGACGTGCTCGAGCAGGTTCGAACCGTTCGCCCTTATGGAAAGGTGGTGGTGTTATTTTTGGGCCCAAGCCTAAAAAGGTTTCTTTAAAGTTAAATAAAAAAGAACGACGACTAGCTTTACAAACGTTACTATATAATAAAAAAAATAATATAGTACTTATTGAAGATTTAGAAAATGGAATTAACCAACCAAAGACAAAAGAATTTTTAAAAATTTGTCAGGATTGCAAGATTAATTTAGATCAGAAAGTTTTAGTTATTGTTTCAAAAAAAACAATTCCATTAAAGCTATCAACACAAAATCTTGAAAATGTTGAGTTAATTTTAGCTTCAAATATCAATACGTTAAGTTTATTAAAAGCGAAACAAATTATTTTAACTCCATTAGCAATAAATGATATAAAGGAGATTTATTGTGATTAATTCTTCTAATTTTTCTCGTAGTAATGCACAAGTTATCAAATATCCTATTATCACGGATAAAGCAACACGACTTTTAGAAAATAATCAGTATAGTTTTGTTGTAGACCCTCAATCTGATAAAATTACAATTAAAGCGGCTATTGAATATTTATTTAACGTAAAAGTTATAAAAGTAAATACATGTCGTCTACCACGTAAGAAAAAACGTGTGGGAAAATATATTGGTTGGAAACCTCAATATAAAAAAGCAATTGTAACTTTATCTGAAGGCGATGTAATCAATTTATTTACTGAGAATTAATAAATAAAATAAAATAATCAAGCTCATGGGTATTCGTCTTTACAAAGCATATACACCGGGTACGAGAAATCGAGCCCTTTCAGCATTTAGCGAAATTACAAAAGCTAAACCTGAAAAAAGTTTAATTCGAAAAAATCATCGAAATAAAGGTCGAAATAACCGTGGTGTTATTACGATTCGACATCGAGGTGGCGGTCACAAAAAACTTTATCGTTTAATCGATTTTAAACGAAATAAATATGGAATTGAAGGTAATGTAGCATCTATTGAGTATGACCCAAATAGAAATGCTCGAATTTCTTTAATTAACTATAAAGATGGTGAAAAGTGCTATATTTTACATCCGAAAGGTTTAAATGTTGGTGACAAGATCTTTTCGGGTTCTGGTTCACCGTTAACTATTGGTAATACTTTATCATTAGACGAAATTCCTTTAGGAACATCTATTCATAATATTGAATTAATTCCAAATCGTGGTGGGCAAATTGTTAGAGCAGCAGGAACTTCTGCGAAAATTTTAGCAAAAGAAGGCGATTATGTTACTTTAAGATTACCATCAAAGGAAATTCGATTAATTCGTAAAGAATGTTTAGCTACCATCGGAGAAGTAAGTAATAATGATGCATTCTTAATACAAAGTGGTAAAGCTGGTAGAACTCGTTGGTTAGGAAAACGTCCAACTGTTCGTGGTTCAGTAATGAATCCATGTGATCATCCACATGGTGGTGGTGAAGGAAGAGCACCAATTGGTCGAGCTCGCCCATTAACTCCATGGGGTAAGCCTGCCTTAGGGATGAAGACAAGAAAGAAAAAAAACATGAGCGATGCTTATATTCTACGTCGACGTTCTTAAAATACACTTTAATAATTTAAAAATTTATAAAAAATATTTTTAAGATGCCAAGATCATTAAAAAAAAGCCCATTTGTTGCCTATCATTTATTAAAGAAAATTAATCAAATGAATAAGGCTGGGAAAAAAGATACTATTACAACTTGGTCTAGATCCTCTACAATTTTACCCAGTATGATTGGATTTACAATCGCCGTTTACAATGGTAAACAACATGTACCTATCTTTATTTCGGACCAATTGGTAGGTCATAAACTTGGGGAATTTGTATCTACAAGAAATTTTAGATCTCATATTAGAACTGATAAAAAGACAAAGCGTTAAATAAATTAAGAAATGAATCGAATTCTATATAAGACTAGATGTCGATGCAATGAAGAATTTTCAGTAACTAAAAAACGGAAATCAAGTAATCGAAGTGAAGGAAAATCACTTCAATATCCTAAATCTAATGAAATTACATCGAAAACTTTTCAAATAAAATATGAAAAAAAATTATCTTCAGTTGCTAAACTTGTTTTAAATAGTTTTCAAAATAAATATATTTATTATGCAATTGACGATATATTGTATTCGTTTAAATCAAATTCAAGTGAACGAGAAAATCTTTTAGCGATTCTCTATTCACCTGTTATTTCATTGCAAAACAATTTTTCTATTAATTTTTTTGATATCTGGATTCATGAAATTTATATAAATGAAGTATCAAAGGTTAATAAATTTCTTAATAATGATTCATCTAATTTTGAGCGGCTTAATTATATAACAATTAAACTTTTATATAAAACTAGGACACCTATTAAAAAACCAGATTCATTATGGTAGTTTAGAAACTATTGCCAGAATTTTTTAAAGATACGCTTGTTTTTGATTAGAATTAGGAAAAACTATGAATGTTCAAACTCTCAGTTTTTTAAAAGTTGAATATTTATTGAATATTACATATTAAAAATTATTTATGTCAGACAACCAATCAGTCAAAGCAGTAGCTAAATATATTCGTATGTCTCCTCATAAGATAAGACGAGTTTTAGACCAAATTCGAGGTCGTTCATATCAAGAAGCGTTAATGATTTTAGAATTTCTTCCATACGATGCCGGCGGTCCTATTTGGCAAGTAGTACACTCAGCAGCAGCGAATGCAAAACATAATTACGGTTTAGATAAGAAAAAAACTAATTATTGATACTATTTTTGCAGACGAAGGCCCTAAACTAAAAAGAATTAGACCACGTGCTCAAGGTCGAGCAGCTAAAATTTTAAAACCGACTTGTCATATTACCGTTATTATGAAAGCAAGTAGTTAGAAAACTAAATAATAAATTTAATTTACAATTAAAAGGATTAATTCTATGGGGCAAAAAAACACATCCTTTAGGATTTAGATTAGGTATTACCCAAGAACATAAATCAAAATGGTATGCTAATTTCAATCAATATGCCAATATCTTACAAGAAGACGATAAAATTAGAACATACATAAATACAATTTCACAAGCAAATAGTATTGCAAATGTTCAAATTAATCGAAATGGATTAAATGATCAAATTCAATTAAATATTGAAACTGGAAAACCTGGAATCTTAGTTGGTGACATGGGGTCTGGTCTTGAAAAATTATTGAATAACATCAAAAAAATATTACCAGAAAGTCGTCAGCTTACAATTAACGTTTTTGAAGTAGAAAAAGTTGATTTAAATGCTTCTCTTCTTGCAGATCTAGTTGCTGAGCAATTAGAGAAACGTATTGCGTTTAGAAGAGCCATGAGAGAAGCTTTACAACGTGCCGAAAAACAAAATGTAAACGGTATTAAAATTCAAGTTTCTGGACGTTTAAATGGTGCTGAGATTGCTCGAAGTGAATGGATTCGTGAAGGTCGTGTACCTTTACAAACTTTACGTGCTGATATTGACTATGCAACACAAGAAGCAAACACAATTTACGGCGTTTTAGGCATTAAAGTTTGGTTATTTAAAAGTGAAATCTTATCAAAATAAACAAAATTGAGAAAGGTTATAATTTATTACATTAATTTATTATGTTAAGTCCAAAAAGAACAAAATATAGAAAACATCACCGTGGACGTATGCGCGGGCAAAAAACTCGTGGAAACGAAATGTGCTTCGGAAATTTTGGGTTACAAGCATTAGAACCTACTTGGATTACGTCTCGTCAAATTGAAGCAGCTCGACGAACAATTACACGTTATACAAAACGTGGAGCTTCATTATGGATTCGAATTTTCCCTGATAAAAGTGTAACTGCTCGTGCCGCTGAATCAAGAATGGGTGCAGGTAAAGGTGCTGTTGATTATTGGGTAGCTGTAGTAAAACCAGGAACTATTATTTTTGAAATTGGTTCAGTTCCTGAAGAAGTTGCTAAAAGTGCATTAAATTTAGCAGCCTACAAATTACCATTAAAAACAAAGTTTATTATTAAAGATAATATTAAATAAAAATATGGGTGTACCTCAGTTTACTGATATTATTTCACTTTCAAACACAGAAATATCTGAAGCAATTATTGAAACTGAAAATCAATTATTTAATTTACGTTTTAAAAAAGCGACGCGTCAAAATTTTAAATCACATGAAATAAAATTTGCGAAATGCCGTCTAGCTCAATTAAAAACACTTTTGACGTCAAGATTAGAAGATGTTGAACAAAAATAAGAGAATTATAGCTCAATCTCTAATTAAAATAAAATGATAGAAATTTAAGGAGTTTTAAATGCCAGTAAAGCAGGAAATTGGTATTGTAGTTAGCAATAAAATGCAAAAAACTATTGTAGTAAAAATTGAAAATCGATATTCACATCCAATGTATTCTAAAACCTTATCAAAGAGTAAAAAATATGTAGCTCATGATGAATTAGAAACTTGCAATATTGGTGATCAAGTATTAGTTGAAGAGTGCCGTCCATTAAGTAAAAGAAAGTGTTGGAAGTTAATAAAAGTTCTTTCAAAATCACCGTTAATAAGTTAAATGATTTTTTTATGATTTATCCTCAAACAATGTTAACAGTAGCCGATAATACGGGTGCTAAAAAAGTTATGTGTATTCGAGTATTAGGTGGCCGTAAGAAGTACGCAAAAGTTGGTGATACAATTATTGCCGTAGTTAAAGAAGCTATTCCTAATATGCCGATCAAACGTTCTGATATCGTTCGCGCAATCGTTGTGAGAACTAAAAAAACTATTCGTCGTCAAGATGGAATGTATATTCGATTTGATGACAATGCGGCTGTTATTGTAAATGTAGATAATAACCCGCGTGGGACTCGTGTCTTTGGCCCTGTAGCCCGTGAAATTCGAGATAAGAATTTTTCTAAAATCGTTTCATTAGCGCCGGAGGTTTTATAAATGTTAAACAAACAAAAAATTCACGTAAAAATCGGTGATATCGTTATAATTATTTCCGGATTTCATAAAAATGAAACAGGTGAAATTATAAAAATCAATAAGCAAACAGGAAAAGTTCTTGTAAAAGGAATTAATTTCAAGTTTAAACATGTTAAACCAAACACAGAGAATGAAATTGGAGAAATTAAACAATTTGAAGCTCCAATTCATCATTCAAATGTGAGATTAAATTTAAAAGAAGTATCTTAATATGCTAAATCAACATTCATTAGAAGAAATTGCTGATATTCACAATTTACTTGGAGATATCAAGAAAGAGTACAATGAAGGGATCAAGCCAATTTTAATAAAAAATAGTCCAAAATTATTTAAAAACCCGCATACGGTTCCAAAATTAAAAAAAATTCAAATTAATCGTGGACTTGGCTTAGCGGCTTCAAATACTAATGTTTTGAAAAAAAACATTGAAGAGTTTGAAAGAATTACAGGACAAAAACCGATTATTACAAGATCTAAAAAAGCAATTGCTGGATTTAAAATTCGAGAAGATATGGAGTTGGGTTTAAGTGTAACATTACGCGGTGAAAAAATGTATACATTTTTAACTAAGTTAATCTTTTTTACCTTTGCTCAAATTCGTGATTTTCGTGGTTTATCGCTAAGAAGTTTCGATAAATCTGGTAATTATACTTTTGGTCTAAAAGAACAATTAATATTTCCAGAAGTTGATTACGAAGAAGTAGAACAAACACAAGGTTTTACAATTAATATTGTTTTAGAAAATTGTTCTCCTAATTACAGATCAAAATCAATTGATAAAATTTTAAATGGAATGATTTTATTTAAATTTTTACGTTTCCCATTAAATGATTGTGGGTATTATGAGAAATATGCATCTATTCCCGAAGTTAATCGTGCTTGGGATAAGAAAAAACATTTAAAACGGAAACGTTGGTCACAAGAATAAAAAATGAAAAAATCTATCAGTTAAGGAGAGAATTCTGGTAAACGACACCATTTCAGACATGTTAACAAGAATTCGGAATGCCAATATGATCCGACATCAAATTGTTCAAATTCCTTCAACAAAAATATCTTTAGCTATTACAGCGATTTTGAAGGAAGAAGGTTATATTGAAGATTTCGAAACTTATAGTGAAAACAATAGAAAGTACATTTTACTTTCATTAAAATATATTGGAAAATCTCGAAACCCTGTTATTTCTAAAATTACACGAATTAGTAAACCAGGTTTAAGAGTTTATTCAAATGCGCAACAATTACCAAGAGTCTTAGATAATTTAGGTATTGCAATTATTTCAACATCAAAAGGAGTAATGACAAATCTAAAAGCGAAAGAGCTTGGTATTGGGGGCGAAGTTCTATGTTATATTTGGTAAATACAAGGAGTCTCTAAAATGTCACGTATCGGTAAATTACCAATTAAAGTACCAGAAAACGTTGATGTTAACTATAGTGGATCAGAAATTACAGTAAAAGGTAAATTTGGAACATTAGAAATAAAAATTCCAGATACTATTTCTCTAACACAAAATGATAGTATCATAAACGTGAATTTGAATTCTAAATCACGTGGTGATCGTTCACTACATGGTTTATATCGAACATTGATCAATAACATGGTTATTGGAGTTTCAGAACAGTTTGACCTAACTTTAGTATTAAAAGGTGTTGGATATCGAGCAGCAGTTCAAGGGAAAGAAATTGTCTTAAGTTTAGGCTACAGTCATCCAGTTAAACTTGAAATTCCGAGCGTTATTTCAGTTGAAGTTGTTAAAAACACAACTATAAACTTAAAATCATGTGATAAAGCATTATTAGGTTTATTTGCAGCTAATATAAGAAGCTGGCGTCGTCCTGAGCCTTACAAAGGAAAAGGAATTTTATATCAAGGTGAGCAAATTCTTCGTAAAGCTGGAAAATCTGCAAAATAATCTACTTTGTTAACTTTATTTTGAAATAGTTAATATAGAAAAAAGGTTTCATTCATCATTTTTGAATTAAAGCATTTTAACCTTTTTAAAAAATAAAAAATTCTAATTATGAAACTTTCAAAACGAACTCTGTTGAAATTGAAAAATAAAAATAAAAAATTAAAACCTGAAAAATATAAAAAATTAAAGCGTGAAGCTTTAAGAGGAAGGGTTAAAGGAACTTTAGAAAGACCAAGATTATCAGTTTATCGTTCAAATGAAAACATTTATGCGCAAATAATTGATGATACAAGTTCCAAAACTTTACTTGCTTGTTCTACATTAGATCGTTCTATCAAACTTGCTCTTACAAATGGAAGAACATGTGATGCTTCGAGACTTATGGGAGAAAAATTAGCAGAATTAAGTTTAAAGAAAAATATCAAAAAAATTGTCTTTGATCGAGGTCCCTACCTATATCATGGACGAATTAAAGCTTTGGCGGACGGAGCTCGAGCAGGGGGTCTTCAGTTTTAGATTAAAATTTGTAACTAAGTATACAGGTTAAATATATTTTATGAGTAGCGATTTAAAAAAAGTAAACAAACTAAAAAAGAACTCTCGACATAATCAAGAACCTAAATTGGTTGAACGATTAATTAAAATTGGTCGAGTTTCTAAAGTAACGAAAGGTGGAAAGAAATTAAGTTTCCGCGCAATTGTAGTAGTTGGTGATGAGAATGGACAAGTTGGTGTTGGTGTTGCAAAAGCTGATGACGTAGTAAACGCGTTTAAGAAAGCAAAGAGTGATGGACGTAAAAATTTAATCAAACTTCCAATTACAAAATCATTGAGTATTCCACATGCTGTTGAAGGTAATTTTGGCGCTTGTAAAATAATTATGCGACCTTCAGTAGAAGGTTCAGGTGTTATTGCAGGTGGTGCTACTAGAATTGTATTAGAAGTAGCTGGTGTGAAAAACGTAATTGCAAAACAATTAGGTTCTAATAATTTATTAAACAATGCTCGTGCTTCAATTTGCGCATTAAGCAATTTAACAACAAAATCTCAAGTAGCAAAAAAAAGAAACTTAGATTTAAAATAATTTAGTCAATATAAATTAAAAACAAAACAGTGAAAATCAATAAAGATATTAGAGATACTATACTAAAGCGGTTATTCGTAAGTCTTGGAATATTATTACTGATTCGTATTGGTACATTTCTTCCTGTTCCAGGAATTAATCATACTGATTTAGCGTTTTATCTTCAAAGACATTCAGTTACACGAAACTTAATAAGCACATTTTCTGGTGATAATACATTTGTCATTGGTTTATTCACATTGAATATATTCCCATATATTAACGCATCAATTTTAGTTCAATTGATACTAGGGTTTTCTCCGAAACTTTCAAAATTGCAAAAAGACGGTGATTTAGAAGGGCGTCGTATTATTAATAGATTAACCCGTTTTATTACATTAATTTGGGCAGTTATTCAAAGTGTAAGTCTTGCTTTTTATTTAAAACAAGTTTTATTTGATTGGGATTATATTTTAGCTGGTGAAATTGTTGTTTGGTTAACCACAGGAGCAATGATAGTTTTATGGTTAAGTGAATTAATAACGGATTATGGTCTAGGAAATGGTGCATCGTTACTTATATATACAAATATAATTTCAAGTTTACCAAACCTTTGTAGTAAAATATTAGTTGAAAACAGCGAAAATTTTTCTCTTGTTTCAGGAATAGGAATTGGTATTTTATTATTTGTTTCTTTATATGGCATTGTTGTTTTACAGGAAGGAGTGAGGATTGTTCCATTACTTTCTTCAAAACAATTAAATCAAGTAGCACCCCAAGATTCTACTGCGACAAATAATTATCTTCCACTACGCTTTAATCAAGCTGGTGTTATGCCAATTATTTTAACAACGGCAATTCTAGTCGTTCCAAGTTATATCAGCAATTTAGGGTTATTACCACAAATTAATTTACCAATAAATTTTGGATCGTTAAAATTCGTTTATTGGATTGGATATTTCTTATTAATATTAATATTTAGTTCGTTTTATTCAACAATTGTTTTAAATCCAAAAGATATTTCAGATCAGTTACAAAAAATGGCAGTTACAATTCCTGGAATTCGACCAGGAGTTCAAACTACTTTTTATTTAAAACGTGTCATGAAACGGGTAACTTTATTAGGAGCGACAATGCTTGCTGTTTTGGCAACATTACCAAATTTTATAGAATCAACATTAAATATTACAAGTCTGAATGGATTAAGTACAACTTCACTATTAATTTTAGCTGGTGTAGTTTTAGATTTAGTTCGAGAAGTGAAGAATATTTATTATTCTAATATTTATAACAATATGTATCAATAAAATAAAAATAATTATTTAAGAATTTAAAATGAAAGTTCGTCCTTCAGTCAAGAAAATGTGTGATAAATGTAGAGTAATTAAAAGACACGGTAGAATTATGGTAATTTGTCCAAATCCAAAGCATAAACAACGTCAAGGATAATATTTTAAAGGAGTTTAGAAAATGGTAAGATTAGTTGGTGTTGATTTACCAAGAAAGAAAAGGGTTGCATACGCACTTACTTATATTCATGGAATTGGTCTTACATCTGCAAAAAAAATTATTGAAATAGCAGGTATTGATCCAGAAAAAAGAAGTGATGATCTAAGCACGGAAGAAACAATTGCATTACGTCAAACATTAGAAGATATTGATTTACAACTTGAAGGCGATTTAAGACGGTTTAATGGACTGAACATTAAACGATTAAATGAAATAAATTGTCATCGAGGAAAAAGACATAGAAACAGTTTGCCTGTTCGAGGACAACGAACTCGAACAAATGCTCGCTCACGACGTGGAGCGAAAAAAACTGTTACGGGTAAGAAAAAATAATTTTATTTGTAATATTTGTATATGGCACAAACAACTAAAAAATCGGGTAGTAAAAGAGATAGAAATAGTTTTACAAATGGTATTGTTCATATCCAATCAACTTTTAATAATACGATAATAACAATCACTAATTTAACAGGTGATACGATTGCATGGGCTTCCGCAGGAAGTGCAGGTTTTAAAGGAGCTCGTAAAAGTACACCTTTTGCAGCTCAAACAGCTGCTGAAAAAGCAGCTTTAGAAGCTTTAACAACTGGCATGAAGAATGTTGAAATATTAGTAAAAGGACAAGGCTCAGGACGTGAAACAGCCATTCGAGCAATTGAAGGTGCAGGATTTGATATTTCTTCAATCCAAGACATTACCTCAGTTCCTCATAATGGATGCCGACCTCCAAAACGACGTCGTGTTTAGAAAGAATTTCTATTTCTAATAAATTAAACTATGAATAACATTTCTATTAAGTGTCTTAAATCAGAAAAAATTCAGTCAGGTACTTGCCATGGGCAGTTTTTGATAAATTCTTTAAGACCTGGGCAGGGAATAACAATTGGAAATCAATTAAGACGGGTACTTTTAGGTGATTTAGGTGGAATTGCAGTTTCAGCAGTCCGAATTGCAGGTGTAAGTCATGAATTTTCAACAATCCCAGGTGTTCGAGAAGATATTCTTGAAATTCTTTTAAATTTAAAAGGAATTGTTTTACAAAGTAAAACACAGGAAACACAATTTGGACGTTTAAAAATTCAAGGACCAAGTGTAATTACAGCTGATTTAATTCAATTGCCATCAAATCTAGAAATTATAAATCCAAATCATTATATTGCTACAATCTCTGCATCTAATATTCTTGAAATTGAATTTAAGTTTGAATACGGAATTGGATATAAATTAGCATCTCAAACTTTTTCAGAAGAAGCTGATAACTATTTACAGCTTGATACAATTTTTATGCCTGTTCAAAAAGTAGATTTTAAAATAGAAAATGTTTACGATACTGCCAATAATATTACAGAACGGTTGTTTTTAGATATTTGGACAAATGGCAGTATCTCTCCTAATGATGCTTTAGAATCAGCAGCTAAGATTATTATTGACTTATTTACTTTATTAATTAACAATAAAGATACAAATGAGAGTAGTCAATTAGAAACAAAAACTCAATCAATTAGTATGGAACCTTATACTAATATTGCAATTGAAGAATTACAATTATCTGTTCGAGCTTATAATTGTTTAAAAAAAGCTCAAATAAATACCGTTGGTGATTTACTACAATATTCTCCAGAAAAATTACAAGAACTTAAAAATTTTGGTCGAAAATCAGCGGATGAAGTTTTTTCTACATTAAAAAATAAACTAGGTATTATTCTAAAATAATGAACAGTTTTATTTGTAACTTTTTAATTGACTAAGAGTTTTCATTATTTATTTTTAACAAGAATTATGAATTCATTAAATAAAACATTTTTGCCTACAAAAAATTATAAAAATCGTAACTGGTTTATTATTGATTGTAAAGGGCAAAAATTAGGCCGACTTGCGACAATAATTGTTGCTTTATTAAAAGGAAAAGTAAAACCACATTATCACCCATCAATCGATATTGGAGATAATATTATTTTAATAAATGCAGATTCAATTATTCTAAACGAAGATAGCAAACATTACATTGTGAATAGACCCGGTAGACCTGGAAGTTCTTTAACTATTAAGAATGTTTTAGATTGTCTTCCAAAATTCACAATTGAACGTGCCGTGAAAGGAATGTTATCAGAAACAGAAACGAAGAGATTAATGAGAAGATTAAATATTTATAATAATCAAGATCATCCTCACCAAGCCCAAGCTCCTATTAAAGTTGACGTTTCAAATTTCCATTCATCAACACAACTTAATAACAAAGATATTAAACTTATTTAATTAGGTTAAACTAGAAGAGTTAGGTTTGAAAAAATAATATATTTAGAGACATTTAAATTTATGGTAGAACTAGTTTTTCAAAAAGAAAATATTGGTTTGGGAAAACGAAAGCAAGCAAGTGCTAGAGTTTTCCTAATTCCAGGAGAAGGAAACTTAATTATTAATAAAGTTTCTGGTGATAAATATTTGCAATACAATGACAGTTATTTAAATTCAGTTTGGTCACCCCTACAAGCATTAAGTTTAGAAAAAAATTTCGATGTTGTAGCATTAGTAAAAGGTGGCGGGCTAACAGGACAAGCCGATGCTATTCAATTAGGAATCGCAAGATTACTATGTAAACTAGATAAAGAAAACCGTCTAGTTTTAAAACCATTTGGTTTTTTAACTCGTGATTCACGGATTAAAGAGCGTAAAAAATATGGTTTACGAAAAGCACGAAAAGCTCCACAATACTCAAAACGTTAATTTTTATAAAATATGCCAAAATCTGAAATACATCCTACCTGGTTTGAAAGTACAACAGTTCTATGTGATGGTAAACCGCTTTGCTTAATTGGTTCAACTAAAAAAGAATTACAAGTTGATATTTGGTTAGCCAATCATCCTTTTTACACTGATTCACAAGTTCTGATTGATAGTGAAGGTCGAGTTGAAAAATTCATGAAAAAATATCAATTAGATACAATTGATTAATAATTTGTCAAATTTATTTAGAAGAAATTTATGCCAACCATACAACAATTAGTTCGTTCAAGACGAATACAAATTAAAAAAAAGACAAAATGTCCAGCACTTGTGAATTGTCCTCAACGTCGCGGTGTTTGTACTAGGGTGTATACAACAACACCAAAAAAACCGAATTCAGCAATTCGAAAAGTTGCACGTGTACGTTTAACTTCAGGATTTGAAGTTACAGCTTACATTCCAGGGATTGGTCATAATTTACAAGAACACTCGTTGTTTTAATTCGTGGTGGTCGGGTAAAAGATTTACCTGGTGTTCGTTACCATATTGTTCGAGGAGCTTTAGATACTGGTGGTGTAAAAGACCGTACCCAAGGTCGTTCAAAATATGGAGTAAAAAAACCAAAAGCTGACAAATAATAATATTTAAATTAAGAATTTTAATAAAATTCTTAATTTAAGTTCATAAAAAAAGATTTATAAATTATATTATGTCTCGTCGAAATATCTCAAAAAAACGTTTTCCAAAAGCTGATTCAATTTATAATAGTTACTTAGTAAGTTTACTTATTACAAGAATTTTAAAATCTGGAAAGAAAACAATTGCGAAAACGATTGTTTATCAAGCATTTGATATCGTAAAGAAAAAAACAAATGAAGATCCATTAGTAATTTTTGAAAAAGCTATTCGAAATGCAAGCCCTGTTGTAGAAGTAAAAGCTCGTCGAGTTGGTGGTTCTACTTATCAAGTACCAATTGAAGTAAGTGGTTTTAGAGCAACAAATTTATCTTTACGTTGGATTATTCAATATTCGCACCAACGGGCTGGTAGAAGTATGGCAATTAAATTAGCCAATGAAATTATTGACACATCAAACGATATAGGTAATACTATTAAGAAAAAGGAAGAAACTCATAAAATGGCGGAAGCTAATAAAGCTTTTGCGCATTTTAGATATTAATTTCTACCATATCCAAATTCTCGCTAAAAGCTTTAGGATAAAAATATAATTTTTTGTAACATTTAAAGGAATTTAATCATGGCACGTGAAAAATTTGAACGTACAAAACCGCATGTTAATATTGGTACAATTGGTCACGTTGACCACGGTAAAACAACTTTAACAGCAGCAATTACTGCAACATTAGCATTAGATGGTAACGCTATTGTTAAAGACTATTCAGATATTGATGGTGCACCAGAAGAACGTGCACGTGGTATTACAATCAATACTGCTCATGTTGAGTATGAAACTGAAACTCGTCATTACGCCCATGTAGATTGTCCAGGTCACGCAGATTATGTGAAAAACATGATTACTGGTGCAGCTCAAATGGATGGAGCTATTTTAGTTGTTTCTGCTGCAGATGGTCCAATGCCACAAACACGTGAGCATATTTTATTATCGAAGCAAGTAGGTGTTCCAACTCTTGTTGTTTTCTTAAACAAAGAAGATCAAGTTGATGATGAAGAGTTATTAGAATTAGTAGAATTAGAAGTTCGTGAATTACTTTCTGCTTATGATTTCCCAGGTGATGATATTCCAATTTGTCCTGGTTCAGCATTACAAGCAATTGAAGCTATTTCATCAAACCCAGAAATTCGTCTTGGAGATGACAAATGGGTAGATAAAATCTATGCATTAATGGATGCTGTAGATGCTTATATCCCAACACCAGAACGTGATACAGAAAAAACATTCCTAATGGCTATTGAGGATGTTTTCTCAATTACAGGTCGTGGTACTGTTGCGACTGGTCGTATTGAACGTGGAATTGTAAAAGTTGGTGAAACTGTTGAAATTGTTGGTGTTACTGATACAAAAACAACAACAATTACTGGAATTGAAATGTTCCAAAAAACACTAGATGAAGGGTTTGCTGGTGATAATTGTGGTATTTTATTACGTGGTGTTACACGTGAAGATATCGAACGTGGTATGGTATTAGCTCAACCTGGTACAATCACTCCACATACAAACTTTGAATCAGAAGTTTATGTTTTAACAAAAGATGAAGGTGGTCGTCATACACCATTCTTTACAGGTTATAGACCACAATTCTATGTACGAACAACCGACGTAACTGGTGCAATTACACAATTCACAGCAGATGATGGAACAGTTGTTGAAATGGTAATGCCAGGAGATCGTATTAAAATGACAGCAGAATTAATCTACCCTGTAGCAATTGAAGAAGGTATGCGATTCGCAATTCGTGAAGGTGGCCGTACAATTGGTGCCGGTGTAGTTTCTAAAATTGTTAAATAATTAAAAAATCTTATGGAAAATGCAAAAATTCGTGTAAGATTAGAATCTTTTGATCATGAATTGCTAGTTTCTTCATGTCAAAAAATAATCAATGTCTTACAAAATACTCAGTTAAAATCGATTGGAGTAGTTACTTTACCAACTAAAAAACGCATTTATTGTGTTTTACGTTCACCACACGTTGATAAAGATGCAAGAGAACACTTTGAAATCAGAGTTCATAAACGAATTTTAGAAATTTACTATGACTCAGAAGTACCTATTTTTGATTTATTATCAAAGGCAGATTTACCTTCAGGAGTCTTTTATCGACTTTGTTTATCGTAATATGTATTAAAC
>Ga0138259_1038295_pt1 | contig 15773 bp, 9 predicted proteins | sample RNAA_220151111_FD_105236 | JGI IMG/M metagenome (GOLD analysis project Ga0138259, IMG submission 105236) | Metatranscriptomics of polar marine prokaryotic and eukaryotic communities from Palmer Station, Antarctica after 24hr light incubation -... | ecosystem: Environmental > Aquatic > Marine >...
TCTTTACATATGCAACTAGGGTTAGCCTTAGCTTGTTTAGGTGTAGCTACATCTTTAACAGCTCAGCATATGTATGCATTAACACCATATGCATTTTTATCAAAAGATTTTACTACAGAAGCAGCTTTATATACACACCATCAATATATTGCAGGATTCTTAATGGTTGGAGCTTTTGCTCATGGAGCAATCTTTTTTGTTCGTGATTATGATCCCGAATTAAATAAAGGTAATGTTTTAGCACGTGTGCTAGAACATAAAGAAGCTATTATTTCACATTTAAGTTGGGTTTCATTATTCTTAGGTTTCCACACCTTAGGCTTATACATTCATAATGACACTGTAGTAGCTTTTGGACAACCAGAAAAACAAATTCTTTTTGAACCTTTATTTGCAGAATATATTCAAGCAGCTTCAGGAAAAGCAGTTTATAATTTCAATGTTTTATTATCATCATCTACTAACCCAGCTACAGTTGCTGGTAATCAAGTATGGTTACCAGGTTGGTTAGAAGCGATTAATAATAGTAAAACTGATCTATTCTTAAAAATTGGACCAGGTGATTTCTTAGTTCATCATGCAATTGCTTTAGGTTTGCATGTAACTACATTAATTCTTGTAAAAGGTGCATTAGATGCTCGTGGGTCTAAACTAATGCCAGATAAAAAAGATTTTGGTTATAGTTTCCCATGTGATGGTCCTGGTCGTGGTGGTACTTGTGATATCTCAGCTTGGGATGCATTTTATCTAGCAATGTTCTGGATGTTAAATACAATTGGATGGGTAACATTCTATTGGCATTGGAAACATATGGCAATTTGGGGTGGTAACCCAGGCCAGTTTGATGAATCTTCAAACTATATTATGGGTTGGTTACGTGATTACTTATGGTTAAACTCATCTCCTTTAATTAATGGTTATAACCCATTTGGGATGAATAATTTATCCGTTTGGTCTTGGATGTTCTTATTTGGCCATTTAATATGGGCAACCGGATTTATGTTCTTAATTTCTTGGCGTGGATATTGGCAAGAAGTAATTGAAACATTAGTATGGGCACATGAACGTACACCACTTGCAAATTTAATTAGATGGAGAGATAAACCAGTTGCTTTATCAATTGTACAAGCACGTTTAGTTGGTTTAGTTCACTTTGCTGTTGGTTATATTTTAACATATGCAGCATTCCTAATTGCTTCAACATCAGGTAAATTTGCTTAACATTTTTAAAATGAAATTAATTGGACGTTTATATTTTTTTATAATTAAAAAAATATAAACTTCTAATTAAAATAGTATAATTTACAAATAAAATATTTATTATTTATTTTTTCAAAGTATTTTTAATTTTAATTGAAAATACTCTGAAAAAATAAATTTTAACTTAGCCGTGATTTTCCTATATTAATACTATCTGTTAAAGATTGTAAAATAAGTTTGATAGACCCTACAGCATCATCATTACCCGGAATTGGAATATCAACTAAATCTGGATCACAATTTGTATCTAAAATTGAAATAATTGAAATTCCTAATTTTTGACACTCACGAATTGCTGTCATTTCGCGTTTTTGATCAATAATAATAGCTACATCAGGTAGTCTCTTCATCTCTTTTACGCCATTTAAATTCTTACGCAGCTTTTCTAATTCTTTGCGACGTAACGAAGCTTCTTTTTTTGGTAATAAGTTAAAAACTTCATCGGCTTCTTCTTGTTCTAATGCTTTTAAACGATCAATACGACTATTTAATGTAACCCAATTAGTTAACATCCCGCCTAACCAACGGTGATTTACATAATACGAATTACAACGCTTAGCTTCTTGAGCAATTAATGCACTTGCTTGACGTTTTGTACCAATAAATAAAAAAGTTTGACCTTTTTCAGCCGCTGACTCTAAATATGAATTAGCCTCTTTTAATAATTGTGCAGATTGTACTAAATCTAAAATATGGATATTATTTCGTTCTGTATAAATATACGGGAACATTTTTGGATTCCAACGATAAGCTTTATGTCCAAAATGGACTCCAGCTTCTAAAAATTGGGCTAAAGTAATATCAGCCATAAAAATTTCTAACTCCTTAAGTAATATGAACATTTATATTTTAAGACTAACAGACATCTAAGAAAAGCGTCTAGTTTTTTTATTTTAACTAGTCTAAACTAAGTCGCAAATTATTTCTTAAAATTTTTTTAAAACAATTAGTATAAACTGGTGATCCTGTACCCGCAGGCATTAAATGACCAATAATTATATTTTCTTTTAAACCTCTTAACCAATCAACTCTTCCTTCAATTGCTGCTTTTGTTAAAACTCGGGTTGTTTCTTGGAAACTAGCTGCCGAAATAAAACTTGGATTATTTAATGCTGCTTTAGTAATACCCAATAATAGTGGAACATATAAGGCTGGATTTTTTCGATGAGTTTTAGCAATTTCATTAATATACTGAATATGATAAAGATCTATAACCTCACGCGGTAAAAGAGATGTATTTCCTTGATGCGTTATTAAAACTTTTGTCGTCATTTGTTTAATAATAACTTCTAAGTGTTTATCCGATATAGATACACCTTGAGATTTATAAACAGATTGAACAGAATTTAAGATTAATGATTGAACTTTTTTAAAGCTGCGATAACTCGCTTCGTAATTACTAAATAGACGATAAGAATCTTTTACATAAAGATTTTCACAGAATAATGATTTTATCAACCCATAATAATTGAAATAAACTTTCAATAAATTATGTGGATTAATTTTTTCATTTTCTTTAATTGTTGTTCCTAATTTTCGAAATTCAAAGTATGAATCAATACTTGTTGTTTGCGTCAATAAACTTTTTTTTTGATTCATTGGAAGATTTTTACTAAGTTGTTTCTTTTTACGAGCTTCTAATAATTGTTCTACTCGAGGTAAACCCTGAACAATATCACCTGTAATTTCTTTTTCAAAATTTAGTAATCCAATCGTCTGACCATTCTCGACAAATTCTCCTTGTTTACAGAAAACACTATTAACTTCTTCTTCAAAATAATCTTCAGTTATAGAATGAATTCCACCACTAAATTTATAAAATTTAGACATCATAAACGTTGCTAGAGTTAAGTTATCTTTTTTATTAATATTAATTTTCAATGGATTTAAATTTAACTCAGAACTCTTTGTAAACAGTAAAGTTTTTATGCCTGTTATTTTTTTGTACTTCCGTTTCATTCGTTTCCGAATTTTTTTGGAAGATTTCTCAATTCTATAATTTCTAATAGCAGAAGGACATGGTGGAAGTAAATGATAGTCAGATTGTTTCTTTGTTAAGACAACACGATTTATAATTCCAGCAAGTAATGAACTATATAATTTTCCATTCTTTTTGATAAACATTTTTGAAAATTTGTAAAGTACATCTTGATACTGGACTCTTTGGTTAATTAAACCTGTTGTAACATCGTAATAATTTAAATAAATTAAACGTTTAGTTTTTAATTCTGAATTAGATCTAAAAGAATCACAAGAAAGTGGTTTATATATAAGATCAGTATTAATGATAGAATCTTCATTACGGCAATTTGGGAAGAAATATGGACGCCCCTTTTGGATTGTAACAAATTTGTTATTATCCATTAAAATTTTGCCTGTATAGTTTACATTTACATTATTAATCAATAAATCATCAATAGTTTTATTTTTAATTTCTTTTTTTGCAATTGTTAAACAATCTTCGTTAGAGATTAGACAAATTTGTTTATGATCTTTATATTTTGATTTAAACTCGACAATTTCTAACGAGTTCGAAATAATCGCTTCTAAATAACCTAATATTGTGTATGAATCTATAAACTGATTAGTTTGTACAAGTAAACATGATTGTATATCTGTATATCTTAATTGTGGAAGAATATACTGATTTAAAGAAAGCTTTTCCGAAATTAAAAAGTTTAAAAGATTTCGTTTTTCATTTGAAAACAATTGAATTTCAATAGAATTATTTGTCAAAGGATTTAAATTTAAATCTAAAAGATTGTCTATTAAATTGAAACTTCTTGACTCTTTAATAATTTTATTAGATTTAAATCGGTAAGCGAGATGATTTGTTAAATTAAATGGTAAGTCTGTCTCCAAACTTTTTCTAGATATTTCTCGTATTGCAGTTGAATGTGGAATTTCGTAAATATCAAAAGGCCGAATTAATAACTGATCATTATTTTTTCCAATTAAATATTCACATAATGATGGTTGAGTTATTTTTAAACTATCTAAAATAACTTCTCCGGGATAAAAAACTTTATTTTTAAAACGATTAAATTGTTTTCCTTCATAAACGGAACCTGATTTTATTATAATTTCTTGAGTTATTTTATTTCTATCAGAAATCAGGACTATTCCTGCCGTTTTTGAAACTATGCCAGGAACAATTTCAAAATCTTTTGAAATAAAATTACCGTGTTCAACTAATAACAGATTTTTATCACAATTTAATTCGTAAGTTTCTTCAGATAGCCAAACAATAGATCGATGTGGAAATTGTTTAACAGTAGAAATTGTTGGATCTTGTATTGATCTTAATAATTCCAAATTTTGTAAATTTTGAGATAAATCGATATTATCTATTAAAAATGCAAATCGACAATCTTTTAAATTCGGGTTATTTTTTATTACTATTGAAGAAAAATTAAAAGATTTTAAAAATTTATGCTCTAATAATGGTAAAACTTGAGACTTAGTCTGTCGCCCAACAGGTTCCCACGGAAGAAAATAAGAAATAGTTTTATCTTCTGAAATCCGTTTATCTTTCGATCGAAAATCATAATAGGCAATACCACCAGTTAAAGTTTGGAAGTTAGTGCTGATCAAAGTTCCAAAGTGTCTGTTTGAAAAATTTTCAATAAAATACTTTGAATTTAACAATTTTAAATTTATAAGATATTGAAACTTATCGATAGTTAATAGATAATTTTTTTTCTTTAAAGGGGATGTTAACTTTTGAAACTTAGAGTTAATTAATGCCCCACGAGTATTAGAAAGAATTTGAATAATTCGTTGAGATAAATTAGACTTCGAATTCACAAAACTAGTCAATCCTGAAAAATCGTTGATTAATTTAGTCCGAAAAATATAACTATTTTTATTAATTTTATAATCATTATAGAAATTTAAAAAAGAATGTCTTGGAGCTTGATAAACTTGTCCCGATAAAATCCATAAAAGCTTAGTTTTATTACTCGTATTGACTTTATTTATTACACGTGGAATAAAAACTTCTCCAGAAGTAGTACTTACTACAGATTTTATTTCGGTTCTTGTTTGTTTTTCATCATCAACTAATTCTGCAATAATTGCATTTTTTTGAATATATTGATTGTTTTTATGAAAAACTATTGTATTACGAAATAATTCAAGCTTAATGGGTTTAGCATCTTTATCTTCAGGAATTATTAATAAAGAACCTGCATTTTTTGTCAGTAATACATCTTCACCTCTGTTAGTACGAACAGGAATTCTTTTTAAACGTTTCGAGAACTTAACAATTCCGCTAATAGGACTTCGGATTGTTCCACGTATTTCAGATGTAAAAATACCACCTGTATGGAAAGTACGCATTGTTAATTGTGTTCCAGGTTCGCCAATTGATTGACCCGCAATAATACCAATAGCTTCACCTATATCAATTAAATTTTCACTTGCTAAGTCCCACCCATAACACTTTTGGCAAATGGATCTATATAAACTACATGTTAAAGGTGATCTAACGTAAAAATGTTTAATATTTTTCTGTTTTAATGTTCGAATTAAAGTTGGAGTAACTTGAGTGTTTTGTTTTGCAATTAATTCATTCGTTTTCAAATCATAAATTGATTTGTTTAATAATCGTCCTAAAATTTTATCATAGGCCGATTTTTTACTACGAACTTTATTATCAAAATTAAAAATTAAACAAGAATGTTTTGTTAAACAATCCTTTTCGCGTATGATAATGTCTTGCGCTACATCTATCAATCGGCGTGTTAAATACCCTGAATTTGCCGTTTTTAAAGCAGTATCTATAATTCCTTTTCGCGCGCCATATCCTGACATTAAATAATCAGTAATAGTTAATCCTTCGCGAAAATTTTTTTTAATCGGTAACTTAAGAATTTCTCCACTAGGATCCGACATTAAACCTCTCATACCAACAAGTTGTCTTACTTGTGATAAATTTCCTCGCGCGCCAGAGAACGCCATAATATAAACAGAATTTAAAGGATCATAACTTTTAAAATATGAAACAAGTTCATCTTTTAGAGATTCACTTGTTAAATTCCAAGTATCAATAATTTTTTGAAATCTCTCCACATCGGTCAATTTTCCCTTTAAATAGATTTTTTCAGCACTATTAATTTCTTGATGAGCGATTTTTAACAAAAGATTTTTATTAGATGGAACTTTTAAATCTTCTATACTAATTGATATTCCGGCTTTACTAGCATATTTAAAACCTAAATATTTTAATTCATCTGCTAATGAACAAGCTTGCATTGAATCATATTTTGTAAAACTCCAAGACAATAATTGTTTTAACTGTTTTTTGCTTATTAAGGTATTTTGATATGTGTAGTTTTTCATAAAAGTTTTATTTTTTACAATAATTGAGATAGTTTTGTCATGACAAAAGGTTTAATGTCTTTTGAACAGTGTAATTAAAAATAACTCTACCAGTTGTTGTTTGTAAATATTGAACAATCACCTTATCAGTTTTATCTCTTCGGATTTGCATATTTTCATAAACTTGAATGTAACTTTCATCCTTCAATTGAACTTTTTTTATAAAATTTACAGGTTCGACGAATTCATCTTCATATCGAATCCAAACGCAAGTATGTAATTCAATTTGATCTTGATTGTATGCCAATATAACATCTTCTAAATTAGCAAAATAATGATTTGAACCTAGTAAGCCTTTAATATTTGAAACAGTTAAATAATAGCATCCTAATACCATATCTTGACTTGGTAAAATAATAGGCTCGCCATTCGCAGGTGATAAGAAATTATAAGGTGCTAACATTAACATATAACATTCTGATTGCGATTCTAATGAAAGAGGTATATGAACAGCCATTTGATCACCATCAAAATCAGCATTAAAGGCAGAACAAACTAACGGATGTAGTTTCACGGCCCGTCCTTGAACTAAAATGGGTTCAAATGCTTGAATACCTAATCGATGCAATGTAGGGGCACGGTTTAAAAAAATTGGGTGGTTTGATAAAACTTTTTCTAAAACTGGATCTATTGTCGGTTCATTTTGTTCTATCAAATTTCGTGCAATTTTCATATTACTTGCTAGACCTTGATTTATCATTTCACGAATTAAAAAAGGTTGAAATAATTCTAAAGCCATTTCATATGGTAAACCACATTGATTTAATTTTAAACTTGGGCCTACGACAATAACAGAACGACCTGAATAATCAACTCGTTTTCCTAAAAGATTTTGTCGAAAACGTCCATGTTTACCTTTAATAATATCAGAGAGTGATTTTAAGGGACGATTATTAGCACTTAAAGCAATTTTACCCCGTTTTCCATTGTCAATTAAAGTATCAACCGCTTCTTGTAACATTCGTTTTTCATTTCGAATAATTAATTGAGGTGCATCAATTTCCAATAAACGCAATAATCGGTTATTTCGTGTAATAATACGACGATATAACTCATTTAAATCAGAAGTTGCAAAACGTCCACCTTCTAATTGAATCATCGGTCGTAAAGCAGGGGGAATCACGGGTAAGATTGTAAGAATCATCCAAGCAGGATTTGACCCGGTAGCTAATAAATTTTCTAAAATACGAATCCGTTTGATTGCTTGATCTCGTAATTTATAAGCACGTTGTAATTCCCATTTACGGAACCATCGTAAAAAGTGATAAATAGGTTTTTCTTTATGTAATATTTTGCTACAAATAACAATAAATTTCCGTGTTTTTTGTATTTCTTTAATAATATCTAAATTCTCTAACTCTTTCTTAATTAAAACAGAACCAATTAAATAAGTCGGTGTCATCCGTAATAAATACTTTGGTGTATTGTAACGTCGGTTTTGTAATTTAGGTTTTGGCTCAGGTTTTAAAGGATAAGCCGTAAACCCTAATTCGCGAGAACGTCGATATTGTTGTAAGTCCCAATGAAGACCATAATACGAAATTTCATCTTCTGCGATAAAGTAAGCTAATGAGGCTAATTTTATTCTTTTAATACGATCATCCAATGATTTTACCGTATTAGATTTTCGTACTAATTTTCTAAACAACTCTTTATTTTGTTTTTTTGGAAATGTATTTAAAAACAAAAAGATATCGCGTGAAGGGTCTAATAAATTGATTTGAGTAGGATCTTGTGACTGAGTAATTTGAGTCGTTGTATTTACAGGATCCATTAAATCTAAGATTTTTTCATTCTCAAGATAATCAAATATAAAGTGTACAGAATCAATTTGACTAGTTAACTGAATATTTTCAATGAAATCGATGAATTGAAAAATAGTTTCAACTTTAGAATAAAGTAATTCTTGGTAAATTTCGAATAGTTTTTGATACCAAGCTTTGGACTTTTTGGCCCAAATCTTAGAGTATTCTAATGACATTGTAGAAAAATCTTTACAGATAGTTTTTAAATATTCATCAATTGAATTATTTGGCCACTGATCTGAAAGAAGAACTGGTCGTAAAACTTGATCATATATACCTGGTAAGGAAAACCGTAAGATTTGCCAACTTGTATTTAAATTTTTTTCACATTGTTCAATTTCTAATAATAAAGCCATATAATTCGGACGACTATTAGTATACCAAACATGCGCAACAGGATAAATTAAATTAATATGACCCATACGATGTCGACGAACACGTGATTCTGTTAATTCAACACCACACCGTTCACAAATAAGGCCTTCATATCTAATCAATTTATATTTTCCACAAGCACATTCGAAACTTCTACTTGGCCCAAAAATTCGTTCACAAAACAACCCATCCATCTCCGGTTTAAACGTTCGATAATTAATGGTTTCTGATTTTTGAACTTCACCAATAAATTGACCATTAGGTAATCGACGATAGGACCATTGAAGAATTCGAAGAGGAGAAGCTAATTTTATTTTGATATAGTCAAATTCTTTTTCAGATTGTATCATCACTTGTCTTTAAATTAAAAAGATATATCATTTATATTTGATGTTGGAGGAAATGTCTTTTCTAATGAATCATAAGTTTCAATTAAATCAACTTCAACTTCATATTGTTGATCTAAATTATAATTTTCAATTCGATATGTACTCATATCTAAACCAATAGAACGTAATTCTTGTAATAAAACTTTGAATGATTCAGGAACACCTGACTTTGGAATTAATTGACCTTTAACAATTGCATTTAAAGTTTCATTTCGACCCTGCATATCATCTGATTTAATTGTTAAAAGCTCTTTTAAAGTAAATGCTGCACCAAAACCTTCTAAAGCCCAAACTTCCATTTCTCCAAAACGTTGTCCACCTTGTTGTGCTTTACCACCTAAGGGTTGTTGCGTTATTAATGAATACGGTCCTGTTGCTCTAGCATGCATTTTATCATCAACTAAATGAATAAGTTTTAACATATAAGCATTTCCAACAGTAATTGGATTTTCAAACTCTTTTCCAGTCCGTCCATCAATAAGTACCATTTTACCTGCAGAATAAGGATTAAAGACCCACGCTTCATCATTTTCAATCGAAGCTTGTCTTAATTTTTTATTAATTAAAATCCGTGAAACTTCTGGTCCATACATTTCATCAAATGGTAAGATTTTAAAACGACGATTTAATTTATGCCCCGCGAACCCTAAAAGACATTCATATAATTGTCCCACATTCATTCTTGAGGGAACGCCTAAAGGATTTAAAATGATATCAATAGGTGTACCATCAGGTAAGAACGGCATATCTTGTCTTGGTAAAATACGAGATATAATTCCTTTATTACCATGACGACCTGCTATTTTATCGCCAACTTTAATTTTTCGAATTTGAGCTATAAAAACTTGAATTTTTTCAAATTTATAAGCTAATTTTGTTTTTCGATTGAAGGTAACTCGATCAATGACACGACCATATTTTCCCTTAGGCATTCGAAAAGATGTGTCACGGACTCCTTTAGCTTTTGCTCCGAAGATAGCACGAAGTAATTTTGCTTCAGGCAATTGCTCTGAATCGTTTTTAGCAATTATTTTTCCAACTAATATATCCCCAGGTTTTACAAAGGTTCCAAGAGATACAATTCCATCATCATTCAAATTTTGAATTTCTGAAAAACTTAAATTGGGTATATTTCTTGTTATTTGCTCAGAAACATCATCATCTTGTTCAATTTCAATATCATATCTTTCAATATGAATTGAAGTGAAAACATCTTCATATACTAATCTTTCATTAATTAATATAGCATCTTCAAAATTATATCCTTGCCAAGGCATATACGCTACTAAGACATTTTGACCTAATGAAAGTTCATTACTTGTTATACCAGGGCCATCGGTTAACATTTGGCCTGACTTAACTGATTCTCCTTTCCATACAATAGGTCTATGATTTATACAAGTTTCTTGATTTGAACGTTGATATTTTTGTAAGATATATTTTAATTTTCTACCAGAATACTCTTTAACAATAAAATAATCAGCTGTTACAGAATTGACGATACCTGAACCTTGAGCATTTATTGTTAATCCAGAATCAATAGCGATTTGATTTTCTAATCCAGTTCCTACAATCGGTTTCTGAGGCAACATTAATGGAACGGATTGCCGTTGCATATTCGAACCCATTAATGCCCTATTCGCATCATCATGCTCAAAAAATGGAATTAATGAAGTAGCCACTGAAACCACTTGGATTGGTGAAATAGTAATAAAATCAACTTGAAATGGGGCAACTGTAATAAAATCTTGCTTATAGCGAACAGGTATTAAATTTTGTGTTAAATAATTTTTTTCATTTATAGATATATCAGCTGGAGCTATTTTATAGAAATCTTCAATATCAGCTGTTAAATAAATTGGGTTTCCAGTCTTAATAACTTTTCCATTAATTACCCGCCAAAATGGTGTTTCAAGAAATCCTAATTTATTAATACGAGCACAAGTTGTTAATGATGCTATTAAACCAACATTTTGTCCTTCAGGTGTCTCGATTGGGCAAATTCTTCCATAATGACTTGGATGAATATCACGAACAGCAAAACTAATTCGATCACGATCTAATCCACCCGGCCCTAAACTACTAATACGACGTCGGTGAGTTAAAGATGATAACGGGTTCGTTTGGTCCATATATTGAGAAAGTTGACTGGATCCAAAAAACTCTCTTACTGTAGCACCAATAATATTAAAACTAGAAATTTGGCCTGATTCTCTTTTATTTATTTGACTTCCTAATTTTCTTACTAACCTTTGAAAACCAACACGGAATAAATTTTGTAATAATTCACCTACTGATCGAACTCGCCTGTTTTTTAAATGATCAATATCATCACTTGTGGTTTTAGAAATTGATAACGTTATTAAGCAATCAAGAATGGCAAAAATATCTTCGTATGTTATTGTATAAGTTCTATTACTAAGCTTTAAATTCAAACGATTATTTATACGAAAACGACCAATTTTACCTAAACGGTAATAACGAGCATCGAAAATACGAGAAAATTCTGAAATATTTTTATAATAATCAGATTGAAGCTCAAACCTTAAGAATGGCTGATTTGAATCAATAGAACCTGTTAAAAACGGTTTAGTAAAATAGAAAAAATCTGAATGTTTTAAATTTGAATAGATTTCCCAATCAGTTAAACCCATCTCTTTTAATAAATGAAGTATAGGCTTTTGAGTTATTTTATCAATTTGGATAATAACTTCATCTTCTTGATTACGAATTGGATATTGGTACTTATTTATATTAGTGTTTTTTTGAAAACCAAATCGAATCCAAGAACCTGATTCAGGTATCAACGTTGCTGTATATAAATCTTTTGCGTTATATTTTTCTTTATAAAAATCGGAAATTTGATGGTCTTCTTTAAATTGTACAATTTTGCTAGGACTTCGAAGATATAAATTTGGGCGTCTAATTTTAAATTCGTTGAGTTTTTGTTTTTTTGGTGCGCGATACTTAAAAACTTCTTTTAAACTTGTTGAGAAGTAAAAAGAGAATTTTACATTATCATTTTTTAAATTAGAAACGGTAATTTTTTTCCCTTGATCACTAATTGCGAGACTTTCCAAGTTTAAAAGTTTTTTGTCTTTGGTTAAAAAAGAAATTAAAATTAGATTATCAAAGAATTTAGTTTGAACAACATTTTGATAAAATTGAATCTTTTTTTTATAATCTTGAATTAGATGACTTGTTTGCTTTAATTCTATGGTGTTATTTAATCGATTCTGACTATTCCAAATATTAATGATTTTTTGTAACCAGATTTTTTTAATAGGCAGTAACTCAGAAGAAAATTTTTCTTGTACTAATTCATATTTAATTAAAAACTTTAATAAGAAATTCCAATAATTTAATAAAAAAGAAATTTCTGAAAGTTTTTGATTATTTTGTAAAGTTAATTCTTTTTGATTTAGTTTTAACCATTGTAAAAATATTTTGATTCTTTCTTGCTTAACTTGTTGATTTGAAGTTCTCGAAATAATTCGATAAACTTTAAATGCTTTTAGAGAAAAAGAAACGTCAATTCTGTTAATCTTATCTGGATATTTTGTTGAAAGGCTTTGTTTATTTCCAATAATCCAAGGTTTCCAAGGTTGATCAGAAGGAATTACCCATGGTAGTCCGCTTGGTAAAAAGGACCCTAATTTTGAAACATGACCTGATACCTTAGATTTAAAGTGCTTTCGTTTCCGTTGATTTTTATTTTTCTCAAAATAAATTCCTGGACTTCGAATAATTTGACTAACAATAACCCGCTCGCACCCATTAATTACAAATGTAGCAGTTGTAGTCATTAGTGGTAAATTTATAATGGTAAATTGACCGAAATAACGAACACTATTTAACTTTTTATTTCGAACTTCCAATGGGATAACTAATTGTACCGAATAATTTGCAGCTAATTTTTTTGCTCTTACTATAGTATAAATAGGTTTTACCAAACTGTATTCTTGTCCAAATAATCTATATTCGGTGTTGTAACTAAAATCATGAATTCGAGAAAACATACTTAACTCTTCATTCAAGCCTTGTGCTATAAACCAACAAAAACTTACTCGTTGCATTTCAACAAAATCTGGTAGAGCTGTAATATAATTCATATCTTGTTTCATACTCTTTATTAATAATAAATCTTATAGAAAACAAAAAATTATCTTTTATTTTTATCCATTCATAATAAATGTTAAGAAAATTTAAAATTATTTGTCAAAATTTCCTTAACTACAATTTTTCAACTGCTCCTATTTTTTGCATAAAAATTTATGCTATTTTTAATTGTCGGGCTAATTTTGATTTTTTACGAGCAGCAGTATTCTTCGGAAAGACATTTCTTTTTGAACCCTTATCAATTAAGCTGTAGACTAAATTTAAACGATTTTGAGCTTTTTTTTTTATCCTCTAAATCACGGGAAGTCTTATAAACTTGTAAATCTTTTAAAAACATTTTAGTTAGAGTTCGAACAGAACTTTTATAAAAACGGTTTTGTAAACGATTACGTTTATTTATTAAAATACGTTTTTCTGCAGACGCATTGTTAGCCATAAAATTATTTATTAATCCTTTAATTTATTAGTGGAATATTTGGGTTTTTAGAAATATAATATATTTTCTTTAAAATTAAAAGGTTTTGATAAAAATTTCTATTAAAGACATGGTTTTAAGAGTTTTTTATTAAAACCTTGATAAGATAAAAATTTTTGTGCAATATAGTATACTAAAACTATTATTAGAAAATCATTATTTCAGAGAAATTTATATGGCAAAAACTAAAGGTGTTCGAATTTTAATTACTTTAGAGTGTACCGAATGTCGCTCAAATACAAATAAACGTTCAAATGGTGTTTCACGTTATACAACACAAAAGAACAGGCGTAATAATCCAGAAAGAATAGAACTTAAAAAATACTGTCGACACTGTAATAAACCTACAATGCATAAGGAAATTAAATAAAAGATGCTAGCACAAAAACAGAAATTATCTCCAATTAGTATAAACCAAAAAATTGATTATAAAGATATTGATTTATTAAAGTTATTTGTAACCGAACAAGGGAAAATTCTTCCTAGACGTGCTACTGGAGTTACTGTTCAGCAACAACGTCAAATTGCAAAAGCCATTAAGAGAGCCCGAGTTTTATCTTTATTACCTTTCGTTACTTCAAATTCAATTTAAATGACTTTAGAGTTAAAAGATTCTAATTGTAATTATTTTAACTCTAAAAATTTTGGTATGACTCAAAATTTTATTGAAGGGAGAACTAAATGAGTAATTTTATCGATAAAACGTTTACTGTGATTGCAGATATATTGCTAAAAGTTCTACCTGCAAGTAAGCAAGAAAAACGAGCATTTTCATACTATAGAGCTGGAATGTCAGCGCAGTCTGATGGTAAATATGCTGAAGCATTAGAAAATTATTATGAAGCTCTTCAGTTAGAAGAAGATCCTTACGATAGAAGTTATACCTTGTATAATATAGGATTAATTTATGGTAATAATGGAAACTATTCACAAGCTTTAGAATATTACCATCAGGGTCTGGAACTAAATTCAAATTTACCCCAAGCGTTAAATAATATCGCAGTAATTTATCATTCGCAAGGCTTAAATGCTTTACAAATGCAAAATCAGGACGAAAACTTAGAAATGCGTAATGATGAATATTTAGAATTAGCTAAAGAATTTTTTGATAAAGCAGCAGAATATTGGCGACAAGCTCTTAAATTAGCACCTGACAATTACCCTGGAGCACAAAATTGGCTAAAAGTTACTGGACGAGTTGTTTCTGAAGAATTTTTTTAATAAATATGTCGTAACTTTATTTTAACGATTTATTCAAGAATTCAAAGTGTTTTGTTGTACAATGATAGTTAGTTAAGAAAATTTAAATCCAATATTATTTTTTTTGAATAGTATGTTAAATTCTGAAAGTATATTTATTCTTAAATATTTAAATATGTAAAGTCAAAATGGTAAAAACTAGTCTAAATAAAGGTTTCGTTACTCAAATTATTGGTCCTGTATTAGATATTGTATTCCCAGATGGAAACTTACCACCTATTTATAGTGCACTTACAATTGAAACACCTGATGGAATTGGTGTTGTTGTTGAAGTTCAACAATTATTAGGTGATAATAAAATCCGTGCAGTATCAATGCGTTCAACAGATGGTTTAAAACGTGGCGCTGAAGTTACTGACTCCGGCGCTCCAATTACTGTTCCAGTTGGAACTCCTACATTAGGAAGAATTTTCAATGTAATTGGTGAACCAGTAGATGAGCAAGGCGAAGTTTCATATGATGAAACGTTACCAATTCACCGAGAAGCTCCAATCTTTACAGAATTAGAAACAAAACCATCTATTTTTGAAACTGGTATTAAGGTTGTTGATTATTAGCTCCTTATCGTCGTGGTGGGAAAATTGGATTATTTGGTGGTGCTGGTGTAGGTAAAACAGTATTAATTATGGAATTAATTAATAATATTGCAAAAGCACACGGTGGCGTATCAGTATTTGGTGGCGTTGGTGAACGTACACGTGAAGGTAA
>Ga0138259_1036040_pt1 | contig 15705 bp, 13 predicted proteins | sample RNAA_220151111_FD_105236 | JGI IMG/M metagenome (GOLD analysis project Ga0138259, IMG submission 105236) | Metatranscriptomics of polar marine prokaryotic and eukaryotic communities from Palmer Station, Antarctica after 24hr light incubation -... | ecosystem: Environmental > Aquatic > Marine >...
AAGATTTTAGTTTAAATCATCTTATGATAACATACGCGTTAGATCTTCAGATCTTATTGTATTTACGTGAAGGTGGTATCACAATATACGTCAAATTTGCTATTCACTAATATTTACTACTTCGAGTATTTTAATATTAGGTCCAGTAGGAATCGAACCTACATTAGAAACTTAGAAGGTTTCTGTCCTAATCCGTTAGACGATAGACCCAAAAATGATACCATTTTTTAAATGATACCATGCTTGTATAAGTAAAACAAGATTTTTTATTCTTTACCCAGAGTAAAACGTGAAAATCTCGCAATTTTAATATTTTCACCAAATAAACTAATTTTTTGTTTTAAATATTCATCAACAGTCAAATTGGAGTCTCTAATATAATCTTGTTCTAATAAAACTTTTGTTTTTAAACGTTTTGCAACTCGACCTTCAATAATTTTATTTTTAATTTCTTCAGGTTTATTAGCTAAATCATCTTTTGAACTCTCAAACTCCCATTCTTTTTGTTTTAATTCAGGTGAGATTTGCTCCAATGAAATAACTTCAATATCAGGGCAAGCTGCAATTTGCATTCCTAAATTTTGGGCTAATTCTTTAAATTCAGGTTTTCTTGATACAAAATCTGTTTCACAATTAACTTCTAATAAAATACCTAATTTACTTCCAGTATGAATATAAGCTTCAATTAAGCCTTCATTGGCACTGCGACTTGCTTTTTTATCTGCAATTGCTTCACCTTTTAAACGTAAAGCTTCCATTGCTTTATCAAAATCACCATTATTATCGGTTAAAGCTTTTTTGCAGTTCATCATACCTGCACCAGTTTTATCCCTTAATTCTTTTACAATTTTAGCACTAATTTCCATTGTCATAATGTTTTAATTAAATTTTAAATACTTTGTAAATTTTTTACTTTTTCTTGCCCTGTTGCAATATTATCATTTAATGATTGTAAAATTAACTTAATTGATCGAATTGCGTCATCGTTGCCTGGAACAGGAATATCAACTAAATCAGGGTCACAGTTTGTATCTAAAATTGAGATAACTGGAATACCTAATGTTCTACATTCTTTTATAGCTGTTAATTCTCTTTTTTGATCAACAATAATTGCAACATCTGGTAATTTAGTCATATTTTTAACACCATTTAGGTGTTTACGTAATTTTTCTAATTCTTTTTGTCGTTTAGCAGCTTCTTTTTTTGGTAAAAGTTCAAAAACATTATCTGATTCTTGTTGTTCTAGTGTTTTTAAATATTCAATTCTACTACGTAGTGTTACCCAATTAGTTAACATACCGCCTAACCAACGATGGTTGACATAAAAAGAATTTGTTTTTGTTGCTTCTTGAGCAATTACAGCACTCGCTTGACGTTTTGTCCCAATAAATAAAAATGTTTTTCCTTGTTCGGCAGCATTTAAACAATATGAATTTGCTTCTTTTAATAATTGAGCAGATTGGACTAAATCTAAAATATGAATATTATTCCGTTCTGTATAAATATATGGAAACATTTTTGGGTTCCATCTATAAGCTTTATGCCCAAAATGAACACCTGCTTCTAATAATTGGGCTAAATTTATTTCAGCCATAATTTTTAACTCCTAAGTTAAATAAAATAAGATACTTATAAGATAACAGATTTAAAACAATATAGTCTAGTTATTAGTTTTTAAAACTTGTTTTAATGTATCAAGATTTGAATTGATATTAGTCACTAATTTAACGTTAGTATCCGATAACTCACCATAACTATTGAAACCAGTACCAGCAGGTATTAAACGCCCAATGATAACATTCTCTTTTAATCCTCTTAACCAATCAACTTTTCCTTCAATTGCAGCTTTTGTTAAAACACGGGTTGTTTCTTGAAAACTTGCTGCAGAAATGAAACTATCAGTATTTAATGAAGCTCTTGTAATACCTAATAATACCGGGCGATAGAATGCTGGCTTCTTTTTATCAGTTTGAATTGACTCATTAATATATTTCATTTGTTGTAAATCAACGAGTTCATTTGCTAATAATGGAGTATCGCCTTCGTGTGCAACTTTTACTTTTGTTGTCATTTGTTTAATGATAACTTCAAGATGTTTATCCGAAATTGTAACACCTTGTGATTGGTAAACAGATTGAATTAAGTTTAAAATTACCCCCTGGACTTTTTTAACACTTCGATATGCTGCTTCATATAAAATTTCACGGTTATCGTTGTAATGTATAAAATATAAATGTAATAAGGCATGTAAATTAATATTTTCTTCACTTGTTAATGAGTGATCTAATTTAAAAAATTTAAAGGTTTTAGGACAAATCCAAGTTTTTGGCTTATAAGTTTTTTCCTTTTCTTTATCTTTATCTGTAATTTTTAATTTTCTGGCTTCTAAAATTTGCTCAACCCTTGGTAAACCTTGAACAATATCGCCAGTAATTTCTTTTTCAAAACTTAATTTTCCAATATTTTGATTAAGCTCAATTAAATCACCATTTTGACAAAATAATTCATCACCTTTAGGGAAAAAATAAGGACGTCCTTTTTGAATTAAAACATTATTTTTATTTATTGTAAGAATTTTACCAGTGTGTAATAAGTTTTCTGGGTCATTTATAAAATTATTATTAACCAACGTAGATTTGAAATTATCTTTTGATATTGATAAACAATCTTTATCACGAATACAGAGTAATTTTTTTGTATTTTTTTCTGTTCTAGTTTTAAGTTTTAAAAGATTGTAAGATTCCTCATTTTTCAATTCTAGATAACCTAACAATGTTGAGGAATTAATAAATTGATTATTTTGAACAATTAATGAAATATTTAAATTTGTAGTCCTTAATTCATTAGGGATATAATCATCTAAAGAAAGTTTTTCAGATGTTAAGAAATTTAACTCATTTTTAGTATTTAATTTAAGAAGAATTTCTAAATTTGTATTTTTAAAATTGGTTAAACCATCAAAAAAATTAAAATCTAAATGTTGCTCAAATAATTTTAATCCGTGGTTAATTTTAATTCTTTCTTTATGTTTGATATTGGAAACAATTGTATTTTTAAATTGAAATATATTTTTGATTACAAAATTATTTTTAAGTAATTTAGTATTAGTTTTTACTTTTGGTACTTTATATAAATAAACAGGTCTAATTAAAATTTCGGGACCTGTTTTTGTATTTACAATTTCCGAAAATGAAAGTTGAGAAATTTCTAAATTATCGAAAATTACTTCTCCGGGGTAAAAAAGTTTTTCATTAAAATTTTCATAATTTTTAACTTTATATAAAAACCCAGGTTTAATACTAATTTCTTGTAAGATATTGTTTTTTTCAACAATGTGAATAATTCCAGGAATTGTTGAAAATATATTACTGACAATTTCGTAATTTTCGGTTACAAATTCTGAATCTTCAACTTTTAAAATACTACTATCTCGATTAATAATATGAGTTTCTTCAGGAACCCATAAAACATTTGTTGTTAAAGCTGCTAGACTGTTATTATTTAATAAATAAGGGGTTCCACCCGTGTTAGTATCATATTTATTTGTAATTAATTTACCAAAAACTTCATTATGATTAAGAGCAATTAATTTATTTTTTTTAATATGTGTATTTGTAAATAAAAAATTGGTTTCTCTATTTAAAGTGAATGTATAAGCCGTTTCATTCCCATAATTAATTAATTTTTTAATTTCTCCACTACTAAATTGGGTTGTTGGACTTAAAATTTGAATAATATCTTTTGTTACATCAAGTTTATCTTTTAAAATTCTAACCGTTCCCGCATTTTTATTTATTAATTTAATTCGCGAAAGAGAATTTTGTTTTAAAAGTTTATAGTTCTCTTGAATATTTAAATAAGAGTTTTGAGGAACACTTAGAAGTTCTCCACTAAGAATCCAAGCTAATTTTGTTGACGAATTTTCATTTTTCAACTTATCTAAAACTAATTCACCAGACAATTGACTTAAAACATTTTTAGTTTCTGTTTTGGTTTGTTTATTGGTTTCAACAACTTGGCCTAATAAAGTTCCTTTTTTAATTTCATCACCATTTTTACTAAAAAGTAAGGTTTGTGCAGGTATTTCAATTTTAAGCTGTTCTTTATTTGTTAACGTTATTATTAATGAACCCGAGTTTTCTGTTTTTAAAACATTATCACCAAGCTTTGTTCGAAATTCTAGGGGTTTTAAAAATTCAGAAAATTCTAATACCCCATCAACAGAGCTAATAATTTGTTGATTTGACCCGGCTGTAAAAATACCTCCTGTATGAAATGTTCGCATCGTTAATTGAGTACCAGGTTCTCCAATAGATTGACCTGCAATAATTCCAATAGCTTCCCCTAAATCAACTAAATTTTCATTTGCTAAATTCCATCCATAACATTTTTGACAAACTGATCTATTTAATTCACATGTTAATGGGGAACGAACTAATATTTTTTTAATTTGATATTTTTTTAATAATTTAATAATAGTTGGCGTAATACAAGTATCTTTTTCTACGAGAATTGTATTATCTGAGGGACTATAAACAGTTTTATTTAATATACGCCCTAAAATACGATCATATAATGAACGTAGAATTGTTCCATCTTTTTCAATATTTACAAATAGAATAGAACGATTTGTTAAACAATCTTTTTCTCGAATAATAATATCTTGAGCAACATCAATTAACCGACGTGTTAAATAACCCGAGTTTGCTGTTTTTAAAGCTGTATCCACGATTCCTTTTCTTGCCCCGTAGCCAGACATTAAGTAATCAGTAATTGTTAAACCTTCTCGAAAATTTTGTTTAATTGGTAAGTCCATAATTTCACCATTTGGATCCGACATTAACCCTCGCATACCAACTAATTGACGAACTTGGGACAAATTTCCTCGAGCCCCTGAAAATGCCATCATATAAACAGAATTTAAAGGATCATAATTTCTAAAATAAGAAACTACTTCATCTTTTAATGTCTCACTTGTTACATTCCAAGTATCAATAACTTTTTGAAACCGTTCTACTTCAGTAATGTCACCTTTTAAACATGTTTTTTCTGTTTTAAAAATGTTATTTGTTGAGTTTTCAAGCATTACATTTTTAATTGGAGGGATTCGTAAATCTTCAATACTAATTGAAATACCTGCTTTTGTCGAATATTTAAAACCTAAATATTTTAATTCATCAGCTAAAAATGAACCTTGAACTGATCCATAATTGGTAAAAGTCCATGATAAAATTTGTTTTAATTGTTTTTTACTTACTAAAGTGTTTTGAAACGTATATTTTTTCATAAAAGTGTAACGTTACCTTTTTAAACAAGATTTAATGTTTTTTGAATTGTACTATTAAAAATAATACGGCCAGTTGTAGTTTGCAAATATTGGACAAGTAAATTTCCATTTGGATCTAAACGACGTTGTAAATTTGAATATTGGTTAATAATTGTTCCATCATTTAAATTGCTTGTGTTTAAAATTTCTTTAGGAATTTCCACTTCTCCTTCATAACGGACCCAAATTAATGCATGTAAATTAATTTTATTTTGTTCATACGCTAAAATAGCATCTTCAAAATCTGCAAAATAATGATTAGAACCCGTAAGACTTTTAACATTATTTACTGTTAAATAATAACATCCTAAAATCATATCTTGACTCGGCATAATTATAGGTTCACCAGTTGCTGGAGATAAAAAATTATAAGGGGTTAACATTAAAATATAAGCTTCCGCTTGAGCTTCTAAAGATAGCGGTACATGAACGGCCATCTGATCTCCATCAAAATCTGCATTAAATGCCGAACACACTAATGGGTGTAATTTAATTGCTCGACCTTCTACTAAAATAGGTTCAAAAGCTTGGATTCCTAACCTATGTAATGTGGGCGCTCGATTTAAAAAGATTGGGTGATTTACCAAAACTTTTGCTAAGACATTATCCACTAAGGGTTCATTTTGATGAATAAATTTTTTAGCAACTTTCATATTACTTGCGAGACCTTGAGTAATTAGTTCATGAATAATAAATGGTTGAAATAATTCAATTGCAATTTCATAGGGTAATCCACATTGATTTAATTTTAAACTTGGTCCAACTACAATTACAGAACGACCAGAGTAATCAACTCTTTTTCCTAATAAATTTTGACGGAAACGGCCTTGTTTACCTTTAATAATATCGGATAAGGAACGTAATGGTCTATTATTTGCTCCTAATGCTTTTTTTCCACGTTTTCCATTATCGATTAAGGCATCAACTGCTTCTTGTAACATTCGTTTTTCATTTCGAATAATAATTTCTGGAGCATATATCTCAATTAAACGAATCAATCGATTATTTCTTGTAATAACACGACGATATAATTCATTTAAATCAGATGTTGCAAATCGGCCACCTTCTAATTGAACCATTGGTCTTAAACCAGGTGGGATAACTGGTAAAACAGAGAGAATCATCCAATCAGGATTTGCACCTGTAGAAATAAAATTTTCTAAAATTCGTACACGTTTAATCTCAGTTTCACGATCCTTTAATTTTAGTAACGTAAGTTTTTTCTTTGGATTCTTAAAAGTAGCTAAATAATCTCCTTCTTCGTTTATCTTCTCTACTATTGCTCGTGCAAGAGTACTTTCTTTCAATAAATCTAAATTTCTTAAAGCATTTTTAATAAATTCAGCACCACTGTTGTTCTCATTTAGTTCATTTTCATTTTCTGAAAAATTAGTGAAATAAACAATTGCTTCTAGAGTTTTTCGAGGTTTACCTAATAAAATTCCAATAAAACTTGGAACACTTTTTAAATACCAGATATGTGTAACAGGTGAAATTAGATTAATATGACCCATACGGTGTCTACGAACTCTTGACTCCGTAACTTCAACACCACAACGTTCACAAATTAAGCCACGATATCGGACTCTTTTATATTTACCACAATGGCATTCCCAATTTTTTGTTGGACCAAAAATCCGTTCACAAAACAAACCATCCATTTCAGGTTTAAACGTTCGATAATTAATTGTTTCAGGTTTTGTTACTTCCCCAACAATTCGGCCATTTGGTAATAACCTTTCTCCCCATTCTCTAATTCGATCTGGTGAGGCTAATTTGATTTTTATATAATCAAAATCTTGTTCAGTTTTTGTCATACAGTTTTTAATATTAAATAAGTTATTTAAAAAATTGACATAGGTGAAAAACGTTTTGAATTAGGGTCATATTTTTCCATTAAATCTACTTCGGTGTTATAGTTTAGTTCGGAATTTAGTTCACCCATTTTATAAGTACTAATATCTAAACCAATAGCTTGTAATTCTCGAATTAAAACCTTAAATGATTCCGGAATTCCTGATTTTGGAATAGGTCGACCTTTAACAATTGCATTTAAGGCATCATTCCTCCCTTGCATATCATCTGATTTAACAGTTAACAATTCTTGTAAAGTATGTGCCGCTCCAAATGCTTCTAAAGCCCAAACTTCCATTTCACCAAACCGTTGACCACCATGTTGAGATTTACCACCCAATGGTTGTTGAGTTACTAATGAGTATGGACCTGTTGATCGAGCATGAATTTTATCATCAACTAAATGAACTAATTTTAACATATAAGCTTTCCCAACTGTAACAGGATTTTCAAAAGGTTCACCATTTCGTCCATCAATTAAAACAATTTTTCCGGGTGAATAAGGGTTAAAAATCCAGGCCTCATTTTTTTCTAAAGAAGCTTGTCGTAATTTTTTATTAATTAAAATTCTTGATGTGTCTGGACCATACATTTCATCAAATGGTAATATTTTAAACCGACGGTTTAATTTATGGCCTGCCAATCCCAATAAACATTCATATAATTGACCTACATTCATTCTTGAAGGAACACCTAAAGGGTTAAGAATAACATCAACTGGAGTTCCATCAGGTAAATAAGGCATATCTTGACGTGGTAAAATTCGCGAAATAATTCCTTTGTTACCATGTCTTCCCGCAATTTTATCACCTACTTGAATTTTTCGAATTTCTGCTAAAAAAATTCGAACAGACATATTTACACCAGCCGGGAGCTCATCACCTTTATCACGGTCAAAAATTTTAATATCTAGAACACGACCATGGTGACCGTTTGGTACACGTAAAGAAGTATCGCGAACATCTTTAGCTTTTTCTCCAAAAATAGCTCGTAATAATTTACCTTCTGGTAGCTGGTCAGATTCACCTTTTGGAGTAATTTTTCCAACTAAAATATCCCCTGGTTTAACAAAAGCACCTTTATAAATAATCCCATGTTCATCTAAATTCTGAATTGAATTAATATTTATATTTGGAATATCTCGAGTAATTTCTTCAGCCCCAACTTTTGTTTGACGAACTTCAATATCATATTTTTCAATATGAATAGATGTAAAAACATCTTCATAAACTAACCGTTCATTAATTAAAATAGCATCTTCAAAGTTATAGCCTTGCCATGGCATATAAGCAACAGTAATATTTTGTCCTAAGGATAATTCACCTCCATTCGTACTTGGTCCATCGGCTAGCACTTGCCCGGATTCGACTTTTTCTCCAACCCAAACAATTGGTCTATGATTGATACAAGTATCTTGGTTTGACCGATTATATTTTTGAAGTTCATATAAAGTTTTTTTACCTGCTTTTTCTTTAACAGTAATATGTTTTGATGAAACATCGATGACAATACCTCTTCTAAAAGCTGTAATAACCATACCCGAATCAATTGCAACTTGGCTTTCTAAACCGGTACCAACAATTGGTTTTTGTGGTACTAATAATGGGACAGACTGTCTTTGCATATTTGATCCCATTAACGCACGGTTTGCATCATCGTGTTCAAAAAATGGAATTAATGCTGCTGCTGCTGATACAACCTGTACAGTTGATACAGCAATAAAATCGACATCTTGGGGGCTAACAGTAATAAAATCTTGTTGATAACGTACAGGAATTAATTGTTTTGTTAGGATACCCTCTGAATTAATATTAATATCCGCTGGAGCAATTTTAAAATTATCTTCAAGGTCAGCGGTTAAATAAATTGGCTTACCTGTTTTTTGAACTCTACCTTTAGTAACTTTCCAAAAGGGTGTTTCAATAAAACCATAACAATTAACACGTGCGCATGTCGTTAAAGATGCAATTAAACCTGCATTTTGGCCTTCTGGGGTTTCAATTGGACAAATTCTACCATAATGACTTGGATGAATATCTCGAACAGCAAAACTAATTCTATCTCGATTTAATCCGCCTGGTCCTAATCCACTAATCCGTCGTTTATGAGTTAAAGCCGATAAAGGGTTTGTTTGATCCATAAACTGAGATAATTGACTTGAACCAAAAAATTCTTTCATGGTAGCCATAACAGGTTTAGGATTAATTAAAGTGGCAGGTTTTAAAGTTAATGAATCGCAAATTGTCATACGTTCTTTAATAGTTCTTTCAAGACGATTTAACCCAACACGGAATTGGTTTTGTAATAATTCACCTACTGAACGTACTTTTCGATTTTTTAAATGATCAATATCATCGGCCACCCCTTTTTCGTTTGTTATTGTAATTAAATAATCTAAAATAGCGATAATATCTTGGTAAGTTAAAGTATTTGTTTTTTTCTGAAATATTTAATTGTAATTTTTTATTAACTTTTAACCGGCCAACGTGACCTAAATCGTAATATCGACGATCGAAAATTTTTAAAAAAACAGAATTCGTTTCCGAAAAAATTTCAGTTTTATTTAGATTTTGTGTATCTCTTAGTAAATCATTAATTTCTAAAGCTGGCGCAAAATACAACGGGTATTTTACACTTTGACTAATTTCTTTTGTTGTTAGTCCCATTTCATGTAGTAATTCAACGGCACTTATCTTTGTTGATTTATCAATTTCAATTTCAATATCTCGATATTTCTCTTTGTGAGGCGAAGATAAGGGCGGTAAGGAATAGATCTTAAGAACCTCAGAAGGTATTTTTATGTCCCGGATATGAAATTTTAACCATGAACCACGATTAGAAATTAAGGTGCCTTTATACCGTTTTTTATTATTTTTTTCGTGTTCAAAATAAATCCCCGGACTTCTAATAATTTGACTGATAATAACTCGTTCACAACCATTAATGATAAAGGTTGCTTTATTAGTCATTAATGGTAATGTTCCAATAAATACCTTTTTACGATTAGTTACTGTTTTTAATTGTCGATCACGAATTTCAATTGGAATATAAATTCTTGCAGAATATGTACTGTCACGTTGTTTTGATTCAAATTCACTATATTTAGGTTTTTTTAATTTGTACTCATTTGCAAAAATACAAACTTCAATATTTCCTGTAAAATCTAAAATTGAAGAAAAATTTGAAAGTTCTTCAGTTAAACCGTGGGAGATAAACCAGCAAAAACTAGTTTTTTGAATTTCAATAAAATCAGGTAACGTTGTAATAAATGTTTTAGGATTTTGCATTATTTATTAGATAACATTTAATAGAATTATTTGTGTCGTAAGTTAGGGAATATCGAATATTAGGGTTATAGGATTAGGGGAGTAAAAAAGTTAAGAAATCAGAATATTTCTTAACTTTTATACTTTTTTGAAAAAATTAAATCATTTTTAGATAATTTGCTAATTGTGATTTTTTTCTAGCAGCTTTATTTTTATGGAATACGTTTCGTTTAGTTGCTTTATCAATGCGACTGTAAGCTAATTTTAAACTTTCATCAACTTTATTTTTATTTTCATCCGTTTTAGATAATTCATACGTTTTCAAATTATCTAAATAAACTTTGATAATACTTTTAACATTACCTTTATATGTTCGATTTAGTAATCGGTTACGCTCATTAATTTTAATTCGTTTAACCGCAGATTTATTATTTGCCATTTAAAATTAATATTGTTTTAAATTTATAATTGTTTATAAATCGTAATATAAAGTTATTCATTAGTATAGTATTAAACACAAAAACTAATTTTTGTAAGAGTAAGAAATTATTAAACCTTGAAAAAATGAAAAATTTTATGAGATAATTACGGTAGTATATTCTTATTATTAGATTTAATATTTTATAGGAATCACAATGGCTAAAAATAAAGGTTCGAGAGTTTTAATTACTTTAGAATGTACAGATTGTCGTTCTAATGACAATAAACGATCACCAGGTGTTTCACGTTATATAACACAAAAAAATCGTCGAAATAATCCTGATCGTATTGAATTAAAAAAATATTGTCCAAATTGTAACCGACATACAATTCATAAAGAGATTAAATAATTTATGCAAAAACAACAATTATCACCAATTGAATTAGATCAAAAAATTGACTATAAAGATGTTGATTTATTAAAAAATTTTATTACGGAACAAGGTAAAATTTTACCACGTAGAGCTACTGGAGTTACAGTACAGCAACAACGAAAATTAACAAAAGCAATCAAACGTGCTCGAATTTTAGCATTATTACCTTTTGTTGCCTCAAATTCAATTTAATAAATTCTAGATTTTTAATTATTAATAATTAAAAATCTAGAATTAATTTTTCTTATTTTATCTAAAAAGTTTTATAATTGTAATTAATTCAAAGGAGACTTTAATGGGACGCAGTCAACGTAATGATAATTTTATTGATAAAACTTTTACGGTTGTAGCAGATATTCTACTAAAAGTTTTACCAGCTAGTAAACAAGAAAAACAGGCATTTTTTTATTACCGGGATGGAATGTCAGCCCAATCCGAAGGTGAATACGCAGAAGCTTTAGAAAATTATTATGAAGCTTTGCAATTGGAAGAAGATCCATATGATAGAAGTTATATTCTTTATAATATTGGTTTAATTTATTCAAGTAATGGCGAATATATGCAAGCTTTAGAATATTACCATCAAGCTTTAGAATTAAATTTAAATTTACCTCAAGCTTTAAATAATATTGCTGTTATTTACCATTATCAAGGTGTAAAAGCTTCAGAAAAAGAAAATTTAGAAATTGCAAAAGGTTTATTTGATAAAGCAGGAGAGTATTGGCGTCAAGCAATCAAATTAGCTCCCAATAATTATATAGAAGCCCAAAATTGGTTAAGAACAACTGGTCGTATTGGATCGGATATGAGTTTTTAATTTATTTCTTGTCAAAAGAATAAAGTTAGACAGATGAATTCACTAAATTAGAAATAAAAGCCTATCTTTTTGAAACTGGAAGCAAAGTTATAGATTTATTAGACCTATACCGTCGTGATGGATGGTGTGAAAGCTCTTTTACACGAAAAGAAGGTTGAATTAAAATACAAGGTACTAGTTTTTAAATTTTTTGTTGTATAATTGTGTTTGATAAGTAAATTTTAAGTATCTAGTTATTTAAAGTTTGGAAGTACGTTGATTTTTAATAATTTAAATATGTTAAATAAAAATGTTAGAAACTAGTACAAGTAAAGGTTATATTACTCAAATTATTGGTCCTGTATTAGATATTGAATTTCCTAATGGAAATTTACCACCGATCTATAGTGCAATTAGCATTGCAGCATCTGAAGGTGAAATAATTGTTGAAGTACAACAATTATTAGGAGGTAATAAAGTTCGTTGTGTATCTATGCGTTCAACTGATGGTTTAAAACGTGGTGTAGAAGCTACTGATTTAGGTACTCCAATCAATGTACCAGTGGGAGCTCCGACGTTAGGCCGTATCTTTAATGTAATTGGTGAACCAGTAGATAATCAAGGTGATCTTGTTTGTGATGAAAGTTTACCAATTCATCGTGATGCACCTGAATTCATTGAATTAGAAACAAAACCTTCTATTTTTGAAACTGGAATCAAAGTTGTAGATTTATTAGCTCCATACCGTCGTGGTGGAAAAATTGGTTTATTCGGTGGTGCAGGTGTAGGTAAAACTGTGTTAATTATGGAATTAATTAATAATATTGCGAAAGCACATGGTGGTGTATCTGTATTTGGTGGTGTAGGTGAAAGAACACGTGAAGGAAATGATTTGTACGAAGAAATGAAAGAATCCGGTGTAATTAATGAGAAAAATTTCACTGAATCTAAAGTAGCTTTAGTATATGGTCAAATGAATGAACCTCCTGGAGCACGTATGCGCGTAGGTTTAACAGCTTTAACAATGGCAGAATATTTCCGTGATGTAAATAAACAAGATGTATTATTATTTATTGATAATATTTTTCGTTTTACACAAGCAGGCTCAGAAGTATCTGCTTTATTAGGTCGTATGCCATCAGCTGTAGGTTATCAACCAACCTTAGCTACTGAAATGGGTGCATTACAAGAACGTATTACTTCAACAACACAAGGTTCAATTACATCAATTCAAGCAGTGTATGTGCCTGCGGATGATTTAACAGACCCAGCACCAGCTACTACATTTGCTCATTTAGATGCAACAACTGTATTATCACGTAATTTGGCTGCTAAAGGAATTTATCCAGCTGTAGATCCGTTAGATTCAACTTCAACAATGTTACAACCAAATATTGTAACACCAGAACATTATGCAATTGCAGAAGAAGTTAAAGAAACGTTACAACGTTATAAAGAATTACAAGATATTATTGCAATTTTAGGTATTGACGAATTATCTGAAGAAGACCGTTTAACTGTAGCTCGTGCACGTAAAGTAGAGAGATTCTTATCACAACCGTTCTTTGTAGCTGAAATTTTTACAGGTTCTCCTGGAAAATATGTAAGTTTAGAACAAACAATTAAAGGTTTCAAAATGATTTTAACCGGTGGGTTAGATGATTTACCAGAACAATCATTCTACTTAGTTGGTGATATTGATGAAGCTATTGCTAAAGCAGAAACTCTAAAATAAGGAGTACAAATGACTATTAATATTCGTGTTATTACTCCAGATCGAATAGTTTGTTCAACAACCGCTGAAGAAATTATTTTACCGAGTACAACAGGTCAATTAGGTATTTTAGATGGACATGCTCCATTAATTACCGCATTGGATATTGGAGTTTTAAGAATCAAAATGGACCAAAAATGGACTCCTATGATTTTATTCGGAGGATTCGCTGAAATTGATCAAGATCAAATTACAATTTTAGTAAATGATGTTGAAGAAGCAGCCTCTTTAAAATTAGATGAAGTAACTGCTGCATTAGAACAAGCAACATTAGCAGTAGAAAATGCGGAAACTAATCGAGAAAAAATTGAAGCTTCCCAAAATTTAAAAAAAGCTTCAGCTCGTGTTCAAGCAGCTACTTTTTTATCTTAATTTTTAAAAAAGTTCTTAGAGGATACTCTAGGAACTTTTTTTTTCTAAAAGTAAATCCACTTTATTAAGTATTTTTACTTTATAATAATATAGTGTATATTTGTCATCAGTAATATATATATTATATAAATATTCAGAGTAATATTATGATAGGCAATTCCGATTTTAAATTTAAAGATAATTTTGAATTAACACTCGAATTACCATTTTCAGAACATATTGAAGAATTACGACAACGAAGTTTTCAATTAGTTTTGATTATTTTACTTTTAACATGTATCTCATTTGTTGAAGTAAAATTTTTAGTGAAAATTCTAGAATTACCAGTTAGTAATGTGAAATTTTTTCAAGCTGCACCTGGTGAATATTTTCTTTCAACTTTGAAAATTTCTTTTTATACAGGTTTATTGTTTGGAAGCCCCTTTGCTTTAGGTCAAATTCTATTATTTTTACTCCCTGGTTTAACACAAAATGAAAAAAGAATTATCTTACCATTACTTTTCGCATCATTAATATTATTTGGGTTAGGTTTAATTTTCTCGTATTATGCATTAATACCAGCAGCATTAAATTTTTTCTTAAATTATAGTGACGAAGTAATTGAACCTTTTTGGTCATTTGATCAATATTTTGAGTTTATTTTGGTTCTTTTTTTATAGTACCGGTTTTGCTTTTCAAATTCCTATTATCCAAGTAATTTTAGGGTTATTAAAAATTGTTTCTGCACAACAAATGATTAGTGCATGGCGTTATGTTATCTTAGGATCAACAATTATTGGAGCTATTTTAACACCGTCAACTGATCCATTAACTCAATTATTACTTTCAGGAGCAATTTTAGCATTATATTTTTCTGGTGCTGGCATTTTGTTATTAATCAAAAATTAATGCATTATTTTTATACTTAAATAGTATTTATTCTATGAAAACGCAAAAATTTTTTTAAAAATCTTTTATGTAGTTTAACATTGGGTATTAGTCTATTTGGATTTTCAGTTGAAAATGCAAATGCTTACCCTGTGTTTGCTCAACAAGGTTATGCTAATCCTCGCGCAGCTAATGGAAAATTAGCCTGTGCAAATTGTCACTTAAATCAAAAGTCAATTGAGATTGAAGCTCCACAAGCTGTTTTGCCGAATTCAGTTTTTGAAGTTGAAGTTAAAGTTCCTTATGATACAAGCAATAAACAAGTTAGTGCAACTGGTAAAAAAAGTAGATTTAAATGTTGGTGGTATTGTTATCCTACCAAAAGGATTTAAATTAGCTCCAGCAAATCAAATTTCTGACGAAGTTAAGGCAAAAAATAAAGGTGTTTTTATTTCACCTTATAGTACTGAATTAGATAATATTTTAGTAGTTGGCCCAATTGCTGGGAAAACGCACCAAGAATTAGTTTTTCCGGTTGTTTCTCCAGATCCAAAAACAAATCCTGACATTAAATATTTAACGTACCCATTATATGC
>Ga0138259_1229213_pt1 | contig 15663 bp, 20 predicted proteins | sample RNAA_220151111_FD_105236 | JGI IMG/M metagenome (GOLD analysis project Ga0138259, IMG submission 105236) | Metatranscriptomics of polar marine prokaryotic and eukaryotic communities from Palmer Station, Antarctica after 24hr light incubation -... | ecosystem: Environmental > Aquatic > Marine >...
CAATTTCTGATTTTATTTTCTCAGAAAATGCAAACTTCTACACATCATGAATCGAGATTGTCAAAGGGCAGCTCCGCGGTGGGCCACGCCCACCGCTTAGAACATGTGAATTCAGCAGCATCACTTGACATGCAGGCTCGAACGAGCCGCGACACCAAGCACGACCTATAGCGGCGACTACAGGGCATCGGGAGCGGCCAGCTGCAGAGTGGGAGGCTGCTACCAGGCGTCAGGTCCTGCCTCATTCGCAACCGGAGCCTGCAGCATGTATTTGCTTAGCACGTGATCCCAGGCTAAAAGAGGCAAGTGCTCCAGCCAGCCAACAAGCCACGCCAGGCCTTGGTCCTCCAGACGCGCTACAAGACAGCGGCGACGACCGATAGGCAGCCAGGACCGCAGCAGAAGATGCGCAACTCAGTCAGCATGCCGAAGTCCTCTAGAGGCAATTCGGATCAGCAGAGCCAAATACTGACGGGAACAGACGACATCCAGTAGCTCCCAGGCGAGGGCGAAATAGAGGAAAGAGCACATGTCGGCTTCTTTGAACGAGGCGCCCACGATAATAAACAAAAGGTCAACGCGAAATCGAGAAACATCTTCGAAGGCCAAAGAGTCCCATCCCGATCCAACCTCAAGACCATAGAGCCCAAGACAGAGAGGAGCCAAAGGGCACCGCAGATTTTGAGCCTCAAGGAATTATCTAGAAACGAAGAACCAGAGGCTGAAATGCCGATAGGAACGCCCAAGAAGCTTTGGAGAAATGCTTCAAATCCTCAATTTCAACCACTGAATTTGACGCCATATTTAAAGGAGAGCCAGGAGTCCATGCGAACGCATAGGCTTCGAAGGCCAGCCAGGAGCGGTCTTGCTGGAGGGTTCCAAGGCGGAGCTGGAGATTATTGTATTGGGTAACGAGAGCAGGCTCTACCTCCTCAAGAGGAAGGGGTCGAGAGCAAGACTGAGTTCGAGGTCATCAAGCACAGGAACTCGGTGGTGAGCTAGAACAGGGAAAGGCGAGTTGTGAGTTAAGCCTCGTAGAGGCTGCTGTCAGCTTCCTCCCGTGGACGTGGCCTCTCGCCAAACTTCCTGCTGGCTGCCTCACGAAGCAAGCCTTTGGTGTCGCAGGTCACCGGTATCACCACGATGACGCCCCTTGGTCCAGCCATGAGCTCAGTGCGGAGTCAGTCAAGAACATAGATAGAGTAACACCAGCAAAGGCACTTGATGCAGAAGGTTCTCAGCTCCAACTCGAAGCGGAACCTGCAGGCAGCGCTTGAGAAGAGGGCTCAGGACATGAAGAATGGATAGGATTAAGATAAGATAAAGTAAGCCCAGAAAGAACGAGAGAAACATGTGCTACTGGAGAAAGGCAAGGACTAAAGGTTCCAGAAGCTGAAACTAAAGCTGAGGAACGAATAGCAGGCGAAGAAAGACCTCGCACAATACATGCACGGAATGGCGCCCTCCAGTAGTAGACAACATATACTTCCAGGCCAAACAGAAGCAACAGATGAGGCCATTCGTCAACAGCTACTCATTGGTAGGCTTAGACTAAGTGAGCAGGCACAAGTCGGGTTCGACGATAGAGCAAACCGTAAATTCATTTCAAAGATAGGCTCTAAGGCCAGGGAGGAGCCCAGCGGCCAGATCGAGCAAGATCTGGAGAGCAACACTGACTCCATGAAGCTCAGCGCAATTGGTGAAAGCCGGGACATTCCACAGCTTCTCAGCGACCAGGCCTCAAGGTATTCAGCTTCTTCAAAGACCGCAGCAAGAGCCAGTGGTAAATATTTTGGTCGGAGCAGGCACGATCAAGGAAGTCTGCGTTCCTCACTTTACGCTTTATCGAACATGCCATCTGAGCACGGCCTGGGCAACATCAGAAAGAACCACGATTACAAGCCACATGATCACCTAGTCCCAGAGGAGTCTCCCCAAGCAAAAGGTCTTGAGCACTTCAAACAGAAAGACACACAATCAAAACCTCCCTTTCTCAGGTAGTTCACCAAGGGCACTGGAGGAACGCAGCCATCAGACCTGATCGAGAACTTGATAACTCAAATCCAGAGGAAGTCAAACTTAGGCGACGGCTATTTCATCTACTTGAAGCAGCAAGATCCCATGAATCCATATGAGCTAGTTCCGTTTGGGTTCAATGGCGACCAAATCGATTTTGGGCTTGCAGAGTAACAGTAAGAATTGCCAGATAAACAGAAACATAAAGATTATTAAGACATGCAAACAAAGAGTAGCAGCAAAGTTATACAAGAACAGCCAATTGCATCACTCATATAGGAAAACACTCTTTATCAAAAAGCTGCAGACTCCAAGACACATCGAAAGCAACACTCCACTTGTAATCATGGTAAGGAAAGCTAAGAATAATAAATCTTAATGTAAGTTGAAAAATATTATACTCTTTCCAAAAAAGGCATGACAACATTTGTTCAAAGTGAGCCCACAGAATTCACTCAGATTGAGAGCTGGCTGGTCGAGCGGGCTGTGTTCAGACAAATTGCCGAAATGAAGTTCTTCAAGAAGTTCAAATCCTGGAAAGTCCTCAAAATGTGGCGACGAAATATTCTCAGCGTCCGCAGAGAAGAGGTCACAGCGAGCCTGAGAAGCAAGCTCTTCATCGGTGACCCAGTCTTCGGGAAGATATTGATGCAGCACAGATATGCATGCAAAGATCTCGAGAAGCTGCGGATTCTGGATTTCCAATCTATGAGTCGAGATGCTCTCACCATCGATGAAGTTCAGAGGAGATAGAGGGATGTCCGCCACATCGTTGAGACCACAATAAGAGACGCCTCGGATAGGGCTCGAGATCGATATAGAGGTGGAATAAGTCAAATCTTGGATGCCCTTAGAGTCAAAATTCACCGCCAAGACGAGCTGGAACAGCAAGAGGAGATGTCTGCCACAAACTAGAACAACAAGTTAGGCACAAAAAACTCCAAAAACGAATATAAGACTTTGCGTTTTATCGAGAATCAAGATAAGAACAAGAGTTTGAACCAAGATCCTGTATATGAGCAGCTCGGATTCAAGAATAATCTCAATTTCAAGGCCAGAAGTGAGCTCCGGGAAGAATGCAAAAGGTTCCTGAGATTTGCCTTCCTGCTTGATTTCATAGCCCTAGAATCGCTTTCAAAGATCTTCTTGAATAGCATCAACGATTGCATAGACAAACTGCAGCTGCAGGTGAGCACGCCAGTCTCTTTTGATCTCGAGGTTGTCAGAGGTAGCGAAGAGAAGGAGAAAGAGCAGCTCAAGAAGCCACGCCAAGAGGATGACCTTATGCCTGATGCTGAGGCCCAGGTGCCTCTCTTCTTAGCAGATTGTCTATATAGAGAGGTCGAAATTCCAGCCCAAAGCTTATATACTGCTTCGATTGATCCTTTCATACTCCCTCCGATTGGTAAATCAAGTGTGATGGATTTCAATCCGATGGTGCATCTGGAGATTGAGCCCGAACCTCGAGACTCCGATGATGATGAGGCAGCAGCACAACCAGCCTATTACACCGCGAAGACTGAGGACTCCTTCGACGCCCAGGACAGCAAGCTTGAAGTAACAAAAGTCAAGAATATACACGAGCTCTGGTTGAATGTCTATCCAGATAAGCATGTTCTAGCCTCGCTGATTATGGAAACATTCAAACTGGGCTTCGACAGCCTCAAGAATTTTGAGAGATGGAGTATGCATGCCGACCTAAAGCCATATGATCAAGTACTTGAGCATTGGGACTACCGTTGCTACGAGCGCTGGGAGCCACCCCAAGAGAACGAGCTCTACCTCAACTGTGATGACTGGATTGTTGAGCACCCTGCATATCAGCACTTGGAAGAGAATGTTGAAATCTTGATCAACAAGGGCATGGATAATGTCACTCAGCAGTTTGAGCGATTAGAGCTGATACTTCACGATTACTGGGTAAATCAACAGCTGGAAGATTTTTCAGCTGTATTGCATGAGCGACTCAAGAACCCAGTTGAACTTTTACCAATTTTGCTCAAAAGATTTGTCGATCAGAAAGACGAATTCTAGAATTTCATTCCAGAATAGAAAGATTTGGGCCTATTAAGAGTAAATTTCAATGAGGTCAGATCAGCTCTTGCTCCACAACCAAAGCAAAGCCTTCAAAAGTTGAAAGGGCTTCTTCCAAATATGGTGAAGGCGAGATAAGAATAAATCAGAATCTGGATGGCCGAGCAAATCAGCTAGCTCAACTCCTGCCCTACCAATGTTGACGAATTCGTGAGCCAGATCCAGTGCCTTGAATCCATCGAAGACAACTACCAAGATGTGAAAGACCAGGTGGAGCTCAACCAACAAATCTTCCAGGTCTGTGATGGGTTTGACCTGCTCCATCGAGATGATAAATCTGGCAAGGCCATCAATGAAGTTTACCAGCTGATCAACAACCTCAACAATCGTATATATGAAACCAAAGATACGTCTGATAGGCGAAAAGAGGAAATGAAAAAGAAGGTTCTCAAGAAGATACCTAAACTCAATGGCAGGCTTGAGGACATATATGCTAGAGTCACTGATAGAAAATTCGTGATGCTCCCACCCAAAACTATCACTCGTGATATTGATCCAGATGACCCAGATGATGACGTTGAGGCCAACGTCCAAGACAATGAGGGAATGATTGACGACGCAGATGTCCGCATACTGCTTGAGGACCTTGGCGAGCTGGATATTCTGATGAAAGAAATTGTGAAAAAGAAGAAGAATGTGCAGATCTACCAGAAAACATTGGACATGGGAAGGATTGAGCCATTCAATAATGTGGAAGAAGTCAAGAGCCTCTTGTCTTATACCATGAAGCTATGGAACTCGATCCATGTCTGGTAGTAGAATATTGAGGTGTGGCGAGTCTCTCCTTTCGAGGAAATTCATGTTGACGATATTCTTGCGCAGTCAGCGAGGCACTCAAAGATCGTGCTGATGTGCGAGCGAAACTTGCCCAAAGAGAGCACTGCGGTGCAGTATCTCAAGAAGCTGGTGTTTGATTTCAAAGAGACGATGCCTATAGTCGAAGCTCTGGGCAATAAGCACCTGAAGGAGGTGCACTGGCAAGAAATCAAAGAGATACTTGCGAGAGAAGATTTCCCATTCGAAGAAAAGAAGTTCTCACTTGGTGAGCTAGTCGAGCTAGATGTCGCTGCTTCGGCCGATGAGATCGTGGTAGTCTCAGTCACTGCGACTCAAGAGTCCAATCTTCAGCAGCAGCTGGACCAGCTGACTGCAACCTGGCAAAAGCTGAGTTTCGATGTATAGAAACACAAGGACAAAGATGCTCTGAAGCTCGTCGGGCTCGATCAGATCCAAGTAGTCCTCGACGAGTCGATGCAAGCAAGCAGTCTCATCGTGGGCTCTCGCTACGTAAAGCGCCTGCAAACCTAAGCCCAAGAGCTGCAGGACCGGCTCAACCTGACCTTTGAAACTCTGGAACAGTGGCGTGAATGCCAAAGGAACTGGCTCTATCTGGAAAATCTATTCTCAAGCCCAGATATCCGCCAATAACGAACAACTGATTACCTCGCCTTCGATGTCGTGAATAAAAGTTGGACAAAGCTGATGAAACAAGCCAAGGTCAAGCCCCAACTACGATACCACTGCTCAGGCTCACGCCAGAGGCTCAACGAATTGGTGAAATGGAACAATACCATGGATTAAATACAAAAGAATTTGGACGGCTACCTCGAAGAGAAGCGAGAGCTGTTTCCTAGATTCTACTTCATCTCCAGCGATGAGCTGCTACAAATCCTCGCCACTGCTACAGACTTGAAATCAGTCGAGAAGCACGTGAACAAGTGCTTTGAAAATATCAATGCTTTCGTGCTTCAAGATGAAATCGAAAATGAAAAGCTCAAGGCAAAAGAAGCCCAAAGAACTCCTGCTCAAGTTCAAGGTGGACATAATTCCAAGGTGAAGTCAAGCATCAAAGGAATGCAGAAAAGTTCATCGCTTGACAACAATATCGAAGAGATAGAATAATAATAAATAGATACTTTGGAGCTGACTGATATTCATGGAATGAAATCACTCCAAAATGAAAAAGTCAAATTCAGTAGAGCGATAAAAGCTAGAGGAGGACATGGATATGGAGTGGAGGTATGGATGAAGCAGCTGGAAGAGCAGATGGTGCAAGTCATCAAGAAGAAGATCAAAGACGCCCACGTCAAGTACTACAGCGATACCTCAGAGCAGAATGATCGAAAATCTTGGGTACTAAGTCATCTATCATAGGCTGTGGCCGTCGTTGACCAAATCATATGGACTGACAGCACAGAAATGGCTCTGCATGACTTGCTTGACGACAACCCATTCGCCATGGAGGATCACTATGCCGTCATGAAGGAGCAGCTCATAGAGCTCACCTAGCTTATTCGGGGAGACCTCTCAGCGATTCAAAGGATGAGCATGGTGGCGCTGATAACCCAGGATGTACACTGCCGGGACATCGTGGAGCAGCTTCATGGGAGAAGTGTCCAGAATCAGTTTGATTTTCTATGGTAATAGCAGCTCCGCTATTATCTAGACGAAGATCAAGTCGTCATTCGGCAAGTAAATGCACAAATTCATTATGCCTATGAGTATATGGGACCAACATCCAGGTTGGTGATTACGCCATTGACTGACAAATGCTGGATAACGATTACTGGCGCCATGCACGTGAAGCTAGGAGCTGCCCCTCAAGGACCAGCAGGCACAGGCAAGACCGAGAGCACCAAAGATCTGGCCAAAGCTCTGGGCATCTTCTGCGTCGTCACCAATTGCAGCGACCAAATCGAGTACAAAACGATGGCCAAGCTCTTCTCTGGAGTGGTACAAAGCGGTGCATGGAGCTGCCTCGATGAGTTCAACAGAATCAATATCGAAGTCCTGTCAGTAATTGCACAGCAGCTCCTAGACATTAAGCAAGCCAAAGTGCAAGAGCTAGAAACTTTTCTTTTCAATGACCAAATAAGGGCTTTGAAACAGCAATGTGGCGTCTTCATCACCATGAACCCTGGTTACGCCGGCAGGACAGAGCTTCCAGATAACCTCAAAGTCCTGTTCAGGCCGGTGTCGATGATGATTCCGAATTATGGTCTCATTGCAGAAATTATGCTCTTTGCAGAGGGCTTTTCAAAGGCCAAAGCCCTCTCCACAAAAATGGTGAAGCTCTACAAGCTTGCTTCTGAATAGCTGTCACAGCAAGACCACTATGACTTTGGCCTTAGAGCTGTTAAATCAGTGCTGGTGATGGCAGGCAACCTCAAAAGAGCATATCCAGAGCTTCAAGAAAACATCGTCCTCATCAGAGCGATGAGAGACTCCAACGTTCCAAAATTCCTGGCTGTTGACCTCCCGCTCTTCCACGCCTTGGTCCAAGATCTATTCCCAGGCGTCGAGATACCAACAACCAAGCATGAAGAACTAGAATAACAAATTCAAAATTCTCTTGAGAAACTGCAGCTTCAAATCGTCCCAAAGCAAGCACAGAAGATTGTCCAGCTCTTTGAGACGCTGAATGTGAGATTCGGAGTGATGATAGTCGGTCCCACAGGTGGTGGTAAGACAACCATGTACAAGGTACTGGCCGACAGTATGACCAGTCTCACAGGGGCTTCTAAGGATCCACGCTTCCAAGAGGTCAAGTACAAGGTCTTGAACCCAAAATCTATCTCGATGGGTGAGCTCTACGGAGAAGAAAACATCGACTCATAAGAGTGGACAGATGGCCTCGCGAGCAAAATCTTACGCAAATTTGCCCATAATGGAGATTCTGAGCGGCGCAACTGGTGCGTGTTTGATGGACCGGTGGATGCGCTTTGGATTGAAAATATGAACACAGTTCTCGATGATAACATGACACTATGCCTTGTCAACGGCGAAAGGATTAAGCTCAATTAGAAAATCAGGATCCTGTTTGAGGTACAAGATCTGGCCATGGCTAGTCCTGCGACTGTCTCGAGATGTGGCATGGTCTACGTGACCCCAAGTGATCTTGGTTGGAGGCCTCACTTTTACACCTGGGTTCAGAACTATATCTCAGAGTACCTTGAGGGAGAAAAGCGTGAATTTTTGGTCGACTTGTTCGAAACTTTTGTGGATTTGGCCTTCGAAAAGATGAAAAAGCTGAGAGATAGAGAAGTGATGGCTACAAACGAGAGCCAAAATGTGGAATGTCTTTGCAATTTCATTGAACACTTCATCAAAGATTCAAGAATCCAGCAAGAAGAGAAGAAAGACGTTTGGTAGAAGCAAATCAATTCTGCTTTCGCTTTCTCTTTGATATGGGGATTTGGAGCCTCCTTTGATGACTCTGCCCACAGATTCTTGGATGGGATCTTTCGAGATTTCTTTGGCAAGTTGCATATTCCACCAAAAGAAACTGTGTTCCAATACTTCTACCAAGAGCAAGAAATGCGCTTCAAAAACTGGAATCAGATGCTCCCAGAATTCGAGAATAGGATCGTTGCTCCATATGACTAGCTCTTTGTGCCCACCATTGACTCTGTCTGCTACACCAAGATCCTCTCCTATTTGCTGGGCTGCAACAAACGAACCTTTTTCACAGGCAAAACTGGTGTAGGCAAATCGATAATCATTTAAGAATTTTTAAAGTAGAACCAGGAGAGTCAAAATTATGCTCCAATCATGTTGAACTTTTCGGCATAGACAAGTTCAGTCTCGGTACAGAAAAGCATTGAATCAAAATTGGTGAAGAAACGAGGCAAGAAGGTGATTGGTGCCAAAGGGAATTAGCAGGCTGTGATATTCATTGATGATATCAATATGCCACTCACAGAGAAATATGGAGCTCAACCTCCAATCGAGTTCTTGAGGTTACTGCTCGACGCCAACATAGTTTACGATAGGCCGCAGTTCTTCAAGAAGAGAATCGAAAGTTTCAAAGTCATTTGTGCTGCTGCTCCTCCTGGAGGTGGAAGAGCAAGCCTGACTCCAAGGTTCATGAGGCTTTTCCACATCATCAACATCCCAAATGCTTCTGAGGAAATCCTCACCACAATCTTCGATACAGTCATCAAGGAGTTCTTGGAAGAGAACCTCTTCACTGACTCCGTTCGAAAATGTGGCAACATCGCAGTTGCTGCAACCATCGATATGTTCAGTCAGTTCAACAAGAAGATGCTTCCTATTCCATCTCGATTTCACTATTTATTCAATATGCGAGATATCTCAAAAGTGTTCTAAGGCATCCTGATGACCCAGTCTCAGTCGATCCAGGATCCTCAGACCTTCATCAAGCTGTGGCTCCATGAGTGCTAGAGAGTGTTTCATGATAGGCTCATCGACAGCAAGGACAGGCAATTCTTCATGGACTTGAGCTTGGAGCTCATCAGAACCAAGTTCAAGGAGAACTGGACGAAGGAGGAGCTGTTTGAGACCGATCCTGAGCAAGGCAAGATAAGGGTCACCTTCTCGATGATTCTGAAATGCGATTCGGAAGAGAAACTTTATGAACAAATTCAAGAGCCACGGCGGTTGCAGAAGGTCCTCGAGGACAAGATTCTGGACTACAATTACACATTCATGCATAATTAAATGAGCTTGATCTTCTTCGAAGACGCCGTAGATCACATATGCCGGATCACAAGAATCTTGAACCAGCCCCGTGGGAATGCCATGTTGATAGGAGTCTCCGGAAGTGGCAAGTAAAGCTTGACCAGGCTAGCATCCTTCCTGCACGAGGCAGCATGCTCACAAATCAAACTCTCCAAGAATTACAGGCCGCAGAATTTCCGCGAAGACCTCAAGCAGATGCTACTCGACACAGGCTGTGCAAGAAAGTCGCACGTGTTCTTGCTGGCAGACACCCAAATCGTTCACGAGTAATTTCTTGAAGACGTCAACTGCATCCTCAACACTGGCGAGATTGCAGATCTCTACGACAAAGAAGACTTGGAGAGGATGGAGTTCTCATTGCTCAAGTGCATGAAGGAGTAGAGAATCTCCCTGAGTCAGGACAACATCTACCAGACTTACATCAAGGAGCTGAGATTGCATTTCCACATCATCATGTGCATGTCTCCGGTCGGCGATTTGCTCCGGATCAGATGCAGGAACTTCCCATCGCTCGTGAGCTGCTGTACTCTGGACTGGTTCGATGATTGGCCAGAGGAGGCTTTGAGAACCGTTTCGGTCCAATTCTTTGAGCATAATGCAATGATCGAAGGTAATGAGGAGCTCAGGCGCTCCATAACTACGATGTTCCCGAAGATTCACCACAGCGTCCAGGAGCTCACGGTGAGATTCTATGAAGAGCAGAAGAGAAGAGTTTACATAACACCCAAGACTTACCTTGACGCTCTTGGCCTTTTCAAAGACCTGATGGAAGAAAGGCAACAGGAGCTCAATTCTCGATTGACAAGGATCAAAAATGGCATTCATAAGCTTGAGGCAACCAACGTCCAAATTGAGGAGCTCCAGACAACCCTAACAGATCTAGTGCCAAAGTTGCTTGAGGAAAATAAGTCAGCGGAGCTGTAAGCCGAACAAATCCAAAAGCAGACAATCATAGCTCTGGAACGAGAAAGGGAAACTGAGAACGAAGCAAGAACTGTCACTCAAGAAGCACAACAGATTCAAAATCTAAAGGATGAGGCTGACTTTCAAGTAGCAAAGGCAAAACCTGCACTCATAGCAGCTGAGAAAGCAGTAAATGCTCTCAGCAAAGACGACATCACGGAGCTGAAGAAGGTGAACAATCCAATTCCTGCTGTGTATTTGGCTCTTGAATGCACCTTAATCTATCTCGGCTATGTGAAATATGATTGGAAGACCGCATAGAAAGCCTTAGCTGACATGAAGTTCTTGGAGAGGCTGAAGACCTATGAGCGAGATAGTGTGCCTGACAAGGTGCTGCAGAAGGTCAAGACTTTAACCAAGAGCCCTGAGTTCAGCATCGAAAAGATGCAAAAGGCTTCAAAAGCAGCTGGTGGACTTGCAAGGTGGTGTAAAGCCATCCGCGAATACGCTGAGTCAGTCATCATCGTTAGGCCTCTGCAAGCGCAGCAGATCAAAATGACCGAAGAGCTCAAGGTGGCTGAGGAGGCTGTCCAAATAAAATAAAAAGAGGTCGAGTCCATCAAAGCCAAGCTCAAGCAGCTGTAGGATGATTACCAGCACACATTGGACCACATCTGGCAGCTCAAAGAGGACAAGATAACCTGTGAAAGACGGCTGAATAACGCCAGCAGCCTGCTTGACCTCCTTGCCAGCGAGGGAGAGAGATGGAGAGATAGCGTTCAGCTGATCACCGACCAAATCAAGAAGGTGGTTGGCAACGTGTTCATGAGTGCATCGCAGATGAGCTATCTAGGGCCGTTCACGGGCCAATATAGGGAAAGCATTATCGCCAGGTGGACAAGAGATTGTGCTGGGCTGGGTATCAACTTATCTGCTGACTATTCACTCGCTCAGACGCTCGCTGATCCGATCGAGATCAGGAGATGGGGTATCTCCGGGCTGCCAAGTGACTCTATCAGTATCGACAATGCAATATTCACTACCAAACAAACAAACAACAACAAGAGCCAAAGATGGCCCATGCTCATTGATCCATAATTCCAAGCAAATAGCTGGCTGAAACGGATGTTCAAATCCGACCCTTAGAAGGCGTTTGCAGTGGAGAAGGTCCAACGAGGTGAGAGCAGCAGCAAGAAAAGCGCCCAGCTCTTCCAGAACACAATAGAGAACTCAGTGCGAAATGGTGGCATCCTCTTGCTGGAGGATCTCTCCTCGGAGATCGATCCCAGCATTGACCAAATTGTCTCCAAGGCCATTTTCAAAGAAGAAGGAATTCATAAGATTGTGCTTGGTAATAGAGCTGTGGACTATGATCTGAATTTCAGATTGTTCTTGACCACGAAGATGTCCAATCCTCATTTTCTTCCAGAGGTGACAATCAAGCTCTCAGTTATCAACTTTACAGTGACTTTTGATGGGCTGGATGACCAGCTGCTGGCCGAGGTCGTGCAGAACCTGGAGCCAGAGGTCGAAAGAAAAAGAGATCAATTGGTCATCGAGATATCTTCAAGCATCGATGATCAATATTCAATCCAGTCTTCGATCTTGACTGCCCTGGCTGAGAGCAACCAGGAGACAATTCTAGACAACGAAAAACTCATTGAGACCTTGCGAATCTCCAAAACCAAATCGATATAGATCGCAGAGAGCCTCAGACGTTCCGAAGAAGTCAACTTGACAGTTCAAGATAAGCGTGAACAGTACAGATCTGTGTCCACCCGCGGCAGTGTCCTCTACTTCGCCATCGCCAGCCTATCTGGCATAGACCCCATGTATCAGAATTCGTTGGAATATGTCAAAAAGATATTCACCGAGACCATCAAGCAGGTTGTCAGCAGCAAAACCAAGGCCAACGAGGAATCGAGAGAACAAGAAAGCCCAGTCAAAATCAAGAATGAAGCTGAACCAGAGTCCAAGGAGAACTCGGCGAGGACCTTGTCAGATAGAAAAGAGTCAAGCCATGATCTTGGTGATATCGGAGAATTATTGGAAGAGCTCCTCGAAAGGATCACCGAGAATCTATACATAAGTATATGCCGGGGCTTGTTTGAAGCAGACAAGCTGATTTACTCGTTCTTGATCTGTATCTCTATCAAGAGGAACCAACGTCTTATAGATGAAACATGCTATAATCTGCTCCTGCGAGGTCAAGGAATATTCGATAAGAGTAGACAACCCAAATACAAGGACTTCAAAGATATACAAGACATCCTGACAGAGCAGCAATGGGATCTTGCGTATTGCATGCAGCTCAAGGCCAGTAAGTTCTTTTCCAACTTAATCGAGGATCTGCTCGCCAGCCACCAGCTCCTGAGAGAGTATGTCTCTACGGACTCTGATGTGACGGCCTCTCTGCTCGATGAATTGCCAAAATTCTTGTCCCAAGATGTGCCCGACTTTGAGAAGCTGCTGCTCATTAAGTTGTTCAAGCCACACCAGCTGCTCCAGACTTTCAGAGAATACGTCGTCCGTGACCTCGGCAAGATCTACTCGGTCAGCCCACTCACCTCCATGGAGGTCCTCTTCAGTTCTGCTGACCAAGTTACACCAATAGTCTTCGTGCTCAGCCAGGGAGCTGACCCCAACGAGGAAATTCTGGGATATGCCAAGAAGCAAAATCTCAGCCAGAAACTCCACCAGAAGAGCTTGGGTCAAGGCCAAGAGAGGGCAGCCACAACGCTCATCAAGGAGGGTTTAAAGAACGGATACTGGGTCCTCCTCCAAAATTGCCATCTGTTCAAGTCTTGGATGCCTCAGCTCGACAATATCTGCGATCAGATCAGAGAGGATGCCAGCTCGATACATCCATCATTCAGGCTCATCCTCACTTCAGCACCTGTGGACTACTTTCCTGCCGCCATTCTGCAAAATGGAGTCAAGATGACCACCGAGCCACCCCAAGGTCTAAAAGCAAATTTGAAACGAGTATTTACAAACGTCATTGGCAGGGACGTCTACCACGCTGCCGACTCCAACTCTCACAGAGCCAAGAGAGCCCAAGATAACCAAGAACCTCAAGCAAAGTCACCCAATCCTCAACAATCTAGCTACTCTCGCTCTTCCTCTAACTCAGGCACGCCAGCGACATACAGCAAGGACGCCACTGCCAAAAGAGCAAAAGAGTAAGAGAGTCCAAGCAAATCCCTAGCTCCTCGGGCCTCACTACTCCTCGACTTTGAGCGATAGTTCGATCTGAGCAAGAGCTGGAAGACTCTTCTCTTTGGCCTCAGCTTCTTTCATTCGATCATTCAAGAAAGAAAGAAGTTTGGGTCGATAGGCTGGAATATCAAGTATGAGTTCAATGATTCTGATTTGGACACGTCCATCAAAATGCTTGAAAACTTCATCTTCGAAGCGGAGAAGATTCCTTGGGATTCGATGCAGTTCATGACTGGACAAATTAATTATGGTGGCAGAGTTACCGATGATAATGACAAGATATTGTTGAACTGTCTGCTTCGCAACTGCTACGGTGAACAGATCCTGGACCAAGAGGCTTTGGTAGCCTCGGCAGCCAATAGAAGGACGTCGACCAAGATGGCCAAGAAGAAGCCAGCCTCCAAGAGGGCTGACTTTTCATTCTTTAATAGCAAGGTCTACAAGATTCCAGATCCTGACAAAGGCCTCGAAGGAGTGCATGCATTTATTGAGTCTTTACCGAATGTCGACGCACCTGAGATTTTTGGAATGCACACTAATGCAAGCATCTCGTATCAGCAGAATGAAAGCACGAATCTGCTGAAGACAATGTTGAATTTGCAAATCCAACCAGTCGTCGCTGCTAAAGTTTCTACATCAGCCGCAGCTGAAGATACACCCGATAGAATCGCAGAGGAGAAGAAGATAGATGGAGTAGCTGAGGCTGTCCCAGCGGTTGAGTCGTAGTAGCCTTCTGATATGAATGGCGATGATCAAATCGTGATGGTGATTGCCAAGGAATTGCATGAAACTCGACCTGCTGCTCTCGAAAAGGATGTGGTGGCAAAAGAGATCTTCAAGCTCAATTCAAACGGACTCCTGCATAGCTTCAGCACCGTACTGTTGTAGGAGTGGGAGAGATACAATAAGCTCATATAAGTCATCCACACGTCGCTTGCTCTACTCATCAAAGCCATCCAAGGAATGGTGCTTATGTCACCGGAGCTTGACCAAATGTACACAAGCCTACTCACCAACCAGGTACCAGCCAACTGGGCGGCAGTCGCGTACTCGAGCCTGAAGCCGTTGGCAAGCTGGTTCAAAGATCTGCATAAACGAGTGGATTTCATGAGGCAGTGGATGGCGAAAGGTCACCCAAAAGCCTACTGGCTCAGCGGCTTCTTCTTCCCCCACGGCTTCTTGACCGGCGTCCTGCAAGCTTTTGCCCGGAAACACCAGAAAGCAATAGACTTCCTGAAGTTCAAGTTCAACTTCATGACTTTCAGAGACTCGACGTACGACGACGTCGAGGATTCTCAGAGCTTCACGATCACCAACGAGCTGGCACTCATCGAGGAGCCACCAAAAGATGGGGTCTACATCTACGGCCTCCATATCGAGTCAGCGGCCTGGAGCTACGCAGAATGCTGCATCACAGAGCAAGAGCCTGGCGTCATCATCTCCGGGATGCCGATGGTGCACTTCCTACCCTTCGAAGTCAAGCATGCTGTTGAGCTCCAGCCTCCGTCGCCAAAGAGAGGCGGTCGAGATGGACTACCAGCAGAGGATGCCAAGAGCAAAAGCTCAAGTTAGCAGGCCCAGGATGCGGCAACCAAGGAGCGAGGCGCATCGGCAGGGCACGCCTCCCTTCCAGCTCGCCGAAGAACAACAACAAGAGCAGAGCCAGCGAAGCCGGCGGTCATCCACTACGAGGGTGAGGATGATCTGGACCTCGACAACCCCAACTGCTACCTCTGCCCAGTCTACAAGACCACCTCTCGCGCAGGTGTGCTCTCGACCACAGGGCAGTCGACCAACTACATCTTGAGCGTCAGCCTCCCTATCGATGTCGACTAACACGACGCAGAGCACTGGACTCTGCGCGGTACCGCCGTGGTTTCGATGCTCCCTGACTGAGAAGCTGTTTATATTTATATGTATAATTTTTATTTAGTATATTCAATTAAATTA
>Ga0138259_1145604_pt1 | contig 15579 bp, 28 predicted proteins | sample RNAA_220151111_FD_105236 | JGI IMG/M metagenome (GOLD analysis project Ga0138259, IMG submission 105236) | Metatranscriptomics of polar marine prokaryotic and eukaryotic communities from Palmer Station, Antarctica after 24hr light incubation -... | ecosystem: Environmental > Aquatic > Marine >...
AAATGTACTTGATTTTTAACTTCTCGAAAGCTTGAATTGTAAATTTAAAGGAGTAATTTTTGTGTCTTTAGGTATATTGGGAAATAAGGTTGGTATGACTCAAATTTTCACAGAAGACGGAAATGCAAATCCCGTTACAATTATAAAAGTGGGTCCGTGTATTGTAACACAAATTAAAACGACTGCAACTGATGGTTATAATTCCATTCAACTTGGATATCAACAAGTTTCACGACAAAAACTTACAAAACCCGAACTCGGGCATTTAGATAAAGCTAATATTGTCCCTTTAAAATATCTTAAAGAGTATCCAATAGATAATGTAGAAGATTTTACATTAGGACAAATAATTGATGTTCAAAATTTTAAAGAAGGGCAATTTGTCGATATTACTGGTAAATCCATTGGTAAAGGTTTTGCTGGTACTATAAAACGACATCATTATACTCGTGGGCCTATGACGCATGGTTCGAAGAATCATCGTGCCCCAGGATCTATTGGTCAAGGTACTTGGCCTGGTCGAGTTTTTCCTGGTAAAAAAATGGCAGGTCAGCTTGGAGCAAAAAAAACAACCGTTGCAAAACTTAAAGTTTTAAAAGTAGATTCGAAAGAAAACCTTTTAATTTTAAAAGGTGCAGTTCCTGGAAAGCCTGGGAATCTAGTAAGTATTAAACCAACAGTAAAGGTTTAAATTTTATGGTCACTAAAAAAACATTTGATCTCAATATTCTGAATGTAACAGATGGTACAGTTAAAAAATCTGAAGCCTTAGCATTGAATATTTCTGAGGATAATGCAAATTATATTATCCACCGTGCACTTAAACATCAAAACGTATTAGCTCATCAGTATACTTCTTCTTCAAAAACACGTAGTGAAGTTCGAGGTGGTGGACGTAAACCTTGGAAACAGAAAGGAACAGGTCGAGCTCGAGCAGGTTCTAATCGTTCACCTTTATGGAAAGGTGGTGGAGTTATTTTCGGGCCAAAACCGAAAACAATGCAACACAAGTTAAATAAAAAAGAATTCCAACTTGCATTACGAACACTTTTATACAACAAAAAAAATAATTTATTTGTTTTTGATAGTTTTGAAATAGGAAACTGTAAAACGAAAGAATTTTTAAATCTTCTTAAAAAAGTAGACAAAAACGTTGATAAAAAAACGTTAGTTATTCTTTCTGATGCTAACAACCCTATTCAATTAGCAGTTCGTAATTTACCCAAAGTAGAAACTCTTTTGGTGACGAATCTAAATATAAAGGCATTACTAAACGCTCAGCAAATATTTTTAGATCAAACTGCTTTAGATTTAATAAATAAGGTTCATTGTAATGACTGATACAAATCTTGAAAGTATTCAGAATAAGATGGATACGAACTTACAAAATATTATCTCTATTTTGAAATATCCTGTAATCAGTGATAAGTCAACTCTTTTATTAGAGAATAATAAATATACGTTTATGGTAGATCGCCGGGCAAATAAGGATATGATTAAGAAGGTAATTGAATATGTTTTTAACGTTAGTGTAACAAATATCAATACTTTAAGAAGTCCTGCAAAAAAGCGTACCGTGGGTCGTTTTTCTGGATACCGATCTCAATATAAAAAAGCAATAGTTACAGTAAAGGATGGAGATACGATTACTCTTTTTCCAGACATGTAAAAATTATTTTAAATTTAGTCAAGGAATTTTATGGTTATTCGTATTTATAAACCAAATACACCAGGTACTAGAAATCGTGGAGTAGCCTCGTTTTACGAGATTACAAAAAACAAACCGGAAAAATCTTTGCTTAAAAAGAATCACCGAAAAAAAGGCCGAAATAATCGTGGTGTAATCACTATTCGCCATCGTGGAGGAGGTCACAAGAGACGTTATCGTGCTATCGATTTTAAACGTAATAAACATGATATCTTAGGTCGTGTAGCTAGTATCGAATATGATCCAAATCGAAATGCACGCATTTCTCTACTACATTATGAAGATGGTGAAAAGCGTTACATTATTGCACCACAAAATGTAAAGGTTGGGACTAATCTAATGTCAGGCCCGAATGCAGATATTCAGATAGGTAATAGCTTACCACTTGCAGAGATCCCTTTAGGTCTTGAGGTACATAATATTGAATTAATACCTAATCGCGGAGGACAAATTGTACGTGCCGCTGGAACGAGCGCTAAGATTCTCGCAAAAGAAGGTAAATATGTAACTGTAAGGTTACCGTCTAAAGAGATTAGGCTAATAAGAAATGAGTGTTATGCTACCATTGGTGTTGTTAGTAATGGAGAAGATAGTAATATTACTATAGGAAAAGCTGGTAAAAAACGTTGGTTAGGTATTAGACCAACAGTTCGAGGTGTCGTTATGAATCCATGTGATCACCCACACGGTGGTGGAGAAGGGCGTTCACCAATCGGTAGAAAGCGACCAATTACTCCTTGGGGTAAAGCTGCCTTAGGTGTAAAAACCCGAAAAAGAAATAAACCGAGTGATATTTATATTGTAAGAAGAAGAAAATAACATTATGGGACGATCATTGCGTAAAGGTCCTTTTGTGGCTTATCATCTTTTAAAAAAAGTTAATGAGATGAACACTAAAGACCGAAAAGAAGTAATTAAAACTTGGTCACGTGCTTCAACAATTATTCCTTCAATGGTTGGCCACACAATTGCTGTATATAATGGAAGACAACATGTTCCTGTCTTTGTCGGAGAAACAATTGTGGGTCACAAGTTAGGTGAATTTGCACCAACACGAACATTTCGTTCACATGTTAAGAGTGACAAAAAGGCGAAACGCTAATTTAAAATTTTATGAATCAAACTAAAACGGAAGCAAAAGCCTTTGGGCGTTATATTAGAATGTCACCGAATAAAGTGCGTCGAGTTTTAAATCAAATACGTGGAAAAGATTACAAAGAAGCTCTAATGTTACTTGAATTTATGCCTTATCGTGCTTGTGGCCCTGTTTGGCAAGTTGTTTATTCAGCTGCAGCAAATGCACAAAATAATTTAAATGTTAGTAAAGATAAGCTTTACATTAGCGAAGCTTTTGCGGATCAAGGTCCCGTATTAAGACGTTTTAGACCACGTGCACAAGGAACAGGTTACGCAATTAGAAAGCCAACCTGCCATATAGGTATTAAATTAGACCTAAAAAATTAAATAAAGTAATTTAAAGGATTCTATTTTGGGACAAAAAGTACATCCTCTCGGATTTCGGTTAGTTACAACTCAGAAACATCGTTCTGTATGGTTTTCTGAATTTGCAAATTATCCAAATTTTTTAGAAGAAGATTCATTAATTCGAGAATATTTAGAGACAAAATCAACAGAAGCTGGAATTTCAAGAATTGAAATTAAACGGAATGGTATCGGAAACAAAATTGAAGTCGAAATATATAGCGCAAGACCTGGTATTTTAGTAGGAAACTCTGGTAATGGTCTTTCGGAAATTTATAAGAAACTAAGAAAAATTATTTCCCAAGAAAAATTTAGTGTTAAAAATACTAATAAAACAATAATTGTAAATATTATTGAGCTTACAACCCCAGATGCAGAAGCAGCTTTAATAGGCGATTTTATAGTATCACAACTAGAAAAGCGTGTAGCTTTCAGACGCGCAATTCGTCAAGCAATTAAACGCACGCAAGTTGCAAAGGTTGCAGGTATTAAGGTCCAGATATCTGGAAGATTAAATGGTGCCGAAATGGCCAGAACTGAATGGATTCGTGAAGGACGTGTACCTTTACATACCTTACGAGCAAATATCGATTATGCCGACAAACGAGCGAATACTATTTATGGTGTTTTGGGAGTTAAAGTTTGGCTTTTTAAAGGTGAAATTCTATAATTTAAAGTGAGAATAAAAGTTTATGCTAAGCCCAAAACGAACAAAATATCGTAAACACCATCGTGGTCGTATGCGAGGAAAAGCCTATCGAAATAATACAATTTCTTTCGGTGATTATGCCTTACAATCACAAGAATGTGGCTGGATAACTTCACGTCAGATTGAAGCAACAAGACGAACGATTACACGTTCGATTAAACGTGGTGGTCAATTATGGATTACAATATTTCCCGATAAACCAGTTACAGCACGTGCTGCAGAATCAAGAATGGGTTCTGGTAAAGGTTCTGTTGATTATTGGGTTGCAGTTATTAAACCAGGAACTATTATGTTTGAATTAGCTGGTGTACCATTAGATGTTGCCACTAAAGCAATGCGTTTAGCAGCATATAAATTACCTGTTAAAACTAATTTTATTACTAAGGAAAATATCTAACCAGATGAGTTTCTCAGATATTCGTGAATTAAGAAAATTAGATTCTGATGCAATAGACGAAAAAATCATATCAATCCAAAAAGAATTAGCTGATTTAAGAGTAAAAAAAGCTACACGACAAGAATTCAAACCTCATGTGTTTAAGCATAAAAAATTAAATTTAGCGCAATTGTTAACAATAAAAAGTCAGAACGAAATAAAACAATTAACTAAATAAATAAGAATATTGTATTCTTTATTTATTTTTGAATTAAAAAAGCTTATTTATTATTTATGGCAACAAAAGAGAAGACTGGGATTGTAGTTAGTACAAAAATGGATAAGACAATTATTGTCCTAGTGGAAAATCGCTACGCGCATCCCATATACGGAAAAACGTTAAAAACAAGTAAACGTTTCATGACTCATGATGAGTTTAACGAGTGTAATATGGGAGACCAAGTTACAATTTCTGAAACTCGACCGATTAGTCGTAATAAGTGTTGGAAAGTTAAAGAAATTTTAAAGAAAACGCTTTTATCAAATTAATTACCTATATATAAGGCTATGATTCAACCTCAAACATATTTAACAATAGCTGATAATACAGGTGCAAGAAAAATTATGTGCATTCGTATTTTAGGCGGCAATAAAAAATATGGACGTATAGGTGATGTAATTATAGGTGTTGTAAAAGATGCCTCACCAAATATGCCTGTAAAACGTTCCGATATTGTTCGAGCGGTTATTGTACGCACACGACACACTGTACGTCGTAAAGATGGAATGAGTATCCGATTCGATGATAATGCAGCTGTAATAATTAATAAAGAAAATAATCCTCGAGGTACTCGAGTTTTTGGTCCCATTGCACGTGAAATACGTGATAAAAGTTTTACAAAAATCGTTTCACTTGCTCCTGAAGTATTATAAAAATCTACATGAAAAAATTAAAAATTGGGGATACTGTTAAAGTTATCTTGGGTAAAGATAAAGGAAAAATCGGTACAATCAAGACTATTTCTTATAAAAAAAATAATTTAGTAATTGAGGGAATAAATAAAAAGATTAAGCATGTAAAACCTCCTAGAAAAGAAGAGGCAGGTAAAATTATTACGTTTAATGCGCCCTTAGATTATTCCAATGTTATGATTTGTGATGAAAATGGAAAAACAACGCGTGTTAGTTTTGATTTCCAAGATAATAGAAAGGTTCGAATTTCTACAAAAACAAAAAATTTAATTTCGTAGCGACTTATGGTTACAAAAATAAAAGCTATTTATGAAAATGAGGTTGTACCTTATCTTACTGAGACATTTGAATACAAAAATGTTCATGAGATCCCAAAAATTGAAAAAATTCAAATTAACCGGGGTTTAGGTATTACCGCACAAAACAATAAAATTCTTCAGAAAAGTATAGGCGAGATTCGTCAAATTACAGGTCAACAACCAGTTGTTACTATAGCGAAAAAGTCTATCGCCGGATTCAAAGTTCGTGAAGAAATGCCTATGGGTATTACGGTAACGTTACGTAAAGAAAAAATGTATACATTTTTAGATCGTCTTATTAATTTAACATTACCAAGAATACGTGATTTTCAGGGACTAGATCCAAAAAAATTCGATAAAAACGGAAATTACAATCTTGGTATTACGGACCAGTTAATTTTTCCAGAGATTGAGTATGAACAAGTTGATCAAATGTTAGGATTAAACATAACAATTGTAACAACTGCCAAAAATCCAAAAGAAGGATTGGCTTTATTACAAAAAGTAGGAATTCCATTCCGTAAGTAAATAAAATTTTTTACAAAAGGAGAAATTGAGTGGTAAATGATCAAATTTCTGATACTTTGACAAGAATCAGAAATGCAAGTCATGCGAAGCATCATATTGTAGCTGTTCCTTGCACAAAGATAGTAGAAGCGATTGTCACAATTCTTAAGCGTGAAGGTTTTATCGATAATTATGAGATTGTAGCAAGTCAGGAGGATTCTTCAGCACCTGTTAGTATGATTATCATTTCTTTAAAATACTTTGGCAGAAAACAAAAACCCGCAATAACGAAGTTAGAACGGATAAGTAAACCTGGTGCTAGGGTTTATCGAAGAGCTAAAAAAGTACCCGTTATTTTAGGTAAGATGGGTATTGCAATTATTTCTACTTCACTAGGCGTAATGACAGATGATGAAGCTCGAAAACTTAAGATTGGCGGCGAATTATTATGTTATATTTGGTAAAAAGTGGGAATAGAAAGTTATGTCACGTATAGGTAAATTACCAGTAACTGTGCCTGAGAGTGTTAAAGTAGAACTAGTAGGTCAAGAAATTCGAATTACAGGAAAGCATGGTGAATTAGAGTATGCAATTCCGAATGAGATTAAAGTCTCATTTAATGAAAATACACTTTTTGTTGAAAAAAAGGTAGAAACAAGAATTGCTAGACAAAAGTATGGATTAGTTCGTGCTTTAATAAATAATATGGTTATTGGCGTATCTGAGCAGTTTGAACGTCGCTTACAAATGGTTGGAGTAGGATACCGTTCACAAGTATCAGGTAAAGATCTTACTCTTAGTGTAGGGTATAGTCATCCAGTTGTCTTTTCAGCTCCAGAAGGAATTGATGTAAAAGTTGAAGCAAATACAAACATTATTATTCGAGGAGTGGACAAAGAAAAAGTAGGTTTATTAGCTTCACAAATTCGTGCAGTACGACCGCCTGAACCTTATAAGGGTAAAGGTATTCGCTATCTAAATGAATATGTAGCAAGAAAAGCCGGTAAATCTGGTAAATAATTAACTAAAAAAGGGAAACTGTTTCGAAGTTATGGTCAATCCACAGGGAAATGAAACGAAAAATAAAAATACAAAAAATCGTCGCCAAAATACCCAACGAGAAAAATGGAATGAACGTGTAATTCAAATAAGTCGAGTAACAAAAGTTTGTAAGGGTGGTAAAAAACTAAGCTTTAGAGCTGTCGTGCTTATTGGTAATGAAAATGGGCGAGTAGGCCTAGGTGTTGGCAAAGCAGATGATGTAGTAAATGCTATTACTAAAGGAATTACAGATGCTCGACGTTCTGTCGTTACTGTGTTTCTAACTCGATCAAAAACTTTACCACATGTTACCACTGGTCGCTTCGGGGCTTGTGAAGTCTTTATTAAACCTGCATCTCAAGGTACAGGTGTAATTGCAGGTAGTTCTATACGAACAGTTTTAGAATTAGTGGGCGTTAAAAATATTTTGGCTAAGCAATTAGGGTCAGATAATCTTTTAAACAATGCACATGCAACAATTTCGGCTTTAACAAACATGAAAAATCCCGCAATGGTCGCAGCCGAGAGAAATTTACCAGTTGAACGATTCTATTCGTAAAGAATATGCGGACAAATAAAATCGACTCTGTTAGTAATAAAATCCGTACGACAATTTTTATAATTTTTGTAACAAGATTAGGAAATTATATACCGGTTCCTAATGTTGATCAAGAGTACTTAATCAATATTTTGAATTCGACACCACTTTTAAGAAATTTTTACACAAGTGAGAATTTGGTTTTAGGTATTTTTAGTTTAGGGATCTTACCTTATTTAAATGCGTCAATTATGATGCAACTTTTAACAAGTCTTGTTCCTAGTCTTGAAAAATTACAGAAAGAAGAAGGTGAGGCTGGGAGAAGAGAGATTACAAAATATACTCGTTATTTAACTCTATTTTGGGCAGTTATAGAAAGTTTTTCTATTGCTTTTGCTTTACGCCCTATCCTTTTCATTTGGAATATTAGTATTTGTGGTCAAATTGTTTTGTCATTAGTAACGGGTTCAATGATTATTTTATGGCTAAGTGAAATAATAACAGAAAAAGGTATTGGAAATGGTTCATCACTTATAATAACCGCAAATATTCTTTCAGGAATACCCAATACCATAAAAACAGTATTTACTTCTGGAACTGGCTTATCTCTTAGTTTAAATTTCATTAGTTTTACAGTTTTAATAACTGGAATTATTTATGTACAGGAAGCTGTTCGTGTTATTCCTCTGGTATCTGCAAAACAACTGTTAACTCAACCTAATAATCAGACAAAGACATCCTTTCTACCTTTAAAAATAAATCAAGGTGGTGTCATGCCTATTATTTTTGCATCGACAGTATTAACGTTTTTGACGATTTTTGTTGGGTATATAGTAAATTTGGATATTTTTCCAAAGTTAGACTTTGCTCCCAATATTCAACCGGTAATATATAGTATGACAAATTTTGGTTTAATATTAGTATTTAGTTTATTCTACTCAAATCTAATACTAAACCCCAGTGAATTAGCCAAAGATTTAAATAAAATGGCTGTTACCATACCAGGTATACGACCAGGAAATCAGACTAAAGAATTCTTAACAGAAACGTTAAAAAGGTTATCTTTACTAGGTGCTCTATTTTTAGCTACTATTGTTACAATTCCAAATATTCGAAGTTCTTATGGTTTTGGTATTACGTCACTATTAATTTTAGTAGGTGTTACTGTTGATACAAGTCGACAAATTCAAACTTTACTAATAAACGAAAGTTATCAGAAAAATTAAAGAAAAAATAAAAACAATGAAAGTTCGTCCCTCGGTTAAAAAAATGTGTTCTAATTGTCGAATAATAAAAAGGTCAAGTGTAATACGTGTAATTTGCACAAACCCAAAGCATAAACAACGTCAAGGATAAACATAAAGGAGTCTTATTGTGGTACGTATAGAAGGGGTAGATTTGCCAAGAGCAAAACGAGTTGAATATGCCTTAACAAAAATACATGGTATTGGCGTAATTAGCTCGCAGAAAATTTTATCGAAAGCAAACGTGGATCCTAATATTCGAACTAACGAGTTAACGGATGAAAATGTTAGTTTAATTCGTGAAGTTATTGAATCCTCATTTAAAGTTGAGGGTGATTTACGACGTGAAACAAGTTTAAATATTAAACGTCTACAAGAAATTAATTGTACAAGAGGTCGCCGTCATCGTCAAATGTTACCTTTACGTGGACAGAGAACACGAACTAATGCACGTGCTCGTCGTGGTCCAAAGAAAACGGTTGCCGGTAAGAAGAAATAGGGTTTCCATTTTTAGATAAAAACATATATTATGTCACCAAAAATTAAACGTAATAATACAAAAAAAGCAAAACTTAACAATATTACTGGAGTTGTTCATATACAATCCACATTTAATAATACTATTGTTACTATTACCGACATGATTGGTAATACAATTTCATGGGCATCCGCAGGAAGTACTGGTTTTAAGGGTGCTCGTAAAGGAACTCCCTTTGCAGCGCAAACTGCATCTGAAGCTGCAAGTTCTGTTGCTCTAAATTTAGGCCTTAAAAAAGTAGATGTATTAGTTAAAGGTCAAGGATCAGGACGTGAAACAGCTATACGTGCGGTTCAAAGTATAGGTCTGGAAATTATATCGATTAAAGATATTACGCCGGTTCCACATAATGGATGTAGACCACCAAAGAAACGTCGAGTTTAAGCTAATAATCGAAAAATAAATACAATGGAAGAATTAAAATTCCAATATTTTAAATCATGTGTTGAAGAATCTGGTAATTTAACAGGTTATTTTTTACTCCAGAATTTAGAAACAAGTCAAGGCTTAACGTTTGGAAACACATTGCGTCGTGTAATGTTATCTAATATCGAAGGAACTGCAATAACAGGAATAAAAATACCAGGAATTGTACATGAATTTTCGACAATACCTGATGTTCGGGAGGATTTACTTGAAATCTTTTTGAATTTAAAACAGATTGTTTTATCTAGTAAAAATCTTAAAAAAGATACTCCTTCATTTGGTTATGTATCTGTGCAAGGGCCCGGGGTAATTACGGCAAACTCGATTAAATTTGAAGATGACATTGAAGTTATAAACCCAAATCAATACATAGGGACTTTATCTGGAAATGAAGTCTTCAATTTCACACTTAAAGTAGAGAAAGGTGTAGGGTATCAATTTGCTGAACAAGAAAAAACTCTTAATAATCTTGATTTTTTAGCTATTGATTCAGTTTTCATGCCCATTGTGCGAGTTAACTTTAAGATTAAAAATGTTTATACTGGATACAGTAAAACAACAGAATCTTTGATTTTGGAAGTAACAACAAATGGGAGTATTTCACCTGAAAAGGCTTTAAGTGAAGCCGCTCAAAAATTAAGGGATTGGTTTAGTCTTCTAACAAATGAAGAAAACTTAATATCGCAAGAAAAAATAGAAATCAAATCTATTACGCCTAATGAAGTAATTTTAATTGAAGAATTGCAACTTCCTGTACGTGCCTATAATTGTTTAAAACGAGCTGGTATTAATTCTGTGGATGATTTAGTAAATTATTCACCTGAAGAAATTCGAGAAATTAAAAATTTTGGTAAAAAATCAGCACAAGAAGTTTTTCAAGCATTAAAAGATAAATTTGATATTGTATTACCTTCATTAAATTACTAAAAATTAACAAAATATTATACGGAAGTATTTAAAATATGAAAGAAACTTTTGTTAACTCTCAAAAATTAACAACAAAAAAAATGGTACTTAATTGATGCTGACGAGCAAATTTTAGGTCGTTTAGCTTCAAAAGTTAGTAGAATATTAATGGGTAAAGATAAAAAAACCTATACACCTTTTTTAGAAAATGGTGATTATGTTATTATCATTAATGCTCAAAAAATTAAAACCACAGGAAAAAAAGATAAACAAAAGCTTTATCGTAATCATTCAGGATTCCCTGGTGGTATGAGAATTGAAAAATATTCGAGTTTAATTGAACGTCGCCCAGAAAAGATAGTTGAACAAGCAATAAAAGGTATGTTACCAAAGGGCCCTTTAGGGCGTACAATTTATAAAAATTTAAAAGTTTATAAAGGTTCAGAACATCCGCATATTGCACAAAGTCCAGAATTAATTAATTAGTATCATTTGTAGTTAAAAATTTATGAATTCGGAAATAACAAAATTTTATGGCCTTGGACGACGTAAACAATCCGTAGCCCAAGTCCAACTTACTCCCGGTAAAGGTCAAATCTTAATAAACGGTAAAGCTGCTATTGATTATTTGCAAAATAATCAGAATTATTTATTAAAAATTAACCAACCACTTATTGTTCTAGGCTTAGTGGATAGTTTTGATATCAAGGTTAAAACAAAGGGTGGAGGTTTGACTGGTCAAACAGATTCAATCTGTTTAGCAATTGCTCGTGCTTTAAGTCAAAATGAGTCTAGTAATCGTCTAGAATTAAAAAATGAAGGATTACTTACCCGTGATGCTCGTATAAAAGAACGTAAAAAGTATGGTTTAAAGAAAGCACGTAAAGCGTCGCAATTCTCAAAACGATAATTATCTTTTCCTTATATATTTATTATGCCCAAAAAAGATATTCATCCCGAATGGTTTGAAGAAACACAGGTTTATTGCGATGGTCAATTAGTTATGACCACTAGTTCAACAAAACCCAATTTATATATTGATGTCTGGTCTGGAAATCATCCTTTTTATACGGGTTCTTTAAAGATCCTGGATACAGAAGGTCGTGTGGAACGCTTTATGAAAAAATATGGCTCCGAAAGTGAATAAATAACAATATACGAAATTAAAATGCCAACGGTACAACAATTAATACGAAAATCTCGTAAGAAAATTATCAAAAAAACTAAATCTCCTGCTTTAAAGAGTTGTCCGCAAAGACGTGGGGTTTGTACGCGTGTTTATACAACAACACCAAAAAAACCAAACTCAGCAATTCGTAAAGTCGCACGTGTAAGATTGACTTCAGGTTTTGAAGTAACTGCATACATTCCTGGAATTGGTCATAATTTACAAGAACATTCTGTTGTTCTTTTAAGGGGTGGCCGTGTAAAGGATTTACCTGGTGTTCGTTACCACATTGTTAGAGGAACATTAGATGCAGGTGGTGTAAAAGATCGAACACAAGGTCGTTCTAAATATGGTGTTAAAAAGCCTAAAAGTTCAGATTAATTTATAGATAAATAAAGTAAATAATATATGTCACGTCGAAGTGTAGTTAAAAAACGCTATCCTAAACCCGATGCTAATTATAGTAGTTACCTAGTTAGTTTACTGACTGCTCGTATCTTAAAAAAGGGTAAAAAAAGTTTAGCGGATTCTATTGTACTAGAAACATTTACGTTAGTAAAAGAGAAAACAAATCTTGATCCACTTCAAGTATTTGAAAAAGCAGTTCAAAATATAACACCTCTTGTTGAAGTAAAGGCTCGCCGTATTGGTGGATCCACATACCAAGTTCCTCTAGAAGTAAGTTCTTATAGAGGAGCAAATTTAGCTTTACGATGGTTAATCGCAGCAGCAAAAACCCGTGCCGGTCGTACGATTTCTATCAAATTAGCAGGTGAAATCATTGATGCTTCAAATAATGTTGGAAATGCTACTAGAAAAAGAGAAGAAACACATCGTATGGCAGAGGCGAACAAAGCTTTTGCCCATTTTAGATACTAATATTTAAGAATAAAAATCTCTTAAAATTTCATTTTGATTTTGAGAGTTTTTAATTAAACGCCAAAAGTACAAAAATTTTAATCAAAAAAGGAAAAATAGAAATGGCTCGTGAAAAATTTGAACGAAGCAAACCACATGTTAACATTGGTACAATTGGACATGTAGATCATGGTAAGACAACCTTAACTGCTGCAATTACTGCAACATTATCTTTAGGTGGTAATGCGGAGCTAAAAAATTATGCGGACATTGATGCAGCACCGGAAGAAAAAGCACGTGGTATTACGATTAATACAGCACACGTAGAGTATGAGACCGAAACGCGTCATTATGCACATGTTGATTGCCCTGGCCACGCTGATTACGTAAAAAATATGATTACAGGTGCTGCACAAATGGATGGAGCAATTTTAGTTGTATCTGCAGCAGATGGTCCAATGCCTCAAACACGTGAGCATATCTTATTGGCTAAACAGGTAGGTGTACCTAATCTGGTTGTTTTCTTAAATAAAGAAGATCAAGTAGATGATGAAGAGCTAATCGAATTAGTTGAATTAGAAGCGCGTGAGCTTTTATCTAATTACGATTTTCCAGGAGATGATATTCCTATTGTAGCTGGATCGGCATTACAAGCTTTAGAAAAAGTTGTTAGTAGTCCTTCGACTACCCGCGGTGATGATAAATGGGTTGATAAGATTTTTGACTTAATGGATGAGGTAGATAAGTATATCCCAACACCTGTACGTGATACAGAAAAGACATTCTTAATGGCTGTTGAAGATGTGTTCTCGATCACAGGTCGTGGTACAGTAGCTACGGGTCGTATTGAGCGTGGTGTTATTAACGTTGGTGATACAATCGAAATTGTTGGTTTAGCAGATACGCAGACAACAACAGTAACTGGTGTAGAAATGTTCCAAAAAAACTTTAGATTCAGGTATGGCTGGAGATAATGTGGGTATTTTATTACGTGGTGTTCAAAAAGAACAAATTGAACGTGGTATGGTATTATCACAACCAGGAACGATTACTCCACATACTGAATTTGAAGGTGAAGTTTATATCTTAACTAAAGAAGAGGGTGGACGTCATACTCCATTTTTCACTGGTTATCGTCCACAATTTTATGTTCGTACAACAGATGTAACAGGTAATATTAAAGCTTTTACCGCAGATGATGGTACAGATGTTGAAATGGTTATGCCAGGCGATCGAATTAAGATGACAGCTGAACTAATTTCTGCAATTGCCATTGAAGAAGGTATGCGTTTTGCAATTCGTGAGGGTGGTCGAACAATTGGTGCGGGTGTCGTATCTAAAATCATAGCCTAAGAGTAAATGAATTTAAAATTAGATGAAAAAATCAGGATTAAATTAGAGTCGTTTGATCATGAATTACTCGATTTATCTTGTAAACAAATTATAGATAGTATTAATCTTACAGAATCAAAAGTGGTTGGACCAATACCATTACCTACGAAACAGAGAATATATTGTGTTTTACGTTCTCCACATGTAAATAAAGATGCACGTGAGCACTTCGAAATTCGTGTGCATAAACGGATAATTGATATTTATCCATCACAAATGGATAGTGCACAATCTATACTTAAAATTAACTTACCGTCAGGAGTAAGCACAAAAATTAAGTAACTTCCATTAAAAATTAAGCTAGAATACTATTTATATATTCAAAGTAAGAAAGTTAAAAATATCAGTTTTAAGTTTAGGAGACCTAAATAATGGGACTACCTTGGTATCGGGTTCATACAGTAGTATTAAATGACCCGGGTAGATTAATTGCAGTACATTTAATGCATACGTCTCTTGTAGCCGGTTGGGCTGGTTCAATGGCATGTTATGAACTAGCAATCTTTGATCCATCTGATCCAGTTCTTAACCCAATGTGGCGACAAGGCATGTATGTTATGCCTTTTATGGCAAGATTAGGGGTAACAGATTCTTGGGGTGGATGGAGTATTACAGGTGAAAGTGTTTCAAACCCTGGTATATGGAGTTTTGAAGGTGTAGCACTAACACATATTATTTTATCTGGTTTATGTTTCTTAGCAGCAATTTGGCATTGGGTTTATTGGGATCTTGAATTATTCCGTGATCCGCGTACAGATGAGCCAGCTTTAGATTTACCGAAAATTTTTGGTATTCACTTATTCTTATCCGGCCTACTATGTTTTGGCTTTGGAGCATTCCACGTAACCGGTTTATTTGGACCAGGTATTTGGGTATCTGATGCATACGGCATTACTGGTAAAGTTCAACCTTGTGCGCCATCTTGGGGTGCTGACGGATTCAATCCGTTTAATCCAGGTGGAGTAGCAGCACACCACATCGCAGCAGGTACATTAGGTATTCTTGCAGGTATTTTCCATTTAACAGTGCGTCCGCCACAACGATTATATCGTGGTTTACGTATGGGTAACATTGAGACTGTACTTTCAAGTAGTATCTCTGCAGTATTCTTTGCTGCTTTCATTACTTCAGGAACAATGTGGTATGGAAGTGCTACTACACCAATTGAATTATTTGGACCAACACGTTACCAATGGGACAGTGGTTATTTCCAACAAGAAATTGAACGCCGTGTTGAAGAATCAGTTGATCAAGGCTTATCAGCAAGTGAAGCATGGTCAAAAATTCCAGATAAACTAGCATTCTACGATTACATTGGTAATAATCCAGCGAAAGGTGGTTTATTCCGTTCTGGTCCAATGGATAAAGGTGATGGTATTGCAGAGTCTTGGTTAGGACACCCAATCTTTAAAGAT
>Ga0138259_1608290_pt1 | contig 15513 bp, 22 predicted proteins | sample RNAA_220151111_FD_105236 | JGI IMG/M metagenome (GOLD analysis project Ga0138259, IMG submission 105236) | Metatranscriptomics of polar marine prokaryotic and eukaryotic communities from Palmer Station, Antarctica after 24hr light incubation -... | ecosystem: Environmental > Aquatic > Marine >...
ATACACTTGGTAGATTTCCAACAAAATATGGATAGGTGAGTACAGCATCTCCGTTTGTTTGTGGAGTGGATGATATGATACATTGAAATGCTCTCAAACATTATTGTTCTTAGAAATAGCTTTTTAACCTCTTCTATCTTATTTAGCAACAAGACAAGAAAAGCTCAGGAATTAGCCAGCCTAGACCATGCGCTCAGGGAGGTGCGCGGCGTTGGTTTGAACCAAAAGCTTGAGGAAGGAATGATGGGAGGTGCTCCATAACCTGGAAGGGGAGCCGACAGGGAAGCCATCGGCTCTCCAGCGCAGAGTGGGCCACCAAATTGGACGGCTTTGCAGGAGGGTGCAGCAGCTGCAATGGGTGGAGGACCGGATCCCTTCAAGCTCCCGATCATCGCGAGAGGCACGAACGCGCACCAGGCAGGCAAGGACCTGGAGAACATCGCGGCATTTGGGTCTCCCATGAACCAGCAGGCCCAGGCAAACGCTGCAACTCATCATCATTTAAACGTGACGCTAGGCGAAGAAAAGTTTTACTACTCCGCCAACGACAACAATCCCGGGTCATCCAGATTGCCGAACATCACGAACCAGTCAGGGTCGTCTTCGAGGCTCAGGACTCACCTTGGGAATGAATATATTGGGCTGATGAGCAAAAAGAACAAAGACAGACTAGGAAGCATGGATTTCAATGTGCAGAATAGCTTTGCTGTTGGAGGTCCTGCCTTCAATATTCAAGAGGCAAGAGCTGAAGCCCGAGAGGCTGCTGGTCCTAACGATATGGGGCACGAGGTCCGGATGACTACCATTGAGCCTGTAGTCGCCACACGTCTACAAGGCCTCCAAGACTCTGACACACGCAGAAGCCGAGGCTCCAGAGGCTCATCAAGATTCAAGACAAACAACAAACAATAAACAATCCAACACGGCTCAGCCAGCGCAGGCAACAACCAGAAGCATATCCAGCAAATTCAAACAAACGCAGACGAAGCCGATTTCAGAAAGATCAGCGATACACCATAATCTGCCACGAACGCTCAGCAGCCTCCAACCTTTGAGAACTACATCAGCAAGGTCATCAGCAGCGTCCAGCATAGGAAGAAGAACCCAAGACTCCGATCTCTCTTCAACCAAGGGTCCCATTAAAATTCCCTGGAGCAATATGCCAACACCTTGGACCCGTTAGGCGACTATGGCAGTGTGATCGTCAACAAGGATGGGTAGAATGAGTCTCAACTGGTCGCTCAGCCACCAAACTAGCATGGACGGTAGCCACAATATAGCCAGAACATCGCTGGACACCGAGCTCTGCAGAGCTTTGATGACCAATCAGCATCAGCGAGAGCCTCCTAGGTGACCAAAGGCACAAAAGGCAAGTATTAGCGAGAATCAGCAACGACTGGACCCACTCGAAGTCCTCTTGATAAGCATGCCCAGCTATCAGTTGGTCCTCAGTCACAGACGACTCAGGTCTCACTCTTAGGAAACAGAAATATTGCGTAGAAGGAGCCCAAGGCTACTGAACAAGTGGCATATTTGCTCAGATAAATTCAAAAGCGAGGCCAAATATTCCTTCCTCTGGAACAGGTCAAGGATAAGAACTCTAGTATTATGTTCAAGGAGAATAAAAATCCTCCAGAGAACAACGCAGGTACCGTCGTCTTCAGCAAAAATGGTTTCGTCAGCGTCGCCAAAGATAAAAACCAAATCACAGACTTCATTTCAAACGACCAGTACATCGAAGACGGTGTCACCAATCAAATCCTAAAAGAGATACCATTCTTCAAAAAGTTTCAGCCAATGAGATTCTTCAAACAATGGAAGACCATAATGAGACTGAACGCCTACGAAAGAAAAAGGCAAAAGCTTGCAGAAAATTACATCTTCTCCAAGCCAGTATTCTCTGAGAAATATCGAAAGTTAATTCCTGCTATGAATTGCATCAGTGATTTATCTTTGATTGAAATACAGCCCAATGTGACATATGGTAAAAAGTAGCAGTCAACTTTGGAAGATAAGTGTAAAACTGTACTTGATCAAAATCGACAAGCACTAGAAGGGTTGTTGACAGCCGTCAAGGACTTCATGATTGAATTGAAGAAGGAGATACTTGCAGATGATGATAGATTTGAAGATGACATCAAAGAAGCCAAAGTGCAGGAAATGGTCAAGTCTAAGCACAACAACCAGCTGGTCATGTTCCACAAGCAAAGGGTAAAGATGGAAGCAATCGAAGAGCAGTATCGGCTCAAAAGACTCAGGCATACTCAATACGATGAGCTGTTGTTCATGGTATTCAGGTATTGGAGCGCCAAGGTCGTCGAATTGCTCTTTGACTCCAAGCAACAGTTCAATACTATCTTCAGCAATTTGAAGAATATGACTCAATTTGAAGTGTCTATTTGCTTCACATACGGCTCATTAAGTCCAGAAGGAACTCTCGACTCAGAGCCCACAATGGAGGAGCACCGTGCTACTTTCAAGTAAGTCTTTGAAGATATGGAGCGCGCCGTCTTTGACAACCAGACCTTGTAATTTCTTATGCATGATTTGAATGACCTGTTCTTTGGAAAATCATCGACGTTCACACGATCAATCTTCGGAAATATGCGAGAGGTTATTAAACAGAACAAAGCATACCATAAGAATGACTTTCAGATTTTTGAGTCTCTCGATAGAGATATCAACAAGTGTCAGAGCACCATAGATGCATACAAGCATCTGCAAGAAGTGCATGATTTCTGCCGCAATTGGACTCATGGTAGAAAAGATGGTCAGATTTCTCTCGAAGGAGGCTTCTACCAAGAGACATGGTTGAAGATGGGTGAGTTCACTGATATGATCGCAAAGGTTCCTGGAGGCACAGCAAGATCTGGAACTCTTTCAATTGAAACAAATACCCTGAAAAAGTAGTTGACAGAAATGCCAAGGCAAGTCATGGGAGCCATAAGAGACAACGTGACTTAGACGATGGAGCAGGAAACAAAGACACTTCGAGAGGAACTTGGCAAGACATCTGAGATTCTTGAGCAGCTGCCGACCAGCTTGAACACTTATGTAGAGTAAGTGAATACTTTGAAATATATCAACCACAAAAGAGCGGACTTTGAAGCCAAGTTCGAGACAATCAACAAACAGTCAAAGCAGGATAACATTAGAGTGAGTGCCAGCTTACTGTTAGCGATCGAAGAAGTCAGGACTTTGCATGCAAACCTACCAAAACTGGAACAAACCTCAAGAGAACAGCTGGCTCAAAACAAGGACACCATGGAGAAAATCATGAAGAGCTCTTCAACTGTGCTTTCGAAGAAGATCAAGGCATTCGAGAAGAAATATGTAGAGACTTACTTGCATGATGAGTCAAGACTTGACGACTGTGGTGATACACTGGAGGAGCTATTCAAGCGATCCAAAGCCATTCACGAGATAAGGTCAAAGGTGATTCTCTACCGAGAGTTTTTGAAGCTGCTCTATGAGAACGACGAGAAGCCAGAAGAGAAAATGGCCCAGAATAAACTGTCCTGTGCTGAAGATTTCGAGAATCTTCAAGAAATCCACAAGCACTCAATAAGACTCTGGAAAATTCTGTTGTACTGGAAGAAAAGAAGATAGATGTGCTACAACACTCCGTTCTTGAACCTTGATACTCAGATGATAATCAAATCCATTCACAAAGTCATGAAATATCTCGATGACAAGCTCCCATAACATGAGTTTGTCTAAAGATAGAGTCGACGTATCTGCAAAAAGATATACCAGCAGGTAAAAGACACCAATCTGATCATTGAGTTCGTCAAGGATCTGAGAAAAGATTCTCTGCAGAATCGTCATTGGATGCAAATCTTTGATCTTATTAAGGCACCTCATTTGAAAACTCAGAATAAGTTCACTATAGTGGAGCTTAGAGAATACAACATCCAAGACTATAAAGAAGATATTCATCACATCATTGAGCATGCGAATACTGAAGCAAAGTATGAAACAATTTTCAAGTGCATATGCGATGAATGGGAGAAGCTGGAGCTCAAAATCATTCCATTCAAGGATACTTCGAACTCATATATCATGGTCAACACCGAGACTCTCAACCAAGCCATCGAAGAAAACCTGAACACGTTGGAGGTCATCTCACAGAGTGAATTTGCCACCCACATAAAGCAAGATATCCTAGCTTGGATTCACAAACTAAAGACCATGCATCAGAACCTGGAGATTTGGATTGATGCACAAAGATACTGGATCAATTTGGACATCATTTACAACAGTGCGATCTTCACAAACATCTTTGGAGACACCACAAAATAATTCATTAATACAAGGCTTCAATTCTAGCGAATTATGTGGTCAAGCTACAAAAACCCAAAAGCCATTTACAATTTGATGATCGACTCCAGAATCAAGGTCTTTAAAGAAATGACTCAGCATTTCCAAGTTCTGCAAAAGAAAGTGCATGAATTCTTGGAAGAGAAGCGTCTCGTCTTCAGCCGATTCTTCTTTCTGAATGATTCTCAGTTCCTCGAATTTTTGACGTTGGCGAACACAAGTTAGGATTTTAGTATGTATGTCAATACTTTATTTGTCGGTGCTCAAAATCTATACATTCAGCCAGCAGACCAAGTCAAGCTGTAGAAAAATGAAGGAGCAAGCGGTGGTCCAGATGATGCAACTCAGAGCGACCAGATCTCCGAGGAAGAAGATTCAATCTTGAGTGGCGATGAGGATCCTATAAACGAGAGAAAATCAGCTATGGGTCAACAGAGCGTCGAAAATAGTAAAATGGGAATCGAAGGAGTAAATCAGCATCAGGTACTTGGTATGATCTCCCAGAACAAGGAGCTCTTCTTGTTCGAATCACCTGTTCAGATTGAAAATGATAACAAAGCAATTAAAGAAATCGAAGGATACGAAGTCAGTGGAACTGGAACAGGAAACGTAGAACAGTGGCTCCTAAAGGTGGAGAAGTCTATGCAGGAGACGATGTAGAAATAGATGCAATATGCTGTCAAGTCCTTTGCTACGAGAGCTCTGGATGAATGGGTGTTGGACTATCCACAACAGGTTATCATGACGACTCTCAACTTGGTGCTTACCAATGAGATCAACGATATTCTCGATGAGAGACAAAGACAGAAGGAGCTGGAAGATGCAGAAGGCAGCGAAAATGAAAATGAAAATCAAGATTATGACGATGCAATTGTCGAGGAGGCTGGAGATGATGACTAAGAAGCAAATAAAGAAGAAGGAGGTGATGAGAAATCCAAGAGTGCAGCTGCTGCTGCTGGAAATGAGACACAGAGAGACTCGGCCAATAGAGAAGGTGGTGATGACAATGCTGCTGCAACAGATAAAAAGACTCTGAAGGGAACTGCGCAATTGAAACTCAGTGCTGAAGAGTAGAAAAGGCGCCTGTAGACAGACTTGTTTGGTGATGATTTCAGACCTGATGACAGGTTCACCAAAGCCATCGATCAAGCTATCGAAGATGTTCGACAGAGAAGGATTCAGGCATCTCAAGCAAATGCTGCAGCTGGAAGTGCTGCTGCTGCTGCAGCAAAAGCAGCCAAAAGAAATCAAAAGAGAGCTGTGTACAAGGACTACGTCATGGAAGTACTTGGTCAATAATCCTTCTACGGCATATTCTTGCGTATTCAATTCTGGATCAACAAGATTATCAGGTCTCTAAATGATGAAAGAAAGAGCGATTGGTAAGACAAAACGATTGATTTCTCGTTGACTGGGGTGCAGAAGATGGTCATGAGGAACGTCATACTCTTCCTTATCCACCAGAGGGACTCCATCGATAAAATGATCACTCTAGATATTCATGATAAAAATGACTTTGAATGGCTCTCAAAGGTCAAAGTGCTGTGGAATGAGTCTCCAGATGGAGCTGGACCGATGAGCCAGGAAGGCCCAGTTGTCCAATGTGGTGGTTGGTAGCAGCAACTGGGCACAGAGTACCTTGGTTCACAACAACGGATACCATTGAGTCCTTTGACAGATCGATATTATGTCTTCATCTCATCAGCATTGAGAGAGAAATCTGGAGTGCTCTTCAGATGCAATCAAAGTCATCAACATGCCTCAGATGTATTCGAAGAATTCGCTCATCAATGTCATATGCCGTATAAAGGCTTTTAATGCAATCAAGACATGAATGTTTCTCAACTGATGCAAGTCATCAATGGAGCAGCCATGGCCAAGTTCTGGGTATTCTTCGAGCACCTCGACAATCTTCCACTCGTCAACTTCCAGATTTTCATCAAAGAAATTCAAATGGTATAGCAGCAATACATCATTGCTGAATTGGGTGATTATGATTTGATGACCGATGGAAATATTATTAGCAAAGGAATTCATATCAATGAGAACAAGTCAGAAGCAAAGGATGATTTAGCATTCTCAAAGGACGAGTAGGAGAAAATCCTGGACAATGCGAGGAAGAAGACGCAGGCAAACCAAGGAACGCGACAGCTGGTCGGAATCACAAGACCATCTCTTGGTATATTTGGGAGTCTCTCCAGTCAAATGATCATCAAGAATCCCGACATTGCTGAGAATCTCAATTTGCAGGCCCAGTCTACTTTCAGGACAGTCTCCTTGGCAAAGCCAGATATGCGCGTTGTGATCAAGATGCTCCTCAAGTCAGAAGGATATCATCATTATGACAAACTGTCTCGAATCACGACTCAGTTTATCTCAGAATTCATCAGCAAGAAGAACGAAATTCTGTACGGTCAAGAGGCAGCTGACTCTGAACATATCGATCAAATCACAGAAAAACTTGTTGTCAGAGATTTGAGGATCGCAGTCAGGTTCTCAATTTTGCTCAGAGACCAGGAATGGACTGGTTATCGTGAGAAGATCTTCAGTCGCCAGCAGAAAAGATGGAAGTTCGAGCTTCAACTCTACGAGAAAACCTTGGTCGAGAAAGAAGCAGAGCTTGCACTGTTGGAGCAATAGAAAGAAAAAATTCTGAAAGACAAAGAGGATATTGAAATCGATACAATGAGAGAAGGATTCAGGAATATTCTCAAAACCAAGTTTTTCAACGAGTGGAGGGCAGTCAAGCAGCAAAAGTTGTCCACCGAGAAGGGAACTTCCAAGGTCAAAATCAATGAAGGCGAAGCTGAAAAAGAGCTAGAAGGGTTGATTTTGGATACCTACAATTTGATCAGAGAGAAAATCAAGAAGGAAGATGACGAGATGGCCAGAGAACAGAAGAAGAACGAAGCACCTGATCCTCTTGGGTCAGGTACAAGGCAATCGATATCAAACAAAAAGGGTCAAAAAAGGAGACTTACACACTCGTCTACAACTGAACTGAACTTTGCGTCCAAACGACAAAAAGATGAACAAGATTTCATGAGCCATATCGAGGAGGCTTTTGACAAGGTGGTTGACGCCATGAAGCTCCAGGTGAGTGAGAGACAGCTATATCACTGTCTTGGTGTCATTGAATGCATGAGAAGACAGAAGGCTGTGGCAATTGTTGGTCCTGTCTGCTCTGGCAAGACTCAAATTCTCAAAATTGTCTCATAGACTCTCAAGATAGCTTACGATATCATTTTCAGGACTTCTGCTGTAAATCCTTAGACGTTCACAAAGGAGGAATTTTATGGTCCTATCAATGCATTTGAATCATAGAACCAGCAAGACCAAGACGAGGCCTTGAAGAAGAAGAGCATTTTTCAAATTGTTCTTGACAACTACCAACATGAAAAACTCTCTTTGAAGCCCGATGAACGGAATCGGTTTATACAATCATTCCTCATTGATTCTGACCACATCGATCAATACTTTATGGATAGTCTCATTCAGTTCCTTCAGAAATCGAATATCAGAGAGCGAGAATACTTCAATGATCAAGAATTCCTTTTGCATCTCTCTTCTTTGGGTCAAGCTCATGATACGCTCATTCAGCATTTGCCCATCAATTTGCCAAATGGCAATGTCATCATGCTTCCAAGCGATCTGTATTTCTTCTTTGAGACTGATGATCTCAGCAATGCGTCTCCACTATTCTTGTCGTAGATTGGATTGGTCATTACACAAGATAGTGACGTTCGATGGGAAGACCTCTTCGAAAAGAATCGAAGCATTTACTTCATGAAGCATGAGAAATTGGGAGCAGAGAGGCCTCATCACTTGCAAATCCAAGAGCATTTTGCATCTTGTGAGAAAGACTTCCTGGTGCCGATGATCCGGAAGCTTGATGCAAATGAGAAAGTCAAAGACTGGTCTCTCTGGAACGTGAAATCGCTAGTCCTATAATTCTTCAAAATCTTGAACTCGATGACGCACAGACTTCACCAAGCCTGTGATAGGAACCTCGGCAATGAGGACCCAATGCTATTCCCCATCGAAGAGATGAAGCGGGCAACAATCTGGTCCACGATTCTTTGTTCATTTGTGATGACCTTTGGCGTCTGCTTGAACAATGAGCTCCAAAAGATATTTGAAGACATATTCCAACCACACAAGAGACAGTTCAATATCCACATCAATTCTCAAGCAGTATCAAGACCCACCATATTCGATATCTATTTTGATGTTGACAGGCTCAGCTGGGAAGTCATTCAGGAGAAACTTGAATACAAACTCAAGCTGGGATACTATCCCAAGATGAGTGCCCTGCTCGTTCCAACACCAGGCATAGCCTTGAGCTACTTCATCATGGAGCAACTCACATTCTACCTGAAATTTGATGGGAATTAAACAAAAACTTCAGAGTTCTTGGCCCTCAAGGAACCAGCAAATCTGTGATCCTGAACACTTTCATTCATAGATCGCAAGATCAATTTGATTCAATCATGGTTCCAATGAGTTGTTATCTGTCATTCGATAGACTCAGAAAAGTGGTGGAGAGATAATATGTCGCCAAGCGGAAGAAGATATTCACACCGAAGAACGAAGCCAAGAAGGTTGTCATCATGATCGATGATTTGCATCTCCAAAGCAATTTGAAAATCAATATTGTCGAATTCATGAGAACGTGGTGTTAAAGCAATGGCTACTTTGATGTTGGAGCTGGCTTCTTCAAGAGAATTACAGACTTTTCCATCATCATGGCCTAGAACTCATCTTACAGAGTTGACAAATGCAAACTTGAGGGAAGATAGCCCCTCAAGAACAGGTTCTTGTTCTACACCAACACTCAGTACTCTGATGAGATGCCCATTGAACGCTACAGGTCATTCGTGTAGCACTGGCTAACCTCCAAGATGTGGACTCCCAACAAGCTCCTGCAGAAATATTACATCATTATCACAAATGGGCTCATGCAACTTCTCGAGAGAGTAAAACGAACCGAATCAATGAATAACTCAAGTTTCTCTCCTTTATTCAGCTTCGATATTTTGGCCAAGTTCTGTTCCAGCTTGGTGATGAATACTGTGATTTCAGACGATCCTCGAGAAATTGGTTTGAAGGACCAACGAGAAGAGGATGCAATCGCCAATGTGGTCTTGTATGAAGTCTTCAGAAACTATGCTGATAGAATCTACAAGCCAAAAGACCGACTCTTATTTGCTTAAAGAGCAGTCGAAATATTCAGACATGAATTCTAAATGAAGGATGCCAAACTGGAGTACATTGACTAAATGATCATCGGCAACTTCCACGAGAGGCAAACAAGCTCATACAGCAAATTCGTGAATAACACAGACAAGAAAGACAGAGTGAAGGATATGATAATCTAAAAGATTGCTGAGAAATCTAACAATCACTTCTTGGCTAGTATTCTCGATACTCCCAATGGTATTCGAGATGTCTTCAAATTGAGTAGAATCCTGTTCAAGGAGCAGCAGCATTTGATACTTTGTGGATCAGCAAGCTCATCCAAGCATGAATGCCTCCAGATTGCCACAATCCTGAACGATGTCGTCATAATGGAGCTCAATGCTCCCAAATACAACGAGCCCTCCAAGTTTGCTGAGGCATTCAAGCAAGCGTTGCTCAACGTGATACGGTTGGACGAGACCAATTGCTACATCGTGATCAATGATGAACAATTGCGAGACCCACTATATATCGACTTCGTCTACAACTACATCTCAAACATCGGCAAAGATGAAGAGTGCATCTTGATGGACGAAGACTTCAAAACCAAGATTACTAACGTCGAGGTGGAGCTATTCATGAAGAACAAAGAGAATTTCAAATATGACGCCAACAAGAAACCAAATCTCGACTCCTGCCTCAAAAACGGAGTTAAGAAGCTGATGAAAAACACCCACATCATCTTCATGATCAACGACTTGCAGACATATCATGAGTGGTTCTCGTTATTTCCAGGTCTTGAAACAAAATGCGATGCAATGTTTCTAGATGATCTGAATGCAGAAGGCTACCATGCACTCACCAGAACGTTTTTGGAAAGGTCAAAGATCGATGACGATATGGAAGAAGACGCGCAAACGAATTTGGTCAAGAGCATCGTCCAAGCAAAGGAAATTGCCAAAGCCAAAATCTTCGAGAACTTTTACACACAAGAAGCTCTGAAGATGTACGTTTGCGATGATTACCTCAATGGCCAAGGAGCAGAAACGGTATATCCCAATGAAAAGAAAGCACATTTCAACATGTTTGAGGACGGAAATTTCAAGGTCTACGATCCTCTTTTGAAATAGGTCAATTACAATCTACGAGCAGAGTTGAATGTAGCGATGAAAGCAAGATTCATCATGTACTTGGAAGTGTTTAGATTCTTATATGATTTCTTGTCATTGAATCTGTCAATCAGGAAGAACTATTTTGAAACATTTATCAATAAGACAAGGCAATTCAACAACTTCTTTGATGAAATAAATTCGAAAAAGAAAGACTTGCATTTGGCTTCAAACAATATCAATTACAAGATGACTATGATTCAAGATAAGATCAACAGGATCAATAAGTCTGTGCAAGATAAAAAGATGACAATCACCAACAGAAAAGCTGAGATTGATGATCTTGAATTATAGCTAAAAAATCAAAGAGATGAAGTAGATTAAGTCTTGGAAGACAAAAATGCTGCTCTGAATGAAGTGCTTGATGACATTTCGAGACTTGGAGAGCGCGACATTGCTCAAGCTGTTTCAATGACAGAATTATCAAAGTCTGAATAATCATTGCTTGATGTCATCATTATGATCATAGACAAACGAGATTCAACTTCTGAATTTGACAAGGACCTCCATGAGTCTTACTTTATTGAACCTGAAGCTTTCTGTGGCATTCTTAACGATAGACGTCAGTACGAATTCAATGATGCCTGCTTCAAGAGACTCAAAGAATTCATCATTAAGTCCTAACCATCTGAGTATGCTAAACCAGCTATCTTCAAATCTCTGTATGCATATCTTTCTGAGCTGTATCGTAAGTTGAACGTTAGAAATACAATGTCTCAGTAGTTCAATCAGATTGCAGAAATCAAAGCGAGCATCGATTCAAACTATTTCAGCATTAACTATTCTGAATATTATATCAAGGAGAAGCAACAAGAGCTTTAAATTCTTAACGAAAAAATAAAAAGGGTTAAATCAAGAGACAACAAGCTGAGTAAAAAGATTGAAGTGGCTGAGATATCTCACATGCGAACGCAGCATATATTCGATAGCGTCAAAGAATATGGATAAAAGGTAAAGCTGAAGCTCGATAGAATCAATTCTAGGCTGCAGGCTCTCTTAGGTGACTGCATTGTACTTGCTGCTTCTATTTGTCTCCTTGGCTTCTTCTCCTCAGATGAAAGGATGGAGATCAGGCATGAGATAGTGAAGTTCGTCAGTGAAGTTCAAGGTATCAATTGCAGTAAAGATTGGACTATCGAGAACAAAAACCCTAACCCAAAGATATAGAATAAAATGTTCAAGTCAATTTTGAAGGAATATGGACTCAGACAAATCCTATTACCCCACAATTACTCCGGAATCTTGACAGAATCAACAATCTGCGAGACTCTGTTCCACATGATTTTTGCTCCATCATGTCCATTGATCATTGACCCCACAGGTGAAGTTCAAGAATATATCAGATCAAAGATTATCTCTGATCTTCACGTTAAGTAGATCTATGGTTCAGATTTGAATATCAATGCCCAGATCTAAAGCATCTTCAAGTCACAAGGTAACTTTGGTCTCTTAAACGACGTGAACAACTTTGGAAAAGCCTCGTTTGGACTTACTCAGGATCAGTCTCTTCTTCATAGACTGAGTGACACATTCTATAATGGCATCGACTTCAACTACGAGAGATCAGCTCTATGGAAGAAAGTACCAGGTATTGAAGATCATATATTTAGCAGCTTCAATTGCTTAAACAAAAAGATGCCGGTAAATGAGCCTAATTTGGATAACGTATCTCTATATCAAGTTTAGATATTCTCTCCCAGCTTTGATTTCCAAAATGGAGTGCTCACTATGGCCAAAGGCTCTTGTTTTGTAGCCATGAGCTCCAATGAAGATATATTCAATAATAGCTTTGGTGTTAATGCTTGGATGGAGCTAAAGGAATTGATGCTTGAATAAATCAATAACCATGAGTGGAAGCAGCTACAGGAGGTCAAAGATCAGATCAAGTTTTACGACGAAAATAAGAGCCAGTTGAATAGAGCATACGAGAACAATTTCCTGGTGGCCAATCATGATACTCTGCAAAGAATCAGTGAATATACGAACTTGAAATAAAGCATTGAGGATATAGAAAGTCAATCTGAAGAGCGAGTTCTATACAAGAGGCTCTATGAGGAGATGATCCAGAAATATGAAATCTTAACTTACTATTCCAAGGTGATACTTAACATGTTCTTGAGTCTTAAGGTGCTCAGCAAGGTCATGAATGAAGTCACATATTCTTGGCAGATGTTCAAGCAGATTCTTTAGTAAATTCTGAAGCAAGTCATTAAGAATCTAGCACAGGAGGCTGTCTCCACTAAATAGAAGAAATCAACATTCACTAACGCAGCAAAGGGCCCAGCCAAGCCACAGGTGGACATCGATCTCCAGTTCTTCCAGAAGAATTTGATTCCAAAACTCCACAAGACCTTGGTCACCTCGATTCGCCAAGACTCAAGTGGACCATTGTTTAATCTCATCTTCTCGATGAGAGTGGCCCTTCTCCAAGATAAAATCAATAACAAGGAGAACACATTCTTTTTCTAATAGTTGCTGCTCTTGAAAGATTTCCAAGACTGGAGGAAAACTGAAATCGATTTTGTGAATATGGAAGAAGAAATTCCAAGAAGCAGACTGCTATAAATCAAGAGAGATGTTTCCAAACTATATCCAGACTTCGGAAAGAAGTTCGTGGAGAGACTCGAGTCCGACTTAGGGAATTAATTCAAGTACCAGGATGCTTCACTTCACCTCTTTAAGCTTTTCAAGGATCCATTGTTTAAGAACTTGTCTTTGATTCAGGAGATCTGTCTCGGATTTTTGTGTCCAGACCACGAGTTCAAGTCTAAATTGACCCAATTTGTTTACTTGCAGTTGTCTGAAGTATTTGACTTTTCGGAAGAGTACTCAAGATTGCACCAGTTCTTGAGCAGGGCCTCGTGGAAGAACCCTATTGCACTTCTTTCGGTGGGTCATGTAAACATGATCAATACAATTAGCTCTGTCGCACAACACTATGGTGTGGGCCTTGATGTTGTAAGGACAGATTAAGACTCTGACCGTCTAGTCTTTGAGCAGAAAAGAGGAATCAACATCCGAGTCGATGCTGTCATAAAAGCCAACTTGTAGGATCACACCGCAGTCTGCATGTAGACTGAGGAACAACGATATCAAAAACTTCGAACGATGGCCACTGGTTACCTCAAGGAAGGAAACATATGCTCAGACGTTCAGGCACCAATTGGTAAGCTCAACTTCATGTAAAACTCGTTAAGGCAGTAATTCGACAACCCAGACAAGAAGCTCTCGGGAGAGCACGAAGAAGATCCGGTTGTGCTGATTGAGAGATGCGCAAAATCAGGCTCCTGGGTGCTCGTGTCAACAATCAGGTTCCCACAGTTTTGGAAGAAGGCCTGTGATAAGCTCGGGGAGCTCAGAGATGCCGGCCTTATTGATGATTAGTTCAGGATAATTTTTGATCTTCAAGGTTATGCATAGAATGATATATCAGACTCATTCCTATTCGATCATGCCATCTCTTTCCATATGACAGAGTAGAATACCGAAGAATTTGAAGGCTTTGATGATATTTGGTCTACCATTCTGGACGAAAGAGTTCTCATCAAGTTGGAAGAAAAAATTGAAGCAATGAAAATTGCAATAATTGAAGACTAGAAGCCAAAACCTAAGGAAGCAGTCGAAGAGGAAAGCAGAAGCGATGAGATGTCTGAGTCAAGTGGCTCAGTTAGACCTAAGGATGCTGACGAACCAGAGTCTCCAAATAATGTCAAGCTCATCGACAGTACAATCAAATCAGAGGTTCAACGGTCGCTCTATAAGTAATTCATGCAGGCGTCGAAGGCAGAGAACCAGGGTCTAAAGTTTGACCTTATGCGAGCTGACGAGCCGAGCGAGGTCAGTGCTTCATAGGATGGTCTGGAAGTTCCAAGAGAAGGAGCTTCACCACCATAGACCGACGACGCCCCAAAGAGCGCCACGAGTATTCAGCGTAAGCTTGAAGGCTCCCAGAAAGACCTGGACAAGAACGTGGCTGAGCTGGAGGAGAGTCCCCTAAATATCGGTACCTCCAAGGATCTGGAAACGGCTCTGGACGAGAGCCCACTTGTATAAGATAAATAATCCCAACAGGACCTAGCAACTTCGCAGCCTCAACAACATCCAGATGATGAAGGAGATATCGTAGCCGAGAAATCATGTGAAACCGGAACAACGTTTGTTGAGCAAGTCAAAGTCGAAGCAGCCATAGGCCAAAACGAGGAAGAGTTCAAAGAAATAAACGAAACAGTTCAGCAGACGAGCGATGCCGCTCCAAACCAATCATTTAGGGACATTCCAGTTCATATTCCACTCTTGGAGCTTCCTGAAGGCCAAAGCCATTCTCAGGCGCTAATAACCAATGGTGTCAGTCCTCTTGGAGAGCAAGCTGACCACAAGGCCTCTCCTGCCTCTGCGCTGCAGGGCAATGGACAATCATCGACCGACGCACAACTACACGAGCAACCAGGAGCGGCTGAAAACGCTGAAGTAGGAGCAGACTCATAACCTCAGCCACCAGGCTCAACGCCAGTTGAAGATGGTGCTGATGCAAGCGCCGCCAACGTGATGAATGTGGAGGCTCCAGCAGGTCAAGGACATGGAGAGGTAGTGGAAGCTTCAGCAACAGCAGAGGGAGATGCCGAGCCGGCACAAGACAAGGAAGCAGCAGCTGCCGAGGTCATTGAAAAGAACGAAGCTGCTTTGGCTACTCCAAATGATGGGGCCCAAGATAATTAGGCTGAAAACATAGATGACGCACAGAATAACAAAGAAGATGATGAAATTAATGCAGAGGAAAAGGCCGATGCCAACGAATGAGATAATCTTAAATTTAATAATACCATAAATAATAAGTTTTTAAATGCTA
>Ga0138259_1039526_pt1 | contig 15416 bp, 18 predicted proteins | sample RNAA_220151111_FD_105236 | JGI IMG/M metagenome (GOLD analysis project Ga0138259, IMG submission 105236) | Metatranscriptomics of polar marine prokaryotic and eukaryotic communities from Palmer Station, Antarctica after 24hr light incubation -... | ecosystem: Environmental > Aquatic > Marine >...
TCTATATTAGCAGAAGCTGGTGTTGGTACTGGTTGGACTGTATATCCACCATTATCTAACGGAACTTCGCATTCAGGAGGAGCTGTTGATTTAGCAATTTTTAGTCTGCACTTATCTGGAGCATCTTCAATTTTAGGAGCTATAAATTTTATTTGTACTATTTTCAATATGCGTGTTAAAAGTTTATCTTTCCATAACTTACCGTTGTTTGTATGGTCTATTTTAATTACAGCATTTTTATTATTATTATCGTTACCTGTTCTTGCTGGAGCAATTACAATGTTATTAACTGATAGAAATTTCAATACAACGTTTTTCGATCCTGCTGGGGGCGGAGATCCTGTTTTATACCAACATTTATTTTGGTTTTTTGGTCATCCGGAAGTTTATATTTTAATACTACCAGGTTTTGGTATCATTAGTCATATTATTATTAGCGCAGCAAAAAAAACCAATTTTTGGTTATTTAGGTATGGTTTATGCTATGTTTTCTATTGGAGTTCTTGGGTTTATTGTTTGGGCACACCACATGTATACAGTTGGTCTAGATATAGATACTCGAGCGTATTTCACTGCAGCAACTATGATAATTGCAATACCAACTGGTATCAAAATTTTTAGTTGGCTTGCAACTTTGTGGGGAGGTTCCATTGATTTACGAACTCCAGCTCTTTTTGCTGTTGGTTTCATTTTTCTATTTACAGTAGGTGGGGTTACTGGCGTTGTGTTAGCAAACTCAGGAATAGATATTGCGTTACATGATACTTATTATGTAGTCGCTCATTTTCATTACGTATTGTCTATGGGTGCTGTTTTTTCTATGCTAGGAGGTATTTACTTCTGGTTTGAAAAAATTACCGGCGTACCTTACTCTGAAGTTCTAGGAAAAATTCATTTTTGGACTTTCTTTTTCGGAGTAAATTTAACTTTTTTCCCTATGCATTTCTTAGGAGTTGCAGGGATGCCTCGTCGGATACCAGATTATCCGGATGCTTTTTTCTTATTTAACAAAATTGCATCTTGGGGTTCTTACATATCTGCACTTTCATCTATTTTCTTTTTTTTAATTGTGATTGATGCTTTAACACACAATACTAAAGTACAAAACTAAAAAAGTAAAGTGTTGTGTATCTTTTCAGTATTAAGTAATTAATTCAATTGGAAGAATGCCTCGCTTACAACGAGGAAGTTAGTGGTTCGAGCCCGCTATTACTTAAAAATTTAAAATTTCACATTGTTTTTATTTGGGATATAGCCAAGTGGTAAGGCCTTCGTTTTTGGTACGAGTATTTCAAAGGTTCGAATCCTTTTATCCCAAATTTTAAAATAAAATATTAAAAATGTCATTAAAAAAAAGATTTTTATTAAAAAAAATAAAAAATTTTACTCTTAATTTTGGACCACAACACCCAGCAGCGCATGGTGTGTTACGTTTAATTTTAGAATTGAAAGGTGAAATTGTAAAAAGAGCAGACCCGCATATCGGTTTACTTCATAGAGGTACAGAAAAACTAATAGAACATAAAAATTACGTACAGGCATTACCATATTTTGACAGATTAGATTACGTATCTATGATGTCACAAGAACATACTTATTGTTTGGCTGTTGAAAAGTTATTGAAATGTGAGTTGCCAATTCGTGCAAAATACATTAGAGTATTATTTGCAGAAATTACCCGAATATTAAATCATCTTTTAGCCGTTGGGTGCCATGCTATGGATGTTGGTGCTATGACACCATTTTTATGGGCTTTTGAAGAAAGAGAAAAGTTAATGGAATTTTACGAACGTGTTTCTGGTGCTAGGATGCACGCAGCTTATTTTCGACCTGGGGGCGTTTTATTTGATCTACCTGCAGGTTTTTTGAATGACATCTTCATATTTGTTGAACAATTTAATACACGTCTCATCGAAATAGAAGAAATGTTAACAGAAAACCGAATATGGAAACAACGCTTAGTAGATATTGGCACTGTTTCAGCAGAAAGTGCTCGTGATTGGAGTTTTAGTGGTGTTTTATTAAGAGGTTCTGGTATTCAGTGGGATTTACGAAAATCACAACCTTATGATGTTTATAAAGAGCTTGATTTTAAAATACCTGTGGGAACAAACGGGGACTGTTTTGATAGATATTTAATTAGAATTTTTGAAATGAAAGAATCTTTGAAAATAATAACTCAATGTTTATCAAAAATGCCATCGGGTGTTATTAAAACTACAAATAATAAAATAACCCCGCCTTCTCGATTAGATACTAAACAATCAATGGAATCTTTAATTCATCATTTTAAAATTTATACTCAAAGTTTCACTATTCCGGCAAATGAAACATTTGTTGCTAGTGAAGCGCCAAAAGGAGAGTTTGGTGTTTTTTTAGTATCAGACAACACAAATCGGCCATTTAGATGTAAAATCAAAGCGCCAGGGTTTAATCACTTGCAATCCTTAGATTTCATGTCAAAAGGTCATTTAATAGCAGATGTGGTAACTATTATTGGAACACAAGACATAGTTTTCGGTGAAATTGACCGTTAACATATTAAAAACTAAAATTATTTGCGTTTATAGCTCAATTGGATAGAGTTTTGGATTTCGGTCCCGAAGGTTATAGGTTCAACTCCTATTAAACGTAATATTACAAATTTTTTAAAAAAGTTCTGTTTTGTATTAAATATCTCAAAGGGGGGGGATATAACTCAATTTGGTAGAGTGTATGCTTTGCAAGTATACAGTTATCGGTTCAAATCCGATTATTTCCAAAAAATAGAAATATTAATAAAAAGAATGTTAGTTTTCTTTTATAAAAATAAAAATATATAATTTTAATAAGGAAAGATGACTGAGTGGTTTAATGTGAAGATCTGCTAAATCTTTGTATATTTGTTAAAATATACCGTGGGTTCGAATCCCACTCTTTTCGAAAGTTTACATAAAAAAAATAAAAGACCAAATTTCGGTAAATGTAACTCAGTAGGTTAGAGTGTTAGGTTGTGATTCTAAAAGTCACGGGTTCAACTCCCGTCGTTTACCCTCAAGATGTACAAAAACTTAGTTAGTGAAGAGTAATTGGTTAACTCATTAGGTTCATATTCTAAAGTTTGTAGGTTCAAGTCCTGCCACTAACAAAAATGTATTTATCAATCGTTTTTTTACCGTTAATAGGATTTTTACACGCTAATTTGTTTGGTAGGTTCTTAAATTCTCAAGGTTCTTCCATCATTACAGTAAATTCTTTGTTTTTAACTTTCTTTTTTTCTATTATTGCATTTTATGAAGTTGCTCTTATGGGGTGTTGCTCGTATGTTAAGCTTTCGACCTGGATAAGTTCTGAATTTTTGAATGTTGATTGGGGTTTTCAGTTCGACACTCTTACAGTAACTATGTGTTGTGTCGTGTCGTTCGTTTCATTTTTAGTTCATTTATATTCAACGGAATACATGTCCCATGATCCTCATTTACCGAGATTTATGTCGTATTTGTCATTATTCACATTTTTCATGTTAATTCTTGTAACCGCTGACAATTATGTTCAACTATTCGTAGGTTGGGAAGGTGTTGGCTTATGTTCGTTTCTGTTAATTAATTTTTGGTTTACACGAATTCAAGCTAATAAAGCGGCTATTAAAGCGATGGTTTTAAATAGAGTCGGAGACTTCGGCCTAACTTTAGGGATATTGACAATTTACGTAAAATTTAACGCAGTGGATTACGCAACAGTTTTTGCAATGGCACCGTTTTTCAGCAAAGAAGAGTTTTTCTTCTTTTCTTTCAATTTCAATCTACTTTCATTGATAGGGGGATTACTTTTCGTAGGTGCTGTTGGAAAATCTGCGCAATTAGGTTTACATACTTGGTTACCTGATGCTATGGAAGGTCCAACTCCTGTTTCAGCGTTAATTCACGCAGCTACCATGGTAACCGCCGGTGTATTCTTAATTGCTAGAAGTTCGCCGGTATACGAATATGCTCCGGATGTTCTGAATATCATAGCTATAATAGGAGCATCTACAGCATTTTTTGCTGCTACGGTTGGTCTGTTACAAAACGATTTAAAACGCGTTATTGCCTATTCTACGTGTAGTCAGTTAGGGTATATGATTTTTGCTTGTGGTCTTTCTAACTATTCAGTAGGAGTCTTTCATTTAGTAAACCACGCTTTCTTTAAAGCTTTACTTTTTTTAGGAGCCGGTTCTGTCATCCATGCGGTGAGCGACGAGCAAGATATGCGGAAAATGGGTGGATTAAAAAAACTCGTTCCGTTTACTTATTCTATGATGGTAATCGGTTCGTTGGCGTTAATAGGTTTCCCTTTTTTAACAGGTTTTTATTCGAAAGATGTTATTTTAGAGGTCGCGTTTGGTAAATACACTACTACAGGTCATTTTAGTTATTGCTTGGGAACCGTAGGTGCTTTTTTAACAGCTTTTTATTCAACTCGATTAATTTTCTTAACATTTTTACTACCACCAAATGGATATAAATCAGTTATCTGTAATGCTTACGATTCATCGTATCAAATAGGAACTGCACTAGCATGTCTTTCTATCCCAAGTATTTTCGCAGGATTTTATACTAAAGATATGATTATTGGTTTAGGAACAGATTTTTGGGGGAACTCTCTTTTTTTATTACCTGAAAATCAAAATCAAATAGATGCCGAATTTATAATACACGGTTTTAAATTGTTGCCAGTAATTTTCAGTTTAAGTGGTGTTAGTGTTGCATGTCTCTTTTATATATTTGGTAATAGAGCACTTTTTAAATTAAAAATAAATTATATTGGAAATAATCTTTATAATTTTTTAAACAAAAAATGGTTTTTCGATAAGATTTTCAATGAGTACATCGGTCAAGTTGTTTTAAATTTAGGTTATTCTACTACCTATAAAATAATAGATCGAGGTATTTTTGAAATTTTTGGTCCTATGGGATTTTCGACACTTCTAAAGAAAAAATCAAAAGCATTATCTCAATTACAAACAGGTTTTATATACCATTACGCTCTTCTAATGTTGTTATGCGCAACTTTACTTCTCGGTCTACGAGAGTTTTGGGTTTTATTCAGTTATTACTTAGATTACCGTTTAATTCTAATTTTTTCAAGTTTAACTTTTTTTTATTATTATAAAAAAGATTAAAACCAAGAACTAAAAAATAAGTAAAAAGAAATATTATACAAATTTAAACTGTACCTGAAACCGTGTCGAACTCAAGATGTCAGTTAAATTTTTGTTCAGATACTATTCTGTATTATTAGTTTTATATTATATAAAGTTAATTTATAGGGAAACTTTTACAATTTTTTTTCATTTTTAAATTTATTATTAAAAGGAGGGATGACTGAGTCCGGTTAAAAGTGACAGATTGTAAATCTGTTAGAAAAATTCTATCGTAGGTTCAAATCCTACTCCCTTCAAACAATTACCGAGAATTTTCGGCTATATTTCTTTTCCGTGTTAGATTTTAAAGTTATCAATTTAACTAGCATAAAACAATGTTTTTCATGTTTATGTGTCTACCAATTGGTTCAAAACTAAATTTTCGTATTTTTCAATGGGTCAAAAACTGTGTGGTTTGCCCTTGGCGTTCGTTCTTTTTCGACTACTATGAAGAAGGATAAAATAAGGTTTGTACCGGTGGCACACGTCCCTATTTTATGAGGAGGTAAAACCCTTCTATCTTCCAATTGTAGTTTTTGCGCATTAGAACAATTATAAACAATTTTATGCTATAATAAAAAGTTGTTTTATCGAAACATGACGCAGTGGAAGCGTGTCTGTTTTGGGAACAGAAAGTCATGTGTTCAAATCACATTGTTTCGAGCTTTTTTATGTTGAAATTATTCTTGCTTTACAAATTATTAAACCAGTTTTAAAGCTTGTAGCTCAGTTGGTTAGAGCATATGCCTGATAAGCGTAAGGTCAGTAGTTCAAATCTACTCAAGCTTAAACTAATTTTATTTAAAATTACTAGCTGTAGGAAATATAGTGTAATTGGTTAATGCGTCGGCCTGTCACGCCGAAAAGTACGGGTTCAAATCCCGTTATTTCCGTAAAATTTTATCATTCAAAAGTTAAAAGATGTCATTAAAACTAAAAGCAACAAAATCATTAAATATATTATCTGATGGAAGTTTACTTTTTTTTAAAAAAAGTTCAGTTAAATCACGACAAAAACTTAAAATGATAAAAATTCCTACAAAAGACGTTCCTTTTCAAAAGCATAAAAAAATCTTGTAAAGCAAAACACTTTTCTTTTCATTAATGAATCAATATTTAGTTACAAAAAATATAAAAAATCTAGTTAAACTTTGCCCTTTAGAAAAATTACAAGTTTATGGCGAAGACATTACATTAGTCATAAAATCTCATTTTATATTAGACATATTGTTGTTTGTTAAATATCATATTCCTTATCAATTTGATATATTAACGTGTATTTCGAGTACGGATTATCCTACAAAAAAATATCGTTTTGAGATTATTTATGAGTTATTAAGCATTAAATACAACACTCGACTAAAAATTAAAGTTTTGTTACACGAGCTTATGACAATTGATTCTTGTGATCAGTTATTTTTGTCTGCTGGTTGGTATGAGTGTGAAATATGGGATATGTTTGGGGTATTTTTTAAAAACCATAGTCATTTAAAAAGAATTTTAACAGATTATGGTTTTGAAGGTTATCCTTTGAGAAAAGATTTTCCATTAAGTGGTTTTATAGAAATGAAATACAACGAAACACAAAAAAGAGTTGTTAGTGAAGCACTTGAGTTCGGTCAAGAATACAGAACTTTTCTTTTCCTATCACCTTGGGAACAAAAAGTATTATAAGCAGACTGTTTTATGAAAAAATTGTATTATAATAAAAAATCTGAAAAAATTAATCGGTTGGTTTTGGTAGAAAAAAAAAGAGTAATTCTAAAAAGTATTATTCTTAATACAAATATTTCTCAAATAACAAGACAACAATGTGTAACACGATTATCTAATTACGCAAAAGTTTGTGTTACAAAAAATCAATTAGTAAAAAAATGTATTATAACAAAACAAAGAAAAATTTTCAACAAAAATTTTAAGTTTTCCAGACTTGTACTCTTACGTATGGCTAGAAGTGGACTTGTTTGCGGTCTGGTAAAAACAGTTTGGTAATTTAATTTTAATTAAAATAAAATTTTATGTTTTTACAACAAATAATAAAAAAGAAAAATTTATTTTTAGCTAGTTTAGGTCTCCAAAAAGACTTTTATTGTTTATCACAAAAAAAGTTTATTTTAAAAGACTTAGGAAATAAAAATTTAATTCTCTTAACCAAATTAAATTCCTTAAATAAAAATAAAAAAGCATTAGTTCGGTCAAAATTTTCACGCAAAAATTCTGTTCTTTCACCACGTTTAACGCGAAACACTGCTGTTGTAATGTACATTATAAATATTCGATTAACCAATACAAACACTTTATTGAATGTAACCGACCCAAAGGGGAACACGCTGTTTTCAACGACAACGGGTTCAATAAAACTAGAGGGAAAGCAAAAAACAGCACAACCGTCAGCATTATTACTGTTGATAAAAACATTACAAAAAAAAGCAAAGGTACTAGGAATGTTGCCAATTGCAATTCATTTTTACAATACAAAACTTTATTACGAAACTTTAGCGATTCAAGTATTAAAACAAAATTTTTTTATTTTATCGATTAAAAGCTATAATTTACAACCGCATAACGGTTGTAGGCCTAAAAAACTAAAAAGATTATAACTCAGTTTTTAATTCTAGTATTTGGTGTTATGAGTATAGCAATTTTATTTTTTCAATTCAAAAGCATACTTTTAGAAACGTTTAGTTTTAATATAATGCATTTTGTTAGTATAAAAAAAATTATTATAATAATTTTTTTAGGGATCTTGTTTTTCGGCGATTTTAATATAATAAAAGGTAAAATAAAAACACTTCTAAAAAAATCAAAGCTAAAAGCTTTAAAAGAAAAATAATAAAATTATCACATTAGCTTTTGATTAAAATTGATATGTTACATTTTTACTTAGCAGAGTTTAAAAATCGATTTTCCTTTGTGTTTATTGCATGGGTTAGTTTTGTGAGTAGTTGTTTTATTTACAAAGAGTTAATTTTATTTTTATTTATGAAACCTTTCTTATCTTTTTTTAAAGAAGGATCTGTATATTTTATATACACAAGTATCACAGAACTGGTTTCAACATATATGTTGTTATCTTTATTTTTAGGTAATATAGTAGCAGCAATTTTTCTAGTATGGCACTTATTAGTTTTCGTCACGCCAGGTTTATTTCTACATGAAGATATAAAAATAAAAACTTTTGTTCTCATCTGTTTTATAAATGGTCTTTTTATATTTTTAACCGTGAGTTTAATATTTTTCCCTCTCTTAAATTCTTTCTTCCTTCATTTTCAAGATTCTTTTCTAAATAACAAATTAAATTTTTATTTAGAAATGAAAATTTATGATTATTGCTCGTTTTACATAAAGATTTATGTGATTTGCTTTAGTATATTCCAGTTTTGTATAGGATTATTTTTCTTGATTGTGGTACAAAAAGATAATCTCAATTTTTTAAAAAATCGTCGGAAAGTTATTTACTTTTCTTTCCTTCTTTTCGCAACGTTATTAACTCCGCCCGACATTTTTTGTCAATGTAGTTTCAGTTTCAGTTTTATTATCTTTTTCGAAATATTATCTATATTTTATTGTTTCCTTAAGAGTTTAAAATCATAATAATAGGTCTTTTTTGTGTAATTAAGTGAAAATATTTACAACAATTTTTTCTTTTCAGTGCGATAGTCCTGGATTATGGCAGACATATTTATCTGACCCTGCAAGTATTTCAATGGAAGGTATTTTAATTTTCAATAGTCATTTATTTTTTTTACTATGTGTTATCGTTATCTTTGTTGCTTGGTTAGTCTTTTATACATTATATTATTATACAGAGTACAATAACAAAATAGCTGCAAAATTTGTACATTCAAATGAATTAGAAGTTATTTGGACAACCATTCCAGCGCTTATTTTACTAATAATATCTACTCCTTCTTTCACGTTGTTATACGCAATGGATGAAATTTCTGAACCTGAGCTTACATTGAAAATTTTAGGACACCAGTGGTTTTGGAGTTATGAGATTTCAGATTTTAATTCTTGCCAAAGTGATGGTCAAAGTTTAAAATACGTCTGTTACATGATGGTTTTAGATGGTTTGCCAAAAACTAAACAAGGTTATTTTCGATTGTTAGAAACTAACAAGCGTGTAATTTTACCAACTAATACTCATATAAGACTATTAGTTAGTGCTGCAGATGTACTACATAGTTGGACCGTTCCGTCGTTTGGTTTAAAAGTAGACGCATGCCCAGGACGTTTAAACCAATTAAATTTATTTATAAAACGTGTTGGTGTTTTTTTCGGTCAGTGTAGCGAAATTTGTGGAGTAAATCATGGTTTTATGCCGATTGTTGTTGTTTCACTACAAACAATGCAATTTCATCACTATGTTATGACAAAATTAGAATTAGGTTAATTTTTGCGAATTTAAAAGCATTTTTAGCTCAATTGGATAGAGCATCAGCCTTCTAAGTTGGTGGTTATAGGTTCAAGTCCTATAAAATGTATTCATATTTTTCTGTGTGAACAAGTATATACAAAGTATACCTTGACACAATTAAACGTTTTATTTTAGTTTTTAGGTTGAATCCCAAATTAAATAGTGAATTATCTTTATAATTATAAATTAAAAAATACTTTCGAATCTTTTTCAAATAAAGAGATTCCAAATAATTTCAGTTTTTCAGTTTTTACAGCTTTTTTTGTAAACAAAACAATAAGATGGAATCGAAATTACTTATTATCTTTTGTTGACACACATGTAATTCATTACCCGACACCTATAAACTTAACATACGCTTGGAGTTTCGGATCATCTGCTGGTATTTGTTTGGTTATTCAAATATTATCAGGAATTTTTTTAGCAATGCATTACACTCCTCATATTGATTTAGCTTTTAGTAGTGTAGAGCATATTATGCGAGATGTCAACAATGGTTGGCTCATTCGTTATATACATGCAAATGGTGCTTCTATGTTTTTCATTGTAGTTTATTGTCACATTTTCCGTGGCTTATATTATGGATCGTATATGTACCCAAGACAATTATTATGGTGTTCTGGTGTTATTATTTTTCTACTAATGATGGGTACTGCTTTCATGGGGTACGTACTTCCATGGGGTCAAATGAGTTTTTGGGGTGCAACAGTTATTACAAGTTTAGTAACAGCTGTTCCTTTAGTTGGTGGTGCCATCGTAGATTGGTTGTGGGGTGGTTTTACTGTAAACAACGCTACTTTAAATAGATTTTTCAGTTTACACTTTTTTTTACCATTCATAATAGCTGGGCTTTCCGTATTACATTTAGCATTGTTACATAAAGATGGATCAAACAATCCTTTGGGAATTGAGAGCACAACCGATAAAATATCATTTTACCCATATTTTGCTGTAAAAGACGCATACGCTTTTTTTTTGTTTATTAGGTTTTTTTTGTTGTCTTGTGTTTTATTTCCCCAATTCTTTAGGACACCCTGATAATTATATACCTGCAGATCCAATGGTAACACCGGCTCATATTGTACCTGAGTGGTATTTTTTACCGTTTTATGCAATTTTGCGATCTATCCCAGATAAACTTGGTGGCGTTACTGCTATGGTCGGCGCTTTACTTATTTTATTATTGATACCTTTTACAAATACATCTGAAATTAGAAGTACGACTTTCCGACCGATTTTCAAAATTTTCTATTGGTTACTTGTTGCGGACTTCTTGATTCTAGGATGGATTGGCCAAAAACCTGTAAAAGATGCTTACGTTATTACAGGGCAGATTGCTACAGTATATTATTTTTTATTTTTCCTCGTATTAATACCTCTTACAGGATTCCTAGAAACACTTTTAATGAGCAATAAAAACTTAGATAAGTAGCAAGGTTTTACACAAGAATTTTACCATCACAAAAACTTCAACATTTTTTTTTCGTGCTAGCGACTCCTTTAGAACAATTTCAAATAATTTCACTATTTTCTATCAAACTGTTTTGTTTCGATTTTTCTCTAACAAATTTACTTTTAATCAATTTATTAGTATTATTTGTTTATATTTTTATGGTTTTTTGTATTTCTTCACGAAGTGCAGATACTAAACATATTTGCTTTTTCTTAGTACCAACCGCTTGGCAGTACCTAATAGAAGCATTATTTGATACAGTGTCACAGTTATTATTTGACAATATAAACTCGGAAGGTGAAAAGTATTTCCCGTTTATTTCAGTTTTATTTTCTTTTATCCTTTTCAGTAATTTAATAGGTTTAATTCCTTATAGTTTTACTGTAACAAGCCATTTAATTGTTACATTTACTCTTTCCTTTGCTGTCTTTGTAGGAGTTAACATTATTTGTATACAAAGATACGGTTTTAGACTATTAACATTATTTATTCCTGCAAACACATCTTTTGGTTTAGCTTTATTATTAGTTCCTATTGAGTTCTTTTCTTATATTTTTAAACCGATCAGTTTAGGAGTACGGTTATTTGCTAATTTAATGGCCGGTCACACTTTATTAAAAGTAATTGTGGGTTTTGCTTGGAGTATGGTTTTATTAGAAGATTTACTAGCAGTTGTACATGTTTTTCCTTTACTAGTATTAGTGTTACTTATGGGCTTAGAGTTAGGTGTGGCTGTTATTCAGGCATATGTCTTTACTATATTAACTTGTATTTACTTAAATGATAGTATCAACTTACATTAACTTATTCATCTAAATTACCTTTTTTAAAAATGCTTGCTAATATAACAGTTTATTCAACGAACAAACAAACATTAATAGATTTTAATAGTTTCATCATAAAATTTTATCAAAGAACTTCCTCTAAAAAAAAAATGTTTTTGGTTGAAAACCAAAGTAATATAAAAAAAATCGTTTCAGTATTTTAAAGTCGCCTCACGTGAATAAAAAAGCTCAAGAGCACTATCACAGATCAATTCATCGTAAGTGTTTTGAGATTTATTTCATTAATACTTCTGTTTTATTAGTTTTTTTAAAAACTTTGCAACTGAAGAGTTTTTCAGGCCTTAATATAAAAATATCTCTTTCGTTAAATAGTAATAAATTTAAAAAGAGAGTGGAGTTTTTATTAAATTTGAATAACATTTCATTAAGACAAGCAAAACGGGGAAGTACTAATATAGTTTCAGTCCAAAAATACTTGCAACTTCTTGACGCTTTTGGTGAGACGTTATTTATAAAATAATATAAAATTGTTTGGATAGCTCAGTTGGTAGAGCAAAGGACTGAAAATCCTTGTGACGGCAGTTCAAACCTGTCTCTAAACAAACTTATCAATGAAATTTTATTTATGGAACATGTTTGCTTGTATTATCAATGGCCAAAAAGTAAAAAGATCTTTCATAGAGTATCCTTCTAAAAAATTCTGTATTCCTTTTCTAAATATTTTATGGGATGAAGGTTTTATTTTAGGCTATAAAATTTCAAATAATAACAAGAACAACTTAAAAATATTTTTAAATTATAAAAATAAAAAACCCGTAATAAAAGTGTTAAAGTGCATAACTAGACCAGGGTCCCGCAAATATTTTTCTATTAACCAGCTATGGAAAATAAAACCACAAGGAGGAGTGTTAATAGTTTCTACCAATAAAGGTCTTTTAATGCTTGACGAGTGTAAAAAGTTAAACATAGGAGGCGAACCCTTTTTAATTTTAAAATAAAACCACAATATGAAAAGTTATCTTAAAACTTATAAAATAAAAATACCGAAGCAGGTTTCTATTTTTTATTCTGAACAAAAGCAATGTTTAATTTTACAAGGACAATTAAGATCACAAGTCTTTTTATTACAAACTAAAGTTAATTTATTACACAAATTAAGTGTTATCAAAACGACTAGTGGGATTTTCAAAAAAACTTCTAAAAATAGGATGAAAAACTTAAAACAAATGCAAGGATCTTTTCATTCTCTGCTTAAGCGTACTGTTTTCGAAGTATCTATTTTACTTTGCAAAAAATTAAAACTAGTGGGCGTTGGGTTTAAAGTTTTTTTGTTAAACTATTTTAATAAAAAGATATTGCATTTCAAATTGGGTTTTAGTCATGACATTTATCTATTACTTTTAGAAAACACTCGTGTAGTGGATTTTAAATCGAACACAAGAATTTTCGTTTTAGGAAAAGTGTATACGGATGTTTTAAAAATTATATCACTAATACGTTTATTTAAAAAGCCGGAGCCTTACAAAGGTAAAGGAGTTTTATACGAAAAAGAAACTGTAACATTAAAAGAAGGTAAAAAATTATAAAAAATGAAATTAAATAAAATTATTTATAAAGATTATAAGTTTTTATGTTTTAGTTTACTAAACTCTCAAAAAGCCCTTCGCAAGAATCCTTATTCAGCTGGCGTTTCTTTTCAATTATTGTATCTTAAAAAACTATTAAAACTCATTTATAGTTATCATATTCATAATTATAAGATAGTCTTTTTAGGATTCCCGCCGGTTAAAAAGTCGATGTTAAAAAAACTTTTATACAACACGCAACACAATTTTATTTTAAAGCAAAGTAAAACTAACACAGAGCGCAAAATAAATCCCAATCTTTTTTTAGTCTTAAATAATAAAGCAACACAGAAAAAAAAAATCGAACAAATACCAAAACCGACGTTTTTTTTCGAAAACCCTGAGAAAATAAATACGACAAAAGCAACAAAAAAAGACAATTCTTTTTTAATACGTTACAATAAAACTATTTGGAATTTGTTACTTTATAGCATTCTAAAGAAAAAGTCTAAACGAAAAGTTTCAAATAATCCTTCTAAATTTAACAAAAACTATATAAAAAAAAGCTTTTTATGACAAATAATAGATACAAACCATTATACAAGAATTTTTTACTTTTAAAACAAAACGTACAGAACCGACAAAAACTGTATACATTCCGAAAAAAAAAATGGCAAAAGTTTATTCAGTTAGCAAAACGTAATTCTAATAAAAGACCTCTAAACAAATTATACGATCAAACTAAACTTTTATTGCCGGTTTATAGTAGTTTTTTCAAACAAAAATTTCGATATAATTTATATTTAAAAAAAAAGATTAGTTTATTTTACGGTGGTTTATTAAAAAAATCTTTTAAAAAAATTATAATCTCGGCTAATTCAAACTCAAAAAAATCAAAAGGAAATAAGCCGCCTCAAATTTTGTTATTACAACAACTTGAAGGTCGTTTAGATGTTATAATACAAAGATCTTTTTTGATGCCGAGTATTAGAAATGTTAGATTATTTATTAAGCACAAGCAGGTTATTGTAAATGGGCGGTTTGTTACCAACAAAAAATTTCAGTTAAAAAAAGGAGATCTGATAGAAATTGTTTCAAGCAGACGTGCTTTTATAAATAAATCTATCCAAAAATCTGTAGCATATACAGGTTATTGGCCGTTGCCACCAAAAAACATGCAAATTAATTATCGTACGCTCCAGGCTATTTGCGTAAAAGATTTAACGACGGTAAATTCTTCAGCGCAGTTTTTATTCTGGCTAGATTTAAATTCAACTTGTAATTTTTGTAAATATTAAACAATTAAGGCTTTATTTTTGAAAAATAAATTTTTATTTTAGCTTATTTGGTGAAATTGGTAGACACGTCAGACTTAAAATTTGATTCCATATTGGAGTACTGGTTCAAGTCCGGTAATAAGTAATAAAAAACAGCCAAAATGATGGAATTGGAAGACATGCTAGGTTTAGGTTCTAGTTCTTTTTTAAAGAGTAAGGGTTCAAGTCCCTTTTTTGGTATTGCAAAAATCCTTTTCGTACAGTTTCTTTTTTATAAATGCCAACTATCAATCAATTATGTAAAAAACCTAGGTTAAAAAAAAAAAATCGAAACAAAACACCAGCGTTACAAAACTGCCCTCAAAAAAAAGGGGTTTGTATTAAAATATTTTTAATGACGCCAAAAAAACCAAACTCAGCACTACGAAAACTCGCTAGAATACGTTTAACAAATGAAAAGCGGGTTTCCGCTTATATACCAGGAGAAGGTCATAATTTGCAAGAATATTCCACTATATTAATTAGAGGAGGTCGTGTCAAAGATTTACCAGGAATCAAATACCACATTATTCGAGGCAAACTAGATCTTCAAGGCTTAGCAAATAGAAAAACTTCTCGTTCAAAATATGGTTCTAAGAAACCAATTATTTTATGAAAACTAATGTTAATTATTGCTTTATTAAATTTTTCATAAATAAGTTATTTCGTAATGGGAAAAAAGAACAATCTGAGCAAATAATCTTTTCCAGCGTAAA
>Ga0138259_1106404_pt1 | contig 15321 bp, 26 predicted proteins | sample RNAA_220151111_FD_105236 | JGI IMG/M metagenome (GOLD analysis project Ga0138259, IMG submission 105236) | Metatranscriptomics of polar marine prokaryotic and eukaryotic communities from Palmer Station, Antarctica after 24hr light incubation -... | ecosystem: Environmental > Aquatic > Marine >...
CCCTGCCGTATCAGCATCCTATGGCTACACAAATCTTATATCTTGTAAATACATGAGCTCATCTATTTACAAGATATAAGATTTGTGTAGCCATAGGATGCTGATACGGGAGGGGAGTCAGCATTACTACCAGGCCAAGTCAGGCACGGATGCTCAGTCGGTAAGACATATGCAGACGGCGCAGGACTTTGAGGCGCTGGTGGACAAGCTGAGAGCGATTATGCTTGAGAAGGTCAAGTTTATAGAGAAGACGGCTTAACTCAATGAGGACATGGTCGTGGAGATGATCAGAGGGAGCGACAGTTCCCTAGGACAAGGTGAAGGCTTGGCAACTCTTATCAAGGACACGCTCCTTGAGACAGCTGAGTGCGAAAAGATAGTTGCTGATGCTTCAGAAAGCGACTTGCAGGCCTCGACGGACCTCGATGAAATTATACGGGAAAATTTCTTGCGCAAAACTCGAAATAGACTTCACTACAAGGTGCTTGAATATGTGTGGAAATGTGTACAGGTGCTCATTGGAGACCACAGGTCTTGCCTTTCCGAGGAAGACCTCGTAGCCATGCTCCGGTTGCTAGACGGCCTATCATGGGACAATGCGACTCCGTATGACGAAGCGAGAACCCTGCCACACTTCAAGCCAGACTTCACGGCGGTGCTGCTGGAGATCTGCGACCAAACGGACAATGTCAGGATCATCAAGTTGGTCGCCACCGTACTCTCCAACGCCCCAGGCGCCAGAGCACGGCCATCGGTGGAGGCCCTTGGATTAGCGGGAGCAGAGCAACTCAATAGAGTGCTGGTCAAATTCGCTGTCTTCGCAGAAGCTGGTGACCAGCTGTTGCAGGCCGCCTCAAAGCAAGGAGGCCAGGACTTGAAGAAGATTTTGGATCAAGTTAAAAAATCTTTCAACTTGCGTCTCCACCTTGAGCCAGACAGACCACAAAGAAAGCCAAAGAAGGAGCAGGAGAGCACGGAAGCCCTTGACTCAGAGAAGGAAGGAAGCATCGAGGATGAATCTGTAGAGACCAACTCTGGCCATGACGTACTCGCTGACTGCATGCAGGCCCAACAAGCGAGCACCTCTGCCAGTGGCAGTGATGGCTCAGACAAAGCAAAACAGAAGCAGGCAAGAGCGAGCAGCAAGATCGAAATTCGATTTGAATCAGGCATCGACTCTTTCTTGCAGGAGCAAACCCAAGCCATTCTGGATGCAAAGAAAAAAGACGGCCAAGATGCTAAAATGGAAATTGATGAAGGAAACGCGAAGGAAGATGAAGAGCATAAAGTCAAGCTGAGAGATATTGCAGAGAAAATATTTGAGCAGAAGTTCGAGGAGAAGTACCAAGAGGAGGTGAAAACAGCTGCCACAGGAAGCACGCCGAAGACATTAGCAAAATTCAAGACCATGTACGCAGATTACGTCAAGGATTCGATCAGCTTTATCGAGGCAAACTTGATATATAGCAAATTCATCAGCGATGATTCGAGCTTCTGGTTGGCAGTTGAATGCTCCATTCAGTGCCAGAAGAGGCTGATCCAGAAGTTGGACCACTTCAACAGCAGAAGAGACGAGAGACCTCCTGGAGCCAGAAGCGTAGCTCCGATTTCCAGGGTTTTCTGCGACAGAGTCCAGAACTTCGTCACTCAGAAGCTTGCTCGCAACTGCATCACTCTTGTGTCAAGCTCATCAACTGCTGCAGAATCAGAGCTCCCACGGTATATCAGCAGCTGTGTGGCGCAGCTGCAAGTACTGAAGCAGTACCTGCGCAAGGTGAAGGATGCTGAAGCTGGTCCTGGCCTAGCTTCCAGCAGAGTCCTCCAGGAGCTGGTCGTCAAATCTGTGGGCGACGCGAAGCCGTTCCTCCTCGATGTCCTGAATCAGATCAGCAGCATCGACGTCGTAAATGAAAATGGCGAGGCAGTGCTGAAGTTTGACTCGAGCCAAGAAGATGCGGACTAGATCTCATCCAGCAGAGAGCAGAATAAGGGAGCAATCAAGTTGCAGCCAGCGCTGCTTACAGATCATAGGTTCCAAACCAACATCTGGTTGGTGGTCCAGCAAGTCTACGAGATCCTCTGCAACGCCATGAGGCATGCCAACTTGCCCTAGTTGAACCCTGATGAGCAGCAGCAGTACACCAAGATAAAGAAGGAGATTGAACATCATGGCCAGAAAGTTTTGCTGAAGGATGCTTTGGCGATTTCATCAGGAGGATAGGAGCATTACATCTTCGTCCACAACATCGACATCTCGAGACTTATTGTTCAATATTTCATCCGGTCCACTTGGGTGCTCGAGGGTCTTGCACAACCAGCAGGTGAACCGGCTGTAAGCCGTAGTGCTGAGAATTTACATAGCCTCATCAAGTTCACGTGCTAGATGATCCGAATTTCTGACTCTGACAACTATTATTTGGTCCGTGGTAGGACGAGTCAGCCAAGCTTTGTGAAGTCAAAGGTGCTGAAGGATGACTTGGTGACGTTTGCGTACTTCTTGGTGCGCAGGCTCACTCTGGACAACAGGGGCCCAAATCATCCAGCCACATATGATGCAACAATCATCTCGAGCGATCTTTTCAAGGAAGAGATCTTCGGCAAGATCATCCAGTCTCCAGTCGAGCGCAGCGACGATGCTGGTGCCCAAGCAGTCGATAGGTACAATAACTCTCGGCTCAAGAATGTGTTCATTTAGTTTTTGGGCACAATTTGCTACAATGATCCAACTCAAACCCCAAAGGTCATCGAAAATGGCATCATGAAGAAAGTCGTCGACATGCTCGAGAACTATTTACCAGTACACAGCGTGACCATCTACGTGCTCTTTGAATTCCTCCGGATGGTGATCGTCCACGAGCAAGGTAGAGAGTTCATCAAGGAGCACAAAGTCTTCGACAAGCTCATCAGGCCATGCACTAAGGCAGATGCTGACTCTGGCGCCATTGGAAATGGGAAAGAGGACTGCAACTTGGCCATGGTCATCCAAGCCGCCAACCATGAGAAATACAAAAAGCACACCAATCTGGCTATATCTGAGCTCATACGTGCCAGCGATGATTACTTCTAGGAGACTGCTCGCAAAGCAGTCGCAGAAATCATCACATTCCTGGTGCCCAAGGCAGAATTCTTGCAAAAGAAATACTACGAATACTTGACGGAGTGCACAACTGGAAACAAGCTGGTGCCCAAAAGGCACTTCCAGATGGAGGTGACCGAGAGGCTGCTTGAGTACGCTGACTATCATGTCATCAAGTTTGAAATGGACAAGCTGCACACACTGTGCTATTCGTCACACTACGACTCCCCAGTATTGCTGCAGTACATTTTCAAGGTGTTCACGCCGGAGGTCATCGACCAATTGCTCGGGCTGTTCGAGATCCTCTCGACCATCAAGCCAGTATTCGACTTCGTACAGCGAGGAGGCGCAGATAGATAGAATAGTCTGTTCCAATAGTTCATCTAAATCTTCAACGTCCTAATCCACGAGGGTAGAAACGGTCAGTATGCAGGCGGCGTCGAAAGATTTGAGAAGCGGCTCAGAGCTGCGTGCACAAACTTGGCCAATGTCTTCTCCACAACAAGTTCAGCCTCTGAAAAGGCTGTTGCAGATGACGCAAAGGAGGAGCTGAGCATCAAACGAGTCAATCTGATGGATTTCTTGAAGCATGATGCCACTTCAGAAGGCGATTATAAGATTCCTGATATCTGCTTGGAGCATGCCGCCCTCAAATCTCTTGAAGCCTCAAACTTGAGAGGATTCTTGATAGCAAACGTGCTGATCGTGGGTCAATACATCACCGTGTTTGAAGGCACGCGCAAGCCAACCCAGGAGTCTCTCTGTGTTACCAAGGAATGGTCGAGAGAGCTCCAGATCCTTTCCAGCTTCATGACGGCTTTCAACGAGTGCAATCACAAAATCACCGACGAGTTCTTCAAGGACCAAAAGAAATTCGTGAGCGAAGGCGTCGTCACCGAAGACCAGATCGAGGGAATCTCAATCCTGTACACAAACAGCTTGACGCTTGAGGAGAAGACCAAATTTGCTGAAACGAGGAAACAGATTGAAGAGAATATTGACCTGTATCGAGAAAATATGACTTATCTAGACCCAGAGTATATCAACATCAACAGACTGTTGCACATCGTGTGGGAGTTCTGGAGAGCACCTCCTCAGAGGCGACAAGAAGCAAGAGGCAACAGCGTCGATGAGCAGATAATTGCGAGCAAGAAGTCCTACACCAAGCTCACGATTGACAATATCAAGGACATGGACCGGGTCATCGACGAGTTTGAGAGGCTCAGAGGAGACTTCAACTCGACAGATTTCTTGACGACCATCTCGCGGCTGTACACCTACATCTCCGAGTTGCAGCAGCTCATAGCAAATGAAAAACTATGCGGTATCACTTTCTATCAATTCGTCGAATAGGGCTGCCTCCGGCGGTTGGTCCAGGTCTTCAACATCATCAAGACCTTCTCGCTCAAGAAGTATGGACTAGAAGATGACTCAAACAAACAAATCAAGTTCATAGCAGTGGACTGCATCACCTCAATCAACAAGTAGCTCAAGAATGTTCTCACCCAGTTCATTAATTGCTCACAGTAGCTAATCAGTGCCTCGACCCCAAGCATGCCGGAGCTGATTAAGGAGGATGGTCTCTACGAGTCGACGCAGCATTTCTTCACAAACTATGTCTATGACCTGGTGGAGTAGCTCGTCCAGCAAGAAGCTGCTGAATCGACCATTTCAAATGCTGAGCAGGGCATCCCACTCTATGAGAACAAAGACCTCAGGCAGGTGCAAATTCTGCTGCTGTAAAGCATATCGAATGGCTTTGAGAAATGCAAATTCCTCAAGGATGAGTATGGAGGCTCTCAAGCAGATGCAAACAAGCCAGATGGGGCTCGAGGTGAGCTAGCAAAAAAGAAGGTCCATCATGACGAGGCACTCATCAGCTAGATCACATGCATGGGCTTCGAGCGCAAGCTGGCCAAGAAGGCTCTCAAGCTGACCGGCGATGTCGGCAATGCAGTCACATTCTTGCTTGAGTCAGGCGAAGCAGGTCTCGCTGCTGTGCCAGATTCTGAGGACGAAGAACAACAGAAGTCAGAGCAGGACAAGAAAGACCAGCACGATAAGCAGGCTCTTGAAGAGGTAGAGGCCAAGGCAGCTGAGGAGCGCAAGCAGGAACGAAAGGCAAAACTGATCAGCGTCTCCGACTTTAAAGAGTATTGGAAACGCGTCCAAGAGAAGGGCCTGACTGTGGTGACTCAGTGGTCTGCTTTCTCATCAGAGGAGGCCAAAATGGTACCATATAGAACTCAGAGGAAGTATGCCAAGCTCTTCGACTAGTATGTCCTGAGCTTAGCCAAGTCATCTGGCAAGACCGAGAAAGAGCTGACCACGATATTTGACAAGGTGCTTGATGCATATATCAAAACCACTACTATGATTACCACCCAGCAGCTCCCAGCATCTGCGGGCTAGCCCATCGACAGCATGATCATCCTCTACCAGGACGCCAAGAACCATCTAACCTTGCTCAATAGGCTGATTAGACTGGAATCATACAAGCCAATTTTGCGACTGAATAGACACGAGAGAGAGTCCAAGCTCATCGAGCATGTTGCCAAGACCTTGAGGTCACTTACCGCGTCGACAGGATCCGCAGCAAAGCCAGGTCTGATGCAGTCTCAGCTCGATGAGGTGAGCAGGCAGCCAGACAAAGTCAAATTCATATACTTATCCAACGTATTGGAGCTGCTCTACAAGAGTCTTCTGCTATACTTGGCGCATCAGTAGACCATGATTTCAAAGAAAACCAAATGTGAGCACAAAATCCAGCACGCAGAGGAGCTTGAGAAACGAGAAAAGCAACATAGAGATTTTGATGTCATAGAGAACGCGCCTCGAGATGAGAAGCACTCAGCAGCCACAGCGACCCTGAGGCAGAAGCAGCAGAGCGTCATCAAGAAGTTCGAGGAGTTGGATAGCCAAAAGGTGGCACAAGACACCCTCAAATTCATTCAGCTCCTGCAGTAGAACTCAAGCAGGCTCATGGTGCCCAAGAAGTACACAAGCGAGCTAAACCTGGTCATCGGTCAGGTCGTCGACATTGCCAGAATCGTGTTGCTGCAAAGAATTGGCGACAACAAGCAAGCAGCAGCCAAGCAACGCGACCAAGCGTCTGCATCAGGGAGCGCAGATGCTCCTGAGACCCATCTCGTGCTGCCCTCGGGTGAGCATTAGTCCACACTCTCCATGACGACGGGTACCGCCACGCTGAATATCATCCAGATTTAGAAGTTGGCGTTCAGCGAGGAGAGAGTGCAGTCCCAGCTCGAGTTCTTGATCAAACGAATGACAGAAGTGAGAGCCGAGAAGATAGCTCGGTACAACAAGAGCAAAGAGGAGCAAGATGAAGACAAATCAAACAAATCTGGCAAGTCAAAGCAATCTGAAGCCGCTGATGCCGTCAAATTTGAGCAGAAGGACACAATAATGGATTTCAAGGCATTCTTTGGAGAGTTTCAAGCACAAGTGCTTGGAGTTGGCAAAGCTCCTGGCAGTCAACAGCAGAACCGTCCTCCTCATTACGGTGGTCCTCCACCTGCTCAGCAGAACCTGAGCCAGCCTTCAAATGAGCAAGCCAATCAGCTCTTCTCGAAGATCTTCCTGAAGGCAGTCAAGCAGACTTGTGACGTGGTCGTTCGCCAAGAGAAAGCACCTCCAGGTGAGGATGAAAAGACAAAATAATAGAAACTTCTCAAGAATAATAAAGAAGCTCTAAACTCTTCCAAAATCCGGCTGAAGAAAGCGCCGAGCCAAGAATCTGAGCAACAAAGTAGTAATTTAGAGTCTCATTTAGAAGCAAATGATGAAGAAATATACAAGCTTGTCTTTGGTGAACTACAGGCATGCACACGCCCATGGCTGGCCGAGCTGAAAGAGTTTGTAGAGAAGCAAAAGCCAGGCTCCAGCTCCGTCAATAAAATCGTAATCCAGGAGGCTGAATATGCTGACAGTGGTAGAGTTTCGGCATCAGCAGAGGCCCAAGAACAATGGCGAGAGCTGACGTTGGTCCAACTGAGGAACCTCTCAAGCCTTGCTCGGGTATACGTGGATAGGAAGAATGGGTTTATCGAAGCGATCATCGCAGCTAGAGGCAGCAGAAAAGAGAGTGGCGAAAGCGAAGACCTAGACCTGATTGAATGGATCAAGCAAGTCTATCTACCTCTGCGGCTCGTCAAAAGGCACGTTACCGCAAAGACCGAAGAGTCCAAAACCACATACGACATCTGGTACGACCTAGACCAGAGCAGCTCCATCGAGAAGCTGGATCGAAACTTGTGCCTACTTCTGAACGAGCTCATGGGCTGGGGTCACTTCTACGGCAACGAAGCCAAAGAGTAGCGTCAGACTATCCGGCATGCGCTCTTGATCTCCTGCCTCGATACCCTGAGAGCACAGGCTTAAGATGAGAATGGGGTGAGGCAACTGAGCGTCATAGGGCAGGCTCAGCTCCTGAGTTGTCTCTTGCTCATCCAGCACCTGACGAACCAATTCAATCAATTCGAGTATAACCGAGTCGTTCTCAGCAGGCAGTGCTACTCTCAGAGCATCAGGGTCCTCTTCGACTATGGACAAGGCTCTGACTCAGAACAGAGCCTGCGTTTGGTACCAATCCTGAACATGATACTCAACCAAGTGGTCAAACTGCCAGCATCCTCCAACCGGGAGATCGGACAGGCAGCTGGAGATGGTGAAGTCAAAGCCTTTTCGTCGCTGCAGACTCTGAGCACCTTGGTGATTGAAAGAAGCATCAAAATATTCACAACGATAGCGCTGTTCCTGGAAGGAGAGAAGAAGAGAGAGAAATAGCTCAAGGAGGAGCAGAAAAGAAAGAAGGAGCTACAACTGGCCCGAAACAAAAAGAAGATGGACGCCAAAAAGGATAAGGAACAAGATAAGGACAAGGCTGGCTCCAACAAGGAGGCAGAAGGAGATGGGCAGCAGCAGCCTGGAGCAGGAGGTGCTGAAGCAAAGGCTGGAGAGGCAGGGCCTGGCTCCCAGGATCGAGGACCCGCTCATGGAGAAGCAGCAACAGGCCTGAATGAAGCAGCAGGCTCAAGCCTGGTCGGCGGCGATGGCGCCAACGCAAGGCCAAACGACGAGGCACAGTCACCGGTGGATGCCCTGATGAACGCTGACTCCGATGATGACGATGATGATGTCCACGGTGAGGGCTCTCAATCTCAGCAACACGACTTGGCGCTCCAGGTGAACCAATTGCAATAGCAACAGCTGGTCAACGCAGATGGCCACATCGATGGAGTTCAGCAGCATGCAATTGGTGGGCTTCAGGCGCCTGGCATCGGCAACTTCGCCAACGAAGACGGAGAGTACGGAGATGACCACGACCAAGAGGATGAGGCCGTTGACGGGGAAGATGACGACGATGACCAAGATGACGACCTCGATGATGGCGACCAGCTTGATGACGAGGAGATCATCATCCAGCAACAAGTCAATATGCATGGAGGGCATGATCCAAACGCCATGATGGTGGATGAAGAAGACGAAGATGAAGAGCTGATGGAGGGCGAGATGGAAGAAGAAGGCGACGAGATGGACGGCGATGACCAAGATGATGACGATGAGATGGAGGCTGGCTTTGACGAGCTACCAAGCGATGAGGATGACGGAGCTCTGTTCCTGCCACCAGGCATGAGAGGGCAGCATGGAAGGCACCGAGCAGGAGGAAGAAACTAGCAGAATAATCAGCGAGATATCCTGTTCAACGTACCCGATGGCGGTGCTGGTCTCCTTGGAGGTCCCGGAGAGAGAATGAGGCTTGAGCGAGCTGGTGGTGGATATGGACATGGTTTTGTTGACATCCGCGACGGCGGTGCTGCTCAGGCAAGAGGTGCGGATGGGGCTGCGAATTATGGACCAAACTGGAGTCGAGAGGAGGAAGAGGTTTCATAGACCTTGAGGAATCTCCGTGGCCTATCCATCAATAATGGAGGAAGTCCACCACCAAATCAGATCCCAAATCCAGGAAACCAAGCAAACTAGCTCCAGCAATAGAATTACAGATACCAAATTGAGCTAGAAGTGAGTCAATAATTTGCTGATAGCAGCAAGCAGCAGCTCTTAGCTCAAGCCAAGAAATCCATTGAGCAGATCAAACTGGAACAAGCCAAACCTTTGAATAACCAGCTCTCAACCATCTTCCAAATTCTGAAGCCGATCGATTTGTAGGGACAATGCGCCCTCGCTCAGGCCATAGACCAAGAATTCCTCAAAGGAGCGGTCAGCAGAGAAAGTAGACGCGTCGATGACGAGAAGCAGGAGAGGCAGGAAAGGCTCGAAAGAATCAGAAAGGGCCAAGATCTGCTTCCAGTAGACAAGGAAAGGGAGCAAGTGCTCCAACTTGGCTGGTATGGAGATGACTCAGACGAAGAGGACGCCTTTGGGGCAGCTCTACAAGGCAGCGGAGGACCTGGCGCTCAAAATCCACCAGCTGGGCTATTCCAGGAGATCCTGGCTGGAGGAGCAGGTCGAGGAGGCCCAGCAAGCATGATCCAAGACAGACTACTCGGCATCAGAATGGATATCGAACGGCTTCTCCAGGAAGGAGCAGCTGCAGGCCTTCGGGACCCAATCCTTGACCAGCTTGAGGATCCTTTCGGTCTTGGTGGCCTCTTTGGTGGCGGTGGGCCAGGATATCCACCACGACATGTGCAGTGAGACAGGGAGAGAGCAGATTAGGCGAACGCTAGACGAGATGCAAGAGAACAGGCAGTCAACTGGGACGCTTCTCTCTTCAGAGCACCAGAGGCCACTGCTCAAGACAATGCGCAAAACATGATTCAAGCAATGCTAGATGAAGGTCAAGTTGTCATTGACGAGATCGAGCCACAGCTAGCAGCAGTGGGCGAGGAAGATGCGAAGAGCAGCGAGATGTCTCACTCCTAGTCGAGGCCTTCCCAATCGCAGTCCCAGGAGGAAGAAGAGAGAAAGTCATCATAGAATCCTGCCCCTGCAGGCATCCCGGAGCCGCCAGTCGCCAACAGCCAGAGTCGCCCAGCAGACGCAGCCAACAGGCCTGAAGCAGCAGCTTCTCAATTCCAGGAGATCAACGATTTCATGGCGGGCTTGAGAATGGATCAAGAGTCCCGTGGTGATCAGCAGCAGTAGCCGCAACCAAACCAGGGTGACAACCAGGCGATGCTGGCTTCTTTCTTCGGCTCGCTCAACCAGCCAGCTCAGCCTGTTGCCCCAAATCAAGCAGCAGGCCAAGCCAATGCACCTGAAGTCCAAGACAACGGCGGTAACAACGACGCTCTTCATGGAGGCATGAATGGAATGAACAGGGCCATTGACGACATTCGAGTAGAAATACAGAGCAACATGCAGCGACTAGACCAAGCGGTCGAGAGACTTGGAGGCCAAGGAGGTGCAGAGCAGCCAAATCAATAAGAGCAACCATTGGTGTAGCCACCGGTGGATTCGGTCCCAGAAGTCATCGGTAGCTCCCTCGCTGACCCTGTCATAGAACAACAGCAACCAGCAGAGGCACAACCAAACCAATCAGAGGAGAACAAAGAAGGAGGAGGCTAGCCAGCTGCCCAAGAGCAACCAAATGCCGTGCAGTAACAAGCCCAGCCTGTTGTTGAAGAGGAAATGACGTTCGGTTATCCAAATAGCCTACTGAAGGAGAATGATATCGAGCCTGCGATGCTCTTCGAGCTCCCTGAAGAAGTGAGAGCTGAGATATTGTCAACCATCCAAGACCAATTTGAAGAATGGCAGAAGGCTAGGCAGAACTAGCAAGATGCACCTCAAGCCCAGAATGCGAATGCAGCACAAGCCTCGCCAGTGGTGGACGCTGGACCATCACAAGAACAGCAGGTTGATGCAGCCCAGGCAAGCGCTGACCCCGCACAGGAGGCGGTGCCTGTACAAGCTCCTGCAGAGTCAGAGGCTCCAGGTCAAGTACAAGCAGAAGCTCAGCCAGCACAACAATAAGAGCAAGCTCAAGAAGTAATAGATCCTGAAGTTGCCTAAGCCATTGCAATGGGTCTCGACGCAGACTTCATCGCCAACCTCCCTCCAGAGATGCGAAGGGAGCTCATCCAAAACGAATCCTTCAGAGCAGCCAATACAGGAGAATCTCAGCCAAACAGGCCACCTCAAAGAGAGCCAGAAGCAATGGATGTGGCCTCGATCATTGCGACAGTTCAAGATCCTACCCTCAGGAGCGAAATGCTGATGAGTCTCTCAGAGGAGCAAATCAATGGGCTGCCTTCAGCTCTCAGAACAGAAGCATTGAACGCCAGAGCAGGTCGAAGATAGAGAGACGTTCCTGGTGGTGGATTGTTTGGTGCCCCTCCTCATCATGGAAATATTCCAAGGCCTCCAAGGCACGGAGAGCAAATGGACGAGATGATCAATAGGCAGATGCTGCTCGCAGCCAGAGGAGATGGAGAAGAGCTGGAGAGGATGGGCCTGTTAATGAACAGAATGTATCGAGGTGCTGGACATCTACTCGATGGAGATCCCAAGAAGGTTCTAGTAGACCCAAAAGAGGTAGCATTTGACAAGTTGCTGATGGAGTTCACAGCAGAGCTCGACTTGCAGCTCCAAGATGAGTTCCTTCAAGCTGAGAAATCCGACAATACTGATTCCTTCTTCAACAAAGTCCAAGAATAGCTCCTTGGAGGCAAAGAACAAGGATAAAGCGGAACCAGTGATTACAATGACGATAAGCTTCTCAAGAACGTCTTAACCACAATTTGTCTCAACCCTACCGTCAAGACAGACATCGTCTAGTTCTTGAGACTCATGTTGAAACACAAATCTCAAATGTAAGGCTCTTCCAACAGCAGCCAAAGCGATAACTAGCACGGCTACCAATTCAGAAACAAAATCATCAACACGTTGACCTTCGTGATGAAAATCGCTGCTCAGAAAGACACCGCCATGCTGCTCGCCCTGTTTGAAATTGAGATGCCAGAGGCCAAGAAGGCCACAGTCAAAGTGAGCAATCTCCAATGGAATAAGATATTCTTGACAGTTGTAGGTATTCTCAGAGTGCTCATCGACAACAATAAGAAACTCATTTTACACATGCTCAAATGCCTCATTCAAAAAGATGAGTATTTCGTCAATAAAGGTGATCATGTGGTTTCTTCCCATGCCAGGCTGCTTGAGACGCTTGGTGAAGGAAAGTCCTTGAGGCCTCCTTTGGCAGAAATTATCCAAATTATGAGAGATCAGTCTGAGTAGCATCACAAATTGAGCAAGAAGCCAGATCTGAGCGAGGATGAGAAGAAACTATGCTCGGACTCGCTCATCAGGGTACGAAATGTCAAGCTGCTCATCCAGGATGTCTTCAAATAGTTTGATCTCCTCTTCGATGACTTTGACGAGATTGCTCGGCAACAGTAGCTCGCAGCCCGCAGTCAAAATGGCAAGAAGAACGCTGCCGGTGCTCAACAAGGCATCAATTTGGGTGAGCTCACACCAGATGCTGTTTAATCTCTGACTGACCTGCTTTTCCTGCCTTCGATGGACAAGAAGCTGCTGACGACACTGGGCGACTTCATGCTGAAGTTGATGCTTGGGTGGAGCAACCAGAAAGACTTCAGCAATAACCAGAAATACGAAGAGAAGAATCTCAGGAACTGGTCTATGATAACGGAGCAGTGCCAAAACATTGCTCAGGGCAACCTTGGTGAGCTCAATGATCTGCTTCTTGAGATCTTGATGACTTTCAGTACTTTTGGGCTCAAAATTACAACCATGTGGAACAGATCAGCAAGCCAGCTTGAGAGAGCGCATTCATAATTGAGTAGCGGAGGCCGTCAAGCATCAGGAGTAGACCAAGCCATGGACGGCAGCGGAGGTGCTGGCGCAGCCGCTGCTCTTGGCGTGCCACAACCTCTTATCTCATCTCACGCGGTATAAGCACCTGCAAGTGCGCCTACTCAGAGGATGACTCCAGAACAAGAAGCCGAGTTCAAGCAGTTGCTTGCTCGATTCAAGGCAGACTCAGCACCTTTGACGCACGTCCTCTCCCTCTACAGCTTGTTCTTCACAAAGTTCACCGCCGAGAAGACCAAGTTGGAAAGCCAAGCCGAGGCCATCAAGCAACAAATCAAACCAATTGAGGACGAACAATAAGCAGCAACCAATGCCGAAGCCGCCAAGAAGACCGAAGAGGCCTCCAAGCAGGAACTGCAAGATGCGTCAGCCAAGAACGAGGTTGCTGCAGACGCAATTAACCCTCCGAATCCCAAGGTCCTTGACGAAGCCAAAGCCAAAGAGCTCGCAGACCTCAAGAAGCGCCTTGATGGGTGTCTATCCTCCCTCAACCAGAAAGAAGCATGCCTGGGGAACATCAAAAGCTTCTATCAGACTGAAACAATAGCACTGTTGGTGCAGTAGAGCAGTCAGATCTTGGCCGTCATCCAATCAACCAATATCGAGTTGATCGACTCAGCAAAGAATATGGTGAATAATGTATTTGACTGCTTCATGACAGAGATGTATGACGAGGTTATCAAAGGGATCGAAGAAAGAGAGCGCAAGCTGGCGGCTGCAAGCACGAAGAAGGACAGCAGGAGACCAGGACAAGCGGCAGAAGCCAGTGCGGCCAAAGATGGCGAGGACTCGAGGTATGTCCAGATGGAGCCAATCCAGAAAATTGCAGCGGCAGCCGCAGACCAGCCAGCAGGGCAAGCAAATGCGACAGCAGAAGTAGATGGTTCATCGCTTGCCGCTGACGCGAAGTCCGCTACTACACCCACCAAACTGCAGATCGTTAAGTCAACGAGTGAGGTTGGCCAATCTTCATCAGCAGTTACATCAAGCAAGAGAAGAACTACGGTCTTCCGGGACGTGGAACTCGCATCAGATCGCCTCTATTAGTTCAATCTGTTCTGCCTCTAGAACCGCGCGATCCTGAACAAGCTCGTCAAGAACATTTACGGTGCTGCTGGAAGAGAACGAGAAGGTGCATATAATGACATAGGCACAGTCTGTGAGTTCATTAAGCACATGCCCAACCTGCTTGACTTCGAGAACAAGAGGTTGCACTTCAAGAGAGAGATCAAGAAGCTGAGGCGAGCAAGCTATGCCAGGGATCTGACGCTATATATTAGAAGAGGCGATATCTTCATGGATGCTTTCTCGTAACTCTGTCATCTGACTCCCAACGAGCTCAAGGGAAGGATCTCGGTCGAGTTCACTGGAGAGAGAGGCCAAGATGTCGGTGGACTCACAAGAGACTTCTTCACCGAACTCTCAAAAGAAATGTTCAATCAGGGCTACTCGCTCTTCAAGCGCTCCGACAACGGCTCAACATACATGCCCAATCCAAAGTCCTACGTCCAGTAGGAGCACATCAGGTATTTCCAATTCATCGGAAGGGTCATCGGCAAGGCTCTCTTTGAGGGCTGCCTCCTCGAGTGCTACTTCGTCAGAAGCCTCTACAAGATGCTGATAGGCCAGAAGCTGAACTTCTAAGACCTGGAAGACTTCGACAATAACCTGTATGTCGGCCTGAACTGGTGCCTGCAACCCACAAGCGATGTAGAGGCACTATGCGAGGCATTCAGTACCCGAGAAGATTATTTCGGTAGAACTGAGGAGATCGACCTCATCCCAGGAGGCAGAGACATCGACCTGACTAACGAGAACAAGGAATACTATGTTGAGAGAAAAGCCTACTATCATCTATACAAGAGCGTCCAGCAGCAGATCGATGCCTTCCTTGACGGCTTCTATGAAATCATTCCAAGGGACCTTGTTTCCATATTCACCTACAAAGAGCTGGAGCTGCTCATCTCTGGGCTGCCAGATGTCAACGTCGCTGACCTAAAGGCTTCCACCAATTACAACGGCTACACAGCAAATTCACCACAAATCCAATGGTTCTGGGAGGTGATGGAGGAGCTCGACAGGGCTGAGAAGGGTAACCTGCTGCAATTTGTGACTGGCAGCTCCAAGGTACCAGCGGAGGGCTTTTCCGGCCTACAGGGCATGAACGGACCTGAATCATTCCAGGTCACCCGTATCGTCACCAACGATCCCATGAGACTGCCACAGGGTCACACCTGCTTCAACCAGCTCGATCTGCCCGAATATCCAAGCAAAGAGGTGCTACGGGAGCGCCTGATGTGGGCCATCACCGAGACATCTGGATTCGGCTTTGCATGAGAATGAAACTGAATGGTTTGATTGAAAATACACAAGTGTAAAGGTATAACAATATGATTATTAAAATTTCTTGAAAATACACAAGTGTAAAG